>Ga0308159_1000500_pt1 | contig 88346 bp, 75 predicted proteins | sample PhyCR1_FD_201040 | JGI IMG/M metagenome (GOLD analysis project Ga0308159, IMG submission 201040) | Phyllosphere microbial communities from UC Gill Tract Community Farm, Albany, California, United States - DLSLC.R1 | ecosystem: Host-associated > Plants > Phyllosphere > Unclassified | place: USA...
TGGCGGATGGCGGCGGGCCCACGGAGCGTCGCCGAAGTGAGGGTATTCCGACGAAGGAGGAACCCAACCAGGAGCCAGGACACTTGGTTACTTGGTGTCTTTTCAAGTAACTCGCCGAAGGCGAAACAGGTCTGGCGTTAGCCAGAGTCCTATCAGCCGCGCCGCGATTACGTGGTGTATCCAGATTTCCAGCTGTACACGAAACCCTGTGTGAGACGCTGGAGCTTTGGGAGCTTTGGGAGCTTTGACAGCCCGGGCCGCGCTCGGACGATGGGGTAGGTCAGTAGATAACTTCTTCACTGACCCACCGCTTCGCTGCCGTCGTGACCTCCGGCGTCTCCCACAGGTACCGCATCAGAATTGAAGATCTGCGTTGGCGTTGGCGTTGGCGTTGGCTTTTGATCTTGCTTCTAAGCGCACGTCAGTTCAGACGACACAAATCGCGACTTGGGTGCAGGCTGAGCGCAGGCGTCGTGGAGTGGGCCGAGCGGCATGGATGCCGCGAGAGCCGCCCCCCGCCATGGATGGCGGATGGCGGCGGGCCCACGGAGCGTCGCCGGAGTGAGGGTACGCTGACGAAGGAAGCGCCAAACCAGGAGCCAGGACCCTTGGTTACTTGGGGTCGTATCAAGTAACTCGCCGAAGGCGAAACAGTTCGGACGTTAGGACGAACCGCTCCTGACCTTGATCTCAAGCCTCAACCCCCAAGCCCCAAGCCCCGAGCCCCCATCACGAATCCCGCCTCAAATCCGGCGGAATCGGCAAATCATCACGCAATGGATCAGGCCGCTTCCCACGCCCCTGCCGGAACTGCCGAATCTGATACACATAGGCCAACACCTGCGCCACCGCCAGATACAACCCCGCCGGGATCTCCTGCTCAAGCTCAGTGCTGTAATAGATCGAACGCGCCAGCGCCGGCGACTCCAACAGCATGATCTGATGCTGCGCCGCGATCTCACGAATCTTCAGCGCCATGAAATCGCTGCCCTTGGCCAGCAAAATGGGCGCCCCACCCTTGTCCTGATCGTACTTGAGCGCAACGGCATAATGAGTCGGGTTAGTAATGACCACATCGGCGTCGGGGATCGCCGCCATCATCCGCCGCTGCGACATCTCCCGCTGCAACTGACGAATCCGCTGCTTGACCTCCGGACGCCCTTCATTGTCCTTGTGCTCATCACGCACTTCCTGCTTGGTCATCAACAGTTTGTTGTGGGCCTCGTACAACTGAATGGGCACGTCAACGGCCGCGATAATCAACAAGCCGAACGAAATCCATAACGTGCTCCAGCCCACCAATTGCAAGCTGTGCACAATGGCCAGGTTCATCGGCTCATGAGCGATGGAAACCAAGTCATTCTTGTCTTTGAGCAGCACCACGATCGCCACCGCCAGGACAATCAAAAACTTGGCAAAGGATTTGAGCAGTTCGATCAGGGCCTTGGGCGAGAACATCCGCTTAAGCCCGGCAGCCGGATTCATCCGGCTGAACTTGGGCGCCAGCGAACCTGCCGCGAACAGCCATCCGCCCAGGGAAATGGGACCTACAAAGGCTGCAATCGTCAGCGCGACAAGAATGGGTTGAACCGACAACAGCGCGGCCTTGCCCGAAGCCAACAGCATCAGGCCCATGCTGCGCTCGTCCATCAGCGCTTCACGGGAGATGGTGAAGTTGTCGCGCATCAACTGCATCATCATTTCGGCCATCGAACCGCCAAACGCCAGCAATCCGGCGGCGCCGACCAACATCACGATGACCGTGTTGAGCTCTTTGGAGCGGGCGATCTCGCCCTTCTCCCTGGCCTCACGTTTTCGTTTGTCCGTGGGGTCTTCTGTCTTGTCCTGACCGCTCTCGCTTTCAGCCATCTCAGCGCGCCTTGACCATTTCCTTGAGCAACTGCAAGGCGTCGACCGCCAGCGGTTGATACTGGTTGAGAATGTCGCCCAGGGTGACCCACAGAATCCCCATGCCCATCACCAGAGTGACCGGAAAACCGATGGTAAAAATGTTCAGCTGCGGCGCCGCCCGGGTCATTATCCCCATCGCGACGTTGACCACCAGCAACGCCGTAATCGCCGGCAGCACCAACACCAGCGCCGCCCCGAGCACCCAGCCGAGGCGCAGCACCAGCGCCCAGAAATTGGCCGTGACCAGCCCGTCGCCCACCGGCAGCGTGGTGAAGCTTTCGATCAGCACCTCGAACACCACCAGATGCCCGTTCATGGCCAGGAACAGCAGCGTCACCAGCATGGTGAAGAATTGCCCGATCACGGCCACGGATACGCCGTTGACCGGGTCGACCATGGACGCGAAGCCCATGCCCATCTGAATGGCGACGATCTGCCCCGCTATCACGAACGCCTGAAAGAACAGCTGCAGTGAAAGGCCCAGCGCCGCACCGATGATGATTTGCTGGGCGATCAGCAGTAGCGCACTGAGATCCAGCGCGTGGATTGCCGGCATTGGCGGCAGGCTGGGTGCGACCACTACGGTGATGGCAAGGGCCAGATAGAGGCGCACACGATTGGGCACCAGCGTCGTGCCGAAGATAGGCATGGTCATCAACACCGCTGCGATACGAAACAGCGGCAGCATGAAGGCCGCGACCCACGTGCTGATCTGCGTGTCGGTCAGCGCCAGCACGGGTTCCATTGCAGGGTCAGCCGATGACTTGAGGAATGCTGGTGTACAGCGAGGTGATGTACTCCATGAAGGTGCGCACCATCCACGGACCGACCACGATCAACGTAACCAGCATGACCAACAGACGCGGCAGGAAGCTCAGCGTCTGTTCGTTGATCTGCGTCGCGGCCTGAAACATCGAGACGATCAGGCCCACGACCAGGCTCGGCACTACAAGGATCGCCACCATGGTGGTGGTCAGCCACAGGGCTTCGCGAAACAGGTCGACGGCGACTTCAGGGGTCATGCTGCGCACTCCACGTCAAACAGGTTCATACGCCACCGAAACTGCCGGCCAGCGTGCCGATGATCAATGCCCAGCCGTCCACCAGCACGAACAGCATGATCTTGAACGGCAGCGAAATGATCAGTGGCGAGAGCATCATCATACCCATGGCCATCAGCACGCTGGCGACCACCAGGTCGATGATCAGAAAAGGGATAAAGATCATGAAGCCGATCTGAAACGCCGTCTTGAGCTCCGAGGTCACGAACGCGGGGACGATGATCGTCAGGGGCGCAGCATCGGGGGTCGGGATATCGGTGCGCTTGGACAGGCGCATGAACAGTTCCAGATCGCTGGAGCGGGTCTGGGCCAGCATAAAGTCCTTGATCGGCACTTCTGCCTTGGCCACGGCATCTTGCGCGGTGAGTTTTTCCGCCAGATACGGCTGCAGGGCGTCATTGTTCACCCGGTCGAACACCGGCGCCATGATGAACAGCGTCAAAAACAGCGCCATGCCGGTGAGGATCTGGTTCGACGGCGTCTGCTGCAAACCCAGAGCCTGACGCAGAATCGAGAAGACGATGATGATCCGGGTAAAGCTGGTCATCAGCATGACGAACGCCGGGATGAAGCTCAGCGCCGTCATGATCAGCAGGATCTGCAGGCTGACCGAGTACTCCTGCTGACCGTTGGCGCCAGTGCCCAGGGTGATCGCCGGGATCGACAACGGGTCGGCCGCGAATGCCAGCGGCGCTGCCAGCAGCAACAGCAGCGTCAAAACAATGCGCATCAATTCTTATCCTTCTGACCCGGGTTGCCGAAACCGTCTCTACCGGCACGCGGCGTGATGCCTTTATTGCCCAGCACTTCCATCAAACGTCTGGCGAATTCGGGCGTGGCGTTCTGGGTTTCAGGCACCTGCACCGGCTCGTTCATCACATGCAGCGCGGTGATGCTCCCCGGCGAGACGCCCAGCAGAACCTGCTCATTGCCGACCTGAACCAGCACCAGCCGGTCCCGCGGGCCCAATGCCCGGGAACCCACCAGCTCGATCACCTGATTGCCCGCAGGACCGCTGCGCTGGACCCGACGCATCAGCCAGGCCAGCACGAAAATCAAGCCGACCACCAGCAACAGGCCCAGCACCAGCTGCAGCAATTGCCCACCGACGCCAGCCCCCAACGCGCTCGATACCTGCGGCACCGCAACTGGCGCGGTGACCGGCGCAGCGGCGGTTGCAGCGGCAGGTGTTGCCGGGTCGGCTGCCATCACGACCCAGGACAGCGCCAGCAATGGCAGGGCCGAAAGGCCTTTGAGGAGACGATTCACTTAGCGCAGCTTCTTGATGCGTTCGCTCGGGCTGATCACGTCGGTCAGGCGAATGCCGAACTTCTCGTTCACCACCACCACTTCACCGTGGGCGATCAGCGTCCCGTTCACCAACACATCCAGCGGCTCGCCGGCCAGACGGTCCAGCTCGATCACCGAGCCCTGATTGAGTTGCAGCAGGTTGCGGATGTTGATGTCGGTGCTGCCCACTTCCATGGAAATCGACACCGGGATGTCGAGGATGACGTCCAGGTTCGGACCATCCAGCGTCACCGGGCCGTTGCTCTTCGGCATGCTGCCGAATTCTTCCATCGCCAGACGGTTGGTGGAGGAATGGCCTGCGTCGGCGGCCAGCAGCGCGTCGATGTCGGCCTGACCACCCTCGCCCGCTTCACCCAGGGCCGCAGCCCACTCGTCGGCCAGTGCCTGGTCGTCTGTGGAGTTCATATCGTTTTCATCAGCCATGGTTGTCCTCGGGGAGCAATGTTCGTTGACACAGCAAATCGTTAAAACACTAGTTCTGAAACTGACGGCAAAGCGTCAACGGCGTTCGACGGGCTCGACCACTTGCAGGGCCAGGTTGCCCTTGTGCGAGCCCAGCTTGACCTTGAATGTCGGCACGCCATTGGCGCGCATGACCAGATGATCCGGCAACTCCACCGGAATCACATCGCCGGGCTGCATGTGCAGCACGTCGCGCAACTTGAGCTGACGACGGGCGACGGTGGCGCTCATGGGCACCGATACGTCGAGCACGTCCTGTTTCAACGCGTTGACCCAGCGCTCGTCCTGATCGTCCAGATCCGACTGGAAACCGGCGTCGAGCATTTCGCGAACCGGCTCGATCATTGAATACGGCATGGTCACGTGCAGATCGCCGCCACCGCCATCGAGTTCGATGTGGAAGGTCGACACCACGATCGCCTCGCTCGGTCCGACGATATTGGCCATGGCCGGGTTCACTTCCGAGTTGATGTACTCGAAGTTGACTTCCATGATCGCCTGCCAGGCTTCCTTCAGATCGATGAACGCCTGATCGAGGACGATGCGAACCACGCGCAATTCGGTGGGCGTGAACTCACGACCTTCGATCTTGGCGTGACGGCCATCGCCACCAAAGAAGTTGTCCACCAGCTTGAACACCAGCTTGGCATCGAGAATGAACAAGGCCGTGCCGCGCAGTGGCTTGATCTTCACCAGGTTCAGACTGGTCGGCACGTACAGCGAGTGCACGTATTCACCGAACTTCATCACCTGCACACCGCCCACCGCCACGTCGGCAGAGCGCCGCAACAGGTTGAACATGCTGATTCGGGTATAACGGGCGAAACGCTCGTTGATCATTTCCAGGGTCGGCATGCGTCCACGGACGATGCGGTCCTGACTGGTCAGGTCATAACTCTTGACGCTGCCAGGTTCGATAACGCTTTCGGTCTGTACCAGACCATCGTCGACGCCATGCAGCAGCGCGTCGATTTCATCCTGGGACAGCAGGTCTTGCACGGCCATGTCGTGGTCCTACTGCAATACGTAGTTAGTGAAAAGTACCTGTTCGATGACGCTTTTGTTCAGCTCCTTCTGGCCGACTTCCTGCACCACGGCAGCGGCTTTCTGGCGCAGCATCTCCATCCCGACCGGGGTCGCGATGGTGTCGAACGGCTGACCGGAGAACATCATGACCAGGTTGTTGCGAATGACCGGCATGTGAACCTTCAGCGCTTCCAGATCAGCGTGATCGCGGGCCAGCAAAGTAATGCTGACCTGCATGTAGCGTTGACGACCGTTGACGTTGTAGTTAACGACAAAGGGCGGCGTCAGAGGTTCGAAAATCGCTTCCTTCTTGACGTTCGCAGACTCGGCGGCCACGGCGGGATCAGCCTTGCTCTCTGCCTTGTGCATGATGAACCAGGTCGCGCCGACCGACAGACCAATGGCCAGCAGCAAGCCCACCACAATCAGAATGATGACCTTCAGCTTGCCTTTTTTCGCGGGGTCTTTAACTGCGTCGTCGCTCTTCGCCATGCCAATAATCCGTCACTATCCGAGGGGTTCTGTGTTGCGTGACAGAGGGAGAGCAAGGGTTGTGCCACAACTGCAGCGGCAAGCTGCAAGTTGTCAACGGCAAGAAAAAGCAAAAGCGGCAAGGCATGAGAAACCGGCGTCTCTCATGCTCTTGCCGCCCTTGATCTTGCTTGCACTTGCCGCTTGCCGCTTGCCGCTTGTAGCTTGCCGCTTGAAGCGGCTCTTACGCGTAATAATCAACCGCGCTGGAACCCACCACCGTCAACGGCGCGCTCGCCGCCGCAGTGGCTGCATCGACAGGCGCGCCATCGGCGATCAAGTCGCTGCCACTGCCAGATCGACCAGTGCCGCTACCGCGCTGGGCATCACCGCCCGATTGCTGCTGGGCCTGCTGTTGCATGTTGCGCGATTGGTCCGAGACGTTGACGTCGACCTGCCCCATGCCTTGCTGGACGAATGAGTCACGCAGACGCGACATCTGGCTTTCCAGCGCTTCGCGCACGCCGACGTGGGCACTCATGAAGGTGACCTGGGTCTGCTGGTCTGCCGCCATATTGACGCGAATGTCCAGACGCCCCAGCTCAGCCGGTTCAAGCTGGATATCGGCCTGCTTGAGGTTTTGACTGGACAGGTACATCACGCGGTTGACCACCCCTTCGGTCCAGCCACCCTGGTTCATCGCCAGCGGCTGATTGAGCAACGGCGCAGGGGCGGCAGTGGAACTGGTTTTCGCCTGCGCAGCCTGTGACAACGCCGCCAGACGCTCGGCGAAGTTATCTACGCGGGTATCGCTGCTCGCCCCCTTCACATCTTTGAGCCCATCGGCCAACAGCCCACTGAAGGCCTTGTCACCACCACCCTCGGTGGTGCTCTTGTCCACAGGCTGATCGCCCAGCGCTGCGAGATTACCGGCCATTTGTTGCGTCAGATCGGCATTGGGGTCCTGCTTGCCGGAAGTCTTGCTGGCGTCGTTGGCATGCCCCGCTGCCTGGGCATTCTGCTGAGCCTTGGCGTCAAGAGCGACCTGAACCGCGGTCAACCCTTCCAGCGGATCGGCGTAAGGGTCGAATGTGTCATCGGTCGCATCAGCCGGCGCCTCTACCACTGGCGGCGGAATCACCGGCGCGGTAGTGGCCAGCAGCGCAGGATCGACCGCCGGTTGCTCAACGGCAGGCTGCGCAGGGTCCTGAACCGGCGGGGTCACCGCCAGCGTCGGGTCCACAACCGAATCGGTAGCAGACGCGTCTGCCACCGTCGGATCAGCTGAAGCCTCTTGGGTGTCGGAAGCGTCGTCATCGTGTTTCTTGTCGCTCGCACTGCCGTCGGCTTTGCTTTGAACCGTCTTGGCAGGCAACCCCTTGCCGCTATCGGCAACGGTCTTGTCGTCGGCGGCAGACAAATGGCTGACGCTGTCCTTCTTGTCCGCTGCCGAACTCTTGGCGCTTGCAGGCTTGGCAGGGCTGTCGTCGACACTATTCGACTTGGGCGTCGCTTGTTTGGCAAACACTGTCGAGAAGTTGGAACTGCGGTCCTTGACGGGGTCGGGTGCCTTTGCCGAGGTGTTGGCGCTGGCTTTCTGGGCTTTGGCAGCCGTCAAAGCAGTCAGTAAAGGGTTGTTGGCAAGGGCCATGTTTATCTCCGCAAGAGCACGATTGCACGGAGATAAAGCAAAGGGCGGGCCAGTTATGGAGGTGACGAATTTTTATCGGCTTAATGCCGGATGAGGGAGGACTGCAGTTCGACATCGAACATATCGCGGACGATGGAAAATTCGTCTTCTATCGCCTGGACCTGCTGCCGGACTTGCTGACCGGAGACCGCAGCGACACCTCTGCCCATGTCTTCGAGCTGACGGCACAGCTCGGCCAGGTGAGTGGCGCCCATGTTGCTGCTACTGCCTTTGAAGCTGTGAGCCATTTCGCCCAACAACTGGCGTTGCACCGTAGAAGTGACAGAGAAGCCGGGATCATTCGTCAGCCCGTTCAAGTCCCTGACACGCTGCTCCGAATCCTTGATGAACACGTCCAGCAGCGACGGATATTCCCCTTCCATGACATCGCGCAGCGTTTCGAGAACGCTCAAATCCACGTGATTTTTCAACACTTGTTCGCTCCTTGACCAAGAATCGCGGGATTATGCCAGACCCTCCCACGCAAACTCCACACGGGCCGTCCGACCGTCCGCAGACCACTGACATTGATGGCTCAACTGCCTGACCAGGCTCAGCCCACGCCCGGACAGCTGATCCACGGCGGGCGGAAGCGCCAGCACTTGCTCGGCGTTGAACCCGCCGCCGCTGTCATGCACCTCCACAATCAGTCGCCCACCCTGCCCCTGGGGGATTATCTGAAAATTAAAGCGGATGAAGCCGTCTTCCAGACTGTCCAGCCGCTCGCCCCGCTGCTGGTAGTAAAGCGCAAAGCCATCGGCATCGCGCTTGAGTGCCGAGTCCAGCCCTAACACCCCGTGCTCCAGCGCATTGCTGTAAAGCTCCGACAGCACGATATACAACTCGCTGCTCTGCAGACGCAGGCCGTGAACCTCCTGCAATAGCTGCAGCAGGTAGGGCAGCGGATTGAAGCGCTTGAGGGTCGAGGCGCGGAACTCGAAACTGGCAGCCCAGTCCAGCGGGCTGGAATCGCCGCTGTCGGTGTAGATCACCGAGGGCGGCCCCAGCAGCTCCGTCTCGGTGAACGCGACCTCGACCATGCTCACATCGTCGCGAGCCTGCCCCCGAAATCGCGCCAGCGCCCATTGCACTTCTTCGATCAACAGCGCCGGATTGCGATTGGAGACGAAGACATTCTGGAGCCTTCGCGTACCGAACATTTCGCCGCTTTCGTCAGTGCTGTCCACTACGCCATCGGACAACAGGAAAACCCGGTCACCGGCGCCGAAGGGATAGACCTGGGTGTTGTCGTCGAAGCTGCCGGCGCTCAGCACGCCCAGTGGAAGATGGCCCGACACCAGAGGCGTATGCGGCCGGCCATCAGCATGGAGCAGGTAGCCGTCGGGCAATCCGCCGTTCCAGATCTCGACCAGTTGCTGCTTGAAGTTGACACACAGCAGCGCCGCGCAGCAGAACATGTCCACGGGGAGGATGCGTTTGAGTTTGGCGTTCATCTCCCGCAGGGTTTCGGGCAATCCGTAGCCCTTGGCGGTCATGCCGTAGAACACTTCCGCCAACGGCATCGCCCCCACCGCTGCGGGCAGACCGTGGCCCGTGAAGTCCCCGAGCAGAACGTGCATGTTGCCGGACGGCGCCCAGGCGGCCAGCAGCAGGTCGCCATTGAACAACGCGTAAGGCGATTGCAGATAACGGATGTTGGGCGCGCTCAGGCACCCGGAATGCGCCACCTGATCGAACACGGCCTTGGCCACACGTTGCTCGTTGAGCAGGTACTTGTGATGACGGGCAATCAGGTCGCGCTGTTGCAGAACGGTCTCCTGCAACAGTCGCAGGCGGTTCATCGCGTTGATCTTGGCGGCCAGCACCACCTGGTTGTAGGGCTTGGCCACGAAGTCGTCGCCGCCCGCATCCAGACAGCGGGCCAGGCCCTCACCTTCGGTCAGAGAGGTCAGGAAGATAATCGGCACCAACGCCTCGCCCGCCAGCGCCTTGATCTGTCGCGCCGCCTCGAAGCCGTCCATCACCGGCATCATGGCGTCCATCAGGATCATCTGCGGCCGACCGCGCTCGAACAACGCCACCGCTTCGGCGCCATCGCACGCGCTCAGGACCTCATGCCCCTGGCGGCTGATGATGGCCGAGAGCAGCATGCGGTCACTGGCGTTGTCGTCGGCGATGAGAATCTTCAGGCGCTCGGGTGGCGCAGAGCCCGTCATCAGCCGATTTTGAAGAGTTTGGCGAAGTTGGAAATGGCGAGGATTTTGACGACGTCGGCGCTGCAGTTTTCCAACCGCACATCCGCCCGTTCGCCCCCGGCATGATCGCGCAGCAGCAAGAGCATGCCCAGCGCCGAGCTGTCGAGGTAGTTGGTCTCTTTCAGATCGACCACGTAGCGCTTGGCCTTGGTCTCTTTTTCGTAGGCACCGCGAAAATCCTGATGCGTCGAGAAGTCGAAGCGTCCCTTGATCTTGATGGTCAGCTGCTGCTCGTCTGGTGAACGATCGGAAGTTACTGACATGGACAAATCCCTTATATGAAACGACGTCAGACGGGTGAAGTTTTAGCACCGCTTGTGCGGGGGGGCAAATGGAAGATTGCGGGGCGCGTTGTGCCAGGGCTTCGGCCTGACGGCCAAACCGTTCCGCATTCGGCGGGTTACTTGAAATGACCCCGCTTTTTTTCAAAGGGCAGCCAGTGGTGGCTGATCTGACGCGCGCCAAGAAGCAAGATCAAAAGCGAACGCGGCTCTGGAATCTAGAACTCAAAACCCATCATGCCTGGGCAACCGCTGCGACAGTTCATCCAGCAGCTTTTGCTCGCGCTTGTCCTCAAGCGCCCGCGCCTCATCGATATAACGCTGCACCAGCTTGCGCAGTCCTTCGACACGCGCATAAGCCTTCTGCCATTCGTCGCGGGCCTTGTTCACGTTGTTCTGATGCCAGGCCAGACTCTGACGCTGCTGACTCACCGCCGTCTCCAGCTGATTGAGAAAGCGCTGGTAGTTCATCAGCCACTGGCCGGACACCCCGTGGGCGCCCTTATCGATCCACTGCTGCTGATAATCGGAACGAAACTTCTCCAGGTCGCCCAGCTTGCTCTCGGCCAACCGAACCTGCCCCTGAAAATGCCCCAGACGCTGGACAGCGGTTTTCTCGGTCTTCTCGGCCATCTCCACCACGGGAGCCAAACGAGCCGCACGACTCTGCGCCATGACCTATCAGCTCCCGCCCTGCGGATTGAAGATCTTCGCCAGCTGAGCCTCGCTGCTCTGCATGCTTTCGTTGTCATGCAAACCCTGGCGCAGGTACTGGACCAGTTGTGGTTGCAGATTGATCGCGAGGTCGGTTTCCCGATCACCGCCAGCCACATAAGCGCCGACGCTGATCAGATCGCGGCTCTGCTGATAACGCGACCACAGCTGCTTGAAATACTGGGCCTGGACCATGTGCTGCGGATCGACCACCGACGGCATGACCCGGCTGATGGAGGCTTCGATATCAATGGCCGGGTAATGCCCTTCCTCGGCCAGACGCCGTGACAGCACGATATGCCCGTCCAGCACACCCCGCGCCGAGTCGGCAATCGGGTCCTGCTGGTCATCGCCTTCGGACAGCACGGTGTAGAACGCGGTGATCGAGCCACCGCCCTTTTCGGCGTTACCGGCGCGTTCCACCAGCTTGGGCAGCTTGGCGAACACGGAAGGCGGATAACCCTTGGTCGCCGGCGGCTCACCGATGGCCAGGGCGATCTCCCGCTGGGCCTGGGCGAAACGTGTCAGCGAATCCATCAGCAACAGGACGTTCTTGCCCTTGTCGCGAAAGTATTCGGCGATGCGCGTGCAGTACATCGCTGCGCGCAGACGCATCAACGGCGCGTCGTCCGCAGGCGACGCCACGACCACCGAGCGCTTGAGGCCTTCCTCGCCAAGGATGTGTTCGATGAATTCCTTTACCTCGCGGCCCCGTTCGCCGATCAGCCCGACGACAATGATGTCGGCCTCGGTGAAGCGGGTCATCATCCCCAGCAGCACACTCTTACCCACGCCAGTACCGGCGAACAGCCCGAGACGCTGACCACGACCTACCGTCAACAAACCGTTGATGCAGCGAATGCCCACGTCCAGCGGCGTGCTGATCGGGTCACGTTTGAGGGGGTTAATGGTCGGGCCGTCCAGCGGCACCCAGTCTTCGGCTTTCATGCCGCCCTTGCCGTCCAGTGGACGACCGGCGCCATCGAGCACGCGCCCGAGCATGGTCATGCCCATCGGCAGACGCCCGGTGTCAGGGAGCGGGACGACGCGAGCACCCGGCGCGATGCCGGCCACGCTGCCCACCGGCATCAGAAAGACCTTACCGCCGGCAAAGCCCATGACTTCCGCTTCGACTTCCACCGGGTGGTGGCTGTCGTCGTTGATCACCACGCAGCGGCTGCCCATGGCCGCGCGCAACCCTTCTGCTTCGAGGGTCAGGCCGACCATGCGCAGCAGACGGCCCTCGACCACCGGCTGCACCGGCAGTTTGATGGCCTCAGCGTACGTGCTCAGGCGTTTGCCGAAGCTGGTGCGCTCAAGACGCATCGGAGGCGTCCGCGTGTTTCTGCATCACTTGCTCGGCGCTCTTGATTGCCGCTTCCAGATCCACGCTCACGTCTGGCACCGCAGGATGCAGCGCCTGCTCGTGCAACTGATCGAACATCTTGGCAATGGCCACGCTCAGCCGCGTCTCGACCGTGGCATCAATTCGACTGTGCTCGGTTTCGACCCGGCAGCCGCCCGGCTGCAGCGTGTCGTCCTCGAGAATGCGCCAGGTTTCTTCATGACGTTCGCGCAGGGCTTTGACCTGAGCGAAGTCCTGGGAATTGACCAGAATACGAACGTTGTTGGCGCCCATCGGCAGCAGCCGCAGGGCATCCTGCAGCACTTTGCCGATCTGGCTGGAGTCGGTTTTCAGTTCACGCTGAATCACTTCGCGCGCCAGGTGCTCGACCAGTTGCACCAGAGATTTTTCGATCTGTGCATCCTGATCGGCAATCGGTTCAAGCAGGTGCGTCATCACGGTTTCCAGCCCTTCCAGCTTGGCTGCCAGCGCGACTTCCGCCTCCTGACGCACCTTGAGCTGGGTGCTGTGGAAACCCTCTTTTTCACCAATGGCGAAACCCTCGTTATAGGCGTCCTGACGGATGCTTTCCAACTCTTCAAGGGTCAGTGGCTGGACTTCTTCCAGCGGCACTTCTTCGCTTTCGGCAGGCTCCGGTTGTTCGACGACGGGCTCAGGCTCGGGCTCTTCCACCTGAGGGTCGAAACTGGGCAATGCCCAGACATCCAACCCGCGCAGATCCTTGGCGCGGATGAGCTCGCTGGGTGCTTCTTTATCGGAGCTGAACATCGACTGCACCTGTTGTTAGATCATTTCCTCGCCACCTTTGCCGCCGAGAACGATCTCCCCGGCCTCCGCCATACGACGGGCAATGGTGAGGATCTCTTTCTGTGCAGCTTCCACGTCGCTGACGCGAACCGGGCCCTTGGCTTCCAGATCGTCGCGCAGCAGCTCGGCGGCACGCTTGGACATGTTCTTGAAAATCTTTTCCTTGATCGCGTCGTCCGAACCCTTCAGTGCCAGTACCAGCACATCGGAGGAAACTTCGCGCAGCAAGGCCTGAATACCACGGTCGTCGACGTCGGACAGGTTGTTGAAGACGAACATGAGGTCTTCGATCTGCGTCGACAGGTCTTCGTCCACTTCGCGGATGGAATCCATGAGCTGGCCTTCGATCGAGCTGTCGAGGAAGTTCATGATGTCCGCTGCACGCTTGATACCGCCCAGGGTGGTACGCGACGTGTTGGCGTTGCCCGAGAACTGCTTCTCGAGGATCTGGTTCAATTCCTTCAGCGCCGCTGGCTGCACAGTGTTCAACGACGAGACGCGCAGGATGATGTCCAGACGCACCTTGTGGTCGAAATGGCTCAGCACTTCACCGGCCTGGTCGGCGTCGAGATAGGCGACGACGATGGCCTGGATCTGCGGGTGCTCGAAGCGAATGACGTCCGCGACGGCGCGCGGTTCCATCCACTTCAGGCTGTCCAGACCGCTGGTGTTGCCACCCAGCAGAATGCGGTCGATCAGGCCGTTGGCCTTGTCCTCGCCCAGTGCCTGGGTGAGCATCTTGCGAATGTAGCCGTCCGAGCCGATGCCGACGCCGGTCTGATCGCCAATGACGTCGACGAACTCGCTCATCACCTGCTCGACCTGCTCGCGGTGCACGTTGCGCATCTGCGCCATGGCAACGCCGACACGCTGAACCTCCTTGGGGCCCATGTGACGCAACACCTGCGCCGCATCGGTCTCACCCAGGGTGAGCAGCAGGATCGCAGCCTTATCAACGCGGGTCATTTTGACCGCAGCAGCACGACTATCACTCATCTGTGTTGATCCACTCTTTTACGACCTGAGCCACACGAGCCGGGTCTTCAGCCACCAGGCTCTTGATTGCGTTGAGCTGCGCGTCATAACCCTCGCTCGGGCTCGGCAGCAGAATGCTTTGCGGACCGCCCAGACTCACGCGGTCGTTCGCCAGCTCACCGTCCAGACCGACCATGCCGCCCAACTCGACGTCGCCGTCAGCGTGCTTGCCTTTCGGATTGGTGATGTTGTTCAACACCGGACGCAGTACGCCGAACACCAGCACCAGGATGAAGATCACGCCCATCGCCTGTTTGACGATGTCCCAGAACCATGGCTGCGAGTAGAACGGGATGTCCGGAATCACTTCGCCACGATCAGTCGAGAACGGCACGTTGATCACGCTGACACTGTCGCCACGGGCAGCATCGAAGCCCACGGCGTCCTGCACCAGACGGGTGAAGCGCGCCAGTTGATCGGCGGTCCACGGCACCATGGTGCTTTCACCATTGGCCGGGTTGACCTTGACCTGATCGTCCACCACCACCGCGACCGACAGGCGATTGATCTTGCCCTGCTGCTGCTTGGTGTGGCTGATGGAACGGTCCAGTTCGAAGTTCTTGGTCGACTGGTTGCGCTTGTCCGACGGGTACGGCGCCAGCATCGGCTGACCGGTGGCCGGGTCCATGATCTGCTGACCGTTGGCGTCCAGCAGCGGCTGGCCTGGAGCGATCGGGCCTGTGGCACCGGCAGCACCGGCGGTGGCGTTCTGCGGTGCAGTGGCCGGGCCAGGTGGCTGGTTGCTCAGAGCACCCGGAACACCTTGCGGGCCGCTGCTGCTGGAGCGTTGTTCGTTGGTGGTCTGCTCACTGCGCAAGGCAGGCTGGTCAGGGTTGAAGCTTTCGGCAGTGGACTCCACTGCGCTGAAATCGACGTCGGCCGAAACCTCCGCCTTGTAGCGATCATTGCCCAGCACCGGTTGCAGAATGTTCTGCACACGCTGAGTCAGCATGGTTTCCATGCGACGGGTGTAGTCGAACTGCTTGCCGGCCATGGTCAGCTCGGAGTTCTCCGCCTGATCGGACAGCAGGTTGCCTTTCTGGTCGACCACGGTGACCTGGGATTTGGTCAGCTCGGGAACGCTGGTCGCCACCAGATTGACGATTGCCATCACCTGACCGGGCTCAAGCGAACGACCGGCATACATCTCCACCAATACCGAGGCGGTAGGTTTACGGTCATCGCGAACGAACACCGAACTCTTCGGAATCGCCAGGTGAACGCGAGCGGCCTTGATGTTGTTCAGGCTGGAAATGGTGCGTGCCAGTTCGCCTTCCAGACCACGGCGATAACGGGTCGCCTCCATGAACTGGCTGGTACCCAGGCCCTGGTCCTTGTCGAGAATCTCGAAACCGACGTTGCCATCGGTCTGCGCGATGCCGGCACCGGCCAGCTTGATGCGCGCACGGGCCAAGTCATCGGACTTGACCAGCAGGGCGCCGGAATTCGGCTCCACGGTGTAAGGAATATCGGCCTGTGCCAGAGTATCCATCACCTGCTTGGTGTCCATGCCCGACAGGCTGCCATACAGCGGCTTGTAGTCCGGCTGCTGCGACCAAAGCACGACGGCAAAACCAATCGCCACGCTGGCAGCCAGACCGACCATGAGGCCGACCTGCCGCAGCATGGTCATCTCGGACAGATTTTGCAGGAACGCCAAACCGAACATTGGCGGTTTGCTTCCTGTCGCACCCGCTTTGGCGGGTACGTTATCGGCGACGGCTTCAGCCATGACTTAAATCGTCCTCAAACCGGCATTTGCATGATGTCTTGGTACGCCTGAACCAGCTTGTTGCGTACCTGGGTCAGCGCTTGAAACGAAACGCTGGCTTTCTGCGAGGAAATCATCACGTCAGTGAGATCCACACCGCTCTTGCCCATCTCGAAGGCGCTCGCCAACTGGTTTGACGCCTGCTGGGTGTCGTTGACCTTGTTCACGGCCATACCGAGCATGTCGGAAAAACTGGTGGCACCTGCCTGCTCCGGCGCTTCGATAGCTTTCGGCTTGGCCATGGCGTCCATTTGCATGGAGCGCATGTCCAACATCAACCGATTAAATTCAACACCTTGGCTCATGGACTTCTCTCTCAAAAGGGCCGCAAATTTTTGACACGGATTCAGCGGTTACCCATGTAGTAGCAACAACGGTGCCAGACCAGTGACGGCACAGTGCCAGCTTTTCATGAAAGTATTTGGGTGCTTACAAAAAGGGGTTTTTGCAGATCGTGACGACCACTCAATATCCTGTAGCAGCACGGCTTGCCGGCGGTAGCGATCTCAATGACGCCAATGCCGGCAAGCCGTGCTACTACAGGTGCGGTGATTGGTCGCGGGCACGGGCCTTACGCTCAGTCAGGACGCGAACAGATACCCTTCGACGTCCATCCCGGCGTCACGCATCTGCGCCAGTTTGTAGCGCAACGTACGCGGGCTGATACCCAGGCGTTCGGCGGCTTCCTTGCGGCGGCCGCGCTCGGCGCGCAGGGTGTCGATGATCATCTGGAACTCGCGACGGCGCAGGTCTTCGCCCAAGGCCCCCGCCAATTCTCCGCTGACCGCTTCCGACGACGAATCCATGACGCTGACTGGTGTCGGCACGCCGGACAAAACCTGAAGGACCGGCGCAGGCGCAGGGATCGACGCGAAGGTAATCGGGCCCGCGAGACAGAAGTCTTCGGCCTGAATCACCCCGCCCTGCTGGAGAATCAGCGCGCGCTGCACGGCGTTGTCCAGTTCGCGCACATTGCCCGGCCAGCTGTAACCGACCAGACACTTTTGCGCGTCGGCCGACAGTCGCACCGGCGCGTGCTTCATTTTATTGACGTGTTTGGCCAGCAGACGCTCGGCCAGCGGCAGAATATCGGCGGGACGCTGACGCAGCGATTGCCAGGCGAGCGGGAACACCGACAGACGATAGAACAAGTCTTCACGGAAACGCCCCGCGGCCACTTCGCCGGCCAGATCGCGGTTGGTGGTGGCGAGTACGCGGATGTCCAGCTCGATGGGCTTGCGCGCACCGACCCGCTCCACTTCACGCTCCTGCAACACGCGCAGCAATTTGGCCTGCAGGCCCATCGGCATTTCCGAAATTTCGTCGAGCAGAATGGTGCCGCCATCGGCCTGTTCGAACTTGCCCGGTTGCGCTGCAATGGCACCCGTAAACGAACCCTTCTCGTGACCGAATAGCGTGGCCTCGAGCATGTTGTCCGGGATCGCTGCGCAGTTGATGGCAATAAAGGGTTTTGTTGCTCGTGGCGACTGCTGGTGAATGAAACGTGCCAGCACTTCCTTACCCGTCCCCGACTCACCCGAGATGAGCACGGTGGAATCGCTTTTTGCCACACGACTGGCCAGGCTCAACAGCTGTACGCTGGCAGGCTCGACCGCAATCGGCCCCTCGCCATCGGCTGGCCCCAGGCGCCCCAATGCATGGCGCGCAACCAGTGCCAGCAGCGCCTTGGGCTCGAACGGCTTGACCAGATAATCGGCGGCGCCTTGACGCATCGCTTCGACCGCGCGATCCACCGCGCCATGGGCGGTCATCAACAACACCGGCAGTTGCGGGTAGCGGCTGCGCAGTTGATTGAGCAACTGATGCCCGTCCATGCCCGGCATGTTGACGTCACTGACCACCAGGCTGAACGACGCCCCGGCGGCGGCAAGAAGCGCCTCCTCCGCCGAGCCGACCGCGTGGTAATCATGGCCCGCCAGCTCCAGGGTTTCGCCCAACGCCTCGCGCAGGGAATGATCGTCCTCGACCAGCAATACCTTGATCGTCATGAGTAGCTACCCAGTGCGCCAACGGCCGGAATCAGCGGCAAGGAAACGATGGCACAGGTGCCGCGCCCCGGACGTGAACGAAATTGCACTTGCCCTTGGTGAGCGCGGGCAACGGCCGTGACCACGGCGAGGCCAAGCCCGGTGCCGGTGGTCTTGGTGGTAAAGAATGGCTCGCCGATGCGAGTCAGCGCCGCAGCGTCAATGCCGCTGCCGTTATCGCTGATGCACAGGCGCAGAGTGTTGCCACGGTTGTAGGCGTGAATCTTGATGCGCGAGCGGCCAGCGCTGGCCTGCACCGCGTTCTCGATCAGGTTGAGCAGGGCGCCGACCAGCGTGTCGCGATTGCACAGCAACTGGCCTTCGACGCTGTCGCACCGCCAACGCACTGCGGCATCGCGCACGTGGGTCTGTGCAGCCGACTCAAGGGCCTCGACCAACGCGTTCGGGCTGACTCGGTCGGTCAAAGGCAATTCGCCGCGGGCGAACACCAGCATGTCGCGCACCTGATGCTCCAGTTCGTGCAGGCGTTCCTTGAGGCGGCCGGCAAAACGCTGCTGGGTTTCGACATTCAGCGCCTGCTCAGTCAAATGACTGGCGTAAATCATGGCGGCGGAGAGCGGCGTACGAATCTGATGGGCCAGCGAAGCGACCATGCGACCCAGCGAAGACAAACGCTCGTGGCGCGCCAGCTGACTTTGCAGGTGTCGGGTTTCGGTCAGGTCGTTGAGCAGCACCAATTGGCCGGGCTCAGCGTCCAGCGAACGAGTGGCAATCGACAGGCGACGCCCGTCTTTCAAGGAAATTTCATGGCCGTCGTCCTCGCGGGGTGCGAAGCAGCGGGTGATGACGTTACGCCAGAGCATGCCGATCAGCGGCTCGCCCAGAAGGTCCAGCGCTGCCGGGTTGGCCTCGCGCACCATGCCATGCGCATCAATGACGATAACGCCGCCCGGCAGCAGATCGAGCAGGTTCTGCAGGCGATTGGCCAGACGTTCCTTCTCGGCCAGCTCTTGCATGCGCTGGGCACTGACCACCGCCAGCTCACCCTTGAGCTCGGTGACTCGCGCTTCCAGCAGGCTGTAGGAGTCGGTCAGTTGCGCGGACATCTGGTTGAACAGGGCAAACGCCTGTTCAAGGCCTTGTCGGCTTTCCACTTCCGGGGACGGCTGCACTTGCGAACCGGGCAAGACGGGTTCGGAAGACATCTGAGCGGCCTGGGGCATAGTTGATCTCTCGCGTGGCGAACCGTCAGTAAACGGTATGTGTTGCAAGAGACTTAGCAATCCTCGTGCCGAAAAAAAACCGCTGAAAAATCAGCGGTTTATTTTTGACGCGTCAAACCAGTGTCAGTCGTCGCCCTGATCATCGCCTTCGCGACGGCTCATCCCGTACTTGCGCATCTTCTCCACCAACGTGGTGCGACGGATACGCAGACGTTCAGCGGCGCGAGCGACGATACCGTTGGCATCGTCAAGCGCCTGCTGAATCAGGCCCTGTTCCAGACCACCGAGATAGTCTTTCAGGTCCAGGCCTTCCGGCGGCAGCATGGCGCTGTTGGCGAAGTTCGGCGTGTGGCCATTGATCGCCACGCGTTCTTCCAGATCGCTGCGCAGGCTGTCGACCAATTGCTCGTCTTCGTCATCGACGTAGCGGAATTTCTTCGGCAGCTCGGCGACACCGATCACCCCGTACGGATGCATGATCGCCATGCGCTCCACCAGGTTGGCGAGCTCACGAACGTTGCCCGGCCAACCGTGACGGCACAGCGACATGATCGCCGCCGAGTTGAAACGGATCGAGCCACGCTTCTCGTGTTCCATGCGCGAAATCAGCTCGTTCATCAGCAGCGGGATGTCTTCCACGCGCTCGCGCAACGGCGCCATCTCGATCGGGAACACGTTCAGGCGGTAGTAAAGGTCTTCGCGGAAACCACCGGTCTCGATCATGTCTTCGAGGTTCTTATGGGTGGCCGCGATGATGCGCACGTCGACGCTCTGGGTCTTGTTGCTGCCCACGCGCTCGAAAGTGCGCTCCTGCAACACGCGCAGCAGCTTGACCTGCATCGGCAGCGGCATGTCACCGATTTCATCGAGGAACAGCGTGCCACCGTTGGCTAGCTCGAAACGCCCTGCCCGACTGGTGATTGCACCGGTAAACGCGCCCTTTTCGTGACCGAACAGTTCACTTTCCAGCAGCTCGGCGGGAATCGCGCCACAGTTGACGGGCACGAAAGGCGCATCGCGACGTTTGGAATGGTAGTGAAGGTTGCGCGCGACCACTTCCTTGCCGGTGCCGGACTCACCCAGGATCAACACGCTGGCATCGGTATCAGCCACTTGCTGCATCATCTGGCGCACGTGCTGGATGGCACGGCTGGTGCCTACCAGGCTGCGGAAAAGGTTGGGTTCGCGCTGGCGACCACGCTCGCGGGCCTGATCGTACATTTCACGATAGACCTGAGCCCGGTGCAGGGAGTCCAGCAGTTTGCTGTAGCTGGGCGGCATCTCGACGGTGGACAACACCCGTCGACGCAAGTCTTCGGCGAGGTCGGCCGAAGAATTTTCGCCCATCAGCAGAACCGGAAGGAACTCATCCCATGCCGCAATGGTCTTAAGCAGCCCTTGAAGGCTGCCCGGAGCATTTACGCCGCCGACCATCACGCAAAGGACTTCCCGAGTGGATGCCAGAGAGCCCACGACTTGCTGCCAGTCGGTACTGGAGCAGGACAGGTTCTCATCGCCGAGAAAATTCAGAATCACCGCCATGTCACGGCGGCGCTGGCTATCGTCATCGATCAGCAGAATTTTGATTTCACGCCACATGCAATAGCAACTTCCCTAGTCAACTCGATGCCCATTCAGGGGCAAGCTTGGCATTTGTACTGTCCGCAGGACGCTACATCAACCAGAAATTAGTGAACATCACTAGTTAAGTCAAAAAACCGTACACAGTCAATTTTATGGCGCACAAATTTTTCAGATCAACCAAGCGTCAACCAAACAGATGGTAAACCTTTGCAGCGTTTTTCGCTCGCTGGATCTGCGACATTTCATCGACAATTGCCTGACGCTCTCCCACAGCGATATCTATCAGCTGTCGATACACGCCCAATAACTCCTCCAGATTGCTGCGCAGCTCAGGCTCGTCGTCATTCGCCTCACGGATGACGTCGTCGACGCAGGCCCGGCAGGCCAGATCGAGTTTGCCGATGGCCTCCCAGTCACGCTCAGCGAGCGCACCGACCAGGGCCTCGCGGGTTTCTTCGATTCGCTTGAGTGCAGCGCTCATGGTGATCTCCTTTACAGCACAGGCGGCTGATCGCCAATCGCGTCCCAACCTTCCTTCACGGTAGTCAACAAACCGATGACTTCATCGAGAATTTTCGGGTCGGTCTTGATATTGGCTTCAGCCAGACGCTTCATCATGTAAACGTACAGGTTGTCGACATGGGCAAGGGCCTGGGCCTGTTTTTCCATGTCCAGACCTTCACGCAGACCACCCACGATCTCGATGGCCTTTCCGATCAACACGCCTTTGGCGGCGATGTCCTTGCGCTCTATAGCGCCCTTGGCCTGAGCGATACGGTCCAGGCCGGCTTCCATCAACATCTGTACCAGACGGTGCGGCGTGGCCACGGCTGTCTGGGCTTGCGAATTGACCTTCTGATACTGCCGAAGGGCTGCCATACGGTTCATGCTCTTACCTCGCACAACTCGAAGTTTCTATATTCAGGGTATCGACACGGCCTTGAGAAACTTTAAGGCCAGATGCCAAAAACCCGGCACATTGGCCGGGTCTGGTTTCTCATCGAATCATCAGCCGCTCTGCTGAGCGTTCAACGAGTCGAAGAACGACGTGATGCTGGTCGCAGACGCCTTGAGCTGCCCTACCAGCAAGTCCATGGCGTTGTACTTGGCGGTCAGGGTTGCAGTCAAGGTGGTGACACGCAGATCCAGTGCAGTCTGTTGATTCTGCAAATCTGTCTGTTGCTTGTTCAGACTGCTGGTGCGGCTATCGAAAATACCCCCGGTCTGGGTGTAAGGCGTAAGAGCCGCGCTCATGCGCTTCAGCAAACCGTTTGAGCCATCACCGGTGCCGCTGAACAACTGCTGCACATCACCGGCCAGGCCCTGGCTCATCGCAGCCGTGAACTTGGTAGCGTCCAGAGACAACGTACCGTCGGATTGCCCTGTGGTGATACCCAGCTGGGAAAGAACCGAAAGGTTGCCTTCTGCGCCGGTGGTCACCAGTTCATTACGGATGGCCGACAAAATGTTGCGCGGCATCGAATCGCCGGTCAAGGCGGCTGGCGTCACGGTCGCACCCGTGGTCGCGTCCGGCGTATCGCTGACCGTCGCCTTGGTCACGGTTGAAACAGCTTTGACCACCGCGTTGTAGGCGTCCACGAACGTCTGCAGCGAAGTCTTCAAGCCGTCGGTGTTGCCGGATACGGTGACGGTGGACGTGCCTTTGTCCAGCAACGTCATCGAAACGCCACCGAGGCTCTTGTCGATGGTGTTACTGGCGCTGGTGATGCTCAAACCGTTGACGGTCAGGCTCGCGCTGACCGCCTGGGCATTGATATAGCCTGCGCTGGCGGTATTGGCTGGGTCGAGCTTGGTACCCGCGACGATATTGAACTCAGGCACGTCACTGGTGGCGGTGATGTCAGAGCCTGCGCCGGTGACCGTAGACGAAAACACCAACCGCGAACCTTTGTCGTCGGTGATGATGTTGGCGCTGATCTTGGACGTCGCGCTTTGCGCGTTGATCTGCTTGGCGACTGACGCAAGTGTCGCGTCTTCTGGAATGGTGATACTGGTCGAAATGCCATTTTGAGTGACGGTCAGGTTGCCACTCGGAATAGCACTGCTGCTGCCACCGGAGAAAGATGCACTCGCGACGCTGGAGCTGGTAGCGATGTGGTCGACATTAACGCTGTAGCTGCCCGGGACTGCCGAATTGTCGGAGGTCACGGTCATTTTAGTGGCGTCGGACGCCTTTGCCGCGTAACCCGCGAATGCCGGGGTGTCGGTTTTCCCAAGGTTGGTCAAAGCCGTCTGAAATGCCGACATCGCCGATTGCAGCGTGCCGATACCTGACAGTTTGGTGGTGACCAGCTTGGTCTGGGTAGTGATCTGGGTCTGCTTGGCAAGCTTGTCGGAGTTCACCAGCGCACTGACGATATCCCCGATCGCCAGGCCTGATCCGAGGCCGGTTGATGGGGTGATTGGACTAGCCATTTGAGTCTCCTTCCAGGGTTAGTCGGGCTTTTGACAATGTTTCACATCAAAAGAACCGCGTTCACGTTTCGTGCCAGTTAAACTTTGGCGTCGAACAACAGGCTGTTTGCGTTTTTCAGACTGTCGGCAATCTTCAAAGCCTCGGCAGACGGCAGTTGACGAACCACCTCCCCCGTCTCAGTCGCAATCACCTTCACGACGACCTGCCCGGAACCCTCATCGATCGAGAACTCCAGATTACGGCGAACCGACTGAAAGAATTTTTCCATTTCCTGAACTGCAGCTTTCAAGTCCTTGGACTCTTTATCGGGATTGGAGTCTTTACTCGTCGCCGTATCCAGCTTGTCGGCAGCTGCCGGAGCGGGAACGACTTGAGGCGCCACGGCCTGCTTATCAGCTACCACTGGCACCGATTGCACTGACTGCGCCGCTGGGTAAGACAAGTTCAACCTGGTGCTGATGTCCATGTCCACTCACCTCTCAAAGTAAAAAAGCGGAAGAGTACGCAAGCACACTCCCCCGCCAAAACTCACTAACCGATATTACTGAAGCAGTTTCAGAACAGCGGATGGCAGCTGGTTAGCCTGGGCCAGAACAGAGGTGGAAGCCTGTTGCAGAGTCTGTTGCTTGGTCAGGTTAGCGGTTTCAGCTGCGAAGTCGGTGTCTTGAATACGACCCAGTGCAGCGGTGGCGTTTTCGTTGACGTTCTGCAGGTTGGAAATGGTGCTGGTCAGACGGTTTTGCGAAGCACCCAGGCTTGCGCGAGTGGTGTTGATTGTCGCCAGTGCAGCGTCGATTGCCGAGATCGCGGCGTCGATGCTGGAGTGAGCAGCAGTGTTGCTGGTGCCGCTGATTGCGGTGGTGCCGCTACCAACCGACAGAGCCGAAGCAGTGAACGACTGAGTCAGGGTCAGGTCGATGTGGTCCGAAGTACCAGTGTTCGAGCCAACTTGCAGAGTCACGGTGCTAGCGGAACCGTCCAGCAGGTTTTTGCCGTTCAGGTTGGTCGACTGAGCGATACGGGTCAGTTCGTCCGACATCTGAGCGTATTCAGAGTTAAGAGCAGCACGGTCAGCAGTGCCGTTGGTGTCGTTTCGGGACTGTACGGCCAGTTCACGCATACGCTGCAGAATGTTGGTCGATTCTTGCAGAGCGCCTTCAGCGGTCTGAGCGATCGAGATACCGTCGTTGGCGTTTTTGATAGCTACAGTCTGACCGCGGATTTGCGAAGTTTCGCGAGTGGCGATCTGCAGGCCGGCGGCGTCGTCTTTAGCGCTGTTGATTTTCAGACCGGAAGACAGACGAGTCATCGAAGTCGACAGTGCATCGGAAGCCTTGCTCAGGTTCTTCTGAACAGCCAGGGAAGCTACGTTGGTGTTTACGCCTAAAGCCATGATGAATTCCTCGTTGGTTGGGTACTGCGGCTTTCCGGCCCTGGCAAGCGCCGGGTGTGGCCTAGAGAACCTTCGTAATGTTTATCGTCGTATCTGGAAGGAGCTTGAGGGCAATTTGAAAATTTTTTGCCACCAGAGCGCCACCCCTGCTTTTGACGGGGGTTACACAGCGTTTCGGCTCGATCCCCATTTGCTTTAATCAAAACGATAAACACCTGATTACCAAAGGGTTTCAGAACGGACACACCCCTCGGCGTGCCCGGCTTGGGCGTTACCTATTAAGGCAAAATAATCACTGCAGCAGCTTCAAGACCGCCGCCGGCAGCTGGTTGGCCTGGGCGAGGATGGCGGTTGAGGCCTGTTGGAGGGTTTGCTGTTTGGTGAGATCTGCGGTTTCGGCGGCGAAGTCGACGTCCTGGATGCGACCTCGGGAGGCTGTCACGTTCTCCACGATATTCGTAATGTTGGCGACCGTTGTGGTTAGCCGGTTCTGTTTCGCACCAAGCTCTGCCATTGCTCCAGTAACACTCGCGATCGCAACGTCAATTTGATTGATCGCCTCATCGATGTTTTTGTTGGCAACGGCCGACTCTAAAGCGAGTTCCTCGGCAGTCGGATTCAAAGCATCTGCTCGGGTCAATCCTTCATAAATACCTGTCCCGTCGATCTTGGGTGTCAGATTTTCCCCCGCCGAAATCTGTCGAACACCGACAACTGGAGCGGTTGCCGGAACAGCATCCACGGCAGGAACCTCCGGCGTGGCAGGGATTGGAGGAGTCGCGTTGGGATCTCCTGGATTTGCCGGAATCATTGGTGTGCCAGGTGTGCCCGCACTGCCGAGCACAGCAGCTATGGCCGCAGCGTCCGCTGGCGCTTTGAACATCGATTGGGAGGAAAAGTCTTTATCCAAAACAATCTGGATCTCTTCATGCGCTCCAGTATTCGCTCCGACATGGAAAGTTAAAATCCCTGCCGTGCCGTTCAACAAGGTCAGGTCTTTTCCGAACTTCGTACTTTTGCTCAGACGCGTCAGCTCATCCGCCGCTTGTTCAAACTCTTTGTGAGATGCAAGACGGTCAGAAGGTGTATTGGTCCCATTTTTAGCCTGCACGGCGAGATCACGCATGCGCTGCAAGGTATTCAACGTTTGAGACAGCGCACCCTCTGTCGTTTGAATAACCGACATCGCATCATTTGCATTACGTGCCGCTACAGTCAGCCCCCTGATTTGCGTGGTCAAACGACTCGCGATCTGCATTCCGGCCGCATCATCCTTGGCACTGTTGATTCTCAACCCCGATGATAGACGCGTCATCGCCGTGCTCAGCGAGTCAGAAGACCTGTTCAAATTCCGTTGTACAGAAAGAGACGCGATATTGGTATTAACGGTTAAAGCCATTTTGAGTTCCCTCGTTGATAGAAACGGCTGGCTTTCCAAAAACGGGGAAGTCCATTTCTCCCGGAAAACCTACAGTGGCGTTATCGACGATTGAAAAAAGGGCTTTAACCAGTGACCGGGCACGCTCGGCGCCCATACCCGACAAATGAAGGGTAAATAATCCGCTAACTTCTTAAATAGGCTCACTTTAAAAAAACCATTAAAAAAAGACCCCGCAGGGTCTTCAAAATCAGAGCTCTCTGAACAGTCCGTAAGACGTTTCTTAAACTAAGCTCATTATGGAAACTTCATTCCTGACACAACGCCACAAACTCCACCTCCAGCCAATCCGCCACCCCAAGCCAGTCCTGGCGCTCCTGGCATTGCAGGATTTCACTCAGCACTTGCGTGGATTCGGCCTGCTGATCGGCGGGAAGAGAGGTGATGAAGGGCATGGCGCTGTCGATCAGGTCGACCATGTTCAGCGCAGCTTCGATGTCGCGGCCCAGGCGGAACAGGCGGGCGCAGTGGTGGGCGTTCGCGATGATTTGTGTGTTGGGGGTCATGGCGCGGTCCAGTCGGGGTCGAACGTGGTGCCGGCGATGAGGGCGCCGTCGCGGCTGGTGTTGAAGAATTGCACTTCGGGATGGAGGGCGATGTAGCGCTCCAGTTCGATGAGGTAGCTGCGGAAGTTGAGCTGGGTCTTGACCTTGTTGCCGCGCCCGTCGCGTACCCAGTGCCTGGCGATGCTCAGTTCCGGGCCTAGCACGCCGTCTTGCCAGCCGGTGTGGGTCTTGCCTCCGGGGAACGCGAAGTCGGCGCCAAACAGGGTAATGCGGGTTGCGCCCATTTTGACCGCGAGGTCGATGGCCGGGTGAATGACGCTGCCGCCCACGTGCAGGTTGGCTCGGGGGATGTGCTGTCGAATCTGTGAATAGACGGGGCTGGTGGAATAACCGACATAACGCGGCCCGCGCCAGGCTTCGAGCATCGGTGCTTCCTGCCCCGGCAAATACACCAATGCGATGCCATCACTACCCTCCGGCGGAAGATGGCGCGTACTGATGCGATGGTCGATGCTGACCACCAGATCAGGCGTGATCCCTGCGTTGCGCAAGGGCACGTATGCTGTGTCGACGCAGATGAGCAGAGGTCGATCGGTTTGTTGATGGGTGACCAGCAGGCGTTGCAGATGTTGCTGCAAGCTGGGGCCCGTGGCGATGACGAGCACCTCCCGCCCGGGTTGGGAGCCGAAAAGCCCGGCGACATCGGCGTCGCTTTGCAGCAGCGCCCTGCCCTGTTCCAGCCGCTCGACGCTTTCAGGATTTTCAGGTGAAAACTCCCGGTTGTTGAACCCGACATGCACTTCACTGACAAGCCGGTCACGAATCCGCGCGTTGGCGTCATCGGCCAGCACCAGCTCGGCCGGCAGCGCAAAGAACGGCAATTGAATTTCCGTGCGCTCGTCGGCGTAGGCCAGCATGACGCGTGGATCGCTGAGCCAATCCTGTTGCTCCAACAGTTGCAGCACCAGGACGAACAGGGCGCCATTGAGAATATGCACCTGCAGCTGTTGCAGGCTCGCGGACGCCAACAGCACGCGCTGCAAGTCGCCCAGCCCGGTGCCGTAGAGATGAACCACGGGGCTGTTGGCTGGCAGGCTGTCGGCCTGAGTCTGCGCTTCAGCCAGACGATCATGGCGACTGGTGAGCTGAATGCCGGCAACAGTCAGGGTTGAGCTTTTCCCCTCCAGCAATTGCGCGGGCACCGATGTCGCGTCCTCTGCAGCCAAGCGCTGCATGACGGCGGGCCAGCGTTGAGCCAGAACGGCGCTGTTGCGCTGGTAGATCTCGTCCACGGCGACTGTCCTTATCAAACGAGCGAAATGAAAAACGGCGACCTGAATCCAGGTCGCCGTTTTTGGCAGAGCTTAATCAGGGGCCGTTCAGGCTCACGGACGATAAATGATCGCCGAGCCCCACGACAAGCCTACGCCGAATCCGCTCAGGGCCACGCGCTTCCAGCTCGCGTTGAGCACGTGCTTTTCCAGCAGCAGCGGTATACTGGAGGAAACGGTGTTGCCGGTCTCCAGCATGTCTTTGACGAACTTCTCCGGCGTGCTGCCTTCTTCGAAACGACGGGCCACAGCGTCGACGATCGCGGCGCTGCCCTGGTGGATGCAGAACGCGTCGATGTCCGAGGATTGCAGGCCGGAGTCGATGAGCAGTTCGTTCAGGTGCGCCGGCACTTTGACCAGCGCGAAGTTGAACACCTGACGACCGTTCATGAAGAAGTTGCCGTTGGTGGTCTTGAGGAACTCCGCGCCACCGCCGTCGGTGCCGAACTTGGACTTGCCCAGCTGCCAGGGCGCGTCTTCGCCCATCCAGGTGGCCGTAGCGGCGTCGCCGAACAGCATGGTGGTGTTGCGGTCTTCGGGGTCGACGATCTTGGAGTACGGGTCGGCGGTGATCAGCAGGCCGTTTTTCAGACCGGTGGCTTCCATGAAGCCCTTAAGCGCGTAGATGCCGTAGACGTAACCCGAGCAGCCCAGGGAAATGTCGAACGCGGCAACGTGAGTCGGCAGGCCGAGCTTGTGCTGAACGATGGCTGCGGTGTGCGGCAGGCCTTCTTCGTCACCGTTCTGGGTGACCACGATCACCACATCGATGGCGTCGCGCGAAAGCGCAGGGTTGTTGGCGAACAGCTGGTTGGCGGCTTCGACGCACAGGTCCGAAGTTTCCTGAGCGTCATCCTTGCGTGGCAGAAAAGCAGAACCGATCTTGCCAAGGATGAACTCTTCATCCTTCCCGAATTTGGCACCCTGCGCGTAATTGTCGACGCCGGCTGCAGGCACGTAACTCGCTATGCTCTTAATGCCAATCATCATGGCTTCCCAATCAAAAACTGCTGAACATCACCCATCGCCATGAGGCGGGGCATTGAAATCCGGGGCTTGAGGCCGAAAAAACTGGCAACGGCAAGGCATGGGCGCGTTCAGAAAGTCTCTGAAATCAGCCTGATGCCTTCATCACCTGCAAGCACGATACAGTGAAGATGCCCGTTATGACTCACAGGTCACCAAAAGTTTTACAAGCTTTTAGCTGACCGATGGGTCGCGCGCAAGGGTCGACTGGCTTTCAGACAGGCAATTGACATGAAGGCGTCATTGATTTGTGAGCAGTGAAGCAGTTGCCAGCACCCGTGAAAAACCTTTAGCAGCAACGCTGGCCGGTAATGGCGATCTCCAGGACCCCGCCGCCGGCAACCCGGACTGCTACAGCAGATGTGTGCAGAGCCGGGGTCTTGGGGTGGACATCGGAGCTGGGGGGGAGACGCTGGAGCTGGGCGGATGAACATCAATCCTGTGGGAGAAGCTGGAGCTGTGCGACAGGCGCGAAGCGGTGGGTCAGAGGGCTCATTGGCTAACTGACCCACCCCTTCGCTGCCGTCGTGACCTCCGGCGTCTCCCACAGGGATCGCGTACAACTTTTGGATCGCTGGCCGGTAATGGCGATCTCCAGGACCCCGCCGCCGGCAACCCGGACTGCTACAGCAGATGTGTGCAGAGCCGAGGTCTTGATTTGGGCATCGAGCCTGTGGGAGAAGCTGGAGCTGTGCGACAGCCGCGAAGCGGTGGGTCAGAGGGCTCATGGCTAACTGACCCACCCCTTCGCTGCCGTCGTGACCTCCGGCGTCTCCCACAGGGTTCGCAGCAGGACTCGGTTTCAGCCCACCACATCCCAACTCAGCGCCGTGCCGCGCTTGAGGGCGTGTCGGGCTGTACGGCCGAGCACGGTATCGATGTGCTTGGGGGCCAGCCCCAGCCCCGGACGGATGGCGCGGACGTTGTCTTTGCTGAAGGCCTCGCCTTGGGCAATGTCCCGCACCACGTAGAGCGAGCGGCGGAACACCAGGGACTTCTGTTCGGCTTGAGTGGCGCCATAACGCACCACGCCGAGACCTTGCCAGGCGCGCTCGGTTTCTGTCACCAGGCTCGCCATCTCGGCAGGCTCCAGCGAGAAACTGGCGTCTACACCGCCATCGGCACGATCGAGGGTGAAGTGTTTTTCGATTACCGTTGCGCCCATCGCCACCGCTGCCACCGAAACCCCGACGCCCATGGTGTGATCGGAAAGCCCGACCTGACAGCCAAACAGCCCCGCCAGATGCGGGATGGTGCGAATGTGGCTGTTCTCGGGGGAGGCCGGGTAGGTGCTGGTGCATTTGAGCAGCACCAGATCCTTGCATCCCGCCTCCCGCGCCGCGCGCACGCTTTCGTCGAGCTCGGCGATGCTGGCCATGCCGGTTGAAATGATCATCGGCTTGCCAGTGGCGGCGACTTTGCGGATCAGCGGGATATCAGTGTTCTCGAAACTGGCGATCTTGTACGCCGGCACGTCCAGGCTCTCAAGAAAGTCCACGGCGCTTTCATCGAATGGCGTGGAGAACGCGAGCATGCCCAACTCTTTGGCGCGGGCGAAAATCGGCGCATGCCACTCCCACGGCGTGTGAGCCTTCTCATACAGCGCATACAGCGAAGACCCGGCCCACAGACTGTTGGGGTCCTTGATGAAGAATTCGCCCTCAGCGATGTCCAGAGTCATGGTGTCGGCGGTGTAGGTTTGCAGCTTGAGGGCATGAGCGCCCGCCTTGGCGGCGGCCTCGACGATGCGCAGCGCCTGGTCCAGCGACTGATTGTGGTTGCCACTCATTTCGGCGATGACGAACGGCGCTGCGTCGTGGCCGATGGTTCTCGAACCGATCCTGAAACTACTCATCGTTGATCACTCGCTGAAAATGACACTCGGCCTGGCGGTAACCGGCCTTCTGGAAAAGAGAAATAGACACCGCGTTATCGGCCAGCACCTGGGCCTCAATCACGCGTACCTGCGGCCAATGCTGGCGCAGATAGCGTTCGCCGCGCCTCAGCAGCGCCTGCCCCCAGCCAACTCCGGCCTGGCCTTCGAACAGGTAGATCGACACTTCGACGCGCTCATCCTGGCGGTCGTACCGCAGCATGCCGACGGGGCCGTGGGCGGTATCGCCAATCAGAAGCAAGCGCTGCGGGTTCTGCAGGCTGCGCTGGAGCCAGGCGACGTGGCTGTCCCAGTCGATCAGATCACTGTTGAATGCCCACTGCCGCACGTGTGGCGCGTTACGCCCTTCGAACAACAGCGTCGCGTCGAGTTCGGTTGCCTTGCGCAGCGCCCAGACCGGCTCGATCAAGGCGACCGCCAGACGCTGCGCGCCCCGGCCATCGACCATTGCCTGTGAGCGTACGGCAAAGCTTTGGCGCAGTGGACGATTGTCACGCAGCAGCGCGATGGCCTGGACCAACTGCTGCGGGTCGAGGGTTTCGTGGCCCCCCAGGTACAGATGCACGCCCGACTCGGCCAGTAATTGCGCGTTGAGCTGCTGGTTGTTGGCGACCGAAACGCATAGGGTCGGCAAACCCAGCGCAGCACGCTCCCACGTCGTGCCACCGCCTGCCCCGATGAACAGATCGGCTTGTCGCATCAGACCGAAAAAATCACTGACCAACTCATGCAACCGCCAGTTCGGGCGCGCCTTGGCCAAGTCGCACATGGCTTCCCATTCGGGATTGTGCGATCCGGCGACAAAGTCCACCTGCAGGTCGTCGAAGTCCTGCAGCGCCAGCATCGTTGCATGCACCTGTCGCGCGGCATCGAAGCCGCCGAAGTTGACCAGCACGCGTTCAACCCGAGGTTTGATCGTGATCGGCTCGCACTGGAATTCGTCGCGCATCAGCGCAAAGCGCGGGCCGAGGAAAGTCTTGCAGCGAGGGTCGAGCCACTGATCGTAGGGGCGATCCTGAGCCTGCGCAGAGTAATTCTGATCCAGCAGCAGGTCCACGGCGTGAGGCCGATTGGCCAGATCGTCGACTGCCATCAGGCGATCAGCGAACCGCCGCGCGGCACGCTCCCAGCGAGCGTCCAGACCGTAGTGGTCGACAATCAGCCAGTCGAATCGCGGCTGATTGTTCAGAGCGTCCGCGAGGGCATCAATGTCAGCCTGCCAGGCAAGAGACGTTTCGATATCCGCCCCGCTCTGCTCCTGCTCCTGTGCATAGCGCTCTGGCAGATTAAGGGCGACATAACCCTGATCGGCCAACCGCTGCAACAGATGGCCTGGCAACTGCCGACAGGCGAAGACCACTTCGGCGCCATCCTTGCGCAGCACGTTGGCCAGCGTCAGGCAGCGGGCGATGTGGCCACTGCCGATGGTCATGGAGGCGTCGGCGCGAATCAGCACTCTCACGGCTCAAGCTCCCCGCCCGCCTTGAGTGCCGCATAGAGGTACTCGGCGCGCAGCCAGTCTTCTTCGGTGTCGATGTCCTGCACCAGATGTCGCGGCAGAATCACCGGCAGGCTCAGGTCGGAAAAAATTACATCGCCACGCAACCAGGCCTCGCTACGCCCCCAATAGAACTGACCGGCGTCCTGATAGGCGACGGGCAGATCCTGAGAACGTACGGTGCGGTATTCGGGGTGCATCGAGCTCAGGCTGCCGTCGTCGTTGATCACCAGCGCGCGTTGTATGGGGAAACCAAAGCTTGCGACCGAGAACGCATAGGATTTGTCCGGTGCCCCCTGCAAGGCGTGCAGGCCCTCACGCAGGAAGCGCGCCTGCAACAACGGGGCGGTCGCGTAGAGGCAGCAGGTGAAATCGAATGGCTGATCCAGTGCGCGGATGGCGTGCTGAATCACCGCTGCCGTGCCGGTCCAGGCATCGGCGAGATCGGCGGGCCGCATGAACGGCACCTCTGCGCCATGGCTTCGTGCGACCTCTGCGATTTCCTCGTCGTCGGTGCTGACCACCACACGATCGAACAGCCCGCTCGTCAGCGCCGTACGAATCGAGCCGACCATCATCGGCTCGCCGTTGAACAGCTTCAGATTCTTGCGCGCAATTCGCTGGCTGCCACCGCGTGCAGGAATGATCGCAACCGCCGTCATGGTCGTTTGCCCTTGAGGGATGCAGGCATGTCGGGGATCCGTCTATTGAGCATCGTTCAGCAAGCGTCGCAGCTGATCGACCACAAAGTCCTGTTGTTCATCGGTCATGGCCGGGAACAGCGGCAGGCTGATGGCCTGTGCGTAATAGGCTTCGGCCTGGGGGAAGTCACCCGCCGCAAAGCCAAGGTCACGATAGTACGGCTGCAGATGCACCGGAATGTAATGCACGTTGACCCCGATACCGGCCGCGCGCAAGCCCTCGAAAATCTGGCGATGACTGTGCTGCAAACGTTCGGTCTGCAAGCGCACGACATACAGATGCCAGGCCGACTCGGCCTCGGGCTGCGGGGTCGGCAAAGTCAGCGGTAGATCAGCGAGCAACGCCTGATAACGCGCCACCAGTTGCCGACGTCGCGCCAGGAAACCGTCGAGCTTGTTCAGCTGTGACAAGCCCAGCGCAGCCTGCATGTCGGTGATGCGGTAATTGAAGCCCAGTTCGACCTGCTGGTAGTACCAGGGGCCGTGGCTCGGCGCGTCCATCTGCACCGGGTCGCGGGTCATGCCGTGGCTGCGCAGACGACGCAGATGCTCGGCCCGCTCAGGGGAGTTGGTCAACACCAGGCCGCCCTCCCCGGTGGTGACGATTTTCACCGGATGAAAGCTGAACACGGTCATGTCGGCATACTCGCCGCAACCCACCGGGCGACCGGCATAGCTCGCGCCGACCGCGTGAGAAGCGTCTTCGATCACCACAAAGCCATAGCGCCGCGACAGTTCGGCAATGGCGCGCATGTCGCAGCTCTGCCCGGAGAACGCAACCGCCACCAACACCTTCGGCAGCCTGCCCTCACGCTCGGCGCTTTCCAGCTTGTGTTTGAGGGCGTTGACGTCGAGGTTCCAGGTCAGTGGATCGATGTCGACGAAGTCCACATCGGCGCCGCAATAACGCCCGCAGTTGGCCGACGCGAGAAAGGTATTGGGGCTGGTCCACAGCCAGTCGCCCTCGCCCAGCCCTGCTGCCAGACAGGCAATGTGCAGCGCCGCCGTGGCGTTGCACACCGCGACGCCAAAGCCCGCCTCGCAGCGCTCGGCCATCGCCGCTTCGAAGCGCTCGATGGTCGGGCCCTGTGTCAGCCAATCGGACTCGAGCACCTCGACCACAGCGTCGATATCGGCCTGATCGAGGCTCTGCCGGCCGTAGGGAATCATGGCGTGATATCGGCGTGCAGTTCGCCGATCTGCGGGATCGTCAAAAAGTCCGGGTTGGTGTCCGAGCGATATTCGAAGTCATCGCTCACAGCCTTGCCCTTCTCGCCCGTCGCGTCGATGGCGAAATCGGTGTCGACGTTGTTGAAACGAATCGACGGCACGATGGTGTAGTGATCTTCGAACTCCAGGGTCATGCGCGCATCGTCCTGCGGCACCATCAACTCGTGAAGCTTCTCGCCCGGCCGAATCCCGACCAGCTTGTGCGGCAGATCGGCGGCCATGGCCTGGGCCAGATCGACTATGCGCACTGAAGGGATCTTGGGCACGAACACTTCGCCGCCGTGCATGCGCTCGAAACTCTGCATCACGAAATCGACGCCATGATCCAGGGTGATCCAGAACCGGGTCATGCGCGGATCGGTGATCGGCAGCTCCTTCGCGCCGCCCGCGATCAGCTTGTTGAAGAACGGCACGATGGAGCCACGCGAGCCCGCCACGTTGCCGTAGCGCACCACGGCAAAACGGGTCTGCTCTTCGCCGCCGATGTTGTTGGCGGCCACGAACAATTTGTCCGACAGCAGCTTGGTGGCGCCGTACAGATTGATCGGGCTGGCGGCCTTGTCGGTGGACAGCGCGATGACCTTCTTCACACCGTTGGCGATGGCCGCGGCGATGATGTTTTCCGCACCATTGACGTTGGTGCGGATGAATTCGGTCGGGTTGTACTCGGCCGCCGGCACGTGCTTCAGCGCAGCCGCATGCACCACATAATCAATGCCGCGCATGGCCTGCTGCAGACGCTCGGCATCACGCACATCGCCGAGAAAATAGCGCATGCAGGGCGCATTGAATTCCTGCTGCATTTCGTACTGCTTGAGCTCATCGCGGGAGAACACCACCACGCGCCGGGGCTGGTAGCGCGCAAGCAGCGTGCGGATGAACATGCGACCGAACGAGCCGGTCGCCCCAGAGATGAATACCGATTTACCGTTGAACATGACAGGGTCCCTTGACTAAGCGATCAGCTGTGCCCAGCTTTCGCTGGACGCTACACCGAGGCTGAAACCCTTGCCGGTCAGGGCCAGGTTCTTGTTGTAAGCCAGATCGTGGGAGAACGCATCGGCCCATTTGTGCATCAGCGCGGCCAAGGCCGCCGGTGCCTGTGGTAGAGCACCCGGATGAACGATCTGAGCCTGAGGCGTCCAGACCACCAGATAACCGGCCTGGCCGATTTTCAGGCACAGGTCGACATCGCTGAAAGCATCGGTAAAGTCTTGTTCGTCCAGCCCACCGACCGCATCGAACAGCTCGCTGCGCACCATCAGGCAGGCGTCGGACACCGCCGAATAATTCTGTTCGAGCACCAGCCGCTGCAGATAACCCTCGGCCTCGCGCGCTTCGCCGACGAATGCCGAGCCAACGCCTTCGTTGAGCCCGAGAATCAAACCGGCCTGGCTCACCTTGCCGTTGCGGTCCAGCAGCTTGGCGCCGACGACCCCTACTTCCGGACGCATGGCCTGATTGAGCAGCGAGTCGACCCAGTTCGGATTGACGACTTCACCTTGGGCGGACAGCAAAATCAGGTATTCGCCCTTGGCCTGTTGGCGCATGGCGTTGTGTACGGCGGCCTTGCTCAGACGCTCGGGCATGCGAACCACGCGCACCCGACCTTTCTCTTGACGGGCCAGCCACTCGGCCAGCTCCGGTGCCGGGCTGTGGTTGTCGGCAATCAGCACTTCGTAGTGGGTGTAGCGGGTGCGCAGCACGACACTGGCCAGGCAACGCTGGACCTCGCCGAGGTTGTCTTCTGCGTCGATGATGATCGACACCAGAGGCCGTGGCCCATGACGGTAATCGATTCGCCACGCCTGACCGGCCACCGGACTGATGCTGGCCTTGTAGCCGCGGTTGGTCAGGTGCCGGATCAGGGCAAGACGCTGCTGCGGGTTTTCTTCCACCGGTACGGCGTCGCAGACCAACAGCGGCTCATCCAGATGGGCAAGCCACCCCATGCCGCCCTGTTCGATAACCCGCAGCAGCAGTTCGAATTCCAGTGCCTGTGCATAGTCGGCCGAGTAGCCGCCAGCCCCGATGAGCACGTCACGACGGATGAGCCAGTGACGGGACATCATGGTCGGGTGGCTTTGCAACAGGTCGAGATTGAACCCAGGCCGCATCACATGCGTGAGTGCGCCACCGGCCAGGCGCTGGATCTCGTCGGCAAACACTGCACGGCACTCAGGCGCGGCCTGAAGCTCGAGCGATGCACGCAACAGCCCGCCTGGGGTGAACTCATCGCCGGCATTGGCGAGCATCAGCCAGTCGCAGCTGGACTGCTGCACCGCTTGATTGAGCTTCTCGATCCAGTTGTTCCTGCTGACCTTGACGAAGTGCAAGGTATTTTGCGCAGAGGTTTTAGCCAGAGGCTCGCCCGTGGTGAGCACCACGATCCTGAAGGTTTTGCAGTGGCCCGCAACCAGGCTGTCGAGCGTGGTCTGGAGTTTGTCCAGGTCGTCGTCCAGATCCAGCAGCAGAATACCGAACTGCGGCACGCCGCCTTGCTCGGTGATATGCCGGGTAATGGCGTTGACATCATCGGGGGTCGGTTGGCGCGCATCCAGCCATTGCAACACCTGCCCGGACGGCATACGGGCAAAACGCTCCCGTGGGTTTTCGCTGACCACCCCCTGCAGTCGCTCCAGCCATGAAGCGAGATGTCCGGACTCATCGATCTCGGTTTTGTTGACCCACAATCTGGCCAACCGCTCGACCACGGCGGGGTTGAAAATGTTCAGTTCCATCGCCTGCCAGAGGCGATTGGTGATGGTTTCGGTGGTGTCGTTGTCGTAGGTCCGCAACAACCGCTCATGCTGTGCCCATACACCTTCCAGATGCTGCATTTGCAGCTGTCCTGCGGGCATGGCGTGAATCAGGAATTCGATGTCACTCAGAACGTCGAAAAATGCCTGATTGTAGAATGGCATTTCCACGAATTGCCGAGGCCCGAAGCATCGGTCTGCGGGGTGCAGAACATCGGTCCACTGCGAGACCACGATGCTGCTGAGCCCCAGCGAGCGACGCTCGTTCAGGCAGTCGCGCAATTGCTCATAAGCGGCCAGCACGCCTTGGGTGCGCTGCTCAGCTGTCGTCGAGTCGGCCGATATCTGTAAAGACGCCAGAAAGCTGGCGAACTGTTGACGCTCGATGACCGATCTGGCGTCGCTAGCGCCGAGTTTTTTGAGCAGGTCGGTATCGTCTTCCGAGACTCTGTGACTGATTTCACGAACGACATATGCAATCGGCAGGATGCGTGCCTTGGCGCGGGACAGCAGATACCAGGCATGACCGAACTCCTGCAGCTCGCCAGCCGTACCCTGAGGCAGGACCGCGTACCAGTCCTTCAGCAACCGGGTGCGGATCACGGCGTAGAACGGCGGAATGTACTGATCGAGAAAGCTCATGACGCGTTCAGCCGGATCGTCGCTGGCGTAATCCTCGAGGACTTTCTTGTCGCGGCGAAAGTATTCGACCTTGTCGCCCTGAGCCTGGTACATCAGGCAATAACCGTGGCACAAGCCGTAATCGGCGTGCGCGCCGAGAAAATCCACCGACTCGCGAAGCGCGTCATGAACGACGAAGTCTTCATCGGTGACGAACGCCATGAATGGCGTCGCGACCTGATTGACACCGAACGCGGCCTTTTGCTGCGCGCCTTCGCCGGCCAACTGCGGCAGGTGCCGATAGTCGACATCCGGAAACAACTCGCTGATCTGCGTCGCCGACTGGACGGATGAGTCGAGCACCATCAGGCGGACAGGCAAGGTGCTGTAGTACTGCAAGGTACGACGCAGAAACGCGGGCCGATTATGGGTGAGAACCACGAGGGTCAATTGCTCGTCGAGCGGCATGTTGTTTCCCGTTAGATGTTGACTGTGCATGACGTTTTTTCCTGCAGTGCGGCCAATCGTCAAAAAATGTCATGGAGTTGGCCCTGTCCGGGTCAACTAGCAGGAAGCACGCCAACTGTGGCGCCTGGGCAATTCAAGCGGGAAATGAAGCGGCAGGCCGCCCCGGCACAGCGGTCGGGGCGGGAGTTATTGCGTGTCAGTCGGCAAGCCAGCCGTTGACCCAGTGTTGAAGGTTGTCACCGCGCAACATGTAATCGCGCATGACCACCTCAAACAAGTCATCGCCCATGGCGTAGCTGGCCTTGGGGTCCGCCAGGTGCATGCGGATCGCATCCAGCCACTCGGCGGTGCTGTTGCTGACGACCCGCGTGCACGGCAGGTAGCCTTGATAGGCCCGCGTGTCGCTGCAGATGACCGGGTAACCACAGGCGCCATATTCCAGCAGACGCAGATTGCTTTTGCAGTCGTTGAAGATGTGATGCTCCAGCGGCGCCAGAGCAAGGTCCAGGTTCAGGCTGGCAAGCTTTGCAGGGTACACCGCAAGGCCGACGGCCGGATGAAACTCATGCACGTAGGGCCTTAACGCCTCAGGGCACATGCCGAAGAATACCCACTCGACCTCATTGGCCAGCTCGCGCACCACCTCGGCGATAATCTCCAGATCCCCTGCATGGCTTGTCCCTCCCCCCCATCCAACCCTGGGTTTGGTGGATGTGCCGCGCTCGCTGCGCAAGCCGTTCCACATGTGCGGCGCGAGCATGTTGGGGACCACCCGGATATCGTGGTGCATACCCGAAAGGGCATCGGCCAGAGCGGGCGTGGACACCACAACACGATCACACAGACTCGTGCCTAATCGCACCATGCCGGCCATATCGGACGGCATATTGCGCATGTGACCATTTTTTGTCGGCACACTGATGACGTAGTCATCCAGCTCATAGATACGCCGGGCGTTGGAGTAGGTTTTGAGGGTGGACACCTGGGCAATGGAGGCTTCGCTGTAGCGACATTGCACCACGATCACGTCAGGCGACTGGCGCTCAAGCTCGATGAGCGACGGCAAATCGTAGCTCAGACATCCTTGGATCCGGCCATCAGCCTGCAGCTCCGTGAACGGCTGCGCCACCCGATAATGCCCGACCGCCGTGCTATTGACGGGGATCGCCAGCACGCTGGGTAGAAAACGTGAGGAATACGGGCTCCAGCCTTTTTTCAGCCCAGGTTCCAGGCCGTGGAACGAGCCGCTCAGCCGCAGATTCGGGTTGTACGCCGGATCATGGGCGAGCGTAGGCAGCCAGCGCTGGAGAAACTCCGGCGACTCTTCGGTCTGCAGCTGCACTTGCCGCTGCTGCTCGGCCGCTGGCTGAGACCCGAGCGCCAACTGCGCCCACGGTGTCCACACCACCAGATACCCTGCCTGACGCACACGCAGACACAGATCGGTTTCGTTCAGCGTGCTGCGCATTCCGGAACTCTGCAGGCCGCCGAGCTGATCGACCACGTGACGACGAATCAGCAGGCAGTCTGTACCCATGGCACTCAGATCCTGGGCGGTCTGCAGACGCAGCAGTTGACCGGGCGCATTCACCCGCTCCCCCAGAAACGCACGCCCCACAGGCCCCTGGTAACCCAGGATCATGCCAGCGTGCAGCACGTAACCATCCGGGCTGAACAGCTTGCCGCCGACAACGCCGACTTCTTCACGGCGCCCATGATTGAGCAACTCGTCCAGCCACGCGCCATCGGTGATGACCGCATAGGTGCTGAGCAGCAGCAGGTATTCACCACGGGCACAGGAGCCGGCAAGCTCGCGGGCACTGGCGGCATCGCCCTGATCGCCGCATCGCAGCACGCGCAGTTTGTCGCCGCCGATCTGCTGCATGCTGGCGAGCCACTCATGCGCGTCAGCGCCGACGCTGCCGTGATCGGCGATCAAAACCTCGTAGTGGCCATAGGCAGTGTGCGTGAGTAATGTCTCAGTACAACGTTGCAACGCCGCCAACTGATCCTTGTGCGTAATGATGATCGAGACCATCGGCTGTTCAGCGCTCAAGTAGTCGATCCGGTTGATCAGCGGCCGATCGCCAATACGTACCTGGTGCGCGATACCCAGACGCTGCAAATGAGCGCTCAGCACGTGGGTGTTCTGCTCGATCACTTCGGGCAATTCCAGCCACGCGGAGAACGTCAGTTGCGACTCGACCAAGACCTCGGCAATGTGTTCGACACAGTCCCCCCCGGCCTCGACCAGTTGCCACAGCGCATCCACGGGTGCCAACTCGCCATAGGCCGGATTGAACCCACCCAGCTGCACCACGGCTTCACGCTCGAACGCCAGCACCCGCCCGACATAGGGGTAACTTCGCAGCAGGTCGAGGTTGAAGTCAGGCTTGAACACGGGCTCCGCCGATTCACCTTTGAGCAATCCACCTTCATCGCTGTACAGGCACAGCACGCCGGCGCGCGTAACGATGCGCTCGGCCAGGATCAGCAATGCGCAGTCGGTCAGACGGTCTGCGGCACGCAAGAGGTAAATCCAGTCACTGTCATCGAGCTGGGGCAGCAGCTCATTGAGTTGCGCAATCCACCGTGATTGCAGCGGCAAGGTGAACACGCGCCCTTGCAATATCGGCTCGTCGCAGGCACTGGACAACACCAGCGTCAGGTCCGCCGAATAGAGCTGCGCTTCCAGGCTGTCCAGCGTCAGACTCAGCCCTGCCCTGCTCGCGAACTCATCCACCACCACGGCAACAATTTTCGGCTTCCAGGCCCAGGTGGCGACTCTGTCATCTACACGCGCGCGCTCGGCGCCGAACAGCGTGCGGCAGCTCAGCCACTGCTGGTACAGCTCGGCAAAGCTCTCACTGGTATGACCCACACGCCACGGTAACGCCGACTGTCGGTTGCCGAGCATCCGGCTCATCGGCAACTCGACCCAGGCATGGGGCAGGCCTGCGACATCGGCCAGGGGCAGATGCCGGACCCAGCCAAGCTCAGGAGCATTTTCGGTATTGCGCGCCTTGAGCATCTGCCCCAACCAGTCGCGTTCGCTGTGCAGCAGATCCTGCACCGCCTGACGGCGACTGAAGCGCTCCGGGTGCAAGCGCTCGGCGCTGAGCACATCGTTGAGCATGACCATGTTGCCGCGCTTGAGCAGGCAGATGTACAGCGCCAGATCCACCAGTGCCACGAACCCTTGACCGACCTGCCCAAGCGCCGGCAATAGCGCCTGCACGTCCGCGCGACGCGTCAACGACGCGGTCAGGCCGCCAAGAAAATTGGTCAGCGACAGATCGAAAACCGCCAGTACATCGGTACCGTGAAACAGGGCGCTGGTTTCGGCCAGCGGACAGTTCTCTATGCGCGCGGGCAATTGCACTTCGTCGGCATCGCAGAAGTAACGCTGCGACAACACAAGACTCACGTCCTGATGGGCGCTCAACACTGCCGCCTGACGCTCGATACAGGCGGGGAACATGCGATCGTCGTCGCACAGGAACTTGACGAACTCACCCTTGGCCTCGGCCAGACAGGCGAGCAAGTTGCCGACAAACCCCAGGCGCTGCGGATTGCGGATGTAGCGCACGGGCAACGGACTGAGCGCTGACAGCTCGTGCACCACGCGCTCGATCTCGTCGGTCTGGCTGTCATCGCAGATCACAATTTCCAGCGCGGCATGAGTCTGCGTCAGCGCATCGCGCAGGGCTTGCGGGAAAAACCGCGGGTTGTAGGCAGGAATGAGGATGCTGACAAGCGGGGGTACATTCACGGGCGGGCTCACGAGCGGCAAGCACACCTTCACTGGAAGGGCTGGCTTAACCGCTGAAAAAACGGTTGGCGCCTTTCGGCGGCGCTCCCCCGTCAGACGTGGGAACTGCCGCCATTGTGGCGATTACAACTTGCTGAACAGGTTCAGCGAAGACAGTTGGGTGAATACCATCTGCGAGGCCTGCAGCATGGTTTTCTGCAAGGTCAGACGCGCGATGGCATCGACCGGATCGGAAGCGGTGATGGTACTGGCTTCAGTGGTTCCGCTGTCGAGCATGCTCTGGTTGGTCACGCCCTGATCGGTCGCTGTTCGGGAGCGCGCGCCGCCGTCACTGACCGCGTCGGAGATCTGATTCGACGCGCTTTGCAGGTTGCCGATGGTCGAGGTCAGCGTGGCCCGCAGCTTCTGCGCGGCGACAGGATCGCCATCGACTTTGCCATTGAGTGCGGTGATCACGTTCGACAGGGTGTTGAGGATGTTCTGGGTTTGCTGGGTCGACGACTGCGCGGTGAACTGGTCCCCCGCTACTGGCGCCGGCGGCGTGCCGCTGACGGTGAAGGTCACGCCTGCCGCGACTGCCTGGTTGGCCACCGGTGTGCCGCTCAGCGTGCCGGTGGAAACCGGTTTGCTGGTCGCCGCATCGTATGGCGACGCATACAGGGCAAAGTCGGTCGCACTGGTGAAACGCAGGACCGCGCCGCCGTTGGGGAACGTTTTGTCGAATGCCGCCTGATCGGTCACCGTGGAGCTGGTAATGACCGTGGTCGACGGATTGTTCGGCAGGCGCGCAGTGCTCACGCTGCTTGGCGTCACGCCCAGAGTGAAGGTGTGATCCTTCACCGCCGCGTCGGCGGTTGTGGTGGTGGCTTTCTGAGCATCGGTCAGGTTGATGTTCAGGTTCAGTTCCAGGCCACGGAACGTCACCGCCTGGCCGGCCGCAGAAGACGACGAGAACTGGCCCGTCGAGCTCGCTTCGCCGGTCACGTCAGCCCCGTTCTTGTCGAGAATCTGGTACTGAGTGCTGCTCAGGAACGAGATCTTGTACGGCTCGCCAGTGGTGAACTTGCTGTCGTAAGTGGCGGTGTTGCTGACGCTGCCACCCGACAGGGAAATCACGCCGTCATCAGCGCCCGAGGTCAGGGTGCTCGTAGTGCGGGTGGTGTTCACCGCTTGCTCGAAGGCATCCCAGCCAGTGGTGTTGCTGGCCATGGAAATGCCGCCGCCGACGTCCAGCATGTTGCGGGTCTGGTCGCCCTGATAGCTGTAGGTGCCGTCGGCATTCAGGACGTACGGCGGAGTCGACGCCTTGGAACCGGAAAACAGGTAAGAGCCGTTTGCATCCTGGCTGTTCATCAGGCCCAGAATCTGACCCTGCAACTGCTTGAGTTCGGCAGCGTTGGCCTGGCGGTCCTTGTCGGTGAACGTGGCATTGCCAGCGGCCAGGGTCAGCTCTTGCGCCCGCTGAATCGCATCGGTGATTGCCGTCATCGCGGTTTCGGTGTTCACCACACCGGTATTGATGGTGCTGATGTTGGCGTTGTACTGGTTGAGCATCGTGCCCATCTGCTGCAACTGCAGCACGCGGGCCGCGCCGACCGGGTCGTCGCCTGCGGTGTTGAGCTTGACCTGGCTCGCCACTTCGTCGCCGGTCTTGACGACGTTGGAGTAGGTACGCGAATAGTTCGTGGCGCTGGTTTCGTAAAACTGGCTCGTTGAGATACGCATGGATTACGACTCCTTAAAGACTGTTGAGCAGCGTGCTGAAAATGGCCTGGGCGGCCTTGATGATCTGCGACGATGCGGTGTAGTACTGCTGATACTTCACCAGGTTGGCGGCTTCTTCGTCGAGCGATACGCCCGAAACGCTGTCGCGTGAGCTTTTTGCCTGGGTCAGTACGGCGGTGGTCGCAGTGGCATCGTCCTTCGCCTGGGCGGCCTTGCTGCCCACCGTGGTGATCATGCTGGTGTTGGCGCCGCTGATGCTCATGCCCGTGCCGTTGCCGGTGGTGTCCACGGTCTGCCTGGTCTGCAGATCCAGCGTACTCTGGGCATTGCGGTTGTCCGCAGAGCCCGCGCCGGTCATGTCGATGCTGTAGGTGTCGCCGGACGTCGGACTGCCGGAAATCGACAGACCGATGCTGAACGACTGTTTGACGCCCGCAGAGTCGGTGTAGCCAACGTCCATCGCGATGTCGTTGTTCTGGCCTTGAACGATGTTGCCGGTAATCGGGTTGCCGTTCTTGTCCTTGACAGCCGCGCCATTGGCGTCGACCAGCGAATACGCCTGAGAGCCGTTGGTGACGTCGCCCATCAGCAAACGCATCGGCGTCGCACCCTTGATGGCGTTGCGCAGATCGGCCGTGCCGGTGGCGTCGTAGATGTTGGCCTGGGTATTGAGCGTCGGTTGAGTGAACGTACCAGTGCCCTTGTTGCTGGCGCCGTTGGTGCCGGTCAATGGCGCGGCGACAGCGATGGTCTTCGCATCGGTCATCACCGTCTTGATACCGCTGGCGGCATTGCCGGTAGGGCTGACCTTGAAGCTGTCACCCACTGCAACCGACCCACTCAGCTTCAGGGTGAAACCATCGATGACCGGCGGTGGTGTGGTGTTCAGATCGTAAGCGCCCACGCTCTCACCGTTCGGCAGACGAGTCACGCTATACCCGGTGGCGCTGGTGAACGTCACCTGATAGTCGCTGGTGGTCAGCGCGCCGGTGTTGGAAATGGTCACGTCCAGGTTGCCGGAGCCGGTGCTGTTGCCCTTGTTGGCCGTACTGCGCTGACTGACCAGACTCGGGTCGTTGATGCTGTTGAACAGGTTCGAGCCGAAGTCGCCATTGGCGTCGACGCCCTGATTCATCTGCTGGTTGACCTGATCGGAAACCACCAGCGCCAGGCGGCCCAGTTCGTTGGCCGCAGGTTGCAACACGTCGCTGCGATAACGCAACAGACCGCCGATGGTACCGCCGGTCACGACCGAGGATACGTCGACGCTGCTGTTCTGATAATTCAGTTTGAGCGAATAGACATTCGGATCGGTGTCGCTGGGGCCGGCACTCAAGGTATTGGCCTTGTTGCCGGTGACCAGTGGCTGACCGGTACCGATGTAAATGTCATAGCTGCCATTGTTGTCGACGACCTTGGCGCCCACCAGATCGTTGAGCTGGCGCACTGCTTCGTCACGTGAGTCGAGCAACGAGTTGGGCTCGGCACCGGTGGCCTTGGCCTGAGTGATCTGCGAGTTCAGGTTGGCGATCGAGGACGCCAGCGAGTTGACCTGGCCCGAGAGCGAGGTCAGCTGAGTGTTGACGCCTGCGTTCTGATCCTTCATCTGCGCGGAGATGGTGTTGAACTGGCCCGCCAGGGTACTGGCGCTGGTCAGGAAGTTCTTGCGCGCGGAAGAGTCGGTCGGCGAGGTGGACAGCGTCTGCAGGTTGGTGAAGAACTTGCCCAGCACCGTGCTGATGCCGGTCGAGCTGTCGGACAGAATCGCGTCCAGCTTGCTCGCCTGGCCCAAATACGCCTGAGCGTCGGAGTCGAGCGATGTACTGGTTTGCACTTGGGTGTTCAGGAAACCGTTGTAGATCCGACGCACGTCGGACAGCGTAGTACCGGTGCCGAGGAAACCGACGCCGATATTCTGCTGCGCACCCGAGGTGGTCATCACTTGCTGACGCGAGTAACCCAGGGTGTCAACGTTGGCAGTGTTGTTGCCGATGGTGGTCATCGCTGCACTGCTGGCGTTCAGTCCCGAAAGCCCAATTGAAATCAGTGACATGGTTCAAACCTTATAAAGTCGTGGAAGAGCCCGATGCGGCTGCGTAGTTCTGGTAACTCTTCATCTGTTTCGCTATTTGAGAAATCTTGCTGGCATAGCCCGGGTCTGTTGCGTAACCGGCCTTCTGCAGCTCTTTCACAAACTGTTCCGGGTTATCGGCCGACTTGAGCGTGGCTTGATAGCGATTGTTGTTCTGCAGGAAGCTCACCAGGTCATGGAAGCTGCTGGCGTACGAGTCGTAGGAACGGAAGTCCGCCGTCTCCTTGACCATCTTGCCGTCGCGGAACTCGCTGGTGATCGCGCGAGCCTCAGGCCCCTGCCAGTTACCCTGTGCCTTGATGCCGAACAGGTTGTGACTGCTGCTGCCATCGGACTGGCGCATGATCGATTTGCCCCAGCCGGTTTCCAGCGCGGCTTGCGCCACCAGCACGGTGGGATCGACGCCGATACGCGCAGCGGCATCCTTGGCAAGCGGCAGCATGGTCGCGACGAATTCGTCGGCGTTGGCGAACGCCGCCTTGCCCGGCGCGAGTGGAGTCTGGACCCGACTGCGCACATAGCTGTTGGCCTGGGCGCTGTATTCCGGGCCGATGGTCCAGTCGCCATTGCCTTGGCTACCGGACTTTTTGGCGGCGTCGACGGCATTGGAAACTGCGATGCGGTTCTTGAGCGTGGTCGCGCTGGCGGCCGCGTCCTGAGTGCCGGATGTGTTGGGCACGATGCCCGCCAGGATTCGATCGCTCAGCTTGCTTGGCAGCGACAGGCGACGGGAGTTGAGCGCGGCCACGTCGTTGTGCTGCGTGCCATCGGTCGAGGCGGCAGGCGCGGCAACCGAACGCGTGGCCCACAACGGACGCTGCGCGATACGGGTGGCAAGGCCTGTCTGGGCCGTGGTGGCATCTGGTTTTGCAGCGGCATTGAGCTGATTGGTAGCGGGCGCGACGTCAGCGGTCTTGTTTTTCGACAGTTGACGCATCAACACGTCCTGCAGACCGATACCGCCGCCCTCGCGGGACATGCTCACCGAGAGCTGCTGGTCGTACATGTCCTGATACTGCCGCGTGGCCGCGGTGTTCATCGGGTTGTCCTTGGCCAGCACTTCGTTGGCCGAACGCATGGCCTTGAGCATCTGGCTGACGAACAGCGACTCGAATTCCTGCGCTACCTTTTTCAGGTTCGCATCGCTGTCGCGGTCGCCGGTCTTCAGGGCGGTCAGGCGATTGAGGTCGGTATACGCCCCCGAATCGCTGACAGTGCTTGAAGGGCCGCCACTTGGAATACTCATGCCTTAAACCCTTAAATCACGATCAGGTCGGCTTGCAATGCGCCGGCCTGCTTCAGTGCTTCGAGAATCGCCATCAGGTCGCCCGGTGCGGCGCCCACCTGGTTAACTGCACGTACAATTTCGTCCAGCGTGGTGCCCGGACCGAACTTGAACATCGGGTGCAGCTCTTGTTGTGCGTTGATCTTGGAGCGCGGCACCACGGCGGTCTGGCCGTTGGAGAACGCACCCGGCTGGCTGACCACAGGGTCTTCGGTAATGGTCACGGTCAGGCTGCCGTGGGTCACGGCCGCAGGCGACACCTTGACGTTCTGGCCGATGACGATGGTGCCGGTACGCGAGTTGATGATGACTTTGGCGGAGGTCTGGCCCGGATCGATCTCCAGGTTTTCCAGCACCGACAGATAGTCGACGCGCTGGTTGGGGTCCAGCGGCGCAGTCACGCGCACGGAGCCGCCGTCCAGCGCTTGAGCGACGCCAGGGCCGAGCATGTCGTTGATCTTGTCGACGATGCGCTTGGCGGTGGTGAAGTCATTGCGGTTCAGGTTCAGGGTCAGCGAGTTGCCCTGATTGAAACCACTCGGCACGGCACGTTCTACCGACGCACCGCCCGGGATACGACCCGAAGACGGAACGTTGACGGTGATCTTCGAACCGTCACGGCCTTCAGCGTCAAAACCGCCCACCACCAGGTTGCCCTGTGCAACGGCATAAACGTTGCCGTCGATACCTTTCATGGGGGTCATCAACAGGCTGCCGCCGCGCAGGCTTTTCGAGTTACCGATAGACGAGACAGTGATGTCGATCTGCTGACCGGGTTTGGCGAACGGCGGCAGATCGGCGTACACGGCAACCGCCGCAACGTTTTTCAGCTGCACGGTGCCCGAACCCGCCGGCACCTTGATGCCGAACTGCGAGAGCATGTTGTTGAAGGTCTGCAGGGTGAACGGGGTCTGGGTGGTCTGGTCACCCGTACCGTTGAGGCCCACCACCAGACCGTAACCGATCAACTGGTTGGTCCGCACGCCAGAAATGCTGGCGATGTCCTTCAGGCGCTCGGCGTGAGCGCCGAGGGCCGTGGTGAACAACAGCGCTGCCGCTATCAGTTGCTTGAACGTGATCATGGCTATCCCGGTATCAGAAAGGGAACAACGGGCTCAGGAAGAATCGGTCGAACCAGCCTGGCTGACTGGAATCGGCAAACGCCCCTGTACCGGAATATGTGATGCGCGCGTCGGCCACGCGAGTGGACGAAACGGTGTTGTCGGTAGCGATGTCATCGGCACGGATGAGGCCCGCGATACGCACCAGCTCGTCACCGGTGTTGAGGGTCATCCACTTCTCGCCGCGAACCGACAGAATGCCGTTAGGCAACACATCGGCCACGGTCACCGTGATCGAGCCGGTCAGGCTGTTGCTCTGCGCGGCCTTGCCGTCGCCCTTGGTTGCGCGGTCGCCGCTGTACCCGGCGTCCAGGCTCAGGTCGCCACTGCCGACCGGGTTGTTGGTGTTGACGCCAACACCGAACAGCGACGTCAGGCCGACGCTGGTCTTGCTGGTCTTGCTGATCCCGGAACTGGCCGCCTTGCTGGCCGCCATTTTCTCGGACAGGGTGATGGTGATGATGTCACCGACCCGGTAAGCCTTGCGGTCACCGTACAGGTTCTGCTCGAACCCGGCCTGATAGATAGAGCCGTTGTTGGCTGCAGCCGGCAGCGGCGTTCGTGGCAACACCGGCGCGTAATAAGGGTCATTGGGTTTGGCCGAAGGCGCAACGCAACCTGTCAGCAGCGCGATACCGCACAGCGGTGCTGCAAACAGGGAAAGCCGCAATACAGAAAGCCGTTTCATGACACTTAAAACCTCGCGGTGTAGCAGGCGTTTTTCAGGCGCCCCATCGGATTGATCAGGTGTTTCGTTGAAGGACATCAGGTGTTTCAGATTCCGTTTGCAGATGGACTTACAAGTTCTGAGTCACGTACTGCAGCATCGAGTCGGCGGTCGAGATCACTTTGGAGTTCATCTCGTAGGCGCGCTGAGTGGTGATCATGTTCACCAGCTCTTCAACGGTGCTGACGTTGGAGTTTTCCAGGGTGTTCTGCTTGACCACGCCCAGACCGTTCAGACCCGGAGTACCCACTTGCGGAGCGCCGCTGGACGCGGTTTCCAGGTACAGGTTGCCGCCTTGCGATTGCAGGCCGGCCGGGTTGATGAAGTCGGCGGTCTGGATGTTGCCGATCACCTGTGGCGTTGCGGTATTGGTCGATGTGGTGATCGACACGGTGCCGTCTTCGCCCACGGTGAAGGTCTGCGAGTCTTGTGGAACGACAACCGCAGGCTCCAGCGCATAACCATTGGAGGTCACGATCTGGCCGTTGCTGTCCAGGTGGAACGTACCGTCACGGGTGTACGCCAGGGTGCCGTCCGGTTGACGGATCTGGAAGAAACCGCGGCCGTTCACCGCCATGTCCAGCGGCTGGTTGGTGGTTTGCAGGCTACCGGCGGTGAAGTTCTTCTGGGTGCCGACGATGCGCACACCGGTACCCAGCTGCAGGCCCGATGGCAGCTCGCTGTCCTGAGTGGACTGAGCACCTGGCTGACGCTTGATCTGATAGAGCAGGTCCTGGAATTCGGCGCGATCACTCTTGAAACCCGTGGTCGAGACGTTGGCCAGGTTGTTCGAAATGGTGGTCAGGTTAGTGTCCTGAGCCGCCAGGCCGGTTTTAGCCACATAAAGTGCCGGAAGCATTCTTCAATCTCCTCGAGCGCCTGATTATCGGCGCAAGCTGTCAGTCATTAGCCCATTTGCAAGACGCGAGCCATCGACTCGTCATCCTGCTCGGCGGTCTTCATCATCTTGATGTGCAGTTCGAATTGGCGGGACAGCGCCAGCACCGACGTCATTTCATCGACGGCGTTAACGTTGCTCGACTGCAGAAACCCGGACTCCACTTGCACGTCGGCATCGGCCTGCGCCGGTTTGCCGTCTTTGGTGTGCATCAGACCGTCGGGGCCTTTTTCCATATTGGCCAGGTCCGGCTTGACCAGCTTGATGCGGTCGATCTCGGCCATCACCTGCGGGCTCTCACCGAGCGAGCGAACGCTGATCGTGCCGTCGGCGCCGATCTCGATCTGCTGCTGAGGCGGCACGGCAATCGGCCCACTGTTGCCCATGACCGGCAAACCATTGCCATCACGCAGCACGCCGAGGGCGTCAATGTTCATGCTGGAGGTGCGGGTGTAGGCTTCGCCACCGTCGGGGGTCTGGACCGCCATCCAGCCGTTGCCCTTGACGGCGACGTCCAGATCGCGACCGGTATCGATCATCGAACCCTGGCTGAAGTCAGTGCCCGGGCGCTCGCTCATGGCATAGGCGCGCGACGGGTTGACCTCGCCAAACACCGGCATCGAGCGGGCCTGTTCCAGGTCACGCTGAAACCCGTTGGTCGAGACGTTCGCCAGGTTGTTGGCATGGGCCTTTTGCGCAATGGCGTTTTCCGACGCACCACTCATGGCGACGTAAAGCAACTTGTCCACAGTCTTCCTCCTCCGACAGACGCTTGCCGCCTGTAGCTGTACTGATCAGGTCATAGCAATAATCGAACCAGTTTTTCAGACGTGATACAAAGTGCTGATTTTCCAGTGGTTACGGGGGCAAATCGGTGCTGGCGGCAGCTCGAATTCTCAGCCGCGACGGCGGACCGCCGCTTTCACCGAAAATCGCCGTCACTGCCGCCAAAAAAATTTCGCGCGAGGAGCGATAATTGCAGCGATTCGCTTACCGGCCTTTTGCCAACAGGAAATTGTCATGCGCTTGCCGCTCGCCCTCGCCCTCCTCCTCGCCTGCTCGACCGTTGCGGTCGCCGCGCAAGCGCCTTATTACCTCTGGCAAGGGAAACACAAGACCGTGTGCGCCCAGACCAGCCCCGGCAAGGGCTGGACCAAGGTGAGTCGCGCGTTCGTGAAGTCGGATTGTTCGATTTAGCGGATGCTTTTTTTTGCCGCCCTTCTGCGCTCCGGAGCAGCACGGCTTGCCGGCGGTGGCGATATTCAATTACGCCACCGCCGGCAAACCGGACTGCTACCGGATCAACAGCAGCAGCCGTTCATTACGTCGCGCGTATGAGCGTCTGCATCATTTCCGCTTCGGTCGACAGGGTTTTCGAGTTGGCCTGATACGCCGTCTGCGCCTGGATCAGATCCACCAGCTCCTGCGACATGTCGACGTTGGAACCTTCCAGCGAGCGCCCGACGATACTGCCCAGACTCCCCACCGCTGCGCCGTCATAATTGGCGATCCCGGACTCATGGGTTTCTTTCCAGCGAGTACCGCTGATGGGCTGCAGGCCTTGTTCGTTGGTAAAACCGGCGAGCATCACCTGGCCAATCTTGCGATGCACGCCGTTGCTGAAACCCGCGCTGATGATGCCGTTGCGATCAATCGACAGATCGCGCATTTCGCCCGCAGCGTGCCCGTCGGTGACAGGCGAGATCAGTGCCGTATCCGCTCGGTACTGACTCAACTTGCTCATGTCCAGCACGATGCCGTCGGCATTTGCCGAGGCGCCGTTGCTTCCCCATCGTTTGCCTGCGCCAACGCCATCCAGATCCTTGGCGGGCACCCAGTTGTCGAGCGTCAATTTCTGATTGGCGCCCACCAGCCCTTTCCCGCCCACCAGCGACTGCAAATTGCCCCGCGCGTCGAACAGCATGCTGGCGGTGACCGGATCGGTTCGCTCGGGGTTTTGCGGGTTGCGACCGTCGACCAGCACGTGCATTTTCCAGCTGTTGCTGCCGTCCTTGACGAAGTACTGGGTCATTTGGTGCTGGTTGCCAAGACTGTCGAATACACCGGTGGTGAACATCTTGTTGAAGGTAGTGATGTCACTGGGATCGAACGCTGGAACAGGGCGCAACATCACAGCATCGGCGGGGTCGAGCAGCGCCCCGCTGACATCGTCGAGCGGCAGTTTGATCGGGCCGGCACTGGCTGCGTCGCTGGGCGTCCAGCCACCGTTGACCTTGACGGCTGGCTGCCAGCCATTGAGCGCCAGTTCGACATCGGATGTCTTGCTGACTGCACCTGAGTTGCCGGTCAAGGACAGCTTGCCATTGGCGTCGGTATGCAACCCGACCTCCAGTGGCGACATGCTGGAGGGGTCCAGCGGATTGATGCCATCGATGAGGATGTACGAAGTCCAGGTGGTGTCGTCGGTCTTGACAAAATACTGTTTGAGTTCGTGATCCTGCGGGGGAATTGCTGCTTTGGCGGGCGTGAGGACAATCTCATCACCTTCGGGATTCTTGCCCTTGGTTTCCCTCACCTCGGGTACGCCAGCATCCTGGATGGTATGAGTGACTACCCGGGTGTAAGTGCGCGGATCGTCGGGATTGAAATGCGGCAACGCGGCCAGCGACGCAGAAGCGGAATCCAGATTCAACGTTTGCTCAAGCTTGCTGGTGGGCTTGGGGGCAATGTTGGCGGTGTCGATTTTCAGGTCGCTGCGCAGGCCATTGATCAACTTGCCCTCGGCGTTTACCCCATAACCCTGCAGGCGCCCACCTTGCGGGTCCACCACGAAGTTTTCCGCGTCGACGTGAAACGCCCCGGACCGGGTATAGCTCAGCGCCCCGCCATCGCTCATGACGAAAAACCCTTTGCCCTCGATGCGCATATCGAGCGGCCGTCCCTGACTGGACATCGCGCCGCCCGCCTTGAAGTTCTGCGAGACATCGGCCAGGCGCACGCCATCGCCTGACGACGAGCCGCTGCCGCCCAGCGCCGAAGATGAATACACCGCGGAGAATTCCGCCCGCGATGATTTGAAACCCGAGGTGCCGACGTTGGCGATGTTGTTGCCCGCCACTTCCATGCGTTTGTGTGCCGCATGCAAACCGGCCACTGCGATGTTGAATGACATGAACCCTCCATGAGTCGTTTTGAACGACACGTGCGTCAATGCATTGGTTTTCGCGGGCAAAGGAATGCAGTCGAAGGTAGGGACTCAAGGGCATTCATTTGTCAGCGAATTCGAGTCTCGCATCAACGGAAGTAGGAAGTTTCTAGTTATCGGGTGGGACGGCTCTTGATGTTTTTTGCGGCGATAGTTGAGGGATTGAGCGCATCGTGCCGCCGGGTCATGACGCCTGGATCAGCGTGCAGATCGGTTATCGGTGGTGGCGCTGATCATGGTTCTGCCTGACGGCACAACAAAAACCCGGCATCGCCACAACATCCAAACCCGGCACAAAAAAAAAAGCCCCTCCGAAGAGGGGCCCAAAATCAAAAACAATCAACCGTTATCAGGCCATCTGAATCGTGGTCTGCATGATGGTGCTCTCAGTCGAAATAGTCTTCGCGTTCGCCTGATAGTTACTCTGTGCCTTGATCAGCTCGACCAGCTCGGTGGTCAGGTCGACGTTGGATTCCTCCAGTGCCGAACCGGTAATGTTACCCAGCGTACCGGACTCCGGCGCACCCGTGACCGGAATACCGGAAGCGTAGGTTTCACGCCACATCGTGCCGCCCGCAGGAGACAGACCCTGAACGTTAGCGAAAGAGGTCAACGCGACCTGGCCGATAGTGCGCGACTCGCCGTTGGTGTAAGTAGCGAACAGGTTGCCGGTAGCGTCGACGTTCATGGCGCTGATCTGGCCGGTGTAGTTACCGTCCTGATTCTTCGCGATGGCACCGCCCGCAGCGTTGGTCTGAGTGGTCGCCAACATGTCCAGCTTCATGCCGCCCGTTGCCGCCGCTGCGCCGTTGGCTGCCCAAGTGGTGGTCGAACCGACAGTCTTGCTCTGGCCTGGAATCCAGTTGGCCACGGTGAAGGTACCGTCAGTGTTTACCACCATGTTCGCGGTGGAAGTCGGCGCTGGCGAAGTCACCATGTTGCCTGCCGAATCGAACGTCAGGTTGGTCACGTCTGGCGTGGTCTTGGTCGGATCGTTGATGCTGCGACCGTCCACCAGGCTGTACATGTCCCAGGTATTGAGTCCCGTCTTCCGGAAATACTGATCCAGTGTGTGCTCGTTGCCCTGGCTGTCGTAGATCTTGGTGCTGTAGGTCAGGTCGTAGGTCTCGACCTTTTCCGGATCGAACGCCGCAGCGGTGTTGATCTCTTTGGTCGAGTCCAGGTTGGAGCTGATGGTAATGCTGCTCGTCGCCTTCGGCGGCATGTTCGAGGTGTCGACCTTGAGATTGGTCAGCACGCCGGTCTTCACGTTACCGTTGGCGTCAACGCCATAACCCTGCAGGTTATTGCCGTTGGTGTCGATGATGTTGCCGGCGCTGTCGGTATGGAAGTTACCGGCGCGGGTATACAGCTTCTCGCCATTGTTGCTGACCATGAAGAAGCCGTTGCCGTTGATCGCCAGGTCCAGGTCACGACCGGTACCGGTGGTCAGGGCGCCCTGGGTAAAGCTCTGGGTCACTGCTGCAGTGGTCACGCCGCTGCCGACATTGGTACCGCCAGACGTGCCACGAATGGATTGCGCGTACTGGTCGGCAAATTCCGCACGGGACGACTTGAAGCCTACAGTCGCGACGTTGGCAATGTTGTTGCCGGTGACGTCCAGACTTTTATTTGCTGCGTAGAGCCCACTCAGACCGATATTGAAAGACATGTATCACTCCTGCGCCGTCGAGTCGGCTCTAGATTCCGATTTGTTGAACTTTGGACAAGGCGATGTTTTCGCCGTTGGCCAGGTTGAGAGTCATGGAGGTGCCTGCCGAGCCCATGGTGACGCTCGTTACTGTCGCAGGCAGGTAGGTCGTAAGACCGGTATTCGTACCATCCAGGCTGCCCGTCGCCTTGAAGCTGTAGTTGCCGGTCGCGAGCGTCTGGCCTGCGTCGTCCTTGCCGTCCCAGGTAAAGCTGGCGTTGCCGGCCTTCTGTTCACCCAGATCGATGGTGCGCACGATGGTGCCGGTGCTGTCGTAGACATTGACGCTGGTCGTGGTGCTGGTGGACGGCAAGACCACTTGGCCGGTCATGCCTTTGGTGGTGTCGACGCTGGTCGAACCGCTGTCGACAATGACCGAGCGACCGACCAGCGAAGAGGCCTGCAGCGCTTGCGAAGACTGGTACATGCCCCCGATCGCATCGACCGAGGTACTCAGGTTCTGCATGGTTTCCAGGCTGCTGAACTGCGCCAGCTGAGCCACGAATTCGCTGTTGTCCTGCGGATCGAGGGGGTTCTGGTTCTGCATCTGGGTGACCAACAATTGCAGGAACGAATCCTTGCCCAGGGTGCTGGCGCCAGTGGTGGTATCGCCAGTCTTGCCGGAGGTCACCGTCTGCAACGATTTGAGGTAATCGCTGCTGGTTGTGTCGTTAGTAACGGTCATTGCACACGCCCCTTATCACTGACCCAGGGTCAGGACCTTTTGCATCATTGTTTTCGCGGTGTTCATGATTTCCGCGTTGGTCTGGAACGAGCGACTCGCCGAGATCATGTCCGCCATCTCGTTGACGACGTTGACGTTCGGGTAGTAGACGTAACCGTTCTTGTCGGCTGCCGGATGGTTTGGCTCGTAACGTGCTTCCAGGTTGGAAGCATCTTCAACGATGCCGGAAACCTGCACGCCGGTGCCGGCCTGGCCTTGGTCTTCGAACAGCGAAGCGCTACCGCCGGACTCCTGACCCTGAAACACGGTGGCGAACACCGGGTGACGGGCGCGGTAGGTCTTGTCCAGGCTGGACGACACGGTTTCGGCGTTGGCGATGTTACTGGCGACGGTGTTCAGGCGAGTGTTCTGGGCACTCATGCCACTACCGGCAATATTGAAAACACTGGATAGAGACATGAATTACTCTCCGCGCAGGGCTGCTACCAGCCCTTTGAACTTACTGTTGAGCAAGGTGAAACTGGCCTGAAAGCCAATGGCGTTCTCGGCGTAGTTGGCGTTTTCGACCTGAGAGTCGACGGTGTTCTGGTCCAGCGAAGGCTGCGACGGTGTGCGGTACAGCAGGCTCGCATCGCCACTGCTCATGCCTTCAGCTTCGATGTGTCGGCTGTTGGTCATGTTCAGGGCGAAGGTGCCGTTGTTGGCCTTGTCACTTTCGGCGGCCAGCACCTTGGAGAAGTCCAGGTCGCGCGCCTTGTAATTAGGCGTGTCGGCGTTGGTGATGTTGTTGGCCAGCACTTCGGCACGTTGGGCGCGGAAGTTCAGCGCCTTTTCGTGAATGCCCAGTGCCTTGTCGAAGCTGATGCTCATGTCGGGAAACCTTTACCGGTTGACCAGATGTTCGTGAGCAAGAGATAGCAATCAGCGTGCCAGTTCTTGAAACGCCTGTATTTCGGGGGTTTCAGAGGGATGCGGCAGAGGTGATGCCAGAAAAGCGGCAAGTGATTTCCGCTGGTGGGGAGGAAAGCGGCAAGGGGGGTGTCGTTTTTTTGCCGCTATGGCGGGGATTGCTGTTATGGCGTTGAGACCGGGCACCCATCCGATATCTGGGGTGGCGCTGATTTTTGGGTTCGGCCTAACGGCCGAACTGTTTCGCCTCCGGCGAGTTACTTGAAAGCCGGAATGCCGTACCAACCCCAAGTAACCAAGTGTCCTTGCTCCTGGTTGGGTTCCTCCTGCGTCGGAATACCCTCACTTCGGCGACGCTCCGTGGGCACGCCGCCATCCGCCATCCATGGCGGGGGGCGGCGTGCCCACGGAGCGTCGCCTGCGCTCGGCCTGCCAAAGTCGCATTTGGTGTCGTTCTCACTATCTCGGCGTGATCGCCACCGCTGGACTGCTACAGGGTTGTGTGTCGAGCCGAAATCTCAAAGCTGGACACCAATCCCTGTGCGACGGCAGCGAGGCGGTGGGTCTGGTGGCTCATCTGCTCACTGATCCACCGCCTCGCTGCCGTCGTGACCTCCGGCGTCTCCCACAGGGATCGCGGAAAACTTCCAGAGCTACGTTCGCTTTTGATTTTGCTTCTAAGTACGCGACAGTCCAGCGCCACCACCGAGACAGGCGATATACGCAGACACCAGCGCCACCAAAAATCTAAAACCCGAAAAAAGAAAAACCCCGCCAAAGCGGGGCTCTCAAAAAACAGGACGACCCGACTCACTTGGCCTGATAAATGATCCCCGGGCTGCACTGCACCATCTGATAATGATCCGGCAGCCCGTTCAACGCCTCCGAAGCACCGAGGAACAAATACCCTCCCGGCTTCAACGTCGAATGAATGCGCAGAAGAATGTCCTTCTTCACCTCCGCCGAAAAATAGATCAGCACGTTGCGACAGAACACAATGTCAAATTTGCCCAGCGCCGCGTAACTGTCCAGCAGATTGAACGAACGAAACTCAACACGGCTCTTGATCGGCGCCTTGACCGTCCAGCGTCCCGGCGTCTTCTGATCGAAGTAACGCTGCAGGCGTTCCGGCGATAGACCGCGACCAATCGCCAGACTGTCGTACTCACCGGTCTTGCAGTTATTCAGCATGCTGCCGGACAGATCCGTCGCCACGATCTGCGCGCCCGCCTTCAACTGGCCCGGGTTGCTGCGCTCGAACTCATCGATCGACATCGACAGCGAATAGGGCTCCTGCCCCGACGAACAGGCCGCCGACCAGATACGCGGACGCAAGCCGGGGCTGGCCTTGATCTGCTCCGGCAAGACCTTGTTCTTGAGCACTTCGAACGGATAGGTATCGCGAAACCACAATGTTTCGTTGGTGGTCATGGCGTCCACCACCTGCTCACGCAAACCGCTGCGTGGCTGGGTCTGGATGCGCTGGATCAACTCGCCCAACGACTTGATGCCCTGTTGCTCCATCAGCTTGTTCAAACGGCTGGAGACCAGGTACTGCTTGTTTTCACCCAGCAAAATGCCACAGGCTTTTTCCAGGAAGACCCGGAACTGCTCAAAATCCAAATTACCTGTAGACATGCCGCCTCTCAAATCATGTGAACAGCAAGGAGGGATCACCCCTCCTCAGCTGATATCTGCCGCCTTGATACGATCTACTACTCTAGCTGCCAGATCGTCCGGCCGAAACTTGGCCAGGAAATCATCGGCACCGACCTTCTTCACCATTGCCTGGTTGAACACGCCGGACAGCGACGTGTGCAGGACGATGTGCAACTTCTGCATGCGCGGATCATTACGGATCTCGGCAGTCAAGGTGTAGCCGTCCATCTCCGGCATTTCAATGTCGGAGATCATCATCAAGAACTCTTCTTCCGGCTTTTTGCCCTCGTCCACCAGTTTGCGCAGGAATTCGAGTGCCTGACGACCGTCATTCAACGCCGTCACTTCCACGCCCACGGTCTGCAGGCAGCGCGTCACCTGCTTGCGAGCCACCGACGAGTCATCGACCGTCAGCACGCGCAGCGACAACGCCTTGTGCGCCACTTCTTCAGTCACGACGCCTGCGGAAATGTTTTCCGAGACCGGCGCCACTTCGGCGAGGATTTTCTCCACGTCGATGATTTCCACCAACTGGTTGTCGATACGCGTCACTGCCGTCAGGTAGTGGTCGCGACCGGTGCCCTTGGGTGGCGGATGAATGTCTTCCCAGTTCATGTTCACGATGCGTTCGACCGAATGCACCAGAAAACCCTGAATCTTGGTGTTGTACTCGGTGATGATCACAAACGCATTGGCAATGTTGCCCAATTGCGCCGAACCCGTCGCCATCGCCAGATCGAGGATGGGAATGGTCCCACCGCGAATATTTGCCACTCCGCGCACAATCGGACTGGATTTGGGCATGTGGGTAAGTTTTGGGCACTGAAGCACCTCTTTTACCTTGAACACGTTAATCCCATACAACTGCTTGCCGTCCAGACGGAACAACAACAGTTCAAGGCGGTTCTGCCCTACCAGTTGAGTGCGCTGGTTCACTGAATCCAAAACACCAGCCATGCCCCACTCCTTCCCAAAACGACCAATTGCGCGCTACCGGATCGGCATGCGGCACGGGCCTTGCTATTTACCTTGCATGAACACACAAACGACAGTATCTCGACGCCTCTCCACTGCAACCCGCCACTTTTTTTGCGCGGTGGCCGCAGTGTGTCTGCTTGGCGCCGCCGGGCTGAGCCGGGCGGAGAATGTAACCCTGCCTGAACAACTTATCGGCGTCACCCAGGGCTTTCTTGAATTCACCGTGGAAGACTATCTGGCGACCAGCCAAACCCAGGGGCGCTACCAGATCGAGGTCAAACAGCTCGATCCTCGCCTGCGCATGCCACATTGCGACAAGGATTTGACAGCCTCGCTGGAAAGCCCGGCCCAGCCGATTGGCCGCGTCACCGTGAAGCTGCGCTGCGAAGGCGGCTCCCCATGGACGGTGTTCGTGCCCGCCCAGGTACATCTCTTTCGCAACGTGGTGACCGTGGTGCGTCCGATGAAACGCGATGCCATCGTCTCGGAGGGCGATGTGGCGATGCGCGAGCGTGACGTAGGCTCGCTCGGGCAGGGGTTCCTCGACTCGCTGGATCAGGCGGTCGGGCAGAAAGTTGTCCGACCAACGGTCATCGATCAGGTTCTGACGCCGGTTCATCTGGAACAGCCGCAGATGGTCCACAAGGGCGATCAAGTGGTGATCAGTGCGCGCAGCGGTTCCATGAGCGTGCGCATGCCTGGCGAAGCATTGTCCGACGGCGGTTTCAATGAGCAGATACGGGTAAAAAACCTGAATTCAAAACGCGTGATCAAGGCCAACATCGTGGCGCCCGGCCAGGTGGAGGTAGCCATGTGACGTGAATTGACCTCTGGCGCTGCGCTTGCGCTTTTTCTACACTCGGAACCCATCAGCCCCGTGCGAAGTCAATTCCAGACTGTTTTCGCACTGGCCCTAAAGTTATTCCGGGTTTGGCCGAAACCAAGGCAAGCGTCCAAGAACCCAGAGGTTTTCTATCATGGTCATCGACTTCAGTCGTTTGAATAGCTCCACTACCGTTGGCGGTACGTCGCGTACCCCCAGCACCAAGGAATCCGGCAAAACCGAAGCCCCGGCGACGGTCAGCACTTCCGAAAAGGTGAGCGGTAGCGGTGAGACAGTAAGTTTGAGCAGTGAAGCTCAACAGTTGCAGAAGATCACTGATTCGTTGCGGGATCAGCCAGTCGTCAACAGCAGCCGCGTGGCTGAGTTGAAACAGGCTATCGCCGACGGCAGTTACAAGGTCGACAGCAACCGTGTTGCGAACAAACTGCTTAATTTCGAAGCCCAGCGCTAGCCCCCGGTCCGCGCAGGGGCTTCTGGACGCTTGAATCCCAGGGCATGCGATGCAAGACACTACTTTGCTTCAACTGATCACCGACGATATTGCGCCGGCCCAGCATCTGCTGGAGATCCTGAAGGCCGAGTCATTGGCGCTTCATGGCCGCAATATGGTCGAAATGGAACACATCCTGGCGCAGAAACAGGCGTTGGTGATCGTGCTCGAACAGCACGGACGCAGACGTAGCCAGCTGATGACGAGTCTGGGCCTGCCCGCCAACCGCGCGGGTCTTGAAGAAGTGGCCAGACATTCATCGGTCGGTGAACCGTTGTTGAAAGCGGGCGACGAACTGAGTGCGCTGATGGCCGACTGTCAGGCCGCCAATGAACAGAATGGCAGCCTGATCCAGCTTCATCAGCTGACCACGGCACAGCAACTCCGGATTCTCAATGGTGGCGACACCCCCACGCTGTATGACAGCCGGGGTTCGACTGCCGGGAAGATGAGACCACGTCCGCTTAGCCAGGCGTAAGTTCTTGTATCAAGGCGTGCAACATGGTGGCAAAATGCCGCAAGCCGCACGCTGTCGTTTTTTGCCTGGAGATGGATAAACCGTGAATGCCTCAAGCGCGGAAGATGTTCCGCAGCCCCCGAAGGTACTGAACACGCCTTTGGAAATTGCCGCCAACCTGCGGTTGCTGATGGAAAGCCATGATCCGCTGATCATTACCTTTCATGAGCGCAGCCAGCGCTTCCAGAGCTATGTCATTGACGTCGACCGTGACCGCAACGAAGTCGTGCTCGACGAAATGATTCCCCGCGACGGTGAACGCTTCCTGGCCAACGGCGAAGCTTTCCGTGTTGAAGGCTTCCACGATGGCGTTCGTATCGCCTGGGAAGTCAAGGCTCAGATGACCGTCATCGAGGATCCGCGCAGTTACAGCGGCCCTCTGCCTGAAGAAGTCGTCTATCACCAGCGCCGCAATGCGTTCCGCGCAGCCTTGAAGCTGGCCTCTCTGGTCAACATCGAAATCGGTGGCGACAAGCTCGCTTCGCCGCTCAAGGGCAAGTTGCTGGACATTTCCGCGACGGGTTGCAAGCTGCGCTTCGAGGGTGATGTTTCCGAGCGCATGCAATTGGGCCAGGTGTATGAACGCTTTATCGCCCACCTGCCCTTCGGCGCCATGAACACCTCGGTCGAGCTGCGCTACCTGCACTTCGAAGAGCGCATCAACACCACCTTCGCTGGCGTGCGCTTCCACAACATCAGTGGACTGGTGCAGCGTCAGGTCGAGCGTTTCGTCTACCAGCTGCAACGCGAAGCCCGCCGCTTCGACAAAGACGACGATTTCTGATTGGTCGAGATCCTGTAGCAGCACGGCTTGCCGGCGGTCGCGATCCTGAGGGCGCCATCGCCGGCAAACGGAACCCCGCCCGGCCGGACGGCTACAGGTTATACAACGCGCTAAACTCCCACGCTAAAACGCATCCACCACCGGCCCGAAGCTGCGTCGCAACGACTGCGGCGACTGCCCGTAGACCCGCAGAAACGCCCGTCGCATCCTCTCCCGATCACCAAACCCGGTTTCGCTGGCCACAGCTTCCAGTGAATGACGCCCCTGCTCCATCATCAGCCGTGCCGCTTCCAGCCGCAGGTTTTCCACGGCCTTGGCGGGCGAGATGCCGGTCTCTGCGCGAAATGAGCGACTGAATTGTCGCGGGCTCAGACACGCGGCGTCCGCCAGCTCCTCCACTGACAGCTCGCGACGCAGGTTCTTGCGCGCGAACGCCAGCGATATCTGGATCCGGTCCGAACTGGGGCTCATTTCCAGCATCGCCGAATGCTGCGACTGGCCGCCCGCCCGACGGTGGTAGAGCACCAGGTGCCGGGAAACCTTTCGCGCAAGCTCTGCGCCGTGATCCTTTTCCACCATGCCGATGGTCAGGTCGAGCGCCGCCGACATGCCCGCCGAGGTCCAGATCTTGCCATCGATGATGTAGATCCGGTCTTCCTCGACCTTGATCGCCGGGAAGTTCTCACGCATCTCCCGGGCCCGCGCCCAATGCACCGTCGCCCTGCGCCCGTCGAGCAGGCCCGCCTCGGCCAGTGCAAACGCACCTACGCATAAGGCGCCCACACGCCGGCAGTTGGCGTAGGCCTCGATCAGAAAAGCGTTGATGGAGGGTGACGCGGACGATCTGTCCATCGCGCCGCTGATCAGCACCGTGTCGAACTGGGCGTTGTCCAGCGGCTGGGTAGACACCGAGGTGAACAGTGAACTGGCAGCCACCAACCCGCCATGCTCGGACAGCAGATGAATATCGTAGAGCTTTTTCTCGGCGGCAACGTTGGCAAATTCGAACGCTGAAAGCGCCGCCAGGCTCATGACCTGAAAGTCGGGCCTGACGATAAGAGCAACTGTTTGCATGAGGGCTCAGTCCGCCGCAAAGACATCGATTCTAGACTCAAGGGCCTTGCGTGCAAGGGGTGTCGTCAAAACGATGACGACACCCCTTGCCGCTGGCGATCATCCCGCCAGGAAGCTGCTGTTGAACTCGGTCACGAACGCCATTTCGTTCGGTCCTGGCACTGCACGCAAAGGCACCGCGCGCTCCACGAGGATTTCGTCGGCGTCGGTGGCCAGCACGGTCATCGTTTCCTCGATGAACTCGGCCAATGGCATGGCGCGCGGCTCATCGTTGCTGCCCAGCAGGTCGGTCTGGACCCAAGGCGGCGCGATTTCCAGTACCCGGACCGAGGTGTTGCGCAGCATGAAGCGCTGGGACATCGAGTACGAGTGCATTGCGGCCTTGGTGGCGCTGTAGACCGCGGTCACCGCCAGTGGCACGAACGCCAGCACGGAGGACACGTTCATCACGACCGCGTCCGGTTTGGTCTTCAGGTGCTCGATCAGGCCGGACGTGACGCGGATCGGGCCGGACACATTGGTGGTGAGGGTGGCGATCAACAGCTGTTCATCGATAGCGCCACTGGCGTCGTCGATCTGCATGATGCCAGCGTTGTTGATCAGCACGTTCAGGTCCGGAAAACGCCTCACCAGATCAGCAGTGACGTGGGCGATATCTGCGGCATCGCCGACATCCAGGGTCACGGCCTCCATTCCGGGGTTGGCCGCAGTGACTTGCTCCAGCAGCGCCTGCCGACGACCGGCGATAATGACCTTGTTGCCCTTCTTGTGCAGGGCCTCGGCCAATGCCCGACCGATGCCGGAGGTGCCGCCAGTGATGAAGATGGTGTTGTTGGTCAGGTTCATGTCGATTCTCCAGGGGTAGGGTTTGCTGCGCGACCTTTGGCTCGCTTGAGCCTTGTCGTGCATCTCGAGAACCGATGTTAGAGAGATCAACCACCCTGCATCTGTCGTAAAACCACCCTTTTCGGCCATTCGCAGGGTGGCCGGAAAAGACGACTGGATTTGTCGGTTTTATGACCGATGCACAACTGAAGTTGCCCCTACTGTGGCTCCTGAAGACACACCAAAGAAGATGCACATGTTCAGGCATAGAGGGACGGCAGTGATCGTCGGAATATCGTCGCGTGAAAGCGTGGCCTATGCCCGGCGCATGGCGGATCGGGGATACGACCTGATCCTGATCGGCCCGGACCGCGAGCGACTGCAAACGGCGGCCCGGCGCATTACCGATAGCTGTGGCTGTTCGGTGGAGGCACTTGCCGAGGACGGAGAAACGGTCACGTCGATAGTGGCAGGAGATGCCAGCATCACGCTGTTGGTGAATTACGCGCCGGGCGCACTTCGGCCCTGGCGCTTCTCTGAGGCCTTGATGCCGGGATTTCTGGCGCGCGGGGTAGGCGCTGTGGTCGAGGTGACGGGCAAAGCGCAATGCCCGCGGGACAATGCGCTGTGGACGTCATTTCTGGTTCAGTGGGAGGCGGATCAAGCGTCCGCTCACTGAATTGACTTACAAGCGAGGTTTTCTGCGGGAGGGAGCTTGCTCGCGATTGGGATGGGTCAGAGACGGATAAGCCATCTGACACTCTGCATTCGCGACCAAGCTCCCTTCCACACATACGTGTGCCGATGGCCCGGATTTCAGACCCTGGCTTACAAAGGCCGATCGACGCCTACGTCCCGCGAGGCATCGAGTGCGGCATCGGGCCGCGCTTCCTGAGGTTCTGCGCTGACGTCGGTATCGACCACCGCCACCGGCCGCACGACACCCTCCCCTGACGGCACGACGCGTTCTGGCTCGGCATCAGGTTGTGGCTCGCCTTCGGTCGGTGTCTCAGGCTCAGGCTCTGTCGCCGTCTGCATCTGGTCCTGCACCACTTGCTCATCGACACGAGGGTCGAGGGCCACCACCAGCGGCGAGCTGGACATGCTGTCGGGCATAGCGATGTGATGCAGCGGCGCGTCTTCGACCTGGTGCAGGTTGGTGACGGCTTTCGGACGAATGCGCAGCACCAGGATCAGCGCCGTGAAACAGACGAAGGCGTAGAGCATGTTGCTGCCGAACTGCTTCATCAGCACGCCCGAGACCAACGGCCCGATACTGGCGCCGACGCCGTAGGTCATCAGCAACATCGCGGTCAGCGAGACACGCCGTTCGCCCTCTACGTGGTCGTTGGAGAAGGCGACCGCCAGCGGGTACAGCGAAAACTGCAGCAGTGACGCGACGAAGCCCACGGCAAACAGTACTTCCATCGGCACGTTGGGGAAGATCGCCAGGGGCAACGCCGCCAGTACCAGCAGCCCCGCGACCCCGCGAATCAACCAGGCACGGTCGTAACGGTCGGACAGTTTGCCCAACGGCCCCTGCACCAGAAGACCGGCACCGATGCAGCACGCCATGAACAGACCGACATGCTCGGTCGACATTCCCTGCTGCGCGGCATACAGCGGCGCAAGGCCGTAGAACGAGCCGATGATCAGGCCCGCGCTGAGTACCGTGGTCAGTGATTGCGGCACGCGGCGCATGAAGAACAGCGGCTCAAGCGGCGCCGGACGCATCGGCGCCGGGTGAATGCTGCGGGTCATCGCCACTGGCACCAGACACAGGGTGAAGCACATCGCGACCAGCATCAGCAGCTCAGGGCCCAACTGCGGATGGATCACCAGAATCAATTGGCCGAGCACCAGCCCCATGTACGAAGCGATCATGTAGCCGCTGAACACCAGCCCGCGCTGTTTGGGCGAGGCCTGTTCGTTAAGCCAGCTCTCGATCACCATGTACTGACACATCATCCCCAGGCCGACGATCATCCGCAGGATGATCCACGCCGGCAGGTAGTTGATCAGGCCATGCCCGAGCACCGCCGCGCCGACGATCCCGGCGCAGGTGGCATAGGCGCGAATGTGCCCGACCCGGCCGATCAGCCGGTGGCCGATCTTGCCGCCCAGCGCCAGGCCCACATAGTTGGCGGCCATCAGCGCACCGACCCACAGGCCGTCGACCTGATCGGCAGCGAGACGCAAGGCAAGGTAAGTACTCAGAAGGCCCGAGCCGATCAACATCATCAGCGAGGCAAAATACAGCGCTCGAAAGGATTTCCAGATTTGGCGCATCGGCTTTCCAAAAACGAAAACCCTCCTCCACGGAGGGTTTCCGAACCACGGTTCTTAAGCCTGGGCGGCCAGTACGCGGCGCTCCCAGGGAGTAATTTCATTGAAGAAGCTGGTTAATTCCAGCTCCTTCGATGCGATGTAGCCTTCGATGAATTCGGCACCAAACAGTTCCTTGGCCAACGGGCTGCGTTTCAGACGTTCCAGCGCCGCATGCAAGGTACATGGCAGCGACAGATTGTCCGGTACGACGAACTCCCCCTGGATGGGAGCCGATGGTTCAAGTTGCTGCTCGATTCCATACAACCCGGCTGCAAGACTAGCTGCAATGGCCAGATACGGATTGGCATCCGCGCCCGGCAAACGGTTTTCCACACGCCGGGCAACCGGGGCGCTGGCGGGAATCCGCAGGCCGGCCGCGCGGTTATCGTGGGACCAGCATGCGTTATTCGGCGAGGCGAAAGGATGACACAAACGCTGGTAGGAATTGACGTTAGGCGCGAACAACGCGGTGAAATCTGCCATCGCCGCCTGCTGGCCGCCGATGAAATGGTGAAACTCGGCGGTCGCTTCGCCCTGTGCGTCGCTGAAGATATTCTTGCCGGTGACGCTGTCGACCACGCTCTGATGAATGTGCATCGAGCTGCCTGGCGTGTGCGCCAGCGGTTTGGCCATGCAAACGACGGTCAGACCGTGCTTGAGCGCGACTTCCTTGAGCATGTGCTTGAACAGGAACGTCTGATCGGCCAGCACCAGCGGATCGCCGTGCAGCAGATTGATCTCGAACTGGCTGACGCCCATCTCATGCATGAAGGTGTCGCGGGGCAAACCCAACGCGGCCATGCATGTGTAGACCTCGCTGAAGAACGGGCGCAGGCCGTTGTTGGAACTGACGCTGAACGCCGACTGGCCATCTTCGCGGCGACCGTCCAGACCGACCGGCGGCTTGAAGGGCTGATTGGGGTCGCTGTTCGGTGCGAAGACAAAGAACTCGAGTTCGGTGGCCACCACCGGCGACCAGCCATGGCGGGCGTAACGGGCGATAACCGATTTGAGCTGGCCGCGGGTCGACAGGTTGGAGGGCTCGCCATCCAGTTCATCAGCGTCGCAGATCGCCAGCGCGCGCGGCTCTTCGCTCCAGGGCAGCGGATGTATCTGCTGCGCATCGGCGATCAGCGCCAGATCGCCGTCGTCGCTGCCGTAGAACTTCGCCGCCGGGTAACCGCCCATGATGCATTGCAGCAGCACACCCCGCGCCAGCTGCAAGCGACGACCTTCGAGGAATCCCTCGGCCGTCATGACCTTTCCTCGCGGCACGCCGTTCAGATCGGGCGTGACGCATTCAATTTCATCAATGCCCATCAATCGCTGCGCGAGTGAATTGTGGCCATCGCTACTCATGACTCAGTCCTTTAATTGTTATGCACGCCGCCTCGCGGCAAGGCGTACAAAATAAGCATCAGGCGTTCGGAATATCAAGCGCATCTTTTTCATCCGCCAACCAGGTTGGCCGATTTCTTGCTATTTCCCGTTAACGGCACTCTGAACGCCATTTAGATGACAGCGAGTACTTCGACCTCTGCCAGCTCGCAAGCGTTGTGTACCTGCCGCAGTACGCACGTAGAGCACAGGAAACCCATGAGCAAATTGATTCCCGTCACACAGCCCCTGCTGCCTCCGCTGGAGGAGTTCGTTCCTTACCTGGAACAGATCTGGGAGAGCCGGTGGCTGACCAACGCCGGGCCTTTTCACGAGAAGCTGGAAAAGGACCTCGCTGAGTATCTGGGCGTCGAGTACTTGTCGTTGTTTTCCAACGGCACGCTGGCACTGCTGACTGCGCTGCAGGCATTGCGCATCACCGGCGAGGTGATCACCACCCCCTACTCCTTCGTTGCCACTGCGCACTCTTTGCTGTGGAACGGCCTCAAGCCGGTCTTCGTGGACATCGCACCGGGGACCTTCAACCTGGACCCGGACCGGATCGAAGAGGCCATCACGCCTGCGACCACGGCGATCATGCCCGTGCATTGCTACGGTACGCCCTGCGATGTGGACCGGATCCAGCAGATTGCCGATCGTTATGGGCTGAAAGTGATCTACGACGCCGCCCATGCCTTCGGTGTGCGTCATCAAGGTCAAAGCCTGTTGCGCCATGGCGATTTGTCGGTGCTGAGCTTTCACGCGACCAAGGTATTCAACACGTTCGAAGGCGGCGCGATCATCTGCCCGGACGCCAAGACCAAAAAACGCATCGACTACCTGAAAAACTTCGGTTTCGCCGATGAAGTGACAGTTGTCGCTCCCGGCATCAACGGCAAGATGAGTGAGATCAACGCCGCGTTCGGCCTGTTGCAGCTCAACTACATCGATGGCGCTCTGGCGCGCAGAAAGCAGATCGATTCGATGTACCGCGAAGCCCTCTCGGCCATCCCGGGCATCGAGATGCTGTGGACGCCGGGCGAGGGGCACAACTTTTCGTACTTCCCGGTGCTGGTCGGTGATGACTTCCCGATCAGCCGTGACGCCCTGTACGAACGCTTCAGGGAGCGTGACATTCTGGTCCGGCGCTACTTCTACCCATTGATCTCGACGTTCCCGATGTACCGGAACCTGAGCTCGGCCAATCCGGAGGGCTTGAAGGTGGCGACCGATATTTCTAGTCGCATCCTGTGCCTGCCGATCTTCGATGCCCTGACCCCGGAGCAATTCGACAGCATCATCAATGTCCTGCAGACGATGAGCACCGGGCGTTCCTGAGGCCTCGGTGACACACCTGCACAAAACCATCGACAGCGCCCGGGCGAGCCGGGCGCTGCTCAAGCCTCTCGTCCCCCAATGGCCGGACCTGCGCAGACACGCCAGGAACCGCTCAAGCAGATGTCAAGGATTCAGATGAACGCTTCACGCCTGGTCAGCATCGTCATTCCTGCCTACAAACCCACCTACTTCGAAGTCGCCCTGCGCAGCGCCTTCGCCCAGGACTACGACCAGATCGAGATCGTGATCTGTGACGACTGCCGGGATGACGGCATCATTAGCCTTGTGGAAAAACTAACGCCTGAGAGTCCTTTCCCGATCCGTTATTTTCGTAATGAGCAGTCTTTGGGCGAGGGGCTGAACGTTGCGCGTGGGATCAGAGAGGCCCAAGGCGAGTACGTCAAATTCCTGTACGACGACGACATGCTTGAGCCTGACTGTGTGAGCACGTTAGTGGGCCTGCTCCACGGCCACCCGGACATCACCCTCGCCGCTGCCACACGACGCCTGTTCGATGAGAACGGTGAATTTCTGCCAGGCAATTTGTTGACGAATTTCCCTTTTGAAGATGACGTGGTGATCCATGGTCCGGAGCTTGTCGCTCTGCTGTCGGAGCTCCCACTGACATTCATGGGTGAACCGAGCTCTGTCATGTGCCGTCGTGCCGATGTACTTGCGTTCGGTCAAGACATCATGGCGCTCAAAGGCCAGCCCATTTGGTGGCTGGGAGATATCAGCCTCTATGTAAAGCTGCTTCGCAAGGGCAATCTGGCGCTGGTCAAGCAACCATTGTCGCGCTTCCGCATGACCGAGACTCAAAGCAGCAATATCGTACGAAGCACGCCCCAACTCGCCAAAGAAGGCCACGCCCATTACTACCGAATCACCAAGGAGCTGGAATGGTTGCGGGAACGATGGGTCAACGGTGATGTAAAAATCGCGCCGCTGAGCGACCGCGAGAAGTTCGCCGACATCAACTTGCGCGCGTATTACCTCGAAAAAAGCGCGAGCGAATTAAGTCACGACCAGATTCAGGAATGGACGGAGAAGCGCCGCCCCACCGGGCCTCAGAAACCACACATCGTTCGCTATTTTCAATCGCATCACGGAGCACCGAGGGTTGCAATTATCGTCTCGGATCTGCACGGCAGGACTCTGCCGCTGCAGCGGACCCTCGCTAGCGTCGAGGCAACTATGCGCAGCTGGATGCCACCGCACGTGTTCGTGCTTTATGACAGTGATAATGTCCCGCCTGAAGCATCAGGTAATGCCATTTATTTGCCAGTCGCAGGCCAAAATCCTGCGACTGAAATGAACAGATTACTGGAACAAAACAGCTTCGACTGGTTCATGTTGATTGACGCAGGTTCGACCCTCAACGCCGCTGGCATTCTGAAAGCTGTTATCAAGATCACCGAAACGCCGACCCTGCGAGCACTGTTCGCCGACGAGATCGCACAGACCTCCGAATCGTCCTCGAACGTGATGCTGCGACCGGATTTCAATCTGGACTATCTACTGAGCTTCCCTGAAGCCACAACCCGCCACTGGATCTTCAACCGCTATGCGGTCATCGATGCCGGTCAGTTCGACGGGCGTTATCCCAACGCGCTGGAGCTGGACCTGATTCTGCGACTCATCGAACACGACGGCCTGAGCGGACTGGATCACGTTGCCGAACCGCTGGTCAGCTACCGGCCAGAACCTCTCGAAAGTAATCCGGACGAGGTGCGCAGCCTGCAACGCCACCTGCTGGCCCGTGGTTACACGAATGGTCAGGTTATCGAATCACGGCCACGCCACTATCAGATCCACTACGGCCATGCCGAACAGCCCAAAGTGTCGATCATCGTCACCAGCCGTGACCAGATCCTCCAGCTGCAACGCTGCGTGGAAAGCATTCTGGAGAAAACTACCTACCCACGCTACGAGATCATCATCGCCGACAACGACAGCCAGGATCCGCTCGCCATGGAGTGGCTCAACGGCGTGGAGGCCATGCAACTGGAACAGATACGCGTACTGCGCTGCCCCGGTGAGTCAAGCCGTTCGGCCACCTACAACTTGGCCGCACGACACGCCACGGGCGAATTTCTGCTTCTGCTTAGCAACGCTGCGGCGGTGCTTCACGGCGAATGGCTAGACAACCTGCTCAACCACGCTCAGCGCCCCGAGGTCGGCGTGGTCGGCGCCAAACTTCTGGCCCCTGACAACACCATCCAGCACGCGGGAATTGTCCTCGGGCTGGAAGCCCCAGCGACCCATTTGTTCAGCGGACAGACCGGGAACAGTGAAGGTTACATGCAGCGCCTGGTGGTCGATCAAAACTACAGCGCGGTCAGCCATGCGTGCATGATGATCGGCAGCGCCCTCTATGATGCACTGGGTGGAATGGATGAAGATGACTTCGGCGACGCTCTTGGCGATGTCGACCTCTGCCTGCGGGTGAAAGACACGGGACGGTTGATTGTCTGGACACCCCATACAGTGTTGATGCATGAGGCAGTAGCTGTCGAGACTACGGCGCAAGTGGATCTGGCGTTCTACGACAAGTGGCTGAACGCTGTCGCCCATGACCCGGCGTACAACCACAACCTCACTTCCCGGGGCCAAGGCCTGCAACTGGAAACTAACACCGAGCTGACCTGGCGCCCGCTCTCATGGCGGCCAGCGCCCGTGGTACTTGCACACCCCTACGATCTGTCGGCACCGGCGACGCGTTTGGCTTCTCCGCTCAAGCAGCTCGCCGAAGGTCTACACATCGAGGCGGTAGTCACGCCGGAGCTATTGACGGTTGCCGAGTTTGCCCGCCTGAAGCCCGAGACGCTGATTCTGCAGTGTCCGCTGACCGACGCCGCGCTACACAACCTGAACACCACTAGAGCGCTGAGCAAAGCGCTGCGTATCTATGATCTCAGCGAATACCCGATCTCATCATCACAGATAGCGGGCGCGCCTTCGGACGACCAGATACGTCAGGCGTTGAAGACCGGGCTGGCCCTGATGGACACCGTCGTCGTTTCAAGCCCAGGGCTTGCTGATGTACTGAGCACGTATCACCCTCGGATTCAGGTCATCGAAGACCGCCTCGAAACGCGCTGGCGAGACATTCAGGGCTACAGCTATACCTTGCCCAACGCCAAACCCCGAATCGGTTGGGTGGGCAACGCGGCACAACTCGGTGAGCTGGCATTGATCGAGGACGTGATCAAGACCCTGGCCAATCAAGTGGAGTGGATCATCATGGGCCCCTGCCCCGAATCACTTCGCCCTTACGTGCATGAATGGCGAAGCGTGGTGGGGGGCGAGCTGTATCCGGGCGTACTTGCCTCTCTTGATCTCAACGTGGCGTTGATTCCGGCGAGCAGAAGCCTTCACGGCGAACACAAAAGCACGCGTCTGGCCTTGGAGTTCGGAGCCTGCGGTTACCCGGTCATCGCCAGTGATGTTCACGGCTTGCGCAACAGCCTGCCGTTAACGCGAGTGCGAAACTCGACAGCTGCCTGGCTTGAGGCAATCGCGATGCATATCGATGATCCAGATCAAGCCAAACGCCAGGGCGAGGCACTCAAGCACCACGTGCTCAACCATTGGATGCTAGACGAGACGCAGCTGCAACGCTGGCACGCAGCGTTACTCGGCCGGTGATCGCGTCTGATGAAGACCTGCGTAAATGCCGTAGTCACATCAGCCTTTCTGAGAGCGAAATGGCTGGCTTGGAACTTGCTTCAGTACCCTTGACGGGGGAGTGACGGCAAATTTTTGGCAGCTGTACCGCCTCATTACCCCACCGTAATCGCGCAATTTCGCCGACGATTACGTACGTTAAAAACATTCAATGTAGAGACACTGAAATGAAAGAAGAACAGTTCATCGCGGATTTTCTGGAAGCAACCGATTTCCGGGACCCTGTTGAAGTCTCGCTGGACAGTGAGTTGCGCAACCTACCTGAGTGGGATTCGCTGGCTGCACTTGGCGTCATCGTGATGTTTGACATGAAGTACAAGAAAACCGTAACGGGCGACCATCTGGACAAAGCCGTCCAACTGCGTGACTTGTATAAACTGGTAGGGTGATTTCATGGCCAAGTCGACTTTAAAGAATGTCCGGTATGCGGGCATGGCCAGTTGCGTGCCCCAGCGCGTGGTGTCTAACCTCATTGACTGCCGTCCTGAGCAACGCGCAGAACGTGAGCGGCTTGTTCGCAATATAGGTATAGAACTGCGTCCCATGGCGCCGGAATGGCAATGCTTCTCCGACTTGGCATTTGAAGCAGCGCAGACATTGATCGAGAAGCTGGAATGGTCCCGTGACGAAATCGACGCGCTGATCATCATTACCCAGTCGGCAGACTACGTCGCCCCGGCGACCGCCATCATCCTCCAAGACCGACTGGGCCTGAGTAACTCCACTATCGCATTCGATGTGAATCTCGGCTGTTCTGGCTATCCATTCGGGCTTCATCTGCTGGGCTCGATGATCAGTGCAGGTGGGGTGCGTAAAGGATTGCTGCTGGTAGGCGATCGTTGCGCGCAGATAGGAAATCCGATTTTTTCGGATGCAGCAACAGCAACCGCGCTCGAATTCGACTCTGGTGCTGCCCCGATGTATTTCGATCTCAACAGTGATGGTAGCGGGCACCAGGCGATCATCTACCCGGTAGGCGGACATCGTGAACCCGTTGCCCTGAAACACCTTATCGAAGGCCGCGAACGGACAGTGGACCTGGATCTGGATGGCACCGCAGTACTCAGCTTCTCGACGCAGCGCATCCCGCCCGCCGTCGAGCAACTACTCGATTACGCGCGCGTGGAAAAATCGGAGGTGGATTATTTTCTGTTCCACCAAGCCAACCGCATGATCAATGAAACCATTCGCAAAAAGCTGGAGCTGGCCCCTGAAAAAGTGCCGTCGAGCCTGCGAGATTTCGGCAACTCCAGTAGTGCGTCTATTCCACTCACAATGACTGCGCGCCTTAATCAGCAACTCGAAGGATCGCAACGCCTCCTGATGTGCGGTTTTGGCATCGGTTTGTCTTGGGGCACCTGCCTGGTAGATATTCGTGATGCATGTTTCCCTGATTTGATTCGAGCTTGACTGAGGTTGTATTGATGAACGATGTCGCTTCGCCTGAATTGGCTCCGCCCTTCAACCCGTTCTCGTTAGCGGGCAAACATGTTCTGGTGACCGGGGCTAGCTCAGGGATCGGACTTGCCATCGCAGTAGCGTGCGCCCGGATGGGAGCGCGCATCACTGCGACGGGGCGTGATGAGGCCCGCCTGGCTCAGATGCTCGCGCTGCTTAACCAAATCAGTGGCGAGGCTCATCGTAGCGTCATGGCCGATCTGACGCAGGCTGCGGATCGTGAGCGATTGGCCGTAGCCCTGGAAGGCAATATTCACGGGGTCGTCCACAGCGCGGGTATTTCACGACTGTGCCCGGTAAAGATGATGAGCGCGGACCACCTGCAAGAGATTCAGAGAACCAACGTGGAAGCGCCAGTACTCCTGACCCAGCAATTGCTCAGGGGAAACCGGATAGAGGCTGGCGGAGCGGTATTGTTCATTGCGTCCATTGCGGCTCATATCGGAGTCGCGGGCGTAGGCGCATATTCGGCAAGCAAAGCTGCACTGCTCGCGATGTCTCGTTGTCTGGCGATGGAGGTCGCGAAGCGAGAAATTCGTGTGAACTGCCTGTCACCTGCCTTGGTTGAGACGCCATTGATGGATGCAACAGCGCAGGTCGTTGGATCGCTTGAGCAACAACGAGCCCAGTACCCCTTGGGCTTTGGCAAGCCGGAGGATGTGGCTCACGCCGCCATCTTCATGCTTTCGAGTGCCAGCCGTTGGGTGACAGGTACGACACTGGTGATGGACGGTGGGCTGACCATTAGCTGAGATTTGGACACATGAAGCAATTCGTTATTCTTGGAGCGGGCGGCCTTGGACGCCAGGTTCTGGATCAGCTCCTCGTAGATCCGATGTATCGCAAGGAATTTGATATCGCGGGATTCATTGACGAGCGCGGAAAGCGTGCTGTCGCCACAGAATTGGGGTACCCGTGGCTTGGATACCCCAGTGATGTCTCGTTGACGGACAATCATTGCATCGTCGTTGCTGTGGGCGATCCACATAGTCGAGCGTCTCAAGTCGGAACGCTGGTTTCGCGTGGCGCGCGGTTCACTAGCCTGACAACTCGCTGCATGATTGGCGCACGCACCCAGCACGGCCCAACTATCTTTCGTTTTGATGTCTGCACCGGGGTAGATGTATCCATAGGCGACTATGGGTTCCTGGACCAAGAGGTGCTGATAGGCCACGACTCTGTTATCGGCGACTTCGTCCATATGGCGCCCCGCTGCGTATTGGCTGGTCACGTCAAGGTGGGTAATCGGGTCACCCTCCACAGCGGTGCTTTGATTGCGAGGGGCGTGGTTATCGGGGACGACGCTACGGTAGGTATAGGTTCGGTGGTCGTAACCGATGTACCCGCTGGAGCCACAGTATTTGGTAATCCTGCGCGGGTGATTTTCAAGAAGAACTTGTCGAAATGATCGTCTCGACTTAAAGCGTCCACAGATTCATGCGGCACGCGTTTTCGCTATGCGAGCGTTGACTGGAAATATCCGAGGTACCGCAAAAGATCGCCAGGGCGCACGCTGATATTCGCCAGGCTTACAGGTGAACGGCAGCAACAAATAATCATCAGGCGCGTTTAAGTCTTTGCCGCCATTGCTTGCGCAGCCAGATCTTGATGTTGTACTGCCGCTTCTTACCCATGAATGGATACCGCAGCGTCATGCCGATCAACCCACGCCAGGTATCAAGTTGCGACCGATTCGCAGGTAGAGCGTCGCAGCGCACCGAGATACGGTTGCAACCGGCATCATTAGTCCGGTGGATAACGTCGGCACGCATGATTAACAGGTCGTAGGCATTCAGCTGAGGCACAACCTTCTGGCGTTCGAGATCCACCGTGATCTTCCAGCCGGGGGTGGAATCATCGAGATCCTCGATCGCAAACCAATCGCCAATTGCCAGCTCTTCATCAGGGAAACGTAGCTTGAACCAGCCAATTGTGTCGGGCTCTACGCAACGAAAACGCAAGGCACCACGGCCCTGAATACGGCGGTGTAAGTCAGGATCGAATTGCTTCACCACGTGATCTGGCAAGATGGCAAGGTTTGCCATATCGGGCACCGGCTTGAACACCGGCAGATAGCAGATCAACCAATTCTTGTGGTCACCAAACAAGAAGTAGCTGAAATGATCCAGGTGCCAGTTGAGCGCGCCACCAGGCGCCGTCTTAGGATCGCGATTCTTATCGAATGGGGAACGCAAAGCCGGTATATCGTGGCTTTCCTTCACACGAATCGCGCAATAGCCGAAGTTGTCCGGATCGATCGACAAGCCCATCGCCTTAGCGACCGCAGGAATCATGGCTTCAATACGCGAGCGGATCGGGAGCATCATCTGGCCCGGAATATCCATGATGACGCCATCATGAAATTTCTCCGCGCCCGACAGATACGTTACCAAATCCTCTGGAACATCCTCGGCTGACAGAAAATCCCGCACCACTGCATATCCCTGGTGGCGCAGATCATCGACGATCTCCTTCGTGTGCATCCGGTTTTTCCTCTGACCTATCTTTCAATTCACCGCGATATCGCCTGTGCTAGCTTTGCAGGGCATAGCATGAAGCTTAATCACCGCCGATCATTTTTGCATAATCATGCACACCACGATGCATGCATTCTTTCGCCGACGGCGAGATAGCCGCCCCCCCCCCCCGGGGTAACTTCACGCGAAGGCGGGCCGTTCCACAACGTTCACACTCGGGCCGGCGGTCCTGATGGCGTCATAAATTTTCGAAGACAGTTTCTCCACGCCTTTTCCGAGCGGCAGCAAATGATCGAAATCGCCGAAACAGGCGTTATCGAACTCATCGCTTTCAAAGCAATTTAGCAGTTGCGCATCGATTACCGGTGTCAGGTGCTTAAGCATTTCCACGATCAACAAGAGATCTTCGAAAAGATAATCGAAGCCTCCACTGCAGGCCGCTTTGTAATCCTCGCGCACGGGAGGAATGACAATGACCACCTTGTGCCCCAACGCCTGCGCCAACAACAACATGTTCATCAGATACACATTGGCGCTGGTATCGCGATTGAGTTTCAGGTGATCGCTGGCCCGCTGAAGAGCACCATAACTTTCGGGGAAAAAACCTTTCTCCGTTGTTGGCAAAAATCCCGCGTGTCCGTCCAGATCAATCGAAACGTCAGCTAGACGCCCTTTGAGCTGACTGGCTACGTCGCACAGGTACGGGTCTTCGTATTGAATGCCCAGCCCGAAAATCTCGTTCAACGCGAGGCTGATATCCTTCTCGCCGGGACTGCGTTCGAGGAAGTTTCCAGGGGAAAAAACCGAGTAGAAGATAACCAGAGTCTTGATCGACCCTACCGTCTCGGTCATCCGCTTATACAAGAGATAAGAATGTTTTAGATCCTGCGATCGGCAACACAGATTGAACGAGCCCGGGCAATATTTGGGGTCAAACCCAAAATCCCCATGAGATGAACCCACGACCAATGTGTCTAGACGCTCGCCCATTTCCCGAAGCATCTTGCGCTTGGCACTTAGCAATATGATGGAGTTCTTGAGAAGCGGCGACATGGTCAATAACTCGTGCAGGTTCGAAGTCGGATATGTCAAATGAGCACGGCAATTAAAAGCACTTGGCCATTCTTGTCAATCGCACATCGAACACCGGTCCGCTCGCCCTATCCTGCTCCGAGCTCTTGGCCGGCTTATTGCTTCACAGGTAGCCAACAGTCTGCGCGTCATTTTCATGGCAGGCCAGATTCAAGCCTGCTGCTGGCTGGGCGGATGCGTGCCTGGCGTCGCACACAAAAATATTTATCTACCGGATACCAAGATGGATTCTCAACGACTGGTCAGTGTCGTCATCGCTGTCTGCCGCACCGAGTTCTTCGAAACAGCATTGCGCAGCGTGATCGAGCAAACCCACGACGCGATTGAAATCGTGGTGTGCGATGACGCCACCGACGGTCTGGCGCAAACCGTGATCGATCTGTACGGAGCGTCCTGCCCGTGGCCGATTCGCTATTTGCGCAATGAACATCCCCAAGGCGCCGAGGCCTGCTTCGCCCGTGCTATTGGCGAAGCTGGCGGCCAGTACATCAAGTTCCTGTCTGGCGATGCCGTCATGGGTCCCGATTGTATCGAGCAGATGGTCAAGGCATTGGAAGTCACGCCCGAGGCGCGATTGGTCTCTTCGCATCGCCAGTGGTTCGACGCCACCGATATGCCTCTGGCGGAAAATCTGGCGACTCGATTTCGCGTCAGCACGCCCTCTGTGTTGCGCGGACCGGACGTCGTTGCGTTGCTGGGCGAGTTCACCTGTAACTTCATTGGCGAACTGAGCAGCGTGCTGTGTCGCCGTGAGGATCTCGCTTCGCTGGGCGACGGCCTGTTCTCGCTCAACGGCCAATCGCTGGGCCCGCTGAGTGATCTGGCGCTGTACGCAAACCTGCTCCACGACGGTGACCTGATTCTGCTGCCGGCAACGCTGACCGGGACTCGCATCGCGCCGCGCCATCTCGCCGAACAGGGCATCGAGATCGCCGGATCGAGCAGCGATTGGCTGCCCGCCTATCATCGACTGATCCGCGAGGCCGGTTGGGCCAGCACATCGCTGGACAACGGCTGGGTTGGTATGCGCGGTCTCTCAGACCACGGCGTTTTCTCGGATTTCAACCTGCTGGCGCAATTGTCCGCGCCTTTGCCGCAGCGGCTGAACCCACAGCAGGTCGCGGCCTGGCTTGATTTTCGTGTGCCTCGGCCCGATGAGCAAAACCGGATTAATCAGCACCTCGCCGATGCCGGTGTGCCGTCGCTGTTGCTGGTGGTGAAAAACACCGGCCAGGAATCCGAGGCCCTGCAGCGCACCCTTGACAGTATTCAACCCGCAGGGCCGTTGTTCGACGCGTTGCAGGTTGTGGTGCTGTCGGACAAGATCGACCTGCCCGCCAGTGCTCTAGGCGCGCGGCTGAGTCGTGTCACCATCGGCGGAGCGTGCATCGCGAGGCTGCTGAACCAAGTGGTTGCGACCCACCGTTTCGACTGGCTGTTGGTCATTGAGGCCGGTACGCAATTTACCCCTTTCGGCATAACGGCCAGCGCGCTTAAGTTGCTCGAGGCACCTGACGCCCACGCTGCTTTCGCCGATGAAATGTATCGACACCCCCGGGGCGGTCTGATTTCGGCCATGCGCCCGGATTTCAACCTCGACTACTTGTTGAGCTTGCCCCTTGTCACGGCGGGGCACTGGCTATTCCGACGCGAGACGCTAGTGAACGTCGGCGGTTTCGACCCGCAGTTCGCAGACGCCACCGAATTCGACTTTATCCTGCGGCTGATCGAGCGCGAAGGCGGCGCTGCGATCAGCCATATCAGCGAGCCTTTGCTGATCTGTGATCAGCCCGTCGCCCGCGATAACCAGCACGAAATCGACACGCTGCTACGTCATCTGAAAGTACGCGGCTATGGGCAAGCGTCGGTCGAGCACACTCTGCCGCGCCGCTATCACGTACGCTACGGTCATACCGAGCGGCCGCTGGTGTCGATCATCGTGCCGACCAAGGATCAACTGCCGTTCCTGCAACGCTGCGTGGAAACGCTGCTGCACACGACTCGCTACCCCAATTACGAGGTATTGATCGTCGATAACAACAGCGAGACTCCCGAAGCTCTGGAGTGGCTGGCAGGTATCGAGGCCATGGGCTCGGCGCAGGTGCGGGTATTGCGTTACCCCCATCCGTTCAACTACTCGCGGATCAACAACGTCGCCGCCGCGCAGGCCAAGGGCGAGTATCTGGTCCTGCTGAACAACGACACCGCGATCGTCCATGCAAACTGGCTGGATGAACTGCTCAATCACGCCCTGCGTCCTGAAGTGGGTGTCGTCGGCGCCAAACTGCTGTATCCCAACGGCCGCATGCAACATGCCGGAGTGCGCCTGGGCATGGACGGCCCCGCCGGGCATCAGCACATTGGCGAGCCGCAACACATTCAGGGCTACATGCAGCGCGTGCAGGTCGACCAGGATCTCAGCGCGGTGACTGCCGCGTGCCTGATGGTTCGCCGCTCGATCTATGAGGAAGTCGGCGGTCTTGATGAAGAGGCATTTGTCGTTTCCTATAACGACGTCGATCTGTGCCTGAAGGTCGGTGCGCAGGGCTATCTCAATGTCTGGACCCCGCACGCGGTTCTGATACATGAAGGCAGCGTCAGTCAAACCAACGTCGACACCGCGAGCCATCAAGCCAAGCGCAAGCGCTTTGTCGGCGAGCAAATGGCGATGTACCGAAAATGGTTGCCGACGCTGGTCAGTGACAAGGCATTCAACCGCAATCTGTCGTTCGACCTGCAATCGGTTGAACTTGAACTGAACACGCAACAGGTCTGGCGCCCGATGGCTTGGCGCCGTGTCCCGGTCGTACTGGGCTATCCCGGTGGTCTGTGGACATCGCCCCATGAGCGCGTGATCGCGCCATTCGAGCGACTTAAGCATGACGCCATCGTCGACGGCATACTCAGCAGCACTGCGCTCTCGATCCCGCAGGAGGCGCGATTCAAACCTGACGTCATCGTTTTTCAGGCGCGGCTGGACGCTGATCATCTGCAAACGGTGACGCGCGCCAAGGTGCTGCCCGACGTATTTGTGGTGCTGGACCTCAACCATTTGCACTTGGGTGCCGATGCCCCCGGCGAAGATGCGTTCGCCTTCAGCCCGGAACGCCTGGACCTGCTGCAACAATGCTTGAGCCAGGTGGATCGGGTGATTGCTTCAACCCAGGTACTGGCGGATATCGCCAGGGAATTTCACGCTGACGTGCGTCTGCTGCCGTCTCGCTTGCAGCCGGAAATCTGGGGCAACCTGTCGTCGCGCAGAGCACGGGGTGCCAGACCTCGGGTGGGCCTTGTCAGCCATGACTGGCAAAATCGCGATCTGCACATGATCTCGACGGTGGTCCAGGCGTTGACCGACGAAGTCGAATGGGTGGTCATGGGGGATCATCACGGCGTATTACGCGCTCATAGCCATGAATCCCATGACCTACCCGGCGCCGATCAATTTCCGGCAGCGCTCGCCGGGCTCGACCTTGATCTGGCATTACTGCCCGCCGTCGATAATCTGTTCAGCACCTGCAAAGGCAACGTCGATCTGCTGCAGCTCGGCGCCTGTGGCGTGCCGCTCATCTGCAGCGATGTCCGAGCTTACGGCGGCGACTTTCCCATCACCCTGGTGCCCAACACCTTGCAGGCGTGGGTGGATGTCATCCGCGCCCACACATCGGATCTGGCCAGTGCCGCGCTGCTGGGCGATCAACTGCGTGAGCACATACGGCGCGACTGGATGCTGGACCCAGCTGCGATTCAAGCGTGGCAAGCGGCCTGGTTGCCATAGGCTGACGCGCGGGAGATGCCAGGCTCTGTTCAGGCATCGTTCTGCGCGTGCCGGGTGCGATAACCACCCGGGCTTTCTCCCGTCCATTTCTTGAACGCCCGGTGAAATGCGCTGGGCTCCTGGAAGCCCACCAGCGCGGCGATATCGACCACGCTCATGTCAGTCTCGTGCAGTTTCTGCTGGGCGATGCCGCGCCGCACATCATCCTTGATGCCCTGAAAGGCACACCCTTCGCGCTCCAGGCGGCGTCGAAAGGTGGTCGGGCTGAGCTTTAGTTCATCGGCCATTTCCAGCAGCGTCGGCCAATGACCGTAATGACTGTTGCGCAGCCGCTGATACACCTGCGCCGCCAGCCCGCGCTGATTGCGGAAGCGGATCACCAGCCATTGCGGGGCCGTGCGCAGGAAAGATTTGAGTGAGGGAAGTGACTGCACCACGGGCAGGCGCAGGTAATGGCTGGAAAATTCGATCTCGGTTTTCTGCGCACCGAAGCCCAGGTTGAACCCCCATAACAGCGAATCGTCGCTCAGTCGCTCGCGACTGTGGCGAAATTGCGCACGGTCGATGGTGATGCGTCGCCCGCCCAGCCAGCACAGCAGGCTGATCATCAACAACAGGAAGGTCTCTTCACCAAAGCGCCGCTTGACCGGATCTTCGGCGTGGTTTTCCACTGCGATGATCGCCCGCTGACCGCGCACGATCAGGCTGCCGCGAAAGTCCCGCAGAAACAGGCCGAAGTTGGCCAGGCATTGGCGCAAGGCTTTTTCCAGATTCGGCTCCTGAATCAATGCTCGACAGATCAGCGCGAAACTCCCCGGCGGCATGCCATGAGAGTCCAGATCGAAGAACTCGTCGTCGAGCTCCTTGATCTGGATCAGCCACAGCGCCGCGAACGCGCTTGCGGGCACGCGCGCGCTCGGATTGTCCAGCAACGCCATGTCGATGCCCGCTGCTTCAAGTACCGATTGCAGGCGCAACGGCTGGTCGCGCAACGCGTGGACCACCAACTGCACGAAGTAGATCGACACTGAATCCTTTTCCCGCATGTGCTGCGTTTCCTTATTTCAGTTTGCACTACGGCGCTGATGGTAAAGAACGCCAGCCGATGTGGACAGTTTTGGCATAGGCCCGTCTCAACCGTCGATCTAGACTTGCCCGCAACACGCACCTGGCCGAAATGCCGTTTGTCGGTGCAGCCCACAATAAATTCAACAGGTTTCAGGAGTCGACATGAGCAATACCGAAGTTTTCGTCGTCAGCGCACTGCGTACCGCCATCGGCGGATTCGGCGGTTCCCTCAAGGACGTCTCGCCCATCGAACTGGGCACTCAGGTCAGCCGCGCTGCGCTGGGCCAATCCGGTCTGGCGCCCGAGCATATCGGCCATGTGGTCATGGGTCATGTGATTCCGACCGAAGTCCGCGATGCCTACCTGTCGCGCGTCATCGCGCTGGAAGCCGGCCTGACCAAGGAAACCCCGGCCATGAACGTCAACCGTCTATGCGGTTCGGGCCTGCAGGCCATTGTCTCCGCCGCGCAATCGCTGATGCTCGGCGACGCCAAAGCGGTGCTGGCCGGCGGCGCCGAGTCCATGAGCCGTGGCGCCTACATCATGCCGCAGGCCCGTTGGGGCGCGCGCATGGGTAACGTGCAGGCCTACGACTACATGCTGGGCGCATTGCATGATCCGTTCGCCAACATCCACATGGGCATCACTGCCGAAAACATCGCCGAAAACTATGGCATCACCCGCGCCGATCAGGACGCCTTGGCCCTGACCAGCCAGCAGCGCGCCGCCCACGCCATCGCTGAAGGCCGCTTTGAAAGCCAGATCGTGCCGATCGAAATTGCTACCCGTAAAGGCACCGTGACCTTCGCTCAGGATGAACACGTGCGCGGGGACGTCACGGCCGAGCAACTGGAAAAAATGAAAACCGCGTTCAAGAAGGAAGGCACCGTCACCGCCGGCAACGCTTCCGGCCTGAACGATGGCGCCGCAGCGCTGGTGATGGCCAATGGCGACATGGTGCGCGAACATGGCTTGAAGCCTATGGCGCGTCTGGTGGCATACGCTCACGCGGGTGTCGAGCCGTCGATGATGGGTCTGGGGCCTATTCCGGCCAGCCGCAAGGTGCTGGAACGCGCCGGCCTGACCGTCGCCGATCTGGAAGTCATCGAATCCAACGAGGCTTTTGCCGCACAGGCCTGCGCGGTGGCCCGCGAACTGGGCTTCGATCCTGAGAAGGTCAACCCCAACGGCTCGGGTATTTCCCTCGGTCACCCAGTCGGCGCCACTGGCGCGATCATCGCCACCAAGGCCATTCATGAGCTGCACCGCATCGGCGGTCGTTATGCGCTGGTGACCATGTGCATCGGCGGCGGTCAGGGCATCGCTGTCATCTTCGAACGCGTGTAAGCGAGGAGCCTTTAATGAGCATGCAACACATCGCCGTGATCGGCGCGGGCACCATGGGCAACGGCATCGCGCAGGTCTGCGCCATTGCCGGGTTCGACGTGACCCTGCTGGACATCAACGACGCGGCACTGGAACGCGGCCTTGCCACCGTGCGCAAGAACCTCGAACGCCAGGTCAGTAAGCAGACGCTGACGGTGGATCTTGCAGAGGAAGCGCTTGGTCGCATCCGCTGCATCACCGACTACGCGCAACTCAATGAACCGCAAGTTGTGATTGAAGCGGCGACCGAGAACCTTGACCTGAAACTGCGCCTGCTCAAGCAGATCGCGGCGAACGTCGGCACCGATTGCGTGATCGCCTCCAACACTTCGTCGCTGTCGATCACGCAACTGGCGGCCAGTGTCGACAGTCCCGAGCGTTTCATCGGGCTGCACTTCTTCAACCCGGTGCCCATGATGGGTCTGATCGAAGTCATTCGTGGCCTGCAAACCGCGGATGAAACCCATGTGGTGGCGATCAAGCTGGCCGAGCGTCTGAACAAGACTGCCATCACTGCTGGCAACCGTCCGGGCTTCGTGGTCAATCGGATTCTCGTGCCGATGATCAACGAAGCCATTCTCGTGCTGCAGGAAGGCCTGGCGACAGCACAGGATATCGACGACGGCATGCGCCTGGGCTGCAACCAACCTATCGGGCCTTTGGCGCTCGCCGATCTGATTGGCCTGGACACCTTGCTGGCCATCGTCGAAGCCTTCCATGAGGGCTTCAACGACAGTAAATACCGCCCTGCTCCACTGCTCAAGGAAATGGTTGCAGCGGGGTATCTGGGTCGCAAGAGCGGGCGTGGGTTCTTCGTTTACAACTGAGTCGTCGTTACGGGCACGCATAGGGGGTGCAGCAGTCCGGCTTGCCGGCTGCCACAGAGTCTCAGCGTCGCCCCCGATGCACAAAAAAAAACCGCAATCCTTCACAGGTTGCGGTTTTTTTGCATCAGGCGCTTATCAGTGGGAGAACAGCGAATTCCCCACCTTGCCGGCCATCTTCTCCGGTTTGATCAGGAAGCGAGCCAGCGCTGGCAGCAGCCACAGGGCACCGAACATGTTCCACAGCAGCATGAAGGTCAGCATCAGCCCCATGTCGGCCTGGAATTTGATGGCCGAGAAGATCCAGGTGCAGACACCGATTGCCAGGCACAGCCCGGTAAACAGCACTGCCTTGCCAGTGGACTTCAGCGTTTCGTAATACGCCTCCTGCAATGGCAGCCCGGCACGCAGGAAGCTTTCCAGACGGCTGTAGATGTAGATGCCGTAATCGACACCGATACCCACGCCCAAGGCCACCACTGGCAACGTCGCGACCTTCACGCCGATCCCCATGAATGCCATCAGCGCGTTGCCCAGCACAGAGGTCAGAACCAACGGAAGGACGATGCACAAGGTCGCCGCCCAGGAGCGGAAGGTGATCATGCACATCACGGCCACGCAGATGTACACCAGAATCAGGATGGTCAACTCCGCCTGCTTGATGACTTCGTTGGTTGCCGCTTCGATCCCGGCATTACCCGCCGCCAAGAGGAATTCCAGGCCTTCCTTGTTGTTGGTGCTGGCAAACTCCTGCACGGCGTGCACCGCACGATCCAGCGTCTCGGCCTTGTGGTCGTTGAGGAAAATCAGCAGCGGTGCCAGCGAACAGGTGTTGTTGTACAGCCCGTCCGCTCGCGAAATCGAGCTGTTGAGCACGTCCTTGTTGCGCGACAGCGACTCCCATTTCAGGTTGCCCTCGTTCATGCCCTTGATCACTTGCTTGGACACCGTGACCAACGATATGGCGGATTGGACGCCGGGGGTGTTCTCCATCTTCCACGACAATTCGTTGATCGCCGACAACGTCTGATACGCCGAACAACCTTCGGCCGGCGTCTTGACCATCACCACCAGCACATCGGAACTGGTGGAGTAATTGTTAATGATGAAACCGTTGTCCTGGTTGTAGCGCGAGTCCGGCCGCAACTCGGGAGCGCCTTGATCGAGGTCGCCAATTTTCAGGTTATGGCCGTACCAAAGCCCACCCACCAAGGCGAGCAGCGCCAGTACCACAGAAACCCGCGCGACTTTTGGCGCGGCAAAGTTCGAAAGCAGACGCCAGAATGGATGCTCGCGGACTGCATCCTGCTTGCTGCGGACAATCGCTCTCTTACTGATGCCGGCATAAGAGATCGCAACGGGCAGCAGGATGAGGTTGGTGAACACGATGACCGCGACACCGATTGAAGCACCGATCGCCAATTCGCGAATCACGCCGATGTCGATGATCAACAAGGTGATGAAGCCTACGGCATCGGCCAGGATCGCGATCATTCCCGGCAGAAACAGCTGTCGGAATGTGCGACGGGCCGCCATCAGGGCGTTCTCTGCATCGCTGGACTGCAGGGCAATGCCGTTGATCTTTTGCACACCGTGGGAAATGCCGATGGCGAAGATCAGAAACGGTACGAGCATCGAGTAGGGATCGAGACCGAAACCTACGACATGCATCAGGCCCAGCTGCCAGATCACCGCGATCAATGTCGTACACAGTACCGCCACGGTACTGCGCAGGCAGCGGGTGAACCACATCAGCAACACCAGCGTGATCACGAACGCTACACCGAAGAACATGACCACCATGATCAGGCCGTCGATCAGATCACCGACCTTCTTGGCGAAACCGACGATGTGGATGTCGACGTTGGGATTCTGCGCTTCGTATTTGTCGCGAATCTTCTCTTCCAGTTGGTGAGAGAACTGGCGGTAATCCAGAGGCAGCAATTTGCCTTGGTCCGCGGGGTCGGGATAGAACTCCTGCAACGGCACATCGATGATGCTGGACTTGAAGTTGTTGGAGACCAGACGCCCGACTTGGCCGGATTTGAGGACGTTGTTGCGCAGCCTGTCGAGGCTCTCCTGGGAGCCGTCATAACTTTGCGGAATCACTTCACCACCGGCAAAGCCCTCCTCGGTAACCTCGGTCCAGCGAACGCTCGGACTCCACAGCGACTTGAGGCCAGAACGATCGACGCCCGAGATGTAAAACACTTCGTCGTTTATCTGGCGCAAGGTCTCCATGTACTCCTTGGAGAAAATATCGCCTTGTTTGGCCTCAACCGAGATACGTACGGTATTGCCCAGATTCGCCAAGTCGTTGCGATGTTCCATCATGTTCTGGATGAAGGGGTGACTCAGTGGAATCATCTTCTCGAAACTGGTGGAGGGGCGTACCAGGGTCGCTTGCCAGAACAGGAAAATGCTGACCAACAGGCAAATACCGATCACTGTCGGACGATTGTTGAAGATCAGTCGTTCAAGCAGGGTCGGTTTGTCGTGGTGGTGTTGAAGATTTGTCATGCGAAAGCATCCTCGCCGGGTCAGTTCTTATTGTTGAGCGCAATCAGCTCTTACTGCTGAGCAACATCGGCGCCCGTCGGCGAGGTGACGTGAACGCCGCCTTGTCCTACCAAAATCAGATTGCCCTTGTCGTCCTCCGCCACACCAGACAGAGAGAGGCGGTCGGAGCGGTTGGACACAGTGAAAGTTTCGCCGTCATCGGTGCTGCGCATGACGCTGCCACCATTGCCTACAAGCACGATGGAGTTATCTGGCATCAGCGAGGCATTGGCGATGCTGAACTCCAACGGCCCACGCTCCCCTTTCAGGGCGATTGGCTCCCAGTTGCTGCCAAAGTCGGTGGAGCGGAACAGATTCCCGCGCAGGCCGTAGGCCAGCAGCGTATTGGGTTGAGAGGTGCTGACGGCGCCGAAAAGCGAACCCTGGTATGGTCCCTCGATTTTTTCCCAAGTCTGGCCCTCGTCGGAGGACCGGAACATGCTGCCCATCTCCCCTACGATGAACAGGCCAGCGTCTTTTACGTAGGCGATGCCGTTAAGGTGGTATTGGTCTTCATTGTCCAGACGGTCACTGACGTCTTGCCAGTGCTGCCCGCCATCCGTGGTTTCGAGAAGCGCACCGTAGGCCCCCACGGCGATGCCGGTGGACAAGTCTTTGAACCAGACGTCCAGAAGCGGGGCTTCACGCTTGAGGTCTTCGAACTGCTTAATCCAGGTGATGCCGCCGTCGTTGCTGGCAAGGATCTGCGCATCGTGGCCGACAGCCCATCCATGCTGATCGTCGACAAAATAAACGGCGGTGAGCAACTGACGAGTCGGCACCTTGGCCTGAGCCCAGGTTTTTCCTTGATCGTCGGAATAGAGAATGTGGCCGCGATCACCTACCACAACCATGCGTTTGCCAGCATGCGTCACGTCCAACAACAGGCTGCGAGAGGCCTTGGCTGACTCAAGAGCGAATACGGCTGAATCACCGGCATTGGCAGGTGTATCGACAGGCGAGGTTTCGGCTGCCATCACCGTACCGCACAAGCTCATGGATACGAGCAATGACAAAATGATGTCCAGAGGCTTGCTCGTGTATAGAGTCCGTAAACCGTCATCGCCTTGCATGACCGTGGACCGAGTGCGCCGAATGACTGGCTCACGCATGGAGCTTCCCCTTCCTTTATTTTTATTAGGTGCTCGCGGAGGGCCCGTTCATGCTGCAGGCGCTCTAGCCTGCGTGCGACGTGCCTTACCAAAGCGATCCCATCCTATCCAGCTTTGGAAACGTATGACAATCGACATGACGTTATCTTTTGTTAAGCAGCGGCCCGGTGATTAGAGCGTTATCACTGGGATCAATTGGTAGGAGGGAGAACGCCGGCGAACTTTTCTGCGCGAAAAAACAAAACCCCATCTGCTTTCGCAGATGGGGTTTCGGAATTTAATCTTGACGATGACCTACTCTCACATGGGGAAACCCCACACTACCATCGGCGATGCATCGTTTCACTGCTGAGTTCGGGA
>Ga0308159_1000501_pt1 | contig 88277 bp, 94 predicted proteins | sample PhyCR1_FD_201040 | JGI IMG/M metagenome (GOLD analysis project Ga0308159, IMG submission 201040) | Phyllosphere microbial communities from UC Gill Tract Community Farm, Albany, California, United States - DLSLC.R1 | ecosystem: Host-associated > Plants > Phyllosphere > Unclassified | place: USA...
CTCTCATCTAGATAGGTGCTGAACTAAATTCAGCATGACGATTTTGGGTAGATTGCTTTGCCTGCCGGTAGGCTCGCTTCTTGGTCTTTAAGCTTTTAAAAACAGTCGTCATTACGAGGAACGAAGCAATCTCCTTTTTAGGATTGACCGATTTTGGCCCTTCTCTGGCTTTGGTCATTTACATTCCAGCCTTAGTCTTTCTGCTTTCTTCTAAATATTCGTTCTTTTCTGCTTTAAGCTTTTATCTTTCCGCCTTTCTACCCTCTACCTTTTTTTTCTACCTTTGCTACTATGAAATATCTGATAGTTGGTTTGGGTAATATTGGTCCGGATTATGCACATACAAGACATAATATTGGATTCGACATCGCTGATGAACTGGTGAAGGGCTTAGGCGGGAGTTTTGATAATATTCGTTTGGCTTATTATGCTGAGGTAAGTTTCAAAGGGAAAAAGCTTCATGTGATCAAACCAACCACGTTTATGAATCTGAGTGGAAAAGCTGTAAACTATTGGATGAAGGAATTAAAGGTCGCACCAGAGAATGTATTGGTCATTGTTGATGATTTAGCACTTCCGCTGGGCAAACTGCGTTTGAAACTTCAAGGCTCAAGTGCCGGCCATAATGGCTTAAAAAGTATAGAAGAAATTTGTGGCGGGCAAAACTATGCCCGGTTACGCTTTGGTATCGGGAATGATTATCCTAAAGGTCGTCAGATAGATTTCGTTTTAGGTCTGTTTGATAAAAATGAACAATTGGAGTTGCCAGCGCTGATTGATAAAAGCGTAGAACTAATCAAGAGTTTTGTTACGGTTGGTCCGGCGCATACCATGACTGCTTTTAATAAATAAGATCGAATTATATATTATCATGACTTTCCTCGAATTTAAAGATTCCATAAAATCCAATCAACCGCCACCAGGTCTGTCTATTCCATTAATGGCACTTTGGTATGATGGAAAAGGAGATTGGGATAAAGCCCATCATGAAGTTGATCAATTAAATGGTCCTATTTCTGCTTTAATTCATGCCTATTTACATCGTAAAGAAGGTGATATCTGGAATGCAGATTATTGGTATAGGAGAGCCAGAGAAATTCGCCCACAAATGCCTTTGGAAGAAGAATGGCAAGAATTAGTCATACGATTGCTATGAGCAAATCCTTACCGGCAAAGTATAACATCAATTAAAAATTTCAACTAACAAAAAAAGACCATCGAAAGATGGTCTTTTTTTGTTATATCGTAGTTTAAACTATTTAACTTGTCCCTGTGCTCTAGCGATATATGCATCTACTAATTGTGCTTCAGTGCTTTCAGGATATTGTGTTTTAATTTTAGTATAAGCATCAACCGCACCGTTAAAATCTTTAAGGTTTTCGTTTACCAGTCCTAGTTTTTTAAGAAACATTGGTGATGTAAATTTGCTGGCTTTATCTGATGCTTTTTTATAATAAGTAGCAGCTTGTTTATAGTCTTTCAGTTCACTATAAGCATCGCCTAATAAACCTAAAGCCAATGGATCTGCAACCGGACTGCCAGTAGCGCTATATTTTCCTAATGCATCAATGGCTTGTTTATATTCACCTTTACGTAAATAAATTCCACCAAGATAAAGGTTGGCTAAGTTAGCAGATTTAGTATTGTCATATTCATCAGCAATTTGCGCTAAGCCAGGATAACCACCTTCGCCCTTAACTGCTTTATTGTATAAAGAATCAACACCTACATAAGATTCAGCTTTAAACATTTTGCTTGCTGCCTCTTCAGCACGGCCTTTTAAGTACACATTTTGATACCAAAAATATACACCGATTAATAAAACTACAGCACCTGCAATAAAAAGCAAGCTCTTATTATTTTCCTGTAAAAATGAACCTTTTTTAATAGGTTGAGTAGTCTGGTTATCTGTTGTAGACATGTTTGTTTAAAAAATTAAGATTGCAAAAATACATTTTTCAATCAAAGTATCAACCTTTATTTTGAAGTATTTAATTAAACATTAGTTATTTAGAGGTTAAAAAACGGTAAATTGCGCCATATTTATGTGGTTAAAGAATATTACGCTTTTAAATTTTAAAAACTATTGCGATGCAGATCTTCAATTTTCAGATACTGTAAACGTTTTTACGGGAAATAATGGATCAGGCAAGACTAATATGCTCGATGCCATTCATTATTTATGCCTTTGTAAAAGCTATTTTAACCCGATTGATGGTCAGCAGATCAAGACCGGAGAAGATCTTTTCATGATTCAGGGGGATTTTGACCGCAATGAAAAAAATGATAAAATCACCTGTGGCGTAAAACGAAATCAAAAAAAGCAGTTCAAACGGAATAAAAAGGAATACGAAAAGCTAGCTGATCATATTGGTTTGTTTCCCGTGGTGATGGTTTCTCCATACGATGTGAACTTAATTATGGAAGGCAGTGAGGAACGACGAAAATTTATCGATAACGTTATATCTCAGACTGATTCTCACTATCTTGATCAGCTAATTGCCTATAACCGCATTCTTTTAAACAGAAATGCCTTTTTAAAGCAGATTGCGGTGACTAGAAAATATGATCCAACATTGCTGGAAATTCTGGATGAACAGTTGGTGATAGCAGGAAATAAAATTTTTGCTATCAGAAAAGCATTTATGGATGAGTTTATTCCGCTCTTCAATGAATATTATCTGTACCTTACCGAAAACAAAGAAACAGTTGCCTTAAATTATCAATCGCAATTGTTGGATATGCCCTTTGATGAGTTATTGCGAAAATCGGTCGAAAAAGATCGGGTGCTAGAACGTACTACAACTGGTATCCATAAGGATGAGCTCGCTTTTGTAATTAGTGATATGCCACTGAAAAAGTTTGGCTCACAAGGCCAGCAGAAGTCATTTTTAATTGCTTTAAAGCTGGCACAATATGCATATCTGGCCAAAAATAAAGGCTTTAAACCACTATTACTGCTAGATGATATTTTCGATAAGCTAGATGATCATCGCGTTCAGAAATTAATGCAAATGGTATCTCACCAGGATTTTGGACAAATCTTTATTACAGATACTGGAAAAGAAAGAGTGAAATCAGTTTTTGAAAAAATAGAAGTTGATGTAACTTTGTTTGAAGTTAAGGAAGGACAAATAAGCTATGCGTAAACCGAATGATGTAACCATGAAAGATGCCATCAGCAAAATGCTCGATGTGTATCGTTTACGCCGAAAATTTGATGAAACCTCCATTCTGGCAATCTGGCCAGAAATTATGGGAACGGCTATCGCAAATAGAACTACACAGATTTATATCAAGGATAAAAAGTTATTTATCCGAATAGAGTCCTCTGTAATTAAAAATGAACTGGTAATGGTTCGCCAGGGCATCATACAAAAGTTAAATGAACACGCCGGTAGTGTGGTGATTAATGAAATGGTATTTCTTTAATGAGTTATAACCAAAAAGCGCTGAATTAATAAAATCCAGCGCTTTCTTATTTTGATTTCGGACAAACAGCCCTATTAAAACTAACTTCTTCCTCCGCCAAATATCTTGGCCAGAATCCAGATCAGTAGTGCCACTACAACAACTACCACAATTACACCAACCCAAACGCCGGCTTTAAATATACCTCCTACCAGTTCACAACTGCTTAAGGTAGTGCATAAAAATGCAATGAGTGCTATTGGAAATATTCTTTTCATATTAATGCTAATTTTTAATAGCTAACATTGAATAATAAAGAATGTTTTAATAAATGCTTATTTGCCATTAACTTTTAGCAATTCAACTTCAAATATTAAAGCGCTATATGGTGGAATATCAGCTCCGGCACCACGTTCGCCATAAGCCAGTTGGTATGGAATAAAAAATTTGTATTTAGATCCTGTTGGCATCAGTTGTACTCCTTCTGTCCATCCTGGAATAACCCTATTTAGCGGAAAGCTAATGGGTTCGCCACGATCATATGAGCTGTCAAATTGTTTCCCGTTTAATAGCGTTCCTTTGTAATGTACCAAAACAGAATCTGTAGCGGTAGGTTTAATGCCTGTTCCAGCAGTTAAAACTTCGTATTGCAAGCCGCTGGCAGTAGTTTGTACACCAGCGCGTTTTTTGTTTTCTTCTAAGAAATCTTGTCCTTCTTTTATCATAGGTCCGTATTTAATTTTATTTGCTTCAGCTTCAGCCTTATTTTTCACTGCTGAAGCTTTAGTGATGGCTTTATTAATAGTTTCCTGAGCTTGTTGCTGTGTTAAAATCAATTTTCCACCCGTAAATGAATCTTTTAAACCTTTTAACAGCACCTCATAGTTTAATGTTGATAATCCGGTAGATTTTAATCCGGCACCAATTGATGTTCCGAAAGCATAACTGGTAGAATCTAACCCAGATCTTAAACCAGAAATAACGCTGGTGGTTTTAACAATCTTTTTAGTGATCGTTTTTTTTGCTATCGGTTTTTTTTGGGCGTAAGATGCAATGGTGATGGTTGAAAGGCAAGCTGCCAAGAGAATTGTTTTCATTTAATGATTAAGGTGTAGTATTGAAACGGTTATATAGACTGAATATTTTGAGCCTGAAAGATACAAAATTGATAAAACAATAAAACCCCGAAAATATCGAGGTTTTAAATAAAATTTTTTTTATTGATGTCTAGAAACGCTCATCTGACTTGAAGAAGAAATTACCTTCAATTTCAGCATTTTCATCAGAGTCTGAACCGTGAACTGCATTTGCATCTATAGATTTAGCATATTTCTGACGGATCGTGCCTTCTGCAGCTTCAGCAGGGTTAGTTGCACCGATTAATTTTCTGAAATCTTCGATAGCATTGTCTTTTTCGAGGATAGCAGCAACAATTGGTCCTGAAGACATAAAGCTTACTAAATCTTTATAGAAAGGACGCTCAGCGTGAACGGCGTAAAACTGACCAGCAGTTTCATCAGTTAACTTCGTATATTTTAATGCAACGATTTTAAAACCTGCATTGGTAATGTCGTTTATGATCGATCCGATGTGGCCGTTTGCAACTGCATCAGGCTTGATCATGGTAAAAGTTCTGTTAGTGCTCATTTTATTTAAATATCAATTTTTCTGCAAAAATACGTTTTATTGATGAATAATCACAAACCTTATGTAAGATCCTACTACACTTAAAAGTTGATAGAAACAGTACCGTAACTAAAATCACTTTTATAATATATAAATTGGCTAATCTTAAAATCCTTTAATCCTATACTAAAAATCCTTAGCTTTGCAACGCAAAAAATATATGCTTACACTACCTGAGTTAAAATCTTTACTGGCTACGCCACAACAAATTGTCATCACTACGCACCACAAACCAGATGGCGATGCAATGGGTTCATCATTAGGTTTGTATGGCTATTTAATCCAAAAAGGTCATCATGTAAAAGTGATCACGCCAACTGATTATCCAACTTTTTTACACTGGATGCCTAATAACGCTGATGTAATTATCTTTACGGAGGAGCAGGAAAAGGCTGCCAAACTGGTAGATGAAGCAGCGCTGATTTTTTGTTTAGACTTTAATACCTTAAGTCGGATTAATGAATTGGGTGAGCTCGTTAGGGCGGCAGGGGCTAAGAAAGTGATGATTGATCATCATTTAGAACCTGAAGATTTTGATGATTACCGCCACTGGAGTATTAATGCTTGTGCAGCGGCACAATTGGTATATGACTTTATTGTCAATCAGTTGGAAGACAAAGCTGGAATTAATAAAGATGTTGCAGCTTGTTTATACACTGGTATCATGACAGATTCCGGATCGTTTCGTTTTGAGTCGGCAACCGCTAATGTATATAGAATTGCTGCCGATTTAATCGATCTAGGTGCTGAACATTGGAAAATTCATCAGCAGGTATATGATAACGCAAGCGAAGATCGCTTAAGATTCCTGGGTTATTGTCTGTCTAACAAACTTGAAATCATCAGAGAATACAATACTGCGATTATTGCGGTAACTAAAGAAGAACTTGCTCGTTTTAATAGTACAACGGGTGACACAGAAGGCGTGGTAAATTATGCACTTTCTATTAACGGAATCAAGCTTGCTGCATTAATTATAGAACGCAGTGATAAGGTGAAGCTTTCAGTAAGATCTACCGGCGATTTCCCGGCAAATGAAATTTGTAAAAAATATTTTAACGGTGGGGGACATCGAAATGCGGCTGGCGGCGCCTCAGAAAAGCCTTTGAATGACGTGGTAAACGATTTCAAATCCATTTTAGAAGAATATAAAAATCAATTAATTGCGTAAAGCAAATAACCAAATTAAATAAAGTTTAAATACAAAATGAAAAAAGGAATTATTGTTCTTGTAGCTGCAACATTAGGGTTAGCAGCTTGTAACAAAGAGAAAAAAGGTGCTGGTGGTTTATTGTATACCATTCATCATTCTGAAGGTAAAGAGAAAATCAAAGAAGGTGACATCATTAAAATGAATTTCATCCAGAAAAACGATAAAGACTCTGTTTTAGGCAGTACTTATGACAACGAAAACCCACAGGTTTTCCCTGTTCAAAAGAAAATGTACGCTGGCGACATGAATGATGTGCTTACATTATTTGGAGAAGGTGATAGTGCAACTTTTAAAGTAAATTTAGATACGATGGCTTTTTATAGTAAACAACCTAAGCCAGAGCAGTTTAAAAAAGATAAATACATTACTTTCACTATTAAAGTAGAGAAAGTTTTCAAAAAGAATGCTGGTGAGGCTGATTCAACCTTCAACAAAAGAGCTAGTGAATTTTTCCAGGCAGACTTTAAAGCATCTGCAGAGAAAAAGAAAGGTGCTGAAGACGGTAAAATCAAAGCTTACGTTGCTGATAACAATTTAAAAACTAAAACTTCAGCAAGTGGATTACAATATATCATTACTGCTCCGGGAAATGCAGAACGTGCGCAACTAGGCGATACAGTAACGTTAAACTACACAGGAAGATTGGCTAAAAAAGACAGTAAAGGTAAATATCCGGTATTTGATACCAGTGATGAAAAAATTGCTAAAGCTGAAAATAAATTTCAGGCAGGCAGACCATATGGTCCTACTAAAATGGCTTTGGGTGGAACCATCCCAGGTTTTACTGAAGCATTGCAATTGGTTGGTAAAGGTGGAAAAATCACTGCTATCATCCCTTCTAAATTAGGATATGGTGAGCAAGGTGCTCCACAGGTTGGAATTATGCCTTATAATCCAATTGTATTTGATATTGAGATAACAGATATTAAAAAGGCACCTGCAACAGCAGCGCCGGTTAAAAAATAAATTTAAAACTTAAAAAGTGTTGTTTCATTTGAGCAACACTTTTTTTGTGCATTAAATTATAGCAGAAGATGAAAAAAGGAGTAATTATTATATTGGTGGCAGCTTTAGGTCTATCCGCATGTAATAAATTTGAAAAGGGTGAAGGTGATATGACCTACAAAATTTACAATAGCGAAGGAAAACCTAAAATTAAAGAGGGCGATTTTGTAAAGTTAAATGGAATCCAGGTGATTGAAACCAAAAATGGTGATTCTACCTTGGTGAATACATATGATAATGAAAGACCAGCATTTTTTCCTATCAGTAAATCGATGTTTAAAGGGGATTTGGCTTCTGCTTTAAAATTGTTAGGTGAAGGGGATAGCGCAGTTTTTAAATTGAATTTAGATTCAATGGCAAAATATTCAGGTCAGCCTAAACCTACAGGCGCAAAAGATAATTTTTCTACTTTCACCATTAAAATAGAAAAGGTTCTGCATAAAGCTGCCAATGAAGCTGATTCTACTTTTGAGAAAAAGAAACGTTCATTTTTTGAAGAAGAATATAAAGTTTTAATTGCTAAAAATAAGGCAAATGAAGCTTCGAAAATAGCCAAGTATATTGCTGATAACAATTTGAAAACGCAGAAAACAGCATCAGGTTTACAATACGTAATTGAAGCACCGGGTAATACTCAGCGGGCTACCTTAACTGATACCATCATGGTTGATTATACAGGCCAATTCACCAATAAAAAGGCTGATGGCAAAATCAATGTTTTCGATACATCAGATGCTAAGATTGCAAAAGAAGCTGGTATCTACTCACCAATGGCACAATATTCAGCTCGTCCATTAGTTTTAGGTCAACTGGCTCCGGGATTTATTGAAGGCGTTCAAATGATTGGTGTAGGTGGAAAAATCAAAATTATCATTCCTTCCAAATTAGGTTATGGAGAAAATGGTGGTGGTCCGATTAATCCTTTTACTCCACTGGTTTTTGATATCTCCTTAAAAGCAATTAAATAAGATATATTGCATCTATAACAGATTTTTTTATTTCCCATCATAGCCTCAATCGATTTTTAATCGATTGAGGCTATCTCATTTATGATATTGATTAAGAAAAGAGTTGCTTTGTATCTAACCTGATTGTAGCATCCCGCTACAGCTAAATGTAGATAGCGATCGCATTAAGATTGCTTCGGCAGCTGAAGAAGTCATCTCGCAAAGGAGAAAATGGGGATAAATTCTTTATAATTACAAAGCGTAAAACAATCTTGTTTTAGTGTCTCTTTCTAGTCTTAGCCAGAAGGACATCTTTCTTGATAAAGAAACAAAAATCAAATAGGGGTACCAGATTAATGAAAAACCTATACTTCGTAGCTTAGGGATGCCTCATACTTCGGCATGACAGCAAGGGGCAGTAATGATCGAGTATGCAGAAAATATTTGCGGCTATGTTTAAGCAATTCTTACTATAGTTACCAAGTAAAGCCAAACCATTGTTTCCTCGTTCTGCTTTTAGACCGGCATGGTCAATTTTTCGGTATGGCACTGACCAAGCCAAACCACTAACTTTAACAGAAAAACGGCGCAGCCCTCATGAATGCCATTAAAAATATAAATTCTAATGAATAATTGCGAGCCGGCACTTTTGTTTCTTTTGGTGCCAAAAGAAAATAAGCCCGTCCGGCAAGGACAAATAAAAAATTTATCTAATCCTTCCAGTCTTTAAATGGATAGGTAGTTAAACTGGCATTATAGTAACGCTTATCACCAGTTACCTCTACATCAATCCATTTTGGACATTCGAAATCTTCATCTTCGGATAACAACTCAATTTCAGCTACAATTAATCCATTATTCTCACCAGAGAATACATCTACTTCCCAGATTTTTCCTTTATAGTCAATTTCATACCTGGTTTTTTCAAGTTCACCTTCTGAAAAATTATCCAGTAGTTCCTTCGCTTCCGCTATAGGGATTTCATATTCGTATTCTAATCGTGATGCGCCAAGTGTAACGCCTTTTATTGTTAACCAGGCCTTTGCTTCTGCTATTCTTACGCGAATAGTTTTAGCAGGATCATTTAGGATATAACCTTGCCTTAAGTCTTTCCCGGCTGGTTTAACAAGTTTATTCCATGCGTCATGATGGAGCAAAAATTTTCTTTCGATTTCCACTCCCATTATTTAGCTCTTTTTTGTAAATCAGCAATCGGCATACTAATCATTCTTCCTACCGGTTGTTTGCCTTTATAGGTAATTACACGGAGCATACTTGCATCTTTTGGTGGCGTAATAGCCGTTGTATATTTTGGATAGAAACGATCTGGCATAGAATTATCGAAGCTATAATAAATGTCTAAGCCATCAATTTCAGCTGTCAACTCAATCATCAATTGTTTATCAGAACTGCGTTTCACCGTAAAAACCGGATCGTAAATAGCTGGTGAATATTTAACTTCAGCTAAATCAAGTCTTTTAAAGTGCTCTTCTGTACGATCTACAAAGCTCGTCCAGTTTTTCTTTTCTATAGGACTCCATATAGCTTCAGAAATGGCAAAGGCACGTGGCCATACCATATACTGTACCTGACGGAAGTTGAAAATTTGTTCCGTCCAGAGATTGGCTTGCCCTCCGATGATATATTTAGAATCTGCGCCTGCAGGTATGGGATTGAACTGATAGGCCTTATTCAATCGTAGTGATGCATAAACTTTAGGTTCTGTAATTACATCGGCCTGCATGTAGTCTAAATAGGCAAATTCAGTTGGGCTCATCACCACGTTATGCTTATCCTTTGAGGCCTCAATGCCATATTTTAAACCTCTCCAGCTCATTACGGATGCTGTAGGTGAAACACCGCCTTCCAGAATTTCGTCCCAACCCATGAATTTTTTGCCTTTGGATACTACAATCTGCTCTACACGTTTTTCAAAATAAGCCTGCACCTGTGGAATGGTTTTTAATCCTTCTCGTTGCATAAGCGCTTTTACCTGATCATTCTTTTCCCAAAAATTATGTGGCGCCTCATCACCGCCCATATGGATGTACTCGAAAGGAAAAAGTTTAGCAACCTGAGTAATTACCGAATCCAGAAAAACGTAAACTTTCTCATTTGCCGGGCAGAGGGTATTATCTACTAAGGCGAGGGGAGGAGCGCCACGGCTCCAATCCATAATTTTCTCACCAGAACGAACTTTGTAATTCACAGCATCCGGGGTGCATGAAAGTTCTGGATAAGAGGCTATGGCGGCTAAACTATGTCCGGGAACGTCAATCTCTGGCATGATATTAACAAAACGATCTTGTGCATATTGTACCAGTTCTTTAATATCTTCCTGTGTATAAAAACCACCGTAATTTCTAGGCTCATCAGCAGTAGGTGGAATGAAATCACCAAAGGTACCAGTCTTTTTAACGCTCCATGCACCCACTTCGGTTAATTTTGGTAAACCTTTAATTTCGATTCTCCATCCTTCATCATCTGTTAAATGAAAATGCAGGAGGTTAAACTTATAGCGAACCATGTTATCGATAAATTGCTTTACCTCTTCCTTTGTAAAAAAGTGACGGGCCACATCAAACATCAATCCTCTCCAGCCTAATTTTGGATAATCGACTACATCAACACAAGGTAATTTCCATTTTACATTTTCCACCAATTCCTTGCTTTCTATAGCTACCGGAAACAGTTGAATTAATGATTGAACACCCCAGAAAATACCAGCAGGTTGATTGGCTGTAATGATAATTTGTGTGGGGTTAACATTTAGCTTATATCCTTCTGTACCTAATTGAGCATCATTTTGGGTATTTAGTATCAATTTAATTGTAGGGTGATTTGCTGAAGAAACAGTGCTCACAAATTTCCCTGTAGCCGTTTTAATTCTTTCTGATAAAAAAGCAATACTTTGTTTTAAACCTTCATTTTTTGATGCCTGAATACTCACGTTTTCGGGTAAGGTAAATTGCCCAGCTTTTTTTAAGAGCGAAACAGGTTCCGGAATAATGGCAATTGTTGCTGTTGAAATTGCATTTTCAGCATCGCCGATTTCAGTTTCATTGACTAAGGTTTGAGCATATGTACTGGCTGTAAAAATACAGTATGACAACAAAAGGAATAGTTTCTTCATTAAATATTTAAATTGATGAATTGAAAATTATTGATCTGCAATTTATTAAAAAGTTAGGAATTAGCTATTATTCTATTCACTAATCATTAAAACCAATAGCCTGCCTAAGTCGATTTAGTATCTTCAAAATCAGTCCTTCATTTATTGCAGTATTTAAACTGTTTTGCCAAACCTTTATGAATCTGGAAACAGTAAGTTAAGAAGGTTACGGTTGATTTGTAATTGCTTGGATAAATGCCTGATGTAGGTTTTTGCTAAACGGGCTTTGCTGGTCTTTTAAACGTTCCGGATGCCATTGTACAAATAAAAGGAATGATTTACCTGCTGGTTCATGGCGTTCTATCGCTTCGGCAATGCCATCTGGTGAAATGGCACTCACCACTAAGCCTTTCCCTATTCTATCGGTACTTTGATGATGATTGCTGTTAACCAAACCTAAATCCGTATGTACAATTTGCTTTAACCAGGAAGTTGGATTAATGATGATTTCATGATAACGGTCTTGCTTATCGGGCATTTTAGCATGATCAAACTTTCCCCATGTTACAATATCCGGAATTAGCGTTCCACCAAAAAACACATTGCCAACTTGTATTCCTCTACAAATTCCTAAAACCGGAATATGATTCGCCTCTGTATAGGTCAGGATTTTAAATTCAAATTCGTCCCGCAGTTCATCAACATCATCTTCATGGCAGTAAGGATAATATTCCGGCTGATTGTAAAATCGTGGATGAACATCTTCTCCACCAGTTAATACAATTCCATTGCAGGTTCTGATATCTTCAAAATTATTCAGTTTATAACTCAATTGAATAACTTCTATACGGCTATCGTATGATAACACCCAATCACTATAAATAGAGAATTTGCTGCAATCTGTAACGCCGATAATTATTTTTTCAGCCATTAAATTAAACGCAATTAATTGAGGTCTTTATTTTTATTGAAGATCTGATTATCTCTGGTATTTTTTTGAACGGTGATGGCTCCGAAAAGGGAAAGCAAAAAGGCAAAGGCATAAAATCCCTTTTCGCTGGGCAAAAGTGTGGCATTCCATAAACCAATAACCAGCAAGGTAATGGTAAGCAAAGTGGAGAACCAGCTTAAACCATAGTAAATTTCAGTAACCGGAATGCCTTCCAATTTATCACGGACCGCTTTCTGTAGGGAGATTACAGCAAAAAGGCCAAACATTAAAACAGTAAAATAATATCCTTTTTCATTCAGAAGCATTTCTGAACGCCAAAGGCCAACAATAAATCCAATCATGCCAATGCCTAAGGCAATCCATGAAGCGGCTATAAATGCATTTGATGGTTTTTGATTCATTTGATTAGCGTTTAATTAAACATTGATTTTTATTGGTAAAGGTTAAAGATATATAATTTTTGGTTGGTCAGTATTTGTACCAATCATTTTCAATACCTGAATGCCTTGACAAAACAATAATACACAATTCTTTATTATACTTAAATCTTAACTTAGTTTAATGCAAACTCTACTTACTTCAGCACAAATGCGTAAAGCAGATGAATTTACTATTGAACATTTACCCATAGCCTCTATTGACTTAATGGAAAAGGCGGCCCGTGCTTTCGTTCATTGTTTTTTAAGAGATGAATTTGATACCAGTAAAAGTATCGCTATATTTTGTGGCAAAGGGAATAATGGAGGTGATGGCCTGGCAATAGCCCATCTTTTACTTCATAACGGATATTCAAACATTAAGGTTTATCTGGTTAACTTCAGTGATAATCAAAGTTCAGATTATGCCATTAATTTACAACGTTTGGAAGAATCAAGGTGTAAAAAAATAATTTTAAACACTGCTGCAGATTTGAAAAGCATCAAATCTGATATCGTTATTGATGCTATTTTAGGATCTGGGTTGAATAAGCCTTTAGCGGGTGAATATGCAACATTAGTCCATCAGATTAATCAATCTAAAACACGTGTTTATGCTGTTGATGTACCTACCGGGTTTTTTGCTGAAGGTAAATTGCCAAAAGAATATAATGGCATAAAAGCTTTGAAAACGATTTGTTTCCAGCGGCCAAAAATAAATTTTTTTATGCCCGAATCTACCCTGGCAACGGCACAGTTTAAAGTCGTACCGATTGGATTAGATGAAACCTTCATTCAGAAACAAAGTGCTGATTTTTATCTGATTGAAGAAGAAGATATTAGGCATACACTCAAACCTAGAAAACCATTTAGCCATAAAGGTACTTATGGACATGCCTTAATTATAGCAGGAAATACAAATACAATGGGTGCAGCTTTGCTATCTGCCATGGCATGCATGCATACTGGTGCTGGCTTAACTACTGCCTGCATTCCACAAAGTGGATTAGTTGCCTTGAACACCAAACTGCCGGAAGTAATGGCTTTGCCACGTGATGAATATCTTCGAATTGTAAACCCAGAAAAATACCAGGCAATTGCAATTGGGCCAGGGTTAGGAATTTCTATAGAAAACGAACGTATGTTGGAGCATTTAGTTACCATTAATCAACCATTGGTAATTGATGCGGATGGCTTAAATATATTAGCTGAGCGGCAGGATTTGTTAAGTAAATTACCTGCACATTCGCTTTTAACGCCCCATATGAAAGAATTCGACAGACTTTTTGGTGCTCATGAAAGTTGGTGGGAAAGACTTCAAACTGCAAAAGAACAAGCTGTAAAACTGAAAATTGTAATTGTACTTAAAAATCAATATACCTTCATCTGCTCATCCGAAGGTAAAATCATCGTCAATCCCACTGGTCATCCGGCTATGGCGCAAGGTGGAATGGGTGATGTTTTAACGGGTGTAATTGCTGCATTTCTGGCTCAAAAATATACCACAACTGATGCGGCGATTTTAGGTTGTTATGTTCATGGTAAAACCGGTGATGGATTAGCCAAAGAGAAATATGTGGTAACAGCATCAGAAGTTGCTTTAGGAATTGCTTCAACAATTCAAGAACTGATGTGATTTGGTTATTAATTTGAGTTATAAACTTATTAAAGCAACTGTTCTGGTAGCGAAACAATTGTTTCAAAAAGTGTGCATTGTCCGTCTTATCATCTGATGGAAAGAATAAATCATTTCTATTTTTAAAAAAAAATAGAAATAATATCCTCTTTTGTTAAACCCCTTTTAAGAATATTTTGAAGGTGTATTCGCATGTTTTGCCATCTTAATTAATGACTTTGTTTTTATTTAAGTAAATGATTTAAATGAACTTGGCTTATGAATTGATATGGGTGTAACAACCGAAAACAATTTATTTAATTATGGAAACGAAAAAAGAGTATACCTTAAAGGAACTCATTACTGAATCTGCAGAAGATCCAAACGAAAATGATTTTTTTGAACTGGAAAAGCCAGCGCTGCTGGAAGTGAATTTAAGAAATCAGAAGATTATGGCAAAGGCCGGATCAATGGTTGCTTATATTGGAAATGTGGATTTTAAACGCGAAGGTTTGTTAAGCAAAGGATTAGGAGGCTTATTAAAAAAAGCGATATCTGGCGAAGGTACATCATTGATGCATGCCGCAGGAACAGGCAAACTTTATTTAGCTGACGAGGGTAAGAAGGTTAAAATTATTAAGCTTCAAAATGAGTCAGTTTTTGTAAATGGAAATGATGTCCTGGCACTTGAAGATAGCATTAAAAACGAAATTAAAATGTTGAAAAGTGTGGCAGGAATGATGAGTGGTGGATTATTTCAGGTTAAACTTTCAGGTAGCGGATATATTGCCATTACCACTCATGGAGAGCCGATTTTACTTAGGGTAAGTGCAAATCAACCTGTATATACTGATCCAAATGCTACAGTGGCCTGGTCAGAAAATTTATCACCAAATATTAAAACGAATCTTACTTTTGGCTCATTTATAGGAAGAGGCAGTGGGGAATCATTCCAGTTAGAATTTTTTGGTGAAGGTTGGGTTTTAGTTCAGCCGTATGAAGAGGTGAAGTACGCTCAAAAATAATCTGATTATAAAAAAAAATCCCGGTAAATTTAAATTTGCCGGGATTAATATTTTAAAACGCTGTTGTTATACGCCACCCATTACGGTTAGTTTTTCCATGGTTGGATTTACACTTCCACCCATTGGTTCTAAAGTAACAGCAAAAGCTTGTGCTTCTTGTATGGTTTGCATTTTTAAAAGTGCCTCTTTAGAAGTAGAATCTGTTTTGCCAAATACGCCTAAGCTTACTGGTTTGCCATTAACCATTGCCCAAAGTTGATATTCATGTTTAGCATCTGCCTTTGGAAGATCCATTGCCAGGTAATTAATCAGTACACTTTTATTCTTTTTGTTCCAATAAACATTCATTTTTGACTGAGGACTAATAGCCTGCCCCTGCATTTTAATAGTTGCCCATTCCTTACTGTCATTCATCTCCACCAGATTGCTTAAACCTTCGTTAGAATATTCCAGTTTGCTTACAATGCCTGCAAATTTTTGTTTGTCTAAATTTAAGCTCGCAATCTGATCATGTGCATCTGTTAACTTACTATAAGTAATAAATAGTGCAGCTGTACTAATCACCAAAAGTGCTACGCAGGCTACCAATGCATAACGTAAAGTTCTAACCTTTCCATCATTGCTTTCAAGCTGAACTATTTTTGTTTCCTGTGTTAAAGATGGTATAGAAACAGATTCAATCTCTTCATTTAGGCTGATACCTAATTTTTCAAATAATTTTGTTTCAACAGATGCAGGTGGCTGTAGTGCGTTTTGCATAGCAAACTTTTCCATGGCACTTTCAATGGCAGCAAGTTCTTCCCTTACTTCCTGATGTTTAATAGCTATTTCTTCTACCTGCAGCGCTTCCTCAGGCGATAAATCACCCAAAACGTATAGTTCAAGTACTCCTGATTCGATATATGCTTTTAAATTTTCCACGCTCAATTAAAATTCCTTCTCAATTCAATAATAGCCAAACGAATACGGGTTTTCACCGTACCTAATGGCAGATCTAACTTTTCTGCGGCTTCAACATGCGTGAAGCCTTTATAATAAACTAAATCAAGAACGGCTTGTAAGTCCGGTTTAAGATTTTCAACAAGTTGCTTAATTCCAAGTACATCTGGGTTAAAGGTAACTTTGTTTTGTTCATCAACGAAACTTACGTTATTTTCTATATCCTGGTTTTTGAGTGAATTTTTAAAATCCTTAGAACGTAACTTATCTATAGACAAATTGCGGGCAATATTCATCATCCACGTAAATAGTCTTCCCTTTGTATTATCATAATGCTCGGCAGATTGCCAGATCTTTACAAAGGTTTCCTGTAACACATCCTCAGCCAGTTCCGTATGGGTTATAATTCTGGAAATAACGCCATAAAGTGCCGGTGAATACATGCTGTACAATGTTTTTAACACTGTCGAATCTTTCGATTGCAGTGCAAGAACAAGTTCGGGTTCAGTTAATGTAGATTTTTTTAATGCAGTCACTATGAATACTAAGATACATTACTGAACACTAAAAGCAAAAAAATGTTTTATAAACAAATTCTTTTTTGGAGTGCGATTTATAAAACATTCTATTCATCATCTATAATTTTCTGTGCTAAGCTATACCATCAATAGGGAAAAGATGTTTTTCTGCGTGGTAAGAAGAGCGAACCAAGGGACCACTTTCTACATATTTTAATCCTTTGGATAAGCCAACTTCTTTATACATGGCGAACTGATCCGGATGAATCCAGTCGATAACCGGGTGGTGATTACGGGTAGGTTGTAAATACTGCCCCAGTGTTAAAATATGCACACCATTTTCAACCAGGTCATCCATTGCTTCAAAAATATCTTCATCAGTTTCACCCAAGCCAAGCATAATACCTGTTTTAGTTCTCAAACCAAATTCTGAAATTCTTTTCAAAGCTTCTAAACTTCTATCATATTTAGCCTGGATTCTTACCTGCCGGGTTAAGCGTTTAACTGTTTCCATATTATGTGAAACCACTTCCGGACGTTCTTCCAATACACGATATAAATTATCCCACTGGCCTTTAAAATCAGGAATTAGTGTTTCAAGAGTGGTTATAGGGCTTTCTCTCCGAATGGCTTGCAGTGTTTCTGCCCAGATAATGGAACCACCATCCTTTAGGTCATCACGGTCTACCGATGTAATTACGCAATGTTTCACACCCATTAATCTCACTGAATCTGCAATGCGATTGGGCTCATCAACATCAACAGCTAAAGGCCGGCCAGTGGCCACTGCACAAAAGGAACAACTACGTGTACAAATATTTCCCAGAATCATGAAAGTTGCGGTACCTGCACCCCAGCATTCGCCCATATTCGGACAGTTACCACTTTCGCAAATGGTATGGAGCTTGTGGGTGTCAACTAAACTACGAACCTGAGCGTATTCTTTGCCTACAGGCAACTTTACACGCAACCAATCTGGCTTACGTTTAACTTCAGTTACAGCAGGTACTACTGGTAGATCAATCATAATGCAAAGTTAAGGATTAGGATTGAAAAGTGGCAATATGGAAATGTTGTAATGTTGTAATGTTTGAGGGTTTATGAGTTGATTAAGGGAGTACAAATTTGTTTATGCAAGGTTATTAATGGCTAATATCGAATAAATAGCGCAAATGGAGCAGATGTTTTCTAAACCATCTTAATTAAATTTTAGTTCTGTTTTTATAATGCCATTTTTATTAATTTTTTCTTTGGTAATTTAAAACGGAATGGCTTTTGCGAAATGTCTTTGTTTAAGAATTGTTTTACTAAATTAAATTCTAATTTTTTGGCAATTTTTTTTAGTTTTCCAACTGCAAAATTCGTTGTATGTTTAAAATGATTCTAAATTTGTAACTCCTTTAAGATAAAATGACTAAAAAGAAAAAGACAGTTGGCAAAACTGACGCAGATGTGATTTTAATTGGCGCTGGTATTATGAGCGCTACCCTTGGTGTTTTATTAAAAGAGTTAGAGCCCGTTTTAAGTATCGAAATTTACGAAAGACTTGATATTGCAGCAGCTGAAAGCTCGGATGCCTGGAATAATGCAGGAACGGGTCACTCTGCGTTTTGCGAATTAAATTATACACCCGAAAAAAGTGATGGAACGGTTGAAACTAAAAAAGCGGTACAAATTGCCGAAAACTTTGAGGTTTCTAAACAGTTCTGGGCGTATCTTATCGAAAAGGGATTGGTTTCAAATCCGGGAAACTTCATTCGGAAAATTCCGCATATGAGTTTCGTTTGGGGAAAGAAAAATGTGGATTACCTTAGAAAACGCTATGAAGCACTGCAAAAATGCACGCTGTTTAGCGAAATGGAATACACTGATGATGCAAAAGTAATTGATACCTGGGCTCCTCTCATTATGGAAGGACGAAAGAAAGATGAAAAAATTGCTGCTACTAAAATGGATTTAGGAACCGATGTTAATTTTGGCTCTCTAACCCGGGATATGTTTAATCACCTTAAAGAACAGGAAAACGTAAACTTATATTTTAACCACGAAATTCGTGATTTAAAGAAAAATAAGGATGGCAACTGGATAATTAAGGTGAAGGATTTGGAAACTAATGATACACGCAAGCGTGTGGCTAAATTCATTTTCATTGGTGCTGGTGGTGGTTCTTTGCCATTATTAGAAAAGTCTGGTATTCCGGAAGGTAAGGGTTTTGGTGGTTTCCCGGTTAGCGGACAGTGGTTGAAATGTACAAACGATGAAATTATTGCCAAACACCATGCTAAGGTTTATGGTAAGGCAGCAGTTGGTGCACCTCCAATGTCTGTTCCGCATTTAGATACCAGAATGATTAATGGCAAACAGGCCCTGCTTTTTGGTCCTTATGCTGGTTTTTCTACCAAGTTCCTTAAAAATGGATCCTTTTTGGATTTGCCAAAGTCCATCAAGTTTAATAATATTCGTCCGATGATTTCTGCCGGATTGCATAATCTTGATTTAACCAAATATTTAATTGAGCAGGTAAGACAATCTCCTGAAGATAGGCTAGAGGCCTTGAAGGAATATTTACCTACGGCAGAATTAAAGGACTGGGAATTGGAATATGCCGGGCAAAGGGTACAGGTAATTAAAAAGGATGAGAAAAAAGGTGGCGTTTTAGAATTTGGTACGGAAGTGGTTAGCGCTGCGGATGGTTCTATTGCAGCACTTTTAGGTGCATCTCCGGGCGCCTCAACGGCAGTTTCCATTATGCTGGAATTACTGGCGCGTTGTTTTAAAGAAGATTTGGCTACTGATGAATGGCAGTCTAAAATAAAAGATATGATCCCAACTTATGGGAAAGAATTATCTGATGATGCTGATTTGTGTAAAAGAACAAGAGAAAGAACTTCGAAAGTTCTGGAAATAGAAAATGCTTAATTAATATACGGCGTTAAAAGGCAGTAAATAATTAGCGAATTTAAGCTTAAGAGATCAAGCAAAAAAAGGGACATGAAAATCAAATTTCATGTCCCCCTTTTTTTTATAAGTAGAAATATTGTTAAGCTGCGATTACTTCAGCAACTTCTTCTGCAGAGATATCACTGTGTGATGCTTCTAAAACACATTCGCCATCTTTGATTAATAAAATTTGGGGAGACTGGTGTGCTACATTAAAAATTTCTGCAATTGAATTGGAAATTTCGCGATAGCTGATTAAATCCAAAAAGTAAAGTTTTGTATCTTCCGGAATCACTTCCCAGTTAAATTCGAAATTTCTTTTTGCCATCATCGAAATGGAACAACGCGTGCTGTGCTTAAAAATTAGGCTATAGCCTTCTGCACTTTTAATTTCGTTTAACTGATCAAGTGATGTTAAGTTAACCCAAGTCATAGTAAATATTGTTTATAGGCATAACACTTGCATGAAGGTAATGTTCTGCAAATGACTTAAAAATGAAAATTAATAAATATTGAAGATTAGTTTCGCCTGCGTTTGCCTTCGGGATAGGAGCTATAAGCCGGACAAAGTTTAGAAGAACAAGATTCTAAAATGGTAATGGTGCTAAACACCGCCAAGAGTAAGATGGCTACTTTTTTCATTAGATCGTTAATTAATGTGCTAAGGTACAAATAGTTTACGAAATACAAGTTAAATATTAGCAGATAAATCGGCCATTTTAATTGCAGTGATTGCAGCCTCATCTCCCTTATTACCATGTTTACCACCCGCACGATCCTGAGCTTGCTCCAGATTATTAGTGGTTAATACACCGAAGATAACAGGTTTGCTGTATTTGATACCTACATTAGTTACGCCCTGTGCTACGGCATCGCAAATGAAATCAAAGTGTTTGGTGTCGCCCTGAATCACGCAACCTAAACAGATTACGGCATCAATGTCACTTCTTTTACTTAATAATATTTCAGCCCCAACAGTTAATTCAAAGCTCCCTGGAACGGGCAAAGAAATAATATTTTCTTCCTTCACACCATTTTCTATCAGGGTTTTTAAAGCACCGTTGTATAAAGCGCCAGTAATCTCAGCATTCCATTCGGCTACGATAATTCCAAATTTGTAATTAGCGCCATTTGGTACGGTGGTATGAGAGAAATCAGAAAGATTTTTAAGTTGTGTTGACATGGGGCAAAGATAAGGCTAAGCTTTCAATGTTGGAAGCAGAAATGTTTAACGGTTGTAAGATTTAATCAGGTTAATTGAATACCACTATAAGTTGCACCTATGGGAATGATTTTATTCCCTACCCAAATCTGATTTCGGTCGAACTTTGTAATTTGACTTTTGGCTACTATAAAAGCCCTATGACATCTAATAAATGCAGCCTTAGGCAAAAGTTCCGCTAAATCATTAATCGTGATTCTTGAACTTAAAAGCTTATCTTTCAATTGGAGCTGGGTATAATTTCCTGAAGCTTCTACGTATAGAATATCGGCCAACTCCACTTTAATCTGTTCGTAGCCATCTTTTATAAAAATATAACTGGCTTTGTTTTCTGTGATCTGGTTACGAAGGTTATACAACTCTTGTGCCTTATTGCAGGCTTTTAAAAAACGTGAAAGTGAGAAAGGTTTGAGCAGATAGTCAACTGCATCCAGTTCAAAACTTTGCACTGCATGTTCAGTGTACGCTGTTGTAAAAATAACCATTGGCGGATTGCTTAAACTTTTCAGGAAATCAATACCGCTGATGTCGGGCATTTTAATATCCAGAAAAATCAGATCAACCTTATTTAGTTGCATATAGCTAATGGCCAGAAAAGCATCTGTAAAGGTTTCAGACAGATTTAAAAACGGAACTTTTGCCGCATGAGATTTTACAATATCAAGTGCAATGGGTTCATCATCTATGGCAATAGCAATCATCTTAATTTATTCAATGCAGCAATATAGGTATAAGATTAATCCAGTTGTAATGTTAAATGAACAAAAAACTCTTTTGCAGTTTCACGGATAATCAGGTCGTGCTTGCCATAATAGATTAATGATAAACGTTGTTTCACATTTTCAAGTCCTATACCACTTTTTAGCTTTTCAGGATCGTTATCTGCCTTGATGTAGATGCTGTTGCTCACGTCAAAGTACAAGGTATTTTCTTTTGTTTGCAGGGTAATTTTAATATAAGAAGGCTGTTGCAAACTGATGCCATGTTTAAAGGCATTTTCGATAAAAGGAATTAATAACATCGGCGTAATTTGCAGGTTATTAATTTGCTCTTCAATAGTCGTATCGATTTTTATATCGCCAGAGCGTGATGTCCTGAGTTTTTGAAGGTCAATGTAATTGTTCAGGTATTCAACTTCGCGCGTTAAGGAAATCTTATCCTGCATATTTTCATGCAACATAAAGCGCATCATGTCACCAAGTTTCTGAATACCTTCCCCGGTTCGTTCGGCATTTTCTTGTAAGGCAGTTCCGAATAAAGTGTTTAATGCGTTGAAAAGAAAGTGGGGATTAATCTGAGATTTTAGAAAATTCAAATTGGCATCTGATTTTCCAAGTTCAGTTTTAAGCATTTGAATTTCAGTCTGCTTCTCAAATTTATTTTTATAAATGTACCAGGCGGCAGGGGTTGTTATACAAACTAAACTGATCAATGTAAGCGCCAATGTAAGTGGTACTGCATTACCTCCGCTCATAAAACCGGCAAGTAACAGGAGAATAAATGGAATGATCAGGATTGATAGGGCTAAATTTCCCCAGAAATATCGACCAAATCCTTTCATTTCCTTTCTAAGGTTAGGAATGATATGATATATAGAAACAAAGGCCATAATAACATTTACTGGCGGCGCAATGAGCCAGAAAACCAAAACTTCGTTTTCAGATTTAGCAGATATCACTGCCATCAAAATCATTAAAGAGATTAACCATATTCTGGTAGTTATAAATATCTCAGGAATAATGTTCTTACCATAGCTTTTCAAAAACTGAATTTTATTAATAAGTGCCAGCCCCTGTTCGTTAAAATAGGCATAGATATTAAACAGCAGATAAAGAAAGAAAATATAGGTAAAGGCCTCACCAAAAAAAATACCATACCCATTATTTACATCTTCCATTTCTACCAGGCGATAGGCTTGCGAGTAAGTATTGGCAACCATCCAGGTGATGATAGAAATAGCGGTAACGATAACCGATAAAATAACATTTAACGCAATGTTATTTTTAAGGGTTAACTGAGGCATAAAGCAGAAATTAAAAAGCAGAAAACTGATGTATATAATGCTGATTTTGAACAATTCAGGCAGGAAGAAATTTTTTATTACCGAAAAATCAATGCCATTCTCTTCAAACCGATAGCTGCTGCCAGAGCCATAAGTAGTTTGTGAGCAAATACTAATTAGGGCCAGAATATAAAGTGTGGTAGAAATCCAGAACTCCAGCTGGTTAATGTTTTTTGCTTTTGTAGGAGGTGTAGTTTCTGATAAGATGTACATATAGCTTGTAAATTATATCACAATGCTACAAAGAGTTATTTATTTGTTATTTAAAATGTGACGGATACATTAAAAAATGTGATGAACATAGGGTTTCAAGTTTAAAGGCGGTGAGTGCATAAACACAAATATTTCATTACCTCGTTCCATATTCACTTATTATCTTTGAACACAAAAATTTACTCACTCAATAATTCATTAATTCACTCATTAAATAATTCCATCATTCAATAATCCACTCATTCAAAAATTCACTTATTCAATAATCATATGATCGTTTACGGAATACCTAATTGCAATACAGTAAAAAAATCACTGGACTGGTTAAAGGAAAATAAAATTGATTTCGAGTTTCACGATTTTAAGAAAAAAGGGATCACTGCAGAAAAGCTAAATGAATGGTGTAATGTATTTGGTTGGGAAACGGTGTTGAACCGTAAGGGACTTACCTGGAAAAAACTTAGCAAGGAAGAACAGGCTAATATTAATAATCAGAATAAAGCAATTGCTTACCTGATTGATAATACAAGTGCCATCAAGCGTCCGGTGATTGAAAAGGATGGTCAGCCAGTTTTAATATCTTTTGATGAATCTCTTTATGCTAAAACACTAGCCTAACTCTTGTGTTGTATTGTTAAAGTTTGTTAAATGCAAGCTTTAGATGTTATCCTAACTTACTTTTGAATATGTATAAGCTGATCATTTTCCTTTTCCTCGCATTGCCTGCCGGTGTTATTGCACAAACCGTAACTACAGGTACAGTATTCGATTATTCGAAAAAAACAATTTCATTACCCGGTGTCTCTGTCCGAAACCTCAATAGTAAGAAAACAACCAGTACAAATAGAGAAGGTAAATATACTATTGCCGCAACTGTTGGTGATTTAATAGAATTTTCAGCAGTTGGCTATCATACAGATACTTTATATTTAACTAACTTATTGAACAGAACCATTTACCTTCCGGTAAAATCCAATAGTTTAGCAGATGTAGATGTAAGAGGGGTAAGGATGAATAGCCAGATTACGGATGCGAAAGATCCTTTAGCTGAAAAATATACACTATTAAATACGGGTGGAAACCTGAACAGAAAAAAGATGACGGATAAAGTAGGCGGTTTAAGCCTCAACTTAGGGTATGGTAAGTATAAAAGACAGCAACGCAAAGAGGCTGAATTGGAAGAGAAGGATATGTACCTGGAAGAAATCGATGCAAACTTTAGCGAAAAAGCCGTTACAGATTTAACTAAACTACAGGGTGAAGATCTTAAAAACTTTATGATCATTTACCGGCCATCGGTAGAGCAGATAAAAGCAGAAAGACCTTATCGCTATAATTATTATATCTCAAGGGCATTTGTTGCATGGCAAAAACTCACTCCACAGCAAAAAAAACTACAAGATTTACCCAAATTAAAGGTAAATTAATAAAAACCTATTTTTTGGCAGTAACATTATAAGCACATATGTCGTCATATGTGCTTATTCTTTATATTTACATCCGTAATACAACTTATTCACATGAAAATAACCAGACTAATCGCTTTGTGCGCCTTTAGCTGTGCTTCCGCTTTATCTGCTTTTGCGCAACAGGCTGCACCAGTATCCAATTACAATTCGGCCGATGCTTTCGGGCCACTTTTTTACACTCAAAACGGAAATGAATTTCGCTCTGCTAACGGTGCTCCGGGGGTCAAATATTGGCAAAACCGGGTAGATTATAATATCACTGCAAATCTTGATGAAACCCAAAACCTGGTTACAGGTTCAGTTACCTTAACCTATAAAAACAATAGTCCTGATCAGCTTCCATATTTATGGTTACAATTGGATCAGAATACTTTTAAAGAAAATTCTAGGGGCAAGCAAATCACACCATCCCGTAGCCGTTATGGTGCCCAGGGCGAAAAATTTGATGGTGGCTACCAAATTAAAAATGTAAGTGTATCTAAAAAATCCAGCGCGGTAAAATTTACCTCATTGATTGAAGATACACGGATGCAAATTCGCCTGGATCAGCCTTTGGCTGCTAATGGTGAGGTGATTACCATTAAAATCGATTATTCTTATGTAGTACCAAAAGAAGGATCAGATAGAACGGGTCATTTAACCACTAAAAATGGAGAAATCTTCGCCATTGCACAATGGTTTCCACGCATGTGTGTATATGATGATGTAATTGGCTGGAACACCTTGCCTTACTGGGGTGGGGGTGAATTTTATTGTGAATATGGTGATATTAATTTTGCGATTACTGCACCTGCCAGTCACATTGTGATGGGTTCGGGTGAACTTTTAAATCCATCGGAAGTATTCACACCGGAACAATTAAAAAGATGGAACGCTGCAAAAAATAGTGATGAAACAGTGCATATCCGTACGGAAGCAGAAGTTACAGATCCAAAATCACGTCCGGAGAAAGATAAATTAACCTGGAAATACAAAATTATTAATGCACGTGATGCGGCCTGGGCTTCATCAAAAGCCTTTGTTTTAGATGCCGCAAGAATCAATTTGCCAAGTGGTAAAAAATCACTGGCCGTTTCTGCCCAGCCGGTAGAAAGCAATGGTGTAGATGCCTATGGAAGAGGTGTGGAATATGTAAAAACATCAATAGAACATTATTCTACAAAATGGTTTGAATATCCCTATCCAATGGCCGTTAATGTAGCCACAAACATTGGTGGTATGGAATATCCAGGTATTGTTTTCTGCGGATGGACTGCTAAAAAAGGTAGTGCATGGGGTGTAATTGATCATGAGTTTGGCCACACCTGGTTCCCGATGATTGTTGGATCGAACGAACGTAAATTTGGGTGGATGGATGAGGGCTTTAATACTTTCATTAATGGTATTTCAGCCAAAAACTTTAACAAGGGTGAATATGCTAAACGTGCTACAAATATGAATATCATTGGCAAACAGGTAATTGGTAACCCGAAATTTGAAAATATCATGTTAATGCCTGATGGGATGACTGAAGCGAATATTGGCATTAACCTATACGCAAAACCAGGATGGGGATTGGATATTTTAAGAAATGAAATTTTAGGCGAAGATCGTTTTGATTATGCCTTCCGTCAATACATTAAGAATTGGGCATATAAACATCCTACACCTTATGATTTTTTCCGCTCGATGGAAAATGGTGCTGGTGAAGACTTATCATGGTTTTGGAGAAGCTGGTTCTTAAATAGCTGGAAAATGGATCAGGCAGTGGGTTCAGTACAAGAAGTTAAAACTGATGGTAAAATTACTGGTTATTCTATTAAAGTACTTAATCTTGAAAAAATGCCAATGCCTATTATCCTTCAGGTGAAAACCAAAAGTGGTAAAACGGATACGGTTAAAGTTCCGGTTGATGTATGGATGAAAAATAACAGCTGGTTGGTTCGTTATCCAACAACTGAAGAAATTGTTTCTGTTACTTTAGATCCCAACAAGGTTTTACCTGATAGTAACCCTGATAATAATACCTGGACTGCCGGAACGAGTGCCAGTACGCCAACTATTAATTTAGATCAGTATTTAGGTGTATATTCTACAACTAAAATGGCTATTAAATTCACAATTACGAAAGCAGATGGCGGATTAGTTGCACAGGCAACCGGACAACAATCTTTTCCGTTGACTTATATAAGTGAAAATAAATTTTCTTTTGAAGACGCTGGTATAGAGATCGTATTTAACCCCGCTAAAAAAGAATTTAACATTACTCAAGGTGGAGGAACCACTCTTTTTACAAAAGATAAATAATACAAAATTTTAAACTTGAAGCCTGACAATTTAGATTGTCGGGCTTTTTTTATGGCAATAGGTCTACACTTTCATCTGTTTAAATGAATAATTTCGTTTCTTAAATTTGATGATTATGGAAGAACATGTTTTAGAAATTACCAATCCAGCTGGGATATATGATCCCCGTCCACACGCTTACTCACATGTGGCTACCGTATCAGCCAAAGACATATTGGTTTTTGTAGCGGGGCAGGGTGGAAGTAGAATGGATGGCATTTTAATTAATGATTTTAGAACGCAGGTAAAGATTGTGTTTGAAAATATTGCCATTGCACTTGCCAGTAAAGGTTTAACAATGCATCATATTGCAAAACAGACTACCCTTGTTGTAGCCTATGATGATGAAAAACATCGCATCCTGATCGAAGAATCTACTAAAATATGGCCCGACCAGAAATTTCCGGTGAATACCCTGATTCCGGTGGGAAGGTTGGCACTGGAAGGAATGTTAATTGAAATTGATGCAACTGCCGTTAGTTTTTAAATAATGGATAAATCAGCTGAACGAAAAAATGTTTACAAAGTTTATGATAAGATTGCAGATTGGTATTCAAAAAACCGATCTCATGCGATAGGAGAAAAGAATTATCTGGATGAACTGATACAATTTCTGCCTCCTGAAGCTGAAGTTTTAGATTTAGGTTGTGGAAACGGTAAACCCATTATGGAATATTTGATCCAAACAGGGTTGAAGGTAACAGGTGTAGATGCCAGTGATAAAATGCTTGAACTGGCAAGAGCAAGTTTCCCTGCAGAAAATTTCATACTTGAAGACATGCGAAAACTTAATTTGGGTAGAAAGTTTAATGCTATTATTGCCTGGCACAGTTTCTTTCATTTACCTGCAGCAGATCAACCAGATATGTTTAGGATTTTTGCAGATCATCTCCATGATAGAGGTGTTTTATTATTTACTTCAGGAACAGAAAACGGCGAGGCATGGGGCTCTATAGGTGGTGAGGACTTATTCCATGCCTCATTAGATACATCCAGGTATGAATCACTTTTATTGGGGAGCAATTTTGAAGTACTCAAACATCAGGTTAATGACCAAAGCTGCGGTGGAGCCAACGTTTGGATGGCACAATATATTCCTCAATTACTTGCAATTTAATTTACCTTTGTGTTATGGCAGAAACGCAAAAGAACAATCCTTTACATGGTATTACACTAGAAAAAATTGTAACTGATTTACAGGTTCATTATGGCTGGGAGAAACTGGGTTCGCTAATTAGAATTGATTGTTTTACCAACAACCAGAGCATTAAATCGAGCTTAAATTTCTTGAGAAGAATGCCTTGGGCCCGTAAAAAGGTGGAAGATTTATATGTAGATACTTTTCATAAATAACATCTTACCTATCAAATTCTTTTTCTAGTCCTTGCCTTAAATCGAACAATAACCATTGCTTGTTTTTTACATCAGCTTGTTTAGTTCTGAGCAATTGAATAAAATCTTTTACACCAATTTCTTCATTCCCATTTCCATGAATCAAGACAATACTCCCCGAATTGGGTATTTGTCCCTTTGCAAGCCAGGCATCACTCCCAACAGGTATTAAACCATAAGACTCAATTTTATCTACTATGCTTTGATTGGAAACCAGACCAGGGAACCTGAAAAATACGGAGGGTACTAATCCATTCTTTAGCATGAGTTTTTCATTTTCCAGTACCTCAACATCTAAATTAGTTCCAGGAGCCAGTAAGAAATTCTTAGTTAAGGGCAGGTTATTCACTTCGTGATGATAAGAGTGATTGATCCAGGTAATATCCAGTTCGTTTTTTTGTGCCAAACCTTTCAACCAGTTTAAATCATTCTGATGTTTTAGCATCCATTTTCCCGATACGGAAATGGCGACAGGAGCGGGTTGTTCTATTTTTTTAAACTCATCAAAAACCGATTGAAATATAATGCGATCTAAATTTTTATGCGATGGACAAAGATCAATGGTAAGTGCGATACCCTTTTCCTTTGGAATGGAGTGATCTATACCTGCGTTTTGCAATTGTAAATCTTTTGCAGCTGCAGACAGCAAGGCTTTTACATATGGACTATTCTCGAAAGTTGCCATTACTTTCGGCCATTTTAAACTACTGGTGTTGTAATTGCCTGCCAGATCTACTTTGGTATCAAGTGTTTCTGGATTTACCAGTAATAAATATTTTTGATTGTTATTAACGAAACTTCTGATGGACAGAAGCTTTTCAGGGCCTTTGATCGCAATAGAAAAATTGATTTTATACTGTTTGATCTGATCAAAATTCTGTCCGAAACTATTGGTGCCAATACATAGCATCATCATAAAAACAATGTATAGAAATCTGGATAATTTCATTATTCCTTATTTAAAATCTTTCTAATTTAGTCTAAAAATTTTATCTTTACCAAAGAGGTCATGAACAAAGAAAAGGTAAAATTATGGTTTAAGCGAGTAGGTTTGGTCGGGTTTTTATTCTTCCTGATTAAAGGATTGATTTGGCTTGTAGTTTTTTATTTTATTGGTAAAAATGTTACTTAAAAGTAAAAAGCATATTGGCCAGGAAATTCCATACAAATACAATTACAATGGCGAAGAATTTTGCCACATAAAAATTTGTTCCATTTTTTCTCTGATGAAAAAGGTAAATAATAAATGTATTTAAACCCAGTCCAATTAAGCTCACTATCAGGAATTTACTAAATTCAGTTCCCCAATGTACATTCGTGCTTTGAAAAGTCCAAACCCGGTTAATTAAATAATTGTTAGTTACCGCGAGGCTAAAACCAATAGCGTTAGCCAGGTACTTATTTACTTTGATTTTTTCTTTAAAAAGCCATGTGGCACCAAAATCAATTGCCATACCAAGTAAGCCTGTCAACCCGAATTTAATGATGCGAAAGAATACCTCCATATTAGTGCAGTTTAACCAAATAGAAACGTTCTAAAACCTGTGGACGGGTTTTAGCATTTAAAAATTTACCTGTTAATTTGGTAATGTGAAAATATTCAAACGATTTTAACACCTCTGCATGGTATTCATTTTTTAATTTATTAAGCTCATTTTCTGGGATATAAATAACCAGATCTTTGGTCTGTTTTATTTTATCTAAATCGCTGTAATTGTGCAGGTATTTTACTTCACCAGGTGCATAAAAATCAAAGGAAAAAGCGTCGATATAATTTAAAACGGCAGGTTTTGCAGCTGGATAGTTTTTCTTTAACCATTCGCCAGCTATGCCTCCAGATTGGTATTTCAATATTGCAGGGTAGAAGAATATAAAAAGGAAAAGCATTAAGCCAACCGATACCAATACACTTCTGGCAATAATGGTTTCCAGTTTGATTCCTTTGAACAAAATAAAAGCGCTTGCTAAAACGACCAACAGCATCCCAATCATGAAATAAGGATAATCAAATCCATATATTAAACTCAATGCCGAAAGCAATGCAAAAACTAAGATGGCTAATGCATTTTGCACATTAAAGAAAATCTTTAGCCCTCTGCCTTCCAGCTTTCGTAAATAGAGTGCTGTAATGATTGAAAACTGTGGGAAGATAATTAATATATAATGCGGTAACTGAAATTTTGAAAGTGAAAATATTAAAAAAGTAACCGCAGCGCTGGCCCAGATCATGACGCTTTCAGGTGCTAAATTAATGCGATTTTTTTTCTTAAAAAGATTTACAACTGCAGTATAGAATAATATAGACCAAGGTAAGAAAGCCCAGAGTGTAGTGTGCAGAAAAAATGAAATATCGCCTTTTCCTTTAATGGGACCATTGTTAAAAAAGCGACCAAACTGGCTATCCCAGAAGAAAAATTTTAAACCGGAAACACCTGTTCTATTGAAGACAACTTTTTCTGGATGTAAATCAAACTGCGTATAAAGTGAATAAAGTTCAGGAGTGATGAAAACAAAAATCAATACGATTGCGATCCACCATTTTGGCTGCAACAACTGTTTATATTGTTTAGTGAATAACCAGTAGAGAATAAAACCGGCAAATACAGGAATCAACACAAATATTCCTTTAATTAAAATAGCACAAGCGGCGAAAAATGAACCAGCAACAATGTGCCAGAAAGATCCCTGATGTGCTTTATAATAATGATAAATGGATGCTAGTGTAAAGGTGGTAATGTAAATCTCAGCACGAACATCAAAGGTTGAAGTGATGATGTGGAGCGCACTCAAAAAAATGACGGAAGAAATTAAACCTGTTTTTTCATCGTAAATATCTTTCGCCAGTTTATACAAATACCAGGCACCTAATAAGCCAAAAAGAAAAGAGGGCAATTTATAGGCGAACGCAGTCATCCCAAATAATTTAAAAGATGCTGCAGTGATCCAAAAAGTTAAATGTGGTTTATCCAGCCAGTCGCCTCCGCGGCCGTAAAGATTAAGCCAATCCTGAAATAGAATTATATTTTTTGACATCGATGCATATAATGCACCATCGGGTTCCATTACGCCTCCAAATAAGGCCGGTATACTCGCCAAAGCCAGTAGAACGATCAGGAATTGATATAGTGTTGTATCCTTTAAATTCATTTTAATTCGAACAAAGATGAGCAAAAAAAAGTCAAATTTCTTTAGGCTTTCCGATTAACAGCGACAAAGCCTTATCTTTGAGGCATGACAAAGTTATCGGTTAACATCAATAAAATTGCTACACTTCGCAACAGTCGCGGAGGTAATAATCCTGATTTAGTTAAAGTTGCATTAGATTGCGAACGTTTCGGAGCGCAGGGTATTACGGTGCATCCACGCCCTGATGAGCGTCACATCCGGTATCAGGATGTTTATGATCTGAAAGCTGTAATTGCGACTGAATTTAATATTGAGGGTAATTGCCGAGAAGATAAATTTGTGGATTTGGTATTGGCGAACAAACCAGCTCAGGTTACCTTAGTGCCAGATGTTGAAGGTCAGATTACTTCGAACCAAGGTTGGGATACCGTTAAGCATAAAGACTATTTAAAGGAAATGGTTGCAGTATTCCAAAAAGAGGGTATCAGGGTTTCTATTTTTGTAGATCCAGTGGTAGAAATGGTTGAAGGTGCTGTAGAAACGGGTACAGATAGAATTGAATTATACACGGAAGCTTATGCACATAATTATTATGCAGATAGAGAAAAAGCAATTGTGAACTATATTGCTGCTGCTCATCACGCCAATCAATTAGGCCTGGGTATCAATGCTGGTCACGATTTAGATTTGCATAACCTGCATTATTTCGCTCAAAGTATTCCTGGTCTGTTGGAGGTTTCTATTGGCCATGCTTTAATAAGTGATGCGCTTTATCTCGGCCTCGAAACTACTGTTCAAAAATATTTGCAACAACTTACTTAGGTGAGCTGAAAGTCTAAAGCTAAAAGACCAAAGCTCTTTCTCGCATGGAGTTTTTTATCACCTTCTTTTAGGTTTATGTCTGGATACTTGATACTAATTACTTTATACTATAGTAATGTTAAAAGGAATTCTCCTTGTTTTTTTCGGTGCCTGTAGTTTTGGCATCCTCTCCACATTCGTTAAACTGGCTTATCATGAAGGTTATACTTTAGGTGATGTAACTGGTGCACAGGCATTTTTTGGTGCAGTAATTTTATGGATTTTGTTTTTCTTTCAAACTAGAACATCAGCTTACAAAGCAAAAGAAATAAAAATTACCACACCCTGGTGGAAAATGTTGCTGGCCGGAACTTGTACAGGGCTTGTCAGTATTTTTTATTATCAGTGTGTTAAACTGGTTCCAAATTCTGTTGCCATCATTTTGCTGATGCAATTTATCTGGATGAGTATATTGCTAGAATTTCTAATTTTTAAGAAAAAGCCATCTGGATTACATTTCGTTGCTATTCTATTGGTTTTAGGTGGAACAGTTCTGGCGAGTGGGATGTTAGAAACCAGTATTTCAGCATTAAACCTTAAAGGGATTGGTTTTGGTTTATTGGCTGCACTTTGTTATGCAGGCTTTTTAATGTTAAGCGGACGGATTGGCAATGAATACCCGGTATTGAAAAAAAGTGCCTTGATGATTACTGGCGCATGTATATTGATCTTTATTATTTTTCCACCAGCCTTTTTATTTAATGGTGCCTTAGGTGGAAGTTTGTTAAAGTGGGGGTTAATCATTTCTGTATTTGGAACAGTAATTCCACCTTTATTTTATGCAGAAGGCGTGCCTAGAATCGGTACAGCACTAAGTTCAATTTTAAGTGCGGCGGAACTACCTGTTGCCGTGATGATGGCTGGTTTTGTATTGCATGAACAGGTGTCGTTTTTACGGTGGGTGGGTGTAGCGATCATCTTATCTGCCATGATTTTGCCAAATTTGAAATATTTGAAGCGGAAGGTATAAGTTTTTAACCGCAAAGAGTCCTAAGCCAAACGCAAAGGGTGCAAAGTTGAAAGCTAAAAACAAATTACTAACCACGGAGTACCCAAAGAAAAAAAGCACAGAGAGCACGGAGATAGATTTGGTGTTTTTATTGGCGTTCATAACTAATTCTTTGCTTCCTCTGCGAAACACTTTCCGCCATATGAAGTTAACCGTCTTTCTCTCAGTTTCCTCTGTAAAAATCTTCGTGCCCTCCGTGGTTAAACTTGAAACAATTAGCTTTGCCTCCTTTACACCACACTTTCCGCTCTTTGCGGTTAAGTCAGCCATAATTTCCTACTATGTGAAACACTTTACGTTCTTTGCGGTTAAACTAAAATTAAATACCTTTAAAGGCAAATGATACCACTATGAAAAAATTTACCATTTATATATTATCGCTAATCATCATCAGCTTTGCCGGATGTAAAACTAAAGTCACCATCAATCAGGATGAGGCTGGCGAGGTAATTACAGATTATTTAAAAGCCAATCCAGAATATAAAACAATCCGATTTAAATTTGGCGAGATAAAATTTAACAGTACCAACGATTTATTTGAACTTGGGAAATACAAGTCGTTAGCAAGCAAAGGCTTAGTAACATTAAATTTAAAAGAGGCAAAAAAGAAGTTTCTTTCAAAAGACAGCAGTTTTGTTTACCAGATTAATTTAACAGATAAGGCTAGCCCATTAGTTTTGAAACAAGATGCAGACCGGGCAACAGTGAAAGCTGTAGAATATGTTTTAGCAGATGAGAAGCCCGTTAATTTTGAGCAGGTTAACTCAAGTACAGCTAAAGTAACGGTCTCATTGAAAATGATAACCACTGATTTTGAGCCTTTTGATAAAGAAGCCAATAAGAACAGTAACTTTATTACTAAAACCTATAAGTTAAAGCTGGATAAAGAAGAAGGTTGGCGGGTGCAAAAATAAGCTTATGTAGGATAGCTAAAGTTACCTGGTTTTTGAATAACTTAACTTTTATTCTTCAAAAACCAGGTTTTGAATTTTTTGAATAAATCCGTTTTTTTTGGCCTCGGTTTACCATCATGTGTCAGTTCATGATCATAATGATTTTGTAATTCCATTGCGTATTTTTTCTCAGCCGCATTACTTGATTTTAATTCGTCGATAAAACGAATTGCATTATGGTTTAAAGTACTGTTAAACGAGACAGCAAAGTATTCACCTCTTTTAACTGTTTGTTTATTCTGATTAATTTGATTGGAGCCATTTTCGGAGAAAAAATCAACGTGATGAATCAGCGGATTTAATTTTTTCAGACGTTTAGTACCTTTACGCTCATTTCGCCAGGGATGTTCTTTTTTATATAGTTGTGCCAATAAAAAATCCTTTTTCCAAAGGGTAACCTGGTGCGACATTAAAAAATCTGATGCCTGATTATCTACTACGGCGATATTAAGCCCCTCTATAAAATGCTCACTTTGGTTAGTGGTATAAACATCAGAACTGTGCAGTTTAATTTGCTGACAGTCGTGCTGCTTTGCAAAAGCAAATAATTGCTTAAAAAAATCTGGATTTACTGGTTTGCTTAACCACATATCCTCCTGAAAGTAGAGTATATATTCTTCGTCTATGCTTTTTAATAAGGTTGCCAGTCGGTCTGCCCATTCGCCCTTACCCGATTTAATGTTCTGAAAGCCATTTACTGTTGCATCATTAACTTCAGTGGCAAAATAATAGTTGCATGGAATTTTAAAATCCCAGTTTTTAGAGAAGAAGATGTCAAAACCTTGATAAAGAAATTTATACCGATCACATGCGTGAACCAGTAAGGCAACATTATTTTGAGGTTTTGGCATAAAGTACAATAATGAGTATTTATTTGCCAAAGCTACTAAAAACCTGGATTTTGTATATTATTTCACTACGAAAATATGACGATCCATGTTGTCTTTACATGCCTAAAAATAGTTGCCTTTTTGCTACCTTTGCGGGAAATTTATTATTCATACCGCATGAGCTTAAATATCCATTACAAGGAAGATTTTCAAAATCGTCATATTGCACCAAATGAGGCAGATACAGCCGAGATGTTGCAAACTATTGGCGTAAATTCTATTGATGAGCTGATTGAACAAACTGTTCCGGCAACGATCAGGTTAAAACAACCTTTAAATTTGCCAGCAGCTAAATCAGAAACTGAATATCTAGGTGCTTTAAAACAAACTTCATTATTAAATAAGGTTTTTAAAAGCTTTATCGGTCAGGGTTATTATGATACCATTACGCCCGGAGTAATTTTGCGTAATGTTTTTGAAAATCCAGGATGGTATACACAATACACGCCATACCAGGCAGAAATTGCGCAAGGCCGTTTACAGGCGCTGTTAAATTTCCAAACGATGGTGATTGATTTAACCGGAATGGAAATTGCCAATGCCTCACTTTTAGATGAAGGCACGGCTGCGGCGGAGGCGATGTTTATGCAATATAGTACGCGTAAAAATCAGGCAGCTAAAAAGTTCTTCGTTTCTGAATTACTTTTTGCACAAACGATAGATATCTTAAAAACCCGTGCCAATCCTTATGGTATTGAATTGGTTGTTGGAAGTCATTTAGATTTTGTTGCTACAGAAGATTTCTTTGGTGCAATTGTTCAGTATCCAGCTGGTAACGGTGAAGTTTTTGATTACAAAGATTTTGCATCAGCACTACACAACCAAAACATTAAATTAACGGTTGCAACTGATATTTTAAGCTTAACTTTATTAACGCCTCCTGGTGAATGGGGTGCTGATATTGTAGTAGGTACAACACAACGTTTCGGTATTCCGATGGGTTTTGGTGGTCCACATGCTGCATTTTTCGCCACTAAAGAAGAATATAAACGGTCAATCCCTGGTCGTATCATAGGTGTAACCATTGATAGCCATGGTGATTATGCTTTACGTATGGCTTTGCAAACCCGCGAGCAACACATCCGTAGAGATAAAGCAACCTCAAATATATGTACGGCACAAGCATTGCTAGCTATTATGGCTGGTTTTTATGCCGCTTATCACGGTCCGAAAGGATTAAAAGCGATAGCTGAACGCACACATGGTTTGGCCATTAGCCTGGCTTCAACATTAAAAGGCTTAGGCTTTGAGCAATTAAACTCAGCTTATTTCGATACGATCCGTTTTGATTTAGGCGATTTAAAAGGTGGCATCCAATCGGGTTGTATCGATAATGAGATCAACTTAAACTACATTGGTAATGTAGCCACCATTTCTATTGATGAAACCACCACTTTTGAGGATGTAGCTTTAATTGCTAAAATCTTTGCTAAAGTTAAAGCCGTAGCGGCTGATCAGGTAGAGGTGGTTGAAAAAGTAGAAACGGTTATTCCTTCAGCTTTACAACGTACTTCAGCTTATTTAACGCATCCGATTTTCAATTCGCATCATTCAGAACATGAAATGTTGCGTTATATCAAATCATTAGAAGCAAAAGATTTATCGCTTTGCCACTCGATGATTGCTCTCGGTAGCTGTACCATGAAATTAAATGCAACTGCAGAAATGATTCCGGTTACCTGGTCTCACTTCGGTCGCGTTCACCCATTTGCACCAGCCGATCAGGTGTTGGGTTATTATTCTGTTTTTAATGAACTGGATAAATGGTTAAGTGAAATCACGGGCTTTGCAGCAATGAGTTTACAACCAAATGCTGGTGCACAAGGCGAATATGCTGGTTTAATGGTTATCCGTGCCTATCACCACGACAGAGGGGATTTTCACCGTAATGTGGCTTTAATTCCTGCATCTGCTCACGGTACTAATCCTGCATCTGCAGCAATGGCCGATATGAAAATCGTTGTGGTTAAATCTTTAGAAAACGGTAACATCGATGTTGAAGATTTAAAAGCAAAAGCGGAGTTACATAAAGATAATTTATCTTGTTTAATGGTAACTTATCCGTCAACCCATGGAGTGTTTGAAGAAAGTATCATCGAAATTTGTGAAACTATTCACGCTAACGGCGGTCAGGTTTACATGGATGGTGCGAACATGAATGCACAAGTTGGTTTAACAAGTCCGGCTAATATCGGTGCCGACGTTTGCCACTTAAACTTACACAAAACCTTCTGTATTCCTCACGGTGGCGGTGGTCCTGGTATGGGCCCAATCGGTGTGGCGAAACATTTAGTTCCTTATCTTCCAGGCCACGCTGTGGTTGATATTGATAAAGGAAAATCAATTTCTGCAGTATCATCTGCACCATGGGGCTCAGCTTCAATTTTGATTATCTCGCATGCTTATATTGCCATGATGGGGTCGGAAGGCTTAACTAATGCCACTAAATATGCGATCTTAAACGCAAATTATATGAAAGCTCGTTTAGAGCAGCACTATCCAGTACTTTATTCAGGTGCTCAGGGTCGTTGTGCACACGAGATGATTTTAGATTGTCGCTCATTTAAAGCCTTCGGAATTGAGGTTACGGATATTGCGAAACGTTTAATGGATTATGGTTTCCATGCGCCAACAGTTTCATTCCCCGTTGCAGGTACTTTAATGGTAGAGCCTACAGAATCGGAGCCTAAACATGAATTAGACCGCTTTTGTGATGCTTTAATTGCAATTAAAAAAGAAATTTCTCAGGTAGAAAACTTAACTTTTGATAAGGTTGATAATCCATTAAAAAATGCACCTCATACTGTTGCCGTAATTACGGCAAACGAATGGGAACATGCTTACAGCCGTCAAACTGCTGCATTCCCGCTTCCTTATGTGTTAGAGCGTAAGTTCTGGCCATCAGTTGGACGTGTTAATGACAGCCATGGCGACCGTTCGTTAATTTGTGCTTGTCCGCCTGTGGAGAGTTATTTGGAAGAAATCGTTCCTTAAAAAGGCTGAGGGTATAAAGTCGGAAGGTTTAAGGTTTTTTCTTTCTAAAGCCTAATTCTTTCTGGCGCGGTACGAAGCAATCTTAATTAAATAAATTTATCTGCAAGTTTTGTGAATTCATTTTCATAAAGCTTGCAGATTTTTTTTTGGAAATGAATTCTCCAGAAATTTGAACCTTTTTTAGGCTGGTATGTGGTTTGTAATTATTAGGATGCATAAAACAATTTTGACGATGAAAAAAATGATTTGCCTAATGGCACTAATTGTAAGCTGTTATTGCATTCGTGCACAATATGTAGAACCTGAAAAGGCAGAGAAGGAAGCAATTAAAAGAAAAGCTACTGAAATTATTACTTATCCTTCTATAAAATTCGATTCCGTACAAACTCGAAATGCTTTAACAGAAGGAAAAGGGAAAATAACTGGGGTAGCTTTTACACGCCCAAGAGGTACTTATGGGGCAAATAATCCCCCAAAGAAAATTTTAGCTGGAAAAGTTAAGATTCAACTTTTCCCGGTAACACCTTATTTTGAAGAATATTATAAACTTTGGAAAGATAAAAGCAAGAATAACCCAAAAAATAATAAATATGTGTACATGGCTGATCGGGCATTTCGTTTGCGTTTAGAAGCGATTACCAATAGTTCCGGTGAATTTACTTTCCCCAATATGAAGCCTGGTAAGTATTATTTGTTTGCGAACGTTAATTATGATCTGAGTTATAATGATAAAGAATATACTGGGAGTGGATATAATGCTTATGGAAAAACAGATTATTACAAGCAAAACGCTTATGCTAAAAACTATAATGATTTTTTAGAAACGTTTGTTGAAGTTAAAACAGATGGAGAAACGGTAAACATAAAATTGAAAAATTAAAATATTTAATTCATTCTCATAGAACTGCTGTTTTTTTGCCCTAAATGATCTTCATCGGGTGGATATCTGCATGATGTATATATTCATCCGATGACTTATCCTTATTATTTAAACGTTCCAAAATGCCATAATATCCCAGATGGATCATGAAGGAAACATTCACTGCCCCAATCCTCATTTCGGATGGTACTCAGTTTTACATTTTCATATTTATTTGGTAAATCCAGTTTAATAAGCTCGTTGTAGAATTCTTCAACGTTCTCAACTTCCATAAAGATCATGGTGTTATCAATCCAATCTTTTACATATGCATTTTGCAAATAAAAAGACAGATTGCCCATAGTAAAAACTGACATTTGATCGCCTAAAGTAGCTTCATCAAATCCTAAATCTCTATAAAAATTTCTAGATGTTTCGAAATCTTTAGCCCCAATAAAGGGACGTATTGATTTTACCTGTTTGTTCATTTGGTCAATTTTAGATTAAAAACATTGTTATTTCTTGCAACGCAGTATCAATCATATTAATATCGATTGTAACCCAAGATTAAGAAATGTCGTCTGATACTGCAAATAAAATTTAAATGAAAAAAATACTTACGTTATTCATAGTAACAGCCATTAGTTTCAGCTTTAGTCAGGCACAAACCTTTGAAGTTAAAGTAGATAGTTTACTTAGCCAAATCTTTAAAGACAAAAACGGACCCGGAGGTGTATTCATGGTGGCCAAAAATGGCAAACCCGTTTATCAAAAAGCCTTCGGTAATGCAAATATTGAGTTAGATGTTAAAATGGCACCCCAAAATGTATTTCAGTTGGGTTCAATGACGAAACAATTTACAGCCATAGCCATCTTAATGTTAGTTGAACAAGGGAAAATGGATTTGCAAAAACCTATTTCAACCTACATTCCAGACTACCCTATGGGAGATAAGATTACAGTTCATCATTTGCTTACCCACACTTCTGGTATAAAGGACTTTACTAAATTGAAATCCCTCAATCAGATTGCGCAACAAAACCTGTCTCCCAAACAGATGGTCGATTTTTTTAAAAATGAGCCTGTAGATTTTAACCCTGGAGAAAAGTTTGAGTATAATAATTCGGGTTATGTGATCCTTGGATATCTTATTGAATTGGTTTCTGGTGATACCTATGAAAACTACATCAACAAAAATATTTTTCAAAAGATTGCTATGAAACATTCACGGTATGCCTCTGATACGGCTATTATCAAAAATCGGGCTTATGGTTATCAGCAGAAAACAACAGGCTATGTCAATAAAACCGCTATTAGCTTTAGTATTCCTTTTTCATCAGGTGCTTTAATGTCTACTGTAGATGATATGCTGCTTTGGCAAAATGCCTTAAACAAGGATGTACTCTTGAAACCCGAAACCATTAAAAAAGCATTTACAAAGTATAAATTAAATAATGGTGAACCATTTAATTATGGTTACGGCTGGCATTTAAAAGATATTGATGGAATAGCTACCAGAGAACATGGTGGTAGTATATTTGGATTTAAAACAATGGGGGTATATATCCCCGATCAGGATATTTATGTACTTGGTTTAAGCAATTGCGATTGTAATTCGCCTACACAAGTGGTTAAAGATATAGCCGGGCTGGCTTTAAAAACGTTAAATAAAAAATAAGCTTCAAGTTTAATTAAACCACAGCAATAATATGGTGTCCATAGAATGATTATGAATAAATCTTTTATTTTTGAAAAAACTTAACATAGGTCAATCATAAAGGATGAGCCTTAATTATATCTTTGTATCACAATTAAAAAAAACCAAACATGAAATTAAAAATCTCTTCAATCTTTTTATTAGTGGCAGTTGTATCATTGTCAGCTTTTAAAAGCCCTGTTAAACCAGTAGCTTATACTGTTGATCCGGCAAAATCTACCATCACTTGGATTGGTAAAAAAGTAACTGGTTCACATAATGGAACAATCGCTTTACAATCAGGAACTTTAAATGTTGATGGTAAAAAAGTAACTGGCGGAACTTTCACAATTGATATGAATTCTATCAAAGATGCTGATGGTAGCGCAAAATTAGAAGGTCACTTAAAAGCAGATGATTTCTTCGGAACAGCAAAATTCCCAACTTCAACTTTCGTAATTACTAAAGTAGCTGGTTCTGGTGCTTCATTAACTGTTACAGGTAATTTAACCATAAAAGGAATTACTAAACCAGTAAGTTTCCCAGCTACAGTTGCGGTGAATGCTGATGGTACTGTTTCTGCTTTAGCTGGTAAAATTTTAGTTGATAGAACTAAATATGATATTCGTTACGGTTCTAAATCATTTTTCGATAGCATCGGCGATAAAGCAATTGATGATAACTTCGAAATCGGCGTGAAATTAGTAGCTAAAAAATAAGCATTCAAGCTTCCTTCAAGGTAAAAATTAACATATAAAAAAGGTCTTAACGTTTGTTGAGACCTTTTTTTTGACTGCTGTCATGCTGAGGCACGAAGCATCTGCAACCTATGAAACAGATGCTTCGTGCCTCAGCATGACAGCTTATTCAAGGTTGTTACAAACAAAAAGTATTTTCGGTAGTGCTTAAGGACATACTTCACTGAAATTTATAACCGATGGGTTTTCGCTTTAAGCTTTAGTCTTTCCGCTTTAAGCTTTCATCTTTACCTTACCCTAAACCCACCATCTGTTTCATCAATAAATCCCGTTGCCTGTTCTTTGCTATGATAAAATAAACACTCCCAATTTTCGGCAGCAGCTCTTTTACCAAATGTTTTGCGCAATTCCATCGCCTTCCGACCGTCAAAGTCATATTTTGCAATAAAATTTTTAATCAGTTCACTCGGTTCAGGTAAAACATCGCCACCAAAAAACACTTTCTGATTGCCTTCCGTTAATAAAAAGACCTGATGATTTGGACAATGTGCTCCTGTAAATTCGTAGACAATGGTGTCATCCAAATTTCCGTCACCTTCTATAAATTTCAATTGAGCATTGCGTTGAAGAAAATCAAAAATATCGGTATGGTAAGAACTAGATGTGCTGCTAAAAGCTGTTTCCCATTCCCCACGATTAATCACATATTCTGCATCAGGAAAACTCAATTCTACTTTTCCATCTTGCTGTTTATGAATCATTCCACCAGAGTGGTCATAATGTAAATGGGACATTAAAACCTTGGTTATATCTGTGGGATCAAAACCCGCATTGCGGATGTTTTTATGTAGAATCAGTTCGCCATGGTCATCACTAAAGCCCAATCCGGTATCAAAAAGGACTAAATCATTTTTCAGTTCCACTAAAAACGGCTGAACATTGATAAAAAGTGAAGCTGGTCTATCTTTGAAACTATGAATGGCTGAATCAAAAGGAATAAATTTTTTGGTAGCATCTACCGAATAGGTTCCTTCAAAAAGGGTGTGAACTTGCAAGGTATATTAATTTTTAAGGTTTGTAGCTTGTTTTATTTCAAGTATAATATAATTCATGATAGACTTTATTGCAGCATCTATTTGAGGTTTTGAAAAGTATCTTCCGTATGGTAGTTTGATTAATTCTTTTTTCAGAAGAATATCATACATTGTGTAGTGGAAATCATCAAAGTTTATAATAAGTCTACATTTAATGTCTTTTTTCGATATCGCTTTTTTTAGGGCAATTAAATTTAATTCTATACTGATTTTTTTTATTTTTTTATTGAAATCATTGCTCGAAAAGTTACTTCCTCCCATAAAAAAATTATGCATTTCATATTTTTCTTCAGTTTCGAAGGATGGATTTGCTGTATATGTATATAAGATAAGGAAGTTTTCTGTTTCAACAAATAATTCTTCAAACTTTTCCTTAACATGTTGTATTTCATTAAAAAAAGGCATTATGCTGTTATCTGCAACTAAAGCGATTTCCTCAAATGATTTTCGTTTGTTGAAACTATCTGGAATCTGTTTTAATTCCTGCTTCAACAACTCTAGTTCCTTGTCTAAATCATCATCCTCATCAATATTATCACCTTTTGCTGCTTTTATGCTTAAATCTAAACTCCATAAAAGTTGTTTACCGATATATTCAACAAATGCATTTAAATCTCCGGTATCCGCTCTGTTTAATGCCGCCAAGTAATCTTTTTTCTCTACACTTTTTATAATCACTAGAGGCAAACTATTTTTAGAAAAAACATAATTCATAAGTAACCTTGCGGTTCTGCCATTTCCATCATCAAAAGGATGAATCCGCACAAAACGATAATGAAGCATAGCTGCCAAAAGAACCGGATCTTCCGTTTCACTTTTTTCATTAAACCAGGCAACTAATTCTGCGATCTCATTTTGAACATCTTCAGGAGAAGAGTAAGCGAAAATTTCTCCATTTGCTAACCTTACAGAATTTGGCGTTTTCTTGTATTCCCCTGGAATAATCTGCTTGCGGGTAGGTTGTCCATCAGCGGTTATAGCCTCTTTCCAAAATGGTTTAACCAACAGCTTTGCATTTAAACTCCGAATAAATTGTTCAGTTAAAGGTCGTTCCTGATCTGATGCTTCTTCCTGAATCATTTTCAAAGCAACATCATGTGCCTGCATTTCCTGGTATTCACGAAAATCATGTGTGCCTTCAGTTTGATCAAAAATTAATAAAAGTTCAGTCTCCCCATAAGTAAGCGTATTACCCTCCAGATGATTAGAATTGAAATTAAATTCCAGACGAAATTTTTTGTCAAGCTTTGCCTGATTTTCTGGACTTAAAGGTTTCAAAGAATTTAATAATTCTGATCTTCTTTTGATTTCGGATAAAAGATTTTTAGAAAGCATTTGTAATCAATCTTATACTTAAAAGATAAAGTTATTGGCATTTATCACCCGTTGCAAGGTAATGTAGATTTAAATTAAAAAAGTATATTTACTGTTCGGAAACAAATATAATGGAAAAAAGATGGGTGCTGACATCAAATTGTAATGATGACACGGTAAAGAATATAGCAGAACAACTTAATATAGACAGATCATTAGCGCAAATTTTAGTACAAAGAAACATTTGTGACTTTAATCAGGCGAAATCCTTTTTTAGACCAGAGCTGACTCACCTTCATGATCCTTTCCTGATGAAGGATATGGATTTAGCGATTCGCAGAATTGAAAGAGCCCTGTTACTTCATGAAAAAATCCTGATCTATGGTGATTATGATGTAGACGGAACAACTTCTGTAGCCTTGGCTTTCAGCTTCTTTTCTCAGTTTACAGAAAACATTGAATATTATATACCCGATCGTTACGTGGAAGGGTATGGGATCTCTACCACCGGGATTGATTATGCAAATGAAAACGGTTTTTCACTGATCATTGCCTTGGATTGTGGGATTAAATCACTGGATAAGGTAGACTATGCTAATACATTTGGAATTGATTTTATCATTTGTGATCACCATTTACCAGGCGATGAAATTCCTAAAGCCGTTGCTGTTTTAGATCCAAAAAGGATTGATTGTGAATACCCCTTTAAAGAATTAGCAGGCTGCGGAATTGGGTTCAAACTGGCTCAGGCTTATGCACAAAAGCATCATCTTCCTGATGATACTTATCTCCGATACCTGGATTTGGTGATGGTGAGTATTGCTGCAGATATTGTTCCGGTAGTTGGTGAGAATAGAATTCTGGCTTATTATGGATTGAAGAAATTGAATACCAATCCATGTGAAGGCTTAAGGGCGTTAATGGAAGTATCGGGAAAAACAGAAAATTATACCATTACTGATGTAGTATTCACCTTAGGTCCACGAATTAATGCCGCTGGAAGAATTGACCATGCGAAACATGCTGTGGCCATGCTGCTTTGTGAGGTAGATGGTAATTCATTGGAGCAGAGTGAGTCCATTAATCTTAAAAATACAGAACGCAAAACCTATGACCAGGACATTACACGTGAAGCTTTAGACTTAATTGGGAGTAGTGATAGCTTGATCAATCGGAAAACCACGGTGGTATTTAATGAAAACTGGCATAAAGGTGTGATCGGTATTGTGGCTTCAAGACTGACTGAAAAATATTATCGCCCAACTATTGTGCTGACCAAATCCAACGGACATGTAGCGGGCTCCTGCCGTTCAGTTGTTGGGTTTGACCTCTACGAAGCTTTGAGTGGATGCGCTGATCTCCTGGATCAATTCGGAGGTCATAAGTTTGCCGCAGGTTTAACCATGCAGGCAGATAATGTTGATGCCTTTGCTGACAGGTTTGAGGAAATTGTATCAGCCTCCATTACGGAGGAATTATTAACACCAATGATTAAGATCGATGCTGAAATTAATCTGGATCAGATTGATGGAAAATTCTTCAGGGTTTTAGCACAAATGGGCCCCTTCGGTCCAGAAAATATGGCGCCGATTTTCGTGTCGCACGGTGTTTATTTAGACCGGCCTGCAATGGCTGTCGGCGCAAATCATTTAAAAATTATCATAAAGCAACAAAATTCGCCTATTTTTGAATGCATTGCATTTGGACTGGCAGAATTTCAAAATCTTTTACAACCAAAAGTGCCGTTTTCTGTTTGTTATACAATTGAAGAAAATGTTTGGAGAGATAAGAAACGTATGCAGCTTAATGTTAAAGGCATAAAAGTTAATTAAATTAAATAAAATCGTCAAGCTGAATTTGATTCAGCACTTTGTAAAAAGATCCTGAAATAAATTCAGGATGACGGGCAATCTAAATATGATATTAAGAGCCGAAAATCTGGTTAAAAAATATAAACAGCGAACCGTTGTAAATGATGTTTCGTTTAGTGTAAGTCAGGGAGAAATTGTTGGCTTGCTAGGGCCTAATGGTGCTGGTAAAACTACCTCATTTTACATGATTGTGGGTTTAATTAAGCCTAATGAAGGTCGGATTTTTTTAGAAGAAGAAGATATTACGCAAGATGCCATGTACCGCAGGGCACAAAAGGGGATTGGTTATTTAGCGCAGGAAGCATCTGTATTTAGAAAGCTTACGGTTGAAGATAATATTTTAGCTATTTTGGAGATGAGTAGCCTTTCCAAAGAAGAACAAAAGGATAAGCTAGAGGAGCTGATCAATGAATTTAGTTTACATAAAGTTCGTAAAAACCGAGGTGATTTATTATCTGGTGGCGAGCGCAGAAGAACTGAAATTGCACGTGCACTGGCGGCAAATCCTAATTTTATTCTTTTGGATGAACCTTTTGCTGGGGTAGACCCTATTGCTGTAGAAGAAATTCAAAGTATTGTTGCAAAACTTAAGCATAAAAACATTGGCATTTTAATTACCGATCATAATGTGCAGGAAACCCTTTCCATTACCGATCGGGCATATTTGCTTTTTGAAGGAAAAATTCTTGAACAAGGTATTCCGGAAGTGCTGGCAGAAAATGAGATGGTGAGAAAAGTTTATCTGGGTTCGAACTTTGTACTGAAGCGTAAAAAATTCGACATTTAATTACGGACAATGGCATTTGTAAACTCAATTTTTACCTGGCTGATGAAAAAGCGGATCCACCAGATCGAGCTTTTTATGAAATATCCTTATGATGTTCAGCAGGAATGGTTTCATAACCTGATTGATAGTGCAGAAAATACAGAATGGGGTAAAATGTATGATTACAAAAGCATCCTTACGCCTCAACAGTATCAGGAGCGTGTTCCCATTCAAAATTACGATACCCTTAAGCCTTATATAGAAAGAATGCTGGCCGGCGGACAAAATATTTTATGGCCATCTGATATTAAATGGTTCGCTAAATCATCCGGAACCACCAGCGACAGAAGTAAATTCATTCCTGTTTCAAAGGAATCTTTGGAAGAATGCCATTTCAAAGGCGGGAAAGACATGCTTTCCATTTATTGCAATAACCGGCCAGATAATCAAATGTTTACGGGTAAAGGTCTGGTGCTTGGAGGCAGTCATCAGGTTAACCAGCTTAACGAAGATTGTTTTTATGGTGATTTATCAGCTGTACTGATCAAGAACTTACCCATTTGGGCAGAATTTTATCGTACACCTGATATGTCTATCGCCTTGATGGATAATTATGAGGTAAAGATGGACCGGATGGCTGAAGCCACCATTCACGAAAACGTAACCAGTATTTCTGGTGTACCTACCTGGACTATTGTTCTGGCTAAAAAGGTTTTAGAGTTAACAGGAAAAAGCAATCTTTTAGAGGTTTGGCCCAATCTTGAAGTTTATATCCATGGTGCTGTAAACTTTGCACCTTATCGCGAGCAGTTTAAGCAACTCATTCCTTCAAATGACATGTATTATTTGGAAACTTATAATGCTTCAGAAGGCTTTTTCGGTATTCAGGATCAGGACAATTCTGATGAAATGCTGCTCATGCTGGATTATGGCATATTTTATGAGTTTGTTCCAATGGAAAATATTGGAGAAGAAAACCCAAAAGCCTTACTGCTGGGCGAAGTCGAACTTCATAAAAATTATGCTATCGTAATTTCCACTAATGGAGGATTGTGGCGTTATATGATTGGAGACACCATTCAATTTACTTCTCTTTCTCCTTATCGAATTAAAATTACAGGACGAACCAAGCACTTTATTAATGCCTTTGGAGAAGAAGTGATTATTGATAATGCCGAACAAGCTTTAACCCGTGCATGCCTTGAAACTGGTGCAGAGATTAAAGATTATACCGCTGGGCCAATTTATTTTGAAGGAGAAAAGGCAGGCGGGCATGAATGGATTATAGAATTTGATAAACAGCCCGATGATTTCCAAAAGTTTATTGATGTAATGGATAACACCCTGCGTGAAGTAAACTCAGATTACGATGCGAAAAGATTTAAAGATATGGCGCTATGCAGGCCAACAGTGCATAATGCCCCAGCAAATACTTTTTATAATTGGTTAAAAGCTAAAGATAAATTAGGCGGGCAACATAAAGTTCCACGCTTGGCTAATGAGAGAAAATATATAGATGATATTTTGATCATGATTAGTCTATCTGCAGCATAATTTACCAATGCTACTGATCTAAAAATTATTGCGCTCCTATCAAAGGCAACCATGACAACTAAATCATAAATAAGTTGAAAAGACAAATCGCTTGTTCTAATATTGCCTGGCTATTATTCTTTGCCTATTTTTTTGTGCTGATGTTGCAAATTACACTGCGCTACCTGCCATTTGGACGCGAAGTCGCATTTCTTCAAATTAAGCAAACAGAAGTATCTGGTATTAAAGCTTATTTACCCATCTTTTATATTCATGTGTACAGTGCCATTTTTGTTTTACTGGCAGGTTTTACGCAGTTTAATCCTAAAATTTTAAATCAGTATCCTGGTGTACACCGCATACTTGGTTACCTATATGTTGGCATTGTATTGTTATTAGCAGCACCTTCAGGAATATTTATAGGGTATTTTGCAAATGGAGGCTTAATAGCCAAAACCTCATTTATCATTTTAGGTTCGTTGTGGTTTTGTTTTACCATAAAAGCCGTGCAGCTAATTATTAAAAGAAAAATTAAAGCCCATAAAATGATGATGTACCGCAGTTTCGCTTTAGCAACTTCTGCCATCACCTTAAGGCTTTGGAAAGTTATTTTAGTATATTTATTTCATCCGGTACCTATGGATGTTTATCAGGTTATCGCGTGGTTAGGCTGGATACCAAATTTATTAATAGCCGAATGGCTGATCAGGAAAAAAATCGTTTAAATGAAAAAAATCTTTATCCTCTCGCTTATTGCTTTCACCATTATCGCCTGTAAAGACACTAAAAAGTCTCAGCAAAATGCGGCTAAAAAAACGCAGATTCCTCAGCAGGAAATTCATAAAGAACTATATGGCTTTTGGGTGGGTGGTTTTTTTGAAGCGGGAGCCGAAGATTTTGAGGGTGATGATTACAATTATATAGATAAACTCAATATCATTATCAAAAGAATTACGAAAGATACGGTAATTGCCCAAAGTATCGTCTCTGGGAATAACAGGCCGTTATTGGGTAAATTATCTGAACATGATGGTAAAATTAGTTTTGTTTTAAACGAACCGGGTAGCCATAAATATGATGGTCGCTTCGAATTTGAAATAGCAGGTGATTCTATTGTTGGCAAATGGAATGCTTTTGATGCCAATTTAAAATGGCCGGAGAAAACTTACAAGTTGCTAAAGCGGAAGTTTGTTTATAACCCAGAAGTAATGCTGCCATCCGAAGGGAACTATGTAGATTGGGGTGATCATAAAATGGTATCACAGTTTGATACACTTGAGAATGGAACAGTTGATACTTTAGGTATAAATCCGTTTTATAGAAGTGCGTCAGAAGAAATTTTTAAACTCAATGCATCCAAAGCATTACTTGCCGAAAGTAATTTAAAAAACCTCCGTAAACTGGATCTGCAGATTTTGAAAAATACCGTTTTTGCCAGGCATGGTTATGTATTCAAAAAAGGTACCTACCGACAGTTTTTTGATCCTGTGGAGTGGTACGTGCCTGTTGAAGATAATGTAGATAATAAATTAACCGCCATTGAAAATAAAAATATTAAGCTTTTAGATCGTTTCATCAAATACGCAGAAGACAATTACGATACTTTTGGCCGTTAATTTGTGAAGCATTCGCTATGAAGATGAACAGACAAAAAATATTGGATTTTTTCAGGAAATCTGAAAACAGGGCAACCATAATCCTGAAAGATAAATCCAAAGCCAATACCACCATTAAAGATGCATTAGGCAAAGCTGTAAGCAATAAAGGACAGTTGGATGGTGTTTGGGAAAAAATGGTATTGCTGTTTGCTGTGTCAAAAGATTATGTTAACGGAAATTATACTGAAATTCCTAAGCGTTCAATCGTAGCTATTTTAGGTGGATTGGTATATTTTTTATCACCGATAGATGTAGTGCCGGATTTTGTTCCGGTATTGGGCTTTATTGATGATATTTTTATATTAAACCTGGTTTATAAGCAGGTGCTTAAAGATCTTGAAAATTATAAAGCCTGGAAAGGTGCACAAATAGAATATATTGAAGACGTAGATGGCTCAACCGCAACATAGTTTTTTAGACTGGCTCAATCAACATCTATTTGCTTGTCCGTTTAAATCTCATTTTGGGTTTGACTGTCCCGGATGTGGCTTCCAGCGATCAGTTATTTCCTTGTTTAGGGGGAATTTAATTGAATCTTTTAAGCTTTACCCAGCAGCTATACCGCTTATTTTACTAGCAATTTTTACCTTATTTCATCTTAAGCTAGATTTTAAAAGCGGGGCACAGATAATTAAAATCGCTTTTGCGGGTATTGCAATAATTATTTTTATCAATTACATTTATAAAATATACACTCATCAACTTATTAACTAATCCCATGTCAGAAGAGCAGGAAAAACCTCAGGAAAACCAACCTATTAATCTGAGTAAAAATGAAATACCACAACCAAACGCCGGAAACACTGGGTTTGCAACACCTCCACCATTTCAACAGCCTCCTCCATTCGGGCAGTTCGGCGGCGGAATGGGAATGGGACAGCAAAATCTTCCAAATGCTACAGCGTCATTAGTGTTAGGGATCATTGCACTTCCGGCTTGCTGCTTTTATGGCATATTTGGTTTGATTTTCGGTATTATTGCTTGGGTTTTAGGTGCAGGTGATATGAAAAAATATCAATTAAATCCTACTTTTTATACGGAGTCATCTTATAAAAATGCAAAGGCAGGTAAAATTTGCGGAATGATTGCTACGATATTAAGTGTGTTATTTATCGCAATAGTAATTCTGGTAATTGTAGGTGCAATTGCAAACCCTGCTGCGTACGATAAATTCTTTAAAGGAATGCATTAATAGCTTTGCTAATTTTACCTTAAAAATATAAATCGGATGACGCAAGCCATCCGATTTTGTTATTTTTGTATAATTCAAATTGTAAATAAAAAACTCACGATAATGTATCCAGAATATTTAGTAGAACCAATGCGTAAGGAATTAACCAACGTTGGTTTTGAAGAATTAAAAAATGCAGCAGATGTAGATCAGGCTATAAAAGGTGAAGGAACTGTATTGGTGGTGGTAAACTCTGTATGTGGTTGTGCAGCAGCAAATGCACGCCCGGCAGCAAGAGCGGCAGCAGCACATGAAAAACACCCTGATAAATTGGTAACTGTTTTTGCAGGTATGGAAAGAGAAGCGGTAGACCAGGCCAGAAATTATATGATGCCATTTCCTCCATCATCACCAGCTATGGCACTTTTTAAAGATGGCAAGTTGGTACATATGATTGAACGTCATCAAATTGAAGGCAGGCCAGCGCAAATGATTGCTGATAACCTGATTGGCGCTTTCGAGCAATACTGTTAAAAAGATATTTCACAGATTATAAAGATTACGCTGATTTGAACTTATCGAATCAGTGTAATCAAATAAATCGGTGGAATCATCATTAAAAATCCTTATTGAGTAATTTTTCCAGCTCACCAAACGAAACGTTCATTCTCACTCTGCCTTGTTTGGCATATGATATTTCTCCGGTTTCTTCAGAAATGATTACCGCCACGGCATCGGTCGTTTCAGAAACACCAATACCAGCCCGATGTCTTAATCCAAATTGTGAAGGCAGCTGATCATTATCAGTCAAAGGAAGAATGCAACTTGCACTTTTGATTTTATTTTCTGAGATCACTACTGCTCCATCATGCAAGGGGCTGTTTTTTTGAAATATACTTTCTAATAATCTTTTGGAGATTTTGGCATCTACTACCTCGCAACTATTTGCGAAAAATTGTTCGTCGTAAAACTTGACAAAAACGATAAGCGCACCCGTTCTCGTTTTCTTCATGGTTTTACAAGCGTCTATAATCGGTTTAATACGTGTTAGATTATTTCTTTCAATTTCTTTTCTGCCAAATAAATATCCCCACCAGGCTTTGTTCTTTTGCAGGAATGCATTTTTTCCGATCATTAACAAAAACCGTCTGATCTCGGGATGGAAGATTACGATTAAAGCAATAATGCCCACGCTCATAAATTTCTCAATGATAGTGGTCAGTAATTCCATATGCAAGCCTTTTACCACCCAGTAAAAAACCGTGATGATAAACATACCTACCAGCAGATTTACAGCAAGTGTATTCCGAATCAGGGTATAAACATAATAGATTAATAGTGCTACCAGCACAATATCTACCACATCGGTTACAGATACTTTAAGAAAATCGAAATCAAATCCTTTCATTAATGGCAAGATAGCAAAACAGTTTACAATTTTCAATTGATTTGACATGAGTTATTTTAACCTATGCAAGGTATTAAACTAACGAACTGATGAACCATTTAGTTTAGCAATGAGTTGTATACATTCCATGGCTTCCCTCACATCATGAACACGGAGAATGCCAGCACCTTTTTGTAAGGCAATGGTATTTAAAATAGTGGTTCCATTTAACGCCTTTGCGGCTGTTGTTTGAAGTGCTTTGTAAATCATGCCTTTGCGGGAGAAACCAACCAGTACAGGAAGCTTAAATATTTTAAAAGCATCCAGGTTTTGGAGTAGTTCATAATTATGTTCGATGGTTTTACCGAAACCAAATCCGGGATCAATAATGACGTCGTGAACGTGAAGTGCCTTTAATGCTGCAATCTTTTTAGCCAGATAATCAATTACATCCAGGGTTACATTTTGGTATGTTGGATTTTGATGCATGTTTTGCGGCGTACCTTGCATATGCATAATCATATAGGGCACCTGTAGCCTCGCCACCGTTTCGAACATGTGTTGATCTAAATCTCCAGCGGATATATCATTAATAATCTGTGCGCCTGCATGGATGGTTTCTTCGGCCACTTTCGCCCTAAAGGTATCAACTGAAATAACTACCTCCGGAAATTCTTTCACCAGACTTTCTACTACCGGAATCAATCGGTCTGATTCTTCGGTTGCAGAGATATCGATGGCGCCCGGTCTGGACGAGTATCCGCCAATATCGATGAAGGTGGCACCTTCTTTTAAAAAGGCTTCAGTTTTTGTAAGTGCATCATCAACAGATTTTGTACGGCTATTGCTATAAAAAGAGTCGGGCGTAACATTTAAAATAGCCATTACTTTTGGCAAGCTTAAATCCACTAACTTTCCTTTAATATTGATGCTTTGCTGAGGTTCAAAAAAGTTTTTTTCTGACATGATAAACCCTTTCGGGATTTGAGTTTCGCTATAAAAATGTATCTTTAGCTTTTGTTTTTCGCAACAAAAATACACTAAAACTTAATAAATACTGGCTTTGATACAAACAAATACCGCTGTAGAATTTGATGAAGTAATTGCAGTTTGCAGATCATTGTTTTTGAAAAAAACGAAAGATTATGGTACCGCCTGGCGCATCCTCAGACCAAGTTCCATTACCGATCAGATTTTTATTAAGGCTCAACGCATCCGTACGCTCGAAGAAAAAAAGGTAAGTAAGGTTGGTGAAGGAATTATTCCAGAATATATCGGCATTATTAACTATTGTGCAATCGCCATGATGCAGCTTGAACTGAGCGAAACAGATCCGCTTGAAATGCCATTTGAAAAGGTTGAGCATTTGTTTGAGGAGAAAATTACGGAAACAAGAGATTTAATGCTGGCTAAAAATCATGATTACGGCGAGGCCTGGCGTGATATGAGAGTAAGTTCATTAACCGATTTAATTTTAATGAAAATTTTCAGAGTAAAACAAATTGAAGATAATGAAGGACAAACTTTAGCTTCAGAAGGGGTGAAGGCGAATTATCAGGACATGCTTAATTATTCGGTTTTTGCTTTAATTAAACTTGGCGTTAAATAAATTAATGATAAAAGCGATAATTGTGCAGATTAAACCAATTCCATTGAAAATAAATAAATACTAATGAAAAATATATTGTTAAACTTTTCCCGTTTTTTTGTTGGCGCATTGTTTATTTTCTCAGGCTTAATTAAGGCAAATGACCCGCTGGGATTTGGTTATAAACTTCAGGAATATTTTGAAGTTTTTCACATGAATTTCCTTAGTCCTGCGGCTACAGGTATTGCCATCTTGCTTTGTACATTGGAAATTGTATTGGGCGCATTGCTTATACTTGGTTTCTGGAGCAAAAAGGTTACCTGGGGTTTATTATTGTTAATTATATTCTTTACACTGCTAACGTTCATTTCTGCTGCTTTTAAAGTGGTAACGAGCTGCGGCTGTTTTGGTGATGCTATTCCGCTTACACCATGGCAATCGTTCAGTAAAGATTTAATTTTACTGGTGCTAATCATAATTATCTTCATCAATAAAGATTTAATTACGCCTTTATTTAAAAAAACATCCCGCCAGCGCAATATTGCTATTGCAATAACCTTGTTGTCTTTAGGTTTTGGCTTGTATACCTATAATGTTCTTCCGGTAATCGATTTTCTGCCATACAAAGTTGGGGCGCATATTCCATCACTAATGGTGATTCCTCCTGGTGAGAAACCTGATGAATTTGAAATCATGTATCACCTAAAAAATAAACATACAAAAGAGGAGAAAGACATGAGTGATAAGGATTACCTTAAAACTGAAATCTGGAAAGACAACAACTGGGAAATTATTGGTGAGCCTGTAAAGCGATTGGTTAAAAAAGGTTATGAACCAAAAATTAAGGATCTCGTAATCAGTGATGCCTCTGGCACGGATTATACAAAGGAAATTATAGAAAACCCTTACTACAGTTTGATTTTTGTGGCTTATGATTTGAATAATACCAATGAAAATGCCATCGGGAAATTGAACGCCATTGCAATGAATGCGACGCAGCAATTTAACATACGTACGGTTTTACTTACTTCAAATGCAGCACAGGACGCAGAAGCTTTCGTGAAAAAGAATAACCTGTTTTCGGAAGTTTTTTATGCAGATGCCGTACCTTTAAAAAGTATGGTGAGGGCAAATCCAGGTATTTTGTTGTTGAAGAATGGCGTGGTTGTTAATAAGTGGCACAATCATAACTTACCAACCTTTGATCAGTTAAGTAGAAAATATTTCGATAAGCAATGATTGGATACGCCATAAAAAAACTGCTTTATGGTTTACTGGTGATGGCAGGCGTAGTGCTGGTTGTTTTTGTGCTTTTTAATATTTTACCTGGCGATCCGGCAAGAATGACGATGGGCCAACGTGCTGATGTACAATCCTTAGAGGCTGTTCGTAAAGAATTTGGATTAGATAAATCGAAGCCAGTACAATTTCTATTGTATATTAACGATCTATCACCAGTAAGTTTGCTTGATAATGATAGCGCCAGTAAGGCAAAGTATCATTTTGTAAAAATGATCAGCTTTGATAAAAAAGTATTGGCCTTGAAATGGCCCTATCTGCGCAGTTCCTATCAAACGAAAAGAGATGTTACGGCCATATTATCAGAGACGGTTCCAAACACATTTGTATTGGCATTAACAGCGATGATATTTGCCACCATAATTGGTGTTTTTCTAGGCGTATTATCTGCTGTTTATAAAGATTCATGGATAGATAAGTCTGCAAATGCATTTGCCATCCTCGGAATTTCTGCCCCATCTTTTTTTGCAGGAATTATCATTGCCTGGATTTTTGGTTTTATGCTAAGCGATTACACTGGTCTAAAAATGAACGGAAGTTTATATGCTTATGATCCATTTAAAGGTGAAATTTTAACTTTAAGAAATTTGTGGTTGCCGATGGTCACCTTAGGTTTAAGGCCATTAGCAATCATTGTTCAATTAACCAGAAGTGCCATGCTTGATGTTCTGGCCCAGGATTACATTCGTACAGCAAAAGCCAAAGGATTAAGCAGAAATGCCATTATTTATAAACATGCTTTAAAAAATGCGATGAATCCCGTAATCACAGCTATTTCAGGATGGTTTGCCTCATTACTGGCAGGTTCATTTTTTGTAGAATATGTTTTTGGGTATAATGGTTTGGGCAGAACTACCGTTACCGCTTTAGAAATGTCGGATTTTCCTGTAGTGATGGGTTCCATATTATTTATTGCTTTTGTATTTGTGGTGATTAATATTCTGGTCGATATTCTTTATGCTTATGTTGATCCAAGGGTAAAATTAAATTAGAGATGACCGCAGAAGAAATCATCAATTATACCAAAGTTGCTGACCAATGCATCATTAAAATTTTTAGTCAGTCAATAACAGCACTGCCAGAAGCAGAGCGATTGTTCAGTCATGTACTTAATGCGCAACATATCTGGGCGAAACGGATTTTCGGTATTGAGCCGCTTTATGGTGTTTGGCAGATTCATTCCAGAGCGGATTTTAAAAAAATCTCAGAAGATAATTTTAAGCTAATTGATGAAGCGTTAAAGGAGAACAATCTAGATCAGGTGATTCACTATCAAAATTCCAGGGGTACACAGTTTGAAAATCAAGTAGCTGAAATTTTATTTCATTTATTTAATCATTCTACTTATCATCGTGGTCAGGTGGTTACCTTATTAAAGAAAGCAGGTTTTGAACCACCAGTTACTGATTATATCATATTAAAACGAGACCATTTATTATAGGTCTATTGAAAAAAACTACGAATGAAGATTTTTCTTATTGGATACATGGGCTGCGGGAAAAGTACAAAGGCCAAACAACTGGCACACCGTTTAGGCTGTCCGGTTATTGATCTGGATAATGAAATTGTAACAAAATCTGGTAAAACTATTGCTGAAATTTTTGCTGAATTTGGAGAGAGTGGCTTTAGGGATTATGAAAGCGAGATGCTTAAAACATTTCAATATCCTGAAACCTGTGTGGTGGCAACTGGGGGCGGACTGCCGTGCTTTTTTGACAATATGGATTGGATGAATGCTAATGGAACAACAGTTTATCTTGAAATGGAGCCAGCACAACTGGTATCCCGACTTCAAAACAGGCATAAGAGACCATTAATTAAGGACTTAGATGATGAACAATTGTTGGATTTTGTTCAGTTGAAACTGACTGAAAGAAATCCTTTTTACAGACAGGCCAAAATTATTGTTAATGCATTTGATCTGGATGCGGAAACACTTGAAAACGCAATAATAGGTAATCTTTAACCTGGTATATTATCATCAATTATTTTAGCTGAAAGTAAGGCTAATGGAATCCCACCACCTGGATGTACACTTCCACCACCAAAGTATAATCCTGTGATTTTTGAACTAAAATTAGGATGCCTTAAAAAAGCTGCAAACTGACTATTGGAACTATTCCCATAAAGTGAACCTTGATAAGAGCCCGTTTTACTTTCAATGCTTCTTGGATCCAAAATTTGTTCGCAAATAATATCTTTTTCTATATTTCGATTTAGAATGCGACTAACTTTTTTTATGATCTGCATTCTGGCTTTCTGAATTAAAAGGTCCCAGTTTTGTCCATCATTTGATGGAACATTAATCATAACAAACCAATTTTCGCTATCATTCGGCGATTCATTTCTTAAGTGTTTTGCACTGATATTAATGTACACTGTAGGGTCATCACTAATGGTTTTCTCTTTCCAAATTGAATTAAACTCATCCTGGTAATCTTTTGCAAAGAAGATATTGTGTAAACCTAAATCGCTGTAGTTTCCATCCATGCCCCAATAGAAAATTAGGGCAGAGCTACTGCGCTCCTGACTAAGTAATTTTTTTGGAGGATCAATATTTTTAAGCAAATTTTTATAGGTAAACCAAATGTCGAGGTTAGAAACTACAATTTCTGCTTTATAAGTTTTATCGTAAATTTTAGCACCCAGTATTTTAGGTTGAGCACCCTCAGTGTAAAGAATTTCCTCTACTTTTTGGTTGTAATGAAATTTTACACCCAATTCTTCTGCTAATTTTACTAAAGCGGTTACAATGCCATACATTCCGTTTTTCGGTAAAAAGGCACCAAAATGGTATTCAAAGTGAGGAATAACATTTAAAGTAGCGGGTGCCTGATAAGGATCTGAACCATTATAGGTGGCATATCGATTAAATAATTGTGCTATCCGTTCATCTTTAAAAAAATGTTTGTTCGCTTTACTTTGTGATCTGAAAGCATCAATCTGTAAAAACCTAAAAACGGATTTTAAAGTATCCCAATGCAAATAACTTTTAAGCTTATGCAAGGTGCGTTCTAAAAATACCCGATGTGTTACCTCGTAAATTGTTTCGCTTTTTTTCAAAAATCGATTAACCTCTGCTGCTGTAGAATTGGTTTTAGCCTCTATTTCTTGCGCAAAGAGGTCAATGTCTGACTTTGCATTTAATCTCAACCCATCTTCATAGAAATAACGGCAAACTTCTTTCAATTTAATGTAATCAAAATAATCTTTTGGGTTTTTTCCTGCAAGCGTAAAAAGTTCATCTACATATTGGGGCATGGTGAACAGACTTGGTCCGGTATCAAACCTAAAGCCCTTCATTCTAAGCTCACCTAATTTGCCACCAGGTTTAGAGTTTGCTTCAAAAACATCAACTTGATAGCCTTTTAAAGTCAGGCGAATGGCAGCGGCAATTCCTGCAATTCCTGCGCCGATAACAATTGCTTTAGGCATGCTGCTATTTTAAATCTGCTAAATAAATACGGGTTTGTTTCTCTATCTCTATGCTTGCTAAATTAACGACAGTGTTTAATTTATCACTATCTTTTTTCACCGGCATTTTGCGAATAGTACTTAAGGCATTAATATACCACTCACTCCAGGCTTGTAAAATATGTTTTTCATCAGCCGCTGATTTTCCTGTTGCTATTGCATTTTTACTGAGTTCAAATTCTGTTTTTAAGCGAATTAAACCGTCATTTTTAATTTGATTAACGGTTGTACCAGCCATATTTTCGTCTGCTGAGATTAAGCTGTAAGCTGCTGTTAAAGCACTGATGCCAACATTCTCCATTTCTGTGGAAGAAACCTTATCAATTCTATCTTGATCGGTATGGTAAAATACATCAGTAAAATGCCACATCAATAAGCCAGGGATTTTATTTTGTAAGAATGGGGTGTGATCACTTCCACCTTCGAAAGGATTATAGTTAACTGTCCAGTTAGCAAATTTGCCTTGAGCTTTACAAATATCAAAAACGAAATCATTAAAATAATGTGGGAATAAATCCTTTTCCTTCACATCTCCTGCACCCCATTCTGTGTGTTTATCATTTCCCCTCGTCCATATGGCCGATGGATCTGGCATTTTTTCAATCAGAAATGATCCTCCGGTTTTTTTGGTGTCTTCACCAACCATATCCAGGCTCATTCCCCATAAAATGCCTTTTGCCCTAACAGTATCCTCTGTAATATATCTTTTTGTAGATACAATTTCATCACCCCATAAAAAAGTGAGCGTACGTTGTGGTGCTATTTTTTTTGCCTGATACAATTCAGCCGTTAGTCGGGCCATTTCAGCAAGGGTACCAACGCCACTGGCATTATCATTTGCACCAGGCTCTTGTACATGGGCACTAAAAACAAAGCGCTCATCAGGATTTACACTACCCTTTACATTGGCTATAATTGTTAATTCTTCAGCAGGAAAAATTTTAGTTTGAATATTGACTTTTAATTTTGTTATACCTTTTAGGCAAGCTGTCTTCAATTTTTCTTTGGCAGCGTAAGATAGGAGTAGGGCCCAAACCTCACTGTTGGGCTTCATGCTACTAAATTGAATCGAAGTTTGGTTAATTTCCGGCTGTGTGTATTTAGGCATCGAATAACCCAACACACCAATCGCCCCAGCCTTAGTGGCAAGTTGCAATAATCTTGAAGGATGATTTTCTGAAAAAATGATCTTTCCTTTTAAATCTAGTTTTTCGATATCTGCAGGCTTAATGTTAGCGAGATAAATCACTTCTGCAGTTACGCCATCAACCGGTGTAGAGCCACAATTGATAGGAATCATATTGCGGTTGGTTTGATAGGAAATTAAGGGGGTCCGATCGCCAATCAGTTCTATATTTGCGTGAACAGGTTCCCAGGTATTATTCTTTAAAGTACGTTTTTCTATCCGATAAGTTAAAGGTGCCTCCTGTTCGTTCAGCTTCTGTTCAACAAAACCAGCATTTTTTAAAATATTTTCTACATAATGGATACTGGCATTGAAACCAGTGTTACCTGGAACCCTGAAATATTTTTCAACAAAGTCAGTTGTTTTATAAGCATTTTCCTCCTTAAATCCAGTTCGTGTTAATTTAAAGTATTCATCAGACGGAGTTTGTGCATAAGTCGTTATTCCTATGAATAGTAAAAGAAAGAGTGTTTTTGTTTTCATCGTAATAAATAAAAATGAAAGATACTAAGAATATCATTGCCGGGCGGTTTACTTATTGCTACAGCTTATTTAACTCATGTAAAATTAATATAAACTTAACTTGTACCGTTTCGGTTTTCGGTATAAATTTTGTATAATTGCTTAAATGGAGAGGTTTTTATCATGAGCAAAGAAATATTAGAGTTTTCTGTATTGGTTGATGAAAAGTTTGACCTAAATTTTAATTGGTTAGATGGCTTTTGGGGCATTGCATTTAAATTTTTTGGAAAATAATTTTTTATAACTGAATTTTTCTAAAACTGATGTCTTTCATCAGAAGTGATTTTTAGTATCAAAAATTTTCGCTTGCTCTTTTATTCGATTTAATCTTCTGGGGTTCCCACTTTAATCTTTAGCTCTTCACTTTCAGCTTTCTACTTTTCGCTTTAGTCTTTCTGCTTTTCGCTTTAATCTTTTAGCTTTCAGCTTTAGTCTTTCCGCTTTAATCTTTTACCCTTATATTTGCCGGATAATGAGTAGAAGAAAACCCGGTACGGTAACCATCATTCCAAACGTACAAATTATAGATATTGCTGAAGAAGGAAAAGGTGTTGGCAAGGCCGATGAATTAGTAATTTTTGTAGACAAAGCTGTTCCTGGTGATGTTGTGGATGTTCGTTTAACTAAAAAGAAAAAAAACTTTGCTGAAGCGATTATTGAACAATTGCACGAAAAATCAGCATTGCGCACAGATCCCTTCTGTCCTCATTTTGGAACTTGTGGCGGTTGCAAATGGCAGCATATGGGATATGATTCTCAATTAAAATTCAAGCAGAAAAACGTTGAAGCCGCCTTGCAACGTCTTGGTAAAATAGATACTTCAAATACCGAACCTATTTTAGGATCGGTAAAAAACAGATACTACCGTAATAAATTGGAATTTACATTTTCAAATAAACGTTGGCTGGATAGAACTGATATTGATCGTGATGAAGATTTTGATATGAATGCCTTGGGTTTTCATGTTCCGTTGCGGTTTGATAAAATATTGGATATTGAACATTGTTACCTGCAGGATGAGCCTTCCAATTCCATCAGGAATGCTGTTCGGAAGTATGCCTTGGAGCATCAGTTATCATTTTATGATTTACGCAACCATGAAGGTGTATTGCGGAACCTCATTATTCGTACCTCATCTACAGGTGAAGTAATGATTGCTGTTGTTTTTGCTTATCCTGATGAAGCGCAAATTGATGGCTTGATGCGCTTTTTGAAAGCAGAATTCCCTCAGATTACTTCACTATTATATATCGTTAATCAAAAGAAAAACGATACTATTTTTGATCAGGATGTGCATGTATTTGCTGGTAGAGATCATATTTTTGAAGAAATGGATGGTATTCGCTTTAAAATAGGCGTGAAGTCTTTTTACCAAACCAATTCTGAACAGGCATTTGAATTGTATAAAATCACCAGGGATTTTGCTGGATTTAAAGGTGATGAACTGGTTTATGATTTATATACGGGTGCAGGAACAATTGCCAATTTTGTAGCTAAAAATGTGAAGCAGGTTATTGGGGTTGAGTATGTGCCAACAGCAATTGAAGATGCTAAGTTTAATTCGGCATTAAACGGGATTGACAATACTGTTTTTTATGCCGGAGACATGAAAGATATTTTAACTTCTGAATTTATTGCCAGTCATGGTAAGCCGGATGTAGTAATTACGGATCCACCAAGGGCAGGCATGCATGCAGATGTAGTGCAAAGATTATTAGAAATGGAATCAGAAAAAATTGTTTATGTAAGTTGTAACGCGGCTACACAAGCAAGAGATCTGGAGTTATTAAAGGAGAAGTATGATGTGATACGCATTAAACCCGTAGACATGTTTCCACATACGCAACATGTAGAAAACGTAGTATTACTAAAATTAAAAGGATAACATTAGAGAATGATTGAATGTATAAATTATTTGTCAACATTCAATCCATCACTCATTCAAAAATATAACCATTAAGAATGGATAGAGAAGAATTATTAAACGCAACGCCTGAGGATGGGGGCGCATCTCAGCAGAAACAGGAAAGTCCTTTGGTGAGCCTGGAAAAAGATTTAACTTTTTATGCAGATGCTATTAAAGAAGTAGGTATTGAAATTATGGTTGAAGGCATTTCTGCACATCCCATTTTTATTGCTCATCAACACGAGGTAAGCATTGGTGAAATGATTTTAAATAAAGAAGAATTAAATACAGATTGGTCTATTCAGGCCTCAACTTTGGAAGAATTTGTGGAAAAGGGAATTATTACAAAAGAAAAGAAAGAACCCTTTTTAAAAGTTTATAAAAGACCGGAAGATTTTATGTGTGTTTTTGTAATTGTACCAGAAGGAGCGAATTTTATTTATTATCCATATCAAAAAAGGTAAAAGGTGTAAGGTTATATCAATATTGCTAATTGATCTAGCTTTATAAAAATAAGCCGCTTTGCATCCACAAAGCGGCGAATTTATCATTAACTAAACTAAAGTTCTTAATTGACGTGATGAACATCTCCGCTTTTTGAGGTTGATGTTTTATTTAGTGCTGCATTTCCTTTGAAACTAACGTCGCCACCACCACTTGCTGCGGCTTCCAATCCTTTGTTAACATAGATACTTACATCAGATCCTCCCGATGCCTGTACTTTTGCATAATCTGTAAATAACTCATATGCATCAATATCACTGCCTCCGCTTGATTGAATGCTCATATTTGTAGCTTTGCCTTTAAGGTTGATGTCACTGCCGCCACTAGACTGAATGGTTAGGTCATTACTGACCAAATTTAATTTTAAATCTGATCCGCCGGATGCCCTAATGGCCAGGCTGTTGGTTTTAATTGGGGTTTGCGTAAATACATCTGATCCACCGGAAGCAGCAATTTCGTTTAATGTTTTATAACTTACATAAGCCTTAATTTCACGGTTTTTAAACATACCGCTCCAGCTAATCCCATCCTTAAATTTGATGGTGATTTTATCTCCACGTTGTTCCACTACAATATCTTCCAAGGTTTTACTATCGGATTTAATTGTAACACTTTCAGTGTTTCCCTGAGTGAGGTATAAATCAATTCCACTGCTTACGCCAATACTGTTGTAATTTTTAACCGGAAAGTTTTTGCTTTCCTGTGCCATGATTACAGTTGCTGAAAAAGTAAAAAATAAGATAGTAGATATTCTGATCAGGTTTTTCATAAATTTGTTTTTGGTTAGTCATTAGACGCAGGCAAGACGGAAACGTTGCAAGCAACCGAAATTATTTTTGAAATAGTTTGAATTTCAGCCTTAAAATTGTTCTTTTTGTATTCAATCCTTTTATACAATGGCATCGCAACTCCTCATACTTAATAAGAAACAGATTCAACAAAAGATAGATCGCATTGCGTATCAGATTTTGGAAGATAATTTAAATGAGAAAGAGGTAGTATTAGCCGGCATTTGGGATCGGGGATATAAACTGGCTTTACGTTTGGAAAAGGTGCTGAAAAAAATTGCTGGTTTTAAGTTAACCCTTTTACGCATCGATCTTCAGAAAGAAAGTAGTAAACTGATTGCAACTACTGATTTAGATGAAAGTCAATGGAAAAATAAAGTCATTATTATAGTAGATGATGTTCTAAATAGCGGAAAAACCCTGGCATACGGATTAGGTGTCTTTCTGAATACGCCGCATAAAAAAATTCGTACCGTTGTTCTTGTAGATAGAAGTCATAAAATTTTCCCTGTAGCAACTGATTTCGTGGGGCTGAAAATGGCTACCGTTTTAAAGGAACATGTAGATGTGATTATGGATGTAGAGGGTGAGGAAGATCGTGTTTATCTAAGTTAGTATCAGGTAGCTCGTAACAAAGCTAACTTCCTCAACGCATATTTTGAAGAGCAATTAACATCATTTAACTTAATTTATTCCTATTAACAGGCTAAATTTGCAATTCACGCCATTTTTTTGCAATTTCCCGGCATGTACCTTCCTCGAAAAAATAATTTCATTTATCGCTTTTTCTCTTGGTACATTGAGTATATTATTAAAAAGGATTTTGTAAGTCTTCAATATGATAAAGTCGACACCAATGAAGATGCATCAATCTTGATTTTAGCCAATCATTTTAGCTGGTGGGATGGTTTTTTCATTTTTTACGTCAATAAGAAATTATTTAGAAAGCAGTTCCATGTTTTGGTAAATGCGGAAAATTATAGCAAAGTTGGTTTCTTAAAGTATCTTGGTGCATTCGCTGCAAAAAACAGTGGGAGAGATGTTTTGGAAATGTTGAATTACGCAGCTAAATTATTAGAGGATAAAAATAACCTGGTTCTTGTCTTCCCTCAAGGTAAGTTATATTCCAATCATTTAAAAAATATCACTTTCGAAAAAGGGGTAATGCAAATTATAAAATCTTGTCATAAAAGATTCAATATCATTTTTGCTGCAACATTTGTAGATTATTTTTCCAAACGGAAACCAAGTGCAAAAACCTACCTTCAGCATTGGGAAAGTGAAGAATATATGAGTTTGCAATTGCTAAAAAGTGCATATAATAAACATTATGAGCAGTCTGTTGTTAAACAAACACAACTTACTGAATGACCATTTTTATCTATGCCGTTTTAATATTTATGGTGATCCGTTTTTCGGTAACCGTATTTAACTTTCTATCTAACCCTAAATTACCCAGAGTAATTAAGCACTACAATGATTTTGTTTCTATTTTAATTCCTGCACGTGATGAAGCAGAGGATATTATTCCCCTACTTGAATCGATTAAGAGTCAGGATTACCAAAACTACGAGGTCATTGTGCTGGATGATCAGAGTAGTGACAACACCTTTGAATTGGTAAGTGCTTTTTCAATAATAAACCCACAGTTTAGAATAGAGCGTGGAGGTGAACTTCCAAAAGGCTGGTTAGGGAAAAATTATGCCTGCCATCAACTTGCGGCATTAGCAAAAGGAAAGTACTTATTATTTGTAGATGCTGATGAAGCGATTAAAAAAGGCTTCATTAATAGCTTAATTAACAGGATGGAAATCGGTCATTTGGTTTTGATCAGTATATTTACGAATCAGGTAATGAAGTCTATTGGTGAGTGGCTCACTGTTCCGTTAATGCATTTTATTTTATTAAATCTTTTACCGTTGAGATTGGTAAAGTCTTCCGGCAATCCGGCATTTGCTGCAGCCAGTGGACAGTGTATGTTTTTTAAAGCAGATAATTACAAGAAAAATCAATGGCACCAACAAGTATGCAATAAGGTGGTAGAAGATGTAGAAATTATGAAAGCTGTAAAATTGCAAAAATTTAATGGAGAGGCTTTACTAGGTAATGGGTTGATCTACTGCCGGATGTATAAAAATTTGAACGAAAGCCTAAATGGCTTTAGTAAAAATTTACTTGCTGGTTTTGGTAACAACGTAATTATCTTACTATTTTACCAGCTTTTGGTTACGGTAGGACCTTTAATTTTATTATTAAACTTTAATATCTCTTTACTTGTATTACCGTTAACATTAATTTTTTTAAGCAGAATAATGGTTTCCTATTTATCAGGACAGAACGTTTTAATCAATCTAGTGCTTCATCCGTTCCAGATGTTTTTCTTCTTAATAATTTCATTTTTATCTATTATACAACACATTTTTAAAACAGGCACATGGAAGGGCAGATCGATCAAAGCGATTTAAAGATTAAAAGAATTGCAGTTGGTATTATCGCTGTTTTTCATATTGTTGGCTTAGTAGGTTTTTTAATACAAGCTACACATCCTTACTTTATGAAAATGGTACCTTTTCATCTGCTGTTGATGTTTGCCATCATCGTTTTCACTTATAATGGTGATGTTAAGCGCCTTTCTCTATTTGTTTGCGGAGTCTTTTTATGTGGCTGGTTGGTAGAGGTGCTTGGTGTACATACAGGCAAAATTTTCGGAAGCTATTATTATGGCGATACATTAGGATATAAAATTGCTGCAGTTCCTTTGTTAATGGGCGTAAATTGGGTGATTTTAATCTTCAGTATTGGTCAGATGATGAAAAGTTTAAAGATTAGAAATAGTATTTTAGCTTCATTATCAGGTGCACTTATTTTAATTATTTTCGACTTCTTTATGGAACCTGTTGCCATGAAATTTGATTACTGGCAATGGGATTGGCATGAGGTACCCCTTCAAAATTATATCGCCTGGTTTATCGTATCTGTTATTTTATTGAAATTTTATTACGCATTGGGACTCAAACAGCAAAAATACATTGGTACCGCTATGTTTGTAGCACAATTAATCTTTTTTGTTGTCTTATACATGACAACAGGAACAAATATTTTTGCTTAATTTTGTAGTTCAATGGGTTATAACTTACAAGTCAATATTGATAAATCATCTGGGTTTTGCTTCGGAGTGGTTTATGCTATCGAAATGGCAGAAGATATTTTAGATAACGAAGGTTATTTATATTGTCTTGGCGATATTGTTCATAATGATGAAGAGGTTGAACGTTTAACCAAGCGTGGATTAAAAATTATTGATCACGAAGTTTTAAAAGACTTACGAAATGAAAAGGTTTTAATCAGGGCACATGGCGAAGCACCATCAACTTATCAATTGGCTCTTGAAAATAACCTTACACTAATTGATGCATCATGCCCTGTGGTGTTAAAACTTCAGAATAGAATCAAAAATTCTCATGATGATGATGAGCAGATTTTGATTTTCGGCAAGCATGGCCATGCAGAAGTAATTGGCTTGCAAGGGCAAACCGATGGAAAAGCCATCGTTTTTCAAGACCTAGCCGAACTTGATCGTGTTGAACTTCCATCAAAATTTACGTTATACAGCCAAACCACAAAAAGTACAGATAAGTTCTATCATATAAAAGATGAATTGCTGAGTCGTGGCTATGACGTAAAAGCAAACGATACCATTTGCAGACAAGTATCTAACCGATATCAGGAGCTAGAAAACTTTGTGAGCCACTATGATAAGATCATTTTTGTTTCAGGTAAGAAATCATCCAACGGAAAAGTGCTGTACGATGTATGTAAAAAATTCAACGATCAATCCTATTTCATTTCGAATATAGAAGAATTAGATTTAAGCTGGTTCACAGAAAATGATAAGGTTGGAATCTGTGGTGCTACTTCAACACCTATGTGGCTTATGGAAAAAGTGAAAGCCCAATTAGAACAATACTAAACATCCGTTCTGCTGTAACTTTTACCTGCGTTAACTGTTTATCTTATAAATTATAAACATTTAATATTCTCCATTTGAAAAAGAATCATGCTTATTTAGGTGTCTTAATTGCCGTAGTGGTAATTGCTGTATGGCTTAGCTCCCTTTCTTTTTTGCTATCATGGAATTTTGAATGGAGTAATCCACTTGTTTACCTGATGATTTTCGTTCAAATGCATCTTTATACAGGCTTATTCATTACAGCTCATGATGCCATGCATGGCACAATTTCATCTAATAAAACGGTTAACAATTTTATTGGTTATCTTTCTGTATTCCTTTACGCAGGCTTTTTCTATAACCGTTTATATGCCAAACACCATAAACACCATAGCCATGTACATACTGAAGAAGATCCTGATTTTGCACCTCATGGTTTTTGGAAATGGTATTTAAGGTTTATGCTTAATTATGTAACGGTTATTCAACTCATCATTATGGCTGCAGCTTTTAATGTTTTACAAATTTGGTTTGAACAGCAAAACTTATTGCTTTTTTGGGTTTTACCATCACTGCTTAGTACTTTTCAATTATTTTATTTCGGCACTTACCAACCACATAAAGGAAATCATGAAAATGAATATCACTCCTCAACACTCCAAAAAAATCATCTACTTGCTTTTTTTACCTGTTATTTTTTTGGATATCATTTAGAACACCATCAAAAGCCAGCTACACCTTGGTGGCAATTGTATAAAACAAAATAAATCGATTGGTTTAAAAGATCACAGGCTTGAAATTAACGACTATCGAATCTGCTTTAATACTGATGTAAATTTGACTAAAAAATGTCTAGTATCACATTTTAAGGATAGGCATAAAACAATAAAAACGCGATATTTGCGCCACGAAACATATTTTTATCAATGAGCAAAAAGGGAATTTTACTTGTAAATTTAGGAACACCTGATAGTCCGGCAACACCCGATGTTAAAAAATATCTTGATCAGTTTTTGATGGATGAGCGGGTGATTGATATCCCTAAATTAAACAGAACACTATTGGTTAAGGGAATAATTGTTCCCTTCCGTAGCCCTAAAACTGCTAAATTATATAAGGAAATCTGGAATGAAAATGGATCTCCGTTACTGTATTATAGTCGCTTACAAGCGCAAATGTTACAGGAAAAACTGGGTGACGAATATCATGTAGAACTGGCCATGCGTTATCAAAGTCCGTCTATTGCATCTGCATTGGCCAACTTAAAGGCTGGTTTGGTAGAAAGTATTCAGGTTATTCCAATGTTTCCGCAATATGCCTCTGCAAGTTCGGGCTCTGTGATGCAATTGGTGATGGAACTGGTGAGTAAATGGCAAACAGTACCACCAATCTCCTTCGTAAATTCTTTCCATGATAATGAGCTGATGATTAAGGTTTTTGCTGAAAATGCCAGAAAACATCAGGTAGAAGATTTTGATCATGTGCTTTTTAGTTTCCATGGATTGCCTGAACGCCAACTTTTAAAATGTGATCACACCGGTAGCTATTGTTTAAAAACAGCAGATTGCTGCCAGACTTTAAATGATACGAATAAATTTTGTTATTCTGCACAGGGGCATGATACCGCCAGGCTAATAGCAAAAGAGCTTAACCTATCAAGAGATCAATATACGGTTTGCTTTCAATCGCGTTTAGGGAAGGAACCATGGGTACAACCTTATACAACTGATGTATTGAAAAAATTGGCTGCTGAAGGTAAAAAACGATTATTGGTTTTTAGTCCGGCGTTTGTTGCCGATTGCTTAGAAACACTTTATGAAATAACTGTTGAATACCATGAAGAATTCAGAGCATTAGGTGGCGAACACGTACAATTGGTAGAAAGCTTAAATGATAGTCCGGTGTTTATTGAGGCTTTGGCTAATATGGTAAAATAACTTTCTGAAATGGCGAAATTTATTATTTTAATGGGGGTTTCCGGAAGTGGAAAAACAGTTATTGGCAAAGCATTGGCACCAGTAATTAATGCTGAATTTATTGATGGCGATAATTTACATGCTCAAAGAAATGTAGATAAAATGGCTGCTGGTATTCCACTTACCGATGCTGACAGGCAAGACTGGCTTGAATTAATTGCGCAAGTTGGGCATAAACATGTAGCTCAGGGAACAAGTTGCATTATTGCCTGTTCTGCACTTAAAAGGGCATATCGTGATCTGTTAAGAAAAGGCAACAATTCAATCTGTTTTGTATACCTGAAAGGTAGCTTTGAATTGATTCATGAAAGAATTTCTAAAAGATCTCATCAATATATGCCTTCCAGTTTATTGGAAAGTCAGTTTGAAACTTTAGAAGAACCTCAAAATGATGAGACAGATGTTTTTGTGGTTTCTATAGATCAGGAAATCCCGCAGATTGTTGATGAAATTGCTAAAGCAGGGGGCATTTCGTAATCATTGAAATGATCTGTTCTGTTGCGCCTTTTTTGTCTTTTACATATTGTTTAGCAATTATTGCAGCTTCGGTATTCTCCTTGAAATCATCAAAAACACTTATTAATTCTTCAGCTATGCTAATGCTTTTTGCCGCTCCCAAAGCAATTAAATCCTTCGCCTCCTGAAATTTATCATACTTAGGGCCAAAAATTATAGGTAAACCAAAAGCAGCTGCTTCTAAAGTATTATGAATGCCAGCACCAAAACCACCACCAATATAAGCCACCTTTCCATATTGATAAAGTGCAGACAGCATGCCGATGTTATCAATAATTAAGACTTGAAACTTAAGATCTGAGATTTTAGAATGGCCAACATTTAATTGCGAACTGAAAACCGAAAATCGTATGCTGCCTACCGGAAAATGTTTTTCTATACTTTCAATGTGGCTTTCATGAATTTCATGCGGTGCGATTATAAATTTCCAGTCGGGATATTTTTTTGGCAAAGCTGATAAAATTTTTTCATCTTCTGGCCAGGTGCTTCCACCTATTACAGTTGGCGAATTTCCAATAAACGCTTCAATTAAATCTAATTTTTTCGGCGTTTGAGCATTCTCAAAAACCCTGTCGAAACGGGTATCACCATTAATAGTTACCTGATCTATCCCGATTGATTTAAGTAAATTTTTACTTTCTTCATTTTGAACAAAGAAATAAGTCACCGCTGATAACATTTTCCGATAGAAGCTGCCATACCATTTAAAAAATGCCTGGCTAGGTCTGAAGATTCCAGAAATTACATACAGCGGAATGCCTCTGAGGTGAAGCTCATTGAAATAAAAATGCCAGAACTCATATTTTGTAAATATGGCCATTTCAGGGTTAACCGCATCAATGAATTTTTTTGCATGGTATTTAGTATCAAGCGGAAGATAGAAAACATCAGCCAAAGCATAATTTTTTCTGATTTCATATCCTGATGGCGAAAAGAACGTGACCACAATTTTTTTTGAAGGATATTTTTCTTTTAGTTTTTCCAATACTGGCCTTCCCTGTTCAAACTCTCCTAAAGATGCAAAATGAAACCAGATGTGTTTTTGACTGGCATCTATCCGCTCTGCAATTTGTTGATAAACATTTTTACGGCCACGAATAAACAGTTTAGCCTTTAGGTTAAATAGAGAAAAAATCCTGATGATGAAAGCATAAACCTGAATTCCGAGGATGTAAAGCAAAAGCATAAGTGTAATTTCATATCTTCGTGGCAAGATAAAACGAATATATTTAAAAAGCTTAAGAATATATGAAAATAGCCGTTATTGGGACCGGATACGTAGGTTTAGTTACAGGAACATGTTTAGCAGAAACAGGAAACGATGTAATCTGTGTAGATATAAATGAAAGTAAGGTAAAAAAAATGCAGGATGGTGAAGTGCCCATTTATGAGCCTGGACTAGACCTGTTATTCCATAGGAATATTGAGCAGGGGAGGTTAACCTTTACCACTAATCTTGCTGATGCAGTGAAAGATGCACAAATTATCTTCATGGCCTTGCCTACGCCTCCGGGTGGAGATGGCGCTGCTGACCTTTCATATATTTTAGGTGCGGCAAAAGATATTTCTAAACTGATTACAGAATATAAAGTTATTGTAAATAAATCTACTGTTCCTGTAGGTACAGCAGATCAGGTTAAGGCGGTTTTCCAGGCAAATACTTCCATCGAAGTGGATGTGGTTTCTAATCCTGAGTTTTTAAGGGAAGGTGTTGCTGTTGATGATTTCATGAAACCCGATCGTGTGGTGTTGGGTACCAGAAGCGAAAAAGCTAAAAAATTAATGGCAGAGCTATACGGTCCTTATGTCCGTCAGGGAAATCCAATTTTATTTATGGATGAGCGTTCTTCTGAGTTAACTAAATATGCTGCTAATTCATTTCTGGCTACTAAAATTACCTTCATGAATGAAGTAGCAAACCTTTGTGAGTTGGTTGGAGCAGATGTAGATGCAGTGAGAAAAGGGATTGGATCGGATGACCGGATTGGGAAGCGTTTTCTTTTCCCTGGGGTAGGATATGGTGGCTCGTGTTTCCCGAAAGATGTTCAGGCATTAGTGAAATCTTCTGATGATTATGCTTATGACTTCCAGATTTTGAAATCGGTAATGGAAGTTAACGAGCGACAAAAAACTATTCTGGTAGATAAGGTGCTGAAATATTATAAAAATGATATCAAAGGAAAGCATTTTGCGCTTTGGGGACTTGCATTTAAGCCAGAAACTGATGACATTCGTGAAGCGCCGGCACTATACATCATAAAAGCCCTGATTGAGCAAGGTGCTAGTATTACCGTATTTGATCCTGAAGCGATGAAAAATGTAGAAGCTATTATTGGTGATCAAGTAAAATATGCTAAAAACCAGTATGAGGCACTGGAAAATGCAGATGCGCTACTCATTGCTACAGAATGGTCGGTATTCCGGAATCCTGATTTTGAAAAAATTGATCAAATCTTAAAAAATAAAGTAGTATTTGATGGTCGTAATTTGTATGATTTACAAAAAATGATCGATCTTGGCTACTATTATAACAGTATAGGCAGAAAATTGATAGATTAAAATGAGCCAAAAAAGAATTTTAATCACAGGTGCAGCCGGATTTTTAGGCTCTCATCTTTGTGATCGTTTTGTGAAAGAGGGTTATCACGTTATTGGAATGGATAACCTGATCACTGGTGATTTGGCCAATATTGAGCACCTCTTCAAATTGGAAAACTTTGAGTTTTACAATCACGATGTTTCGAAATTTGTACACGTTCCTGGCAAGCTTGATTATATTCTTCATTTTGCTTCGCCAGCCAGCCCAATTGATTATCTCAAAATTCCAATACAAACCTTAAAAGTTGGTTCTTTAGGTACCCATAACTTGTTAGGCTTGGCTAGAAATAAAGGCGCAAGAATGTTAATTGCTTCAACTTCTGAGGTATATGGAGATCCAAGTGTAAACCCACAGCCAGAAGAATATTGGGGAAATGTAAATCCTGTTGGCCCTCGTGGTGTATATGACGAAGCCAAGCGTTTTCAGGAGGCCATTACCATGGCTTATCACACTTTTCATGGTGTAGAAACTAGAATTGTTAGAATTTTTAATACCTATGGCCCAAGAATGCGCCTAAATGATGGCCGTGTTTTACCTGCATTTATTGGTCAGGCTTTAAGGGGAGAAGATTTAACTGTTTTTGGTGATGGTAGTCAAACCCGTTCATTTTGCTATGTAGACGATTTAATTGAAGGTATTTTTCGCTTACTTATGAGTGATTATGCTCAGCCTGTAAATATTGGTAATCCGGATGAAATTACCATCAAACAATTTTGTGAAGAAATTATCAAACTTACAGGTACTTCACAAAAAATAGTTTACAAGGAGCTTCCTCAGGATGATCCGAAGCAAAGGCGACCCGATATTACCAAAGCCCGTAAAATTTTAAGTTGGGAACCAAAAATAGGCCGGGCAGAAGGTTTGAAAATTACTTATGAATATTTCAAATCTTTACCGCCGGAAGCATTAGAAAAAATCGATCATAAAGACTTTACCACATTTAACCGTTAAGATGTCAAAAATATTAGTTACGGGTGGAACTGGATATATAGGTTCTCACACTGTTATAGCATTACACAATGCAGGTTATGAAGTTGTCATCATAGATAACTTATCAAACTCACACATTAAAATTTTAACCCAGCTACATACCATTACCGGCAAGTGGTTTGATTTTAATGAAATTGATCTTCAGGACGAAAATGCTGTAAAAGAATTTGCAGCTGCCCATTCGGATATCACAGGGATTATTCACTTTGCTGCATCTAAAGCGGTTGGTGAATCTGTTGAGCAACCTTTAAAATACTATAAAAATAACTTTTACGGCTTAATCAACCTACTTACTTCATTCAACAGAAAAATTGATTTTGTATTTTCTTCCTCCTGTACCGTTTATGGCCAGCCTGATAGCTTGCCGGTTACAGAGGCCGCTCCGGTAAAAAAGGCAGAGTCGCCATATGGCAATACCAAGCAGGTAGCAGAAGAAATTTTAGCAGAAACTGCAGCTGTAACGCCAGAATTAAATGTTATCGCATTGCGCTATTTTAATCCGGTAGGTGCACATGAAACCGCTTTAATAGGCGAATTGCCAAATGGGGTTCCTGCTAATTTAGTGCCCTTCATTACACAATCGGCTATTGGTAAGCGTGGACCAATTACGGTTTATGGGAATGACTACGACACCCCTGATGGTTCTGCTATACGTGACTATATCCATGTGGTAGACCTGGCAAAAGCGCATGTAGCAGCAATCAAAAAACTAGAAAAGAAAGAAACTTCTTCAAACTACGATGTTTTTAATATCGGAACCGGTAAAGGATCTTCAGTTTTGGAAATCATTTCTGCCTTCGAAAGTGTTAATGGGGAAAAACTTAATTATAATATTGGCCCAAGAAGAGCTGGTGATGTTGTCCAGGTTTATGGTGATGTTACCAAATCCAATCAGGAATTGGGTTGGAAAGCTGAACTGGATATTAACGAAATGATGCGATCTGCCTGGGAATGGGAAAAATATATCAAGGCTAACCCTTTTTAAATGAAATTATCAGCGCACAAAGATTTAAAAAATGCAATAACAGACTTGCCTGTTAAGGAAAAAGACAGGTTGTTATTGCGTTTAATTGCAAAAGATAAAGTGCTTACTGAACACCTTCATTATAAATTACTGGAAGATGAATCAGATCTGGAAAACCGGAAAGAAAAGATCAAGGCTGATGTAGAAGATCAGCTTGCGGATTTAAAAAAGCTAAATGCGAAGGAAGCTTTGGTTAAAGTAAGGAAGATGATTACAACTGTGAATCATTTTTATAAAGTTACGAAGGATCCGATTGGTGAAGTTGAATTGAAGATATACATATTAAACATCGTACCATTCGACTATCGTAAATCAACTCTAGGTTATCGGGATTACATGATTTTATTTTCTGCGTTTTATTTAAAAACTGTAGCAATAACCATCAATAAATTTAAAAAATTACATGAGGATTTGCAGTATGATCTAAGTGAAAACTTAAATAACTTGCTCACTAAAATCTATTCCTCTAAATTAGCTTCGTCAGCTGAGGCATCAAACCTTCACCTTCCCAAAGAAATAAATTAACACGGTGATGTTCGGATTATTTAAGAAAAAGAAAATAGTGCCTGAATTTAATTTCGCCAATATTGGTGTAGATATGCATTCGCATATTATTCCAGGGATAGACGATGGCGCACAAACCTTACACGATTCTATTTTATTGGCTAAACGTTTTAAAACGTTGGGTTTTAAAAAGCTAATTGCAACACCACATGTTATGGCTGACTATTTTAGGAATACACCTGAGACCATTAATCGTGGATTAGACATTTTAAGAAAAGGTTTGGCAGATATACAGCTTGATTTGGAAGTAGATGCTGCCGCCGAATATTATTTAGATGAAACTCTAGAAAAAAAGGTTAAACAGAAAGAAGTATTAACCTTTGGGAAGCAATATCTTCTTTTTGAACTTTCTTATATTAACGCACCGCATAACTTATTTGACTTTATTAAAATCATACAAGATGCTGGCTACACACCCGTATTGGCACATCCAGAACGTTACCCTTATTTTTATGGTTCTATAGAAAGTTATTATCAAATTAAAGAAACAGGTTGTCAGCTTCAGATGAACTCCATTGCCTTAACCGGATACTATGGATCAGGAGCGAAAAGAGCAGCAGAAGAAATGGTAGAAAATCATTTGGTGAATTTTATTGGCAGTGATATGCATCATTTGAAACATGCAGATGCACTTGAAGAGAGTCTGAATACCCCTCTTATGCAAAGACTGCTCAGTCAGCATCAGTTGAATAATGTAATGATTTAAATCTATCTGTTAGTTAACAGGGTATTACTCATATCTTAAGGCTTCAACAGGATCTAAACGTGATGCTTTTTTTGCAGGATAATATCCTGAAAGAATTCCTACACCAACACATAATACAAAGCCACCGAGAATAAATGTCCAGGGAATCAGGAACGCTCCCCCCATTGCCAGTGATATGATATTGCCCAGAACGATGCCTAAGAATATTCCCAATGCCCCACCCATTAAACAGATCACCACAGCTTCAATTAAGAATTGACGGCGTATTACTTTTGGATTGGCACCAATTGCTTTACGGATTCCGATTTCTCTGGTACGTTCGGTTACAGAAACAAGCATGATATTCATTAAGCCTATGGAAGCACCAATAAGTGTGATAATTCCTATTGCTATACCGCCAACGGCAACAAAAGCCAGGTTCTCAAACAGTGTTTGCGCAATGGCATCACTCTTTGTAATTTCGAAGTTATTGGTTTCATTAATTTTTACCTTCCTGATATTTCTAAATAGGGCAGTAGACTCACCAATAACATTTTCCTGATGGTTATTGTCAGATACCATCACCGTAATGGTGTATGAAGGATTGGCATTTGCGTTAATTTGCTTCGCTTTAAGTAAAGGCACATAAACTGCTCTATCACCACTAAAACCCATGCTTGAACCTTTTTTCTCTAATACCCCAATAATTTTAAAACGGTTGTTCCCTACGTTAATTAATTTATCCATTGGGTCAGCATCTTTAAAAAGTCTGGTAACTACTTCACCACCAACTATGCAGACGTTGCTTCCCATTTTTACTTCAGAAGCACCAAAATTTCTTCCTTCTGAAAGATTTAATCCCTGAGATGCCAAACCATTTTCATCAATGCCCTGAACATTAATATTGGGATTGGTTTTTAAATTTCCGTATTTAACTGTAGAACCACCACTGGCGACAACACTTACTGCAACTGTAGCGGGTGCATTTAAACTATCTTTAAATTTAACAGCATCTTCATATCTGATGGCTTTAAAAGGCTTGGGCCTTTTGCCATTTCCAATTCTAATCCCAGTACCACGGTTTCTAATGGTAAATGAATTCGCACCCATACTGCTAAAAGCATCCGTCATACTTTTTTTAACAGCATCAAGCGTGGTTAGGATTCCAACCAGCGCCATTAATCCAATTGCAATAATCAAAGCCGTAAGCATGGTACGCAAACGATTACCCTTAATGGATTCAAGTGCCAGTCTGATATTTTCTCTGTAATTCATTTAGTGTAGCGGTAAGCGTTTGGCTGACGAGGCCTGTAAAAATAAAAAAAGTCCCGATGTTTAGACAAGGGGACTATACTTTATGTTACAATAATAATTTTTTTATGCAGAGAAGCTTGTTCCACAACCACAAGTACTGGTTGCGTTAGGATTTACAAAAGTGAAACCGCGGGAATTTAAACCATCCTGCCAGTCAATCATCATCCCCATCAGGTACATTTGGTGCGCTTTATTCATGAAAACTTTAATGCCATCAATAAAAAATTCCTGGTCGCCCTCTTTTTTCTGGTCAAAGCCTAAAATATAGTTCATTCCAGCGCAACCACCTCCTTCAACGCCTACACGTAAACCATAATCTTCTCCAATCTCCTGCTGATCTTTTAATTTATATAGTTCTTTAGATGCTCCCTCAGAGAAAGTAACCGGTGCAAATGTGGTATCAACTGTTGTGCTCATGTCTATTTAAATTTTATCTATCACAAATATAAATAATAATGTACATTTTTGCTTTCAGCGGTTCGTTAAAATTACCGTAATTAAACAATACCCATGAATAGTCAACAGATTTTAACTGATATCGTTATATTATTTGCAGGCATTTTTATTGCCCTGATGGCGGTGTATTATATTTTAAAAAATGATATACAGCGGTTTTTTAATTTAAAAGAAGTAGAACTGAATAAAGAAAGCAGGGCACATCTTCTGCCATTGCGTTTACAGGCACATGAGCGATTGATTATTTTTACTGATCGTATTAATCCAGCCAATCTGCTGGTACGTTTACACCAACAAGGGATTGGCATTTCTACACTTCAGGCTGGCATACTAAACGAAGTGAAATCTGAATACCAACACAACATTACACAACAATTGTATGTAGATAGTGTTACCTGGAATGTTGTTCGGAAATTAAAAGATGATACCATTGGGATGATTAATAATGCCGTTAGTGGTTTGCCTGCAGATGCAAATGGGATAGAATTAAGCAAATCAATTTTGACGCATATGGCAAGTATTGATGAAAATCCTTATGATTTAACAATTGAATTGATTAAAAAAGATATTCAAAAAATGTTCTAGCCGAGAAGATGTAGTTAGTTGGGAAGTTGCATGGCAATCAAATATTCAACAATTATTTCATAAGGTATTAAGGATGGTGTTTATAACTGAACAATCAGCCTGTTAATAAACAATATCAGATAAATAGTTAATATTTATTTTGAGCTGGTTAATCGAAAAGATATTTTAATGATATTTAATGCCAATTAAATAATCAAATCAAACACATCAATAGGTCTGAACTGTTGTCCACCTAACCACCTAACCACCTAACCACCTAACCACCTAACCCGCCTTTCAGCTATGAAACATACCACCACCTCCGGAATCGAAATTAAAGAACTTTACCTTTCAGCTAAGCCTATGGAAGAAAAGCCTGGCGAATTTCCGTTTACCAGAGGTATTCAGAAGGATATGTATCGCGGGCGCTTATGGACCATGAGGCAGTATGCCGGTTTTTCTACCGCCGAAGAATCTAATAAAAGGTACCATTACTTACTGGCCCAAGGAACAACGGGTTTATCGGTAGCGTTTGATTTGCCTACGCAGATTGGCTATGATTCAGATCATGAAATGGCTGATGGCGAAGTAGGCAAGGTTGGTGTGGCTATTGATTCATTGAAAGATATGGAAATCCTTTTTGATGGCATTCAGCTAAAAGATATTACAACTTCCATGACCATAAATGCTACTGCGTCTATTTTACTGGCGATGTATATTGCACTTGCTAAAAAACAGGGGGCAGATTTGAAGCAAATTTCAGGAACCATTCAGAACGATATTTTGAAAGAATATGCTGCAAGAGGAACATACATTTATCCGCCCAAGCCATCTATGCGATTGATTACTGATATTTTTGAATTCTGCAGCCAGGAAGTTCCAAAATGGAATACCATTTCCATTTCCGGTTATCATATTCGTGAAGCAGGTTCCAATGCTGTACAAGAGCTTGCTTTTACACTAGCGAATGGAAAAACATATCTTAAAGCTGCTATTAATAAAGGTTTGGATATCAATATTTTTGCGAAAAGGCTCTCGTTTTTCTTTAACTGTCACAACAATTTTTTTGAGGAAATAGCCAAATTCCGGGCTGCCAGGAGGATGTGGTCTAGGATTACCAAAGATCTGGGTGCTACTGATGAAAAGGCACAAATGTTGCGTTTTCATACCCAAACGGGAGGCTCCACATTAACTGCACAGCAACCGCTCAATAATGTAATCAGGGTAACGAATCAGGCCATGGCAGCTGTTTTAGGCGGAACACAATCCCTGCATACTAATGGTTATGATGAGGCACTTTCTTTGCCAACAGAAGCTGCGGCAAAAATAGCCTTGCGTACCCAGCAAATTATAGGCTTTGAAAGTGGCGTAACAGATACTGTAGATCCACTGGCAGGTTCGTTTTTTGTAGAAAGTTTAACCGACGAAGTAGAGGCAGCAGCCTGGAAATATATTGATAAAATTGATGCCATGGGTGGATCAGTTAATGCCATTGAAAGTGATTATATGCAAAATGAAATTGCTCATGCCGCTTATGAATATCAGAAAGAGATTGAAGCAGGTGAGCGAGTTTCGGTTGGAGTTAATATGTTTACACAGCCTGAAGAAGGCATTACAGAAGTATTCCATATTGATGAATCCATCAGAAAACTTCAATCGGATAAATTAGTTTATTTGAAAAGCATCCGTAACCAGCTTGCTGTAGAAAAGGCATTGAAATTATTAGAGGAAGGTGCAAATGGAAGTGCTAATCTTATGCCACTAATTATTGATGCAGTAGAAAAATATGCTACCTTAGGAGAGATTGCAGACGTGATGCGCAAAACTTTCGGTGAATATAGATAGTCATAAAGCTTAAATATTTTAAAGCAGACAGAATACGATAACACAAAATTTCATTTAGTTAAAGTTCAATAAGCCTGAGAAAAGCGCATGTGCCTATTTGATCGTAAATTTAGCGTCTTAATAATCAATGAATTGGGTTTTTTGACCGATAAAATCTACAAATCATCTGATAATTGAAGTTAGAATGGCTTGGATTTTGCGTATTGTAAATCAGCCTGATGAAATGAAAATATTACATTCATTAAAATAAAAATGTTGATAATGTATGTTAGTAAATAGTTATCAACATAAAAAATTGAGGTTAACTAGGCTAGGGTATTACCTTTCAGTAGGTTACGATTTATTTGAAATTTTTGTTTAAAATGTTGATAATTTTCTCAATATTCGTAGTCCCGAAACGGACCATCCAGTATAGTCGAAATGGCACTGGAAATCAATAAATTATAGAAATCGCAATGGAAAAAACTTGTACTGAAGTGTGGAAGAACTGTCTTCAAATTATTAAGGATAACATCCCGACCCAAAGTTTCAAAACTTGGTTCGAGCCTATAACAGCCCTTAAGTTAGAAGGTAAGGTTTTAACCATACAAGTGCCAAGTTTGTTCTTTTATGAATGGCTTGAAGAACACTATGTAGGCTTGCTACGTAAGACTGTAAAAAAACAACTTGGAGATGATGGCAGGTTAGAATATAATATCGTTGTTGATAAATCATCAAATAGCGGTAATCCATATACTACAAACATGCCCTCAAATGGAAACGGAGCAGAGGCCAAGGTACAGTCTATGCCAATCCCTGTTTCGATTAATAAAGACATTAAAAATCCATTTATTATTCCTGGATTAAAGAAACTAAACGTTGACCCTCAATTAAACGCTAATTACACTTTTGAAAATTATATTGAAGGAGATTGTAACCGTTTAGCCCGTTCAGCAGGTTATGCTGTAGCTGCTAAACCAGGTGGTACATCATTTAACCCATTAATGATTTATGGTGGCGTAGGTTTAGGTAAAACTCACCTTGCGCAGGCAATTGGTAATGAAATTAAACGCAGCATGCCAGATAAACTGGTAATTTATGTGAGTTGTGAGAAATTCTGCCAGCAGTTTGTAGACTCGTTAAAGAACAATACCATTAACGACTTCGTTAACTTTTACCAGGCGATGGATGTGATCATTATGGATGATGTACATAACTTTGCAGGTAAGGAAAAAACACAGGATATTTTCTTCCACATCTTTAACCATTTACACCAATCAGGCAAACAGGTTATTTTAACTTCTGATAAAGCACCTAAAGATTTAGCTGGTTTAGAAGAACGTTTATTAAGTCGTTTTAAATGGGGCTTATCTGCAGATTTACAAATTCCTGATTTGGAAACGCGTATCGCGATCTTAAGAAAGAAAATGTATGCCGATGGTATTGAATTGCCTGGCGAAGTAGTAGAATACGTAGCGCACAATATTGATAACAACGTTCGTGAATTAGAAGGAGCAATGGTTTCCTTACTGGCGCAAGCTACCTTAAATAAGAAAGAGATCGATTTAGCGTTAGCTAAGCAGATGTTAAAGAATTTTATTAAAAATACAACGAAAGAAATTTCGATGGAATATATTCAGAAATTGGTATGTGAGTATTTTGAAGTTCCGGTTGATATGGTTAAATCTCAAACCCGTAAACGCGAAATTGTACAGGCACGCCAAATTTCCATGTATCTGTCTAAAAGCCATACCAAATCATCATTAAAAACTATTGGTGCCTTTTTTGGTGGTCGTGATCACAGTACTGTAATCTATGCTTGTCAAACCGTAGAAGATCTGATTGATACAGACAAGAAATTTAAAGCTTACGTACACGATATTCAAAAGAAATTAAAAATGAGCTAACTCAAGCATCGGTAAGAGGTCTGGAAGGTTCCTATTCTAATTGCTTAAAACAAAAAAAAGGTGCTGATTTGATTTCAAATCAGCGCCTTTTTTTGTTAAAAAAAATTTTTTTGTTTTACTTTTCTTCAAGCTCCATCTTTTCAAGTTCAGCGAGTCCGTAATGTAGTGCCGCAACATGAATACACTGGGCAATTTTATTTTCCTTTAGCAATTGTTTTACCTCATCAATGGTATACTCTTCCACATTCAGGATTTCATGCTCATCCAAATGTTGCTCGTGGGTTTTAATTCCGCCAGTAAGCAAATAAGTGAAGGTTTTATTATTTGCTGTAGCCGGATTTGGATAAAGTTCAGCCACGAGCTTGCAGGTTTTGAAAGTATAGCCTGTTTCTTCCATTAACTCTCTTTTTACACCAGCTTCCGGGCCCTCGTTACCATCTATTACGCCACCCGGAACTTCAAGAGATACAATGTCTGCACCATGACGATATTGACGAACCATAATCATTTTCCCTTCTTCAGTTAAAGCAATAGCAGTAGCCCAATCGGGATATTCCAAAACAAAATAATCATCTTTAATTATTCCATTTGGCAGTCGTACCTCATCTACCCGTAATGTTGCCCACTTCTCTCTCACTAAATATTTAGAGGCAAGTTTCTGCCACTTTTCAATCCTGGTCATAAATCGTTATTCAAAATTGTAAATCAGATATATTGCTGTATAGTTTTCTGGCGATGTAAATTAACCAAATGCACAATCTTATGCTGATCTGCTAAATACTGATAAACCAGATTCAGTTTTGGTGCAATAATCTGATTCCTTTCGGTGCTAATCCCAAGTTCATAATAAAGAAACTCGCTTAAAGAATCTAATTTCTCGGGTGAAAAATTGCATTTCTCTAGCCAGATTTCGAAAGTAGCGTATTCTTCGCTTTCCAATATATCAATTGGCAAAGTAAAGCTATTCTCCATAGTTTCATCAAATATCTCTTGAGCGTTCTTTAATTTGCCTTCTAGTTTTAAACCCATTATTCGAGCTAAAACCTCAGCAAGTTTCTGGATTTCCGCTGTAATTAAATCTTTCCTATACATTATATGCTCATGTTTTTATTTAAAGTTAAAATGCTCGTATAACATAAACAGTGTTGAACATTTCAACCTAAAGCCTACCAGCTTCCACTAGATCCACCACCACCGAAACTGCCACCTCCGAAACCACCAAATCCACCACCACCAGAAGATCCTCCGCCAAAACCGCCACTGCCCCAGCCACTGTTTCCACCTCTACCGCCGCCACTACCAAAAAGCATACCCCAGAATAATGCATTTGATGCACCACGACCGCCAATTACACTTCCGCCACCACCACCGCCTTTACGTATGATAATGATGATAATGACAACAATGAAGATCACAATAGCGATACTTCCGATGCCACCTTTTTTTGAAGATGAAGCTTTAGGACTATCATTTTTATATTCTCCCTTGGTATATTTAATTATGGAGGTTGTACCCGCATCTAGTCCGGCATAATAATTTCCGGCTTTAAAATTAGGCTTGATATCATTGTCTATAATACGTTTGGCATAAATATCAGGTAGTGCACCTTCTACTCCATAACCAGTTTGGATAGAAATTTTTCTGTCGCCAACGGCCACAACGATCATGATACCATTGTTTTTCCCACTTTGGCCAACACCCCATTTCCGGCCCAGTTCTACAGCATATTCATTAATGTCATAATCACCGACCGATTTTAATATTGCAATTGCAATTTGTGTAGAAGAAGAATCGTTGAAGGCAACAAGCTTGCTTTCCAGCATCTGCTTTTGATCGGCAGAAAGTACATTAGCATAATCATTAACCAATGTATTAGGCTTTTCAGGAAAATCTTGTGCAAAACCAAAAGCAAATAAACAGCAGAATAAAGATAGAAGGAATAATTTTTTCATTGTTTATTTATTTTCAGGTTTATCCATAAATACAATATCATTTGGCAATTCGTTAATGTCTCCTTTTTGAGGAGGAAAAAACAAGGCTAACTTTTCTCCAGCCAATGCCACTCCTGCAATAATGCCATCTGCCAGGTTACCTTTGGCAAAGTGAGCTGTCATGGCGATTTTAGTAGTCTCCCAAAAATCAGCAGGCACAACTTTATTAATCCCTGAATCACCAATAATAGCAAATTTATGATCTGAATGGGCGAGATATATCAGTACGCCGTTTCTTAAGGACGTTTTATCCATATCTAATTTTGCAAAATATTCTATGGCTTTTTCGTAAGGATCACCCTCACAATGTTTATCAATGGCAATTCTTAATTCGCCCGAGGTTGCTTTCTCTGCATCTGAAATGGCCTGAGCAATTTTATCTTGTTCAATATCTGAAAATAACGACATGATTCTATTTTAATTGAAGTAAAAAGGGTAGTGTGTATTTAGTAATTAAACACACACTACCCTTAAATATTTTGGTTCTGATTTTAAAATTCTACTTTAGGTGCATCTTTTGCAGTGGCATCTGCTTCAAAATATCCTTTAGGTTTAAAACCAAACATGCCTGAAGTTAAATTTGTTGGGAATGATCTGATTTTTCCGTTATACTCTTGTACTGCATCATTAAAATCTTTTCTGGCAACTGTAATTCTGTTTTCAGTGCTCTCTAGCTGCGCTGATAAATCGCTAAATTGCTGTGTTGCTCTTAATTCAGGATAAGCTTCAGTAATTGATAATAATTTACCCAATGCCTGACTTAGTTGTCCTTGTGCGGCCTGATATTTTTGAATGTTTTCTGGCGTTAAATCATCTGCATTCACCGTCATTTGTGTTGCTTTTGCACGGGCTTCAGTTACGGCAGTTAATGTTCCTTGTTCAAATTTGGCTGCACCTTTAACTGTGTTAACCAGGTTTGGAATTAAATCCGCCCTTCTTTGATATTGAGTTTGTACGGTTCCCCATTTTGATTTTACATTCTCGTCAAGCTTAACCATGCTATTATATCCGCATGAACTTAAAGTAGTAACTGCAATTACAGCAGCTAAAATCCCAAATACTAATTTTTTCATTTTTATGGTTTTATCTTTTGTTGTTAACTGATTATATTTCAATTTACGAATGAGATTACAAAATCTGTTCCTTTGTTACAATTTAGGTGAAAAACATGACAAGTTGTATGCAAAGTACTTGTTATTTACAATAATCGGCAAAGATTGCCAGTTGAAACCTTTGCTTGAATACTGGAATTTCTATTTATCTTTGTATTAATTCAGGATAAAAACCTGACAGTTTACATGCAAAAAGAGATCGAAATTACATTGCTTCCTCATCAGGTAGCACAATCCGAAATAATCAAAACCAAGCTTGCCGAAACTTTAAAAGTGTCTGAAGATCGTATTAAGGCATATGATATTTTAAAGCGCTCAATAGATGCCAGATCACGGAAGGTTATTTTTCGAATGTTAGTTAAAGTTTTCGTTGACGAGCAACCTCAGCCTGAAATCCAGACCATTCATTATCCAAATGTTAAGGATGCAAAACCCGTCATTATTGTTGGGGCAGGTCCCGCAGGCTTATTTGCTGCATTGCAATGCATAGAGAACGGACTAAAGCCTATTATTATTGAGCGTGGAAAAGATGTTAAGCAACGCCGCCGTGATTTGGCAGCCATTAATAAACAAGGCTTGGTTAATACTGAATCAAATTATTGCTATGGTGAAGGTGGGGCAGGAACTTACTCTGATGGTAAACTTTATACACGATCTAACAAACGCGGTGATATTAATAAAGTACTTCAAGCATTTGTGGATCATGGCGCAGAAAAAGATATTTTGATTGATGCCCGCCCCCATATCGGCACAAATAAATTACCACATATTATCACTGCCATGAGAGAAACCATTCTGAACGCAGGAGGGGAGGTGATGTTTGATAGCCAAATGACAGATGTGTTAATTGAATTTGGGAAAATTAAGGGTATAGAAATTAATTTTGAGGAAAAATTATTCGCAGATGATCTTATCCTGGCTACTGGCCACTCTGCCCGGGATGTATATGAATTATTGAATAGAAAAAATATACGTATTGAGGCAAAGCCATTTGCGCTCGGGGTTAGAATTGAGCATCCACAGGAAATTATTAATGCTGCGCAATATCACTGCGACACACGATCTGAGTTTCTTCCTCCGGCTTATTATAGCTTGGTAGAACAAGTTGGTACTCGTGGTGTGTTTTCATTTTGTATGTGTCCAGGTGGGATTATTGCACCCTGCGCAACAGGCGAAAATGAAATAGTTGTAAATGGGTGGTCGCCATCTAAGCGAAATAACCCATTCGCTAACTCGGGCACCGTTGTTCAGGTGACTTTGGATGACGTGCTGGGCTATGATCCTTTAAGAATGTTGAACTTTCAGTCTGAGATCGAAAAAGTTGCCTTCGAAGCTGGTGGAGGGAATTTAGTTGCCCCTGCACAGCGGATGATAGATTTTGTAAACAATAAACTTTCCATCGATTTACCTAAAAACTCTTACCTCCCAGGAACGAAGAGCGTTATGCTGGATAATATTCTTCCGGAGTTTGTATCTAAAAGCTTAAAAGGTGCACTTCCATTGTTCGGAAAGAAAATTAAAGGCTATTATACAAATGAAGCAATTTTGGTCGGTGTGGAAAGCAGAACATCATCACCAGTTCGTATTCCACGAGATAAGGAAAGTTATCAGCATCCTCAGGTAAAAGGCTTGTATCCTTGTGCCGAGGGAGCAGGTTATGCTGGTGGTATTGTAAGCGCTGCTATCGATGGAATTAATTGTGCAAATGCAATATTAGCTTCCAGATAACAAACTTTATAATAACCAGATTGTTCTGTTATTATGTTTAATATCATAAAAGAAGTTCAAAAAGCCTTTAATGGCGATTCTTGGCATGGAAACCATGTAATGCAAACGTTAAATAATGTCGATCCTGAAAAAGCTTTCCAGCACTTAATCCCAAACGCACATTCTATTGCTGAAATTACATTACACCTAACTGCCTGGACGGAGGAAGTTACTTCTCGTTTAATGGGTAATCCTGAAGCTGAGCCTGCTATGGGCGATTGGCCTGTCCCGATAGAAAAAACTCCTCAAGCCTGGGAAAAAATTATTTTTAATTTCAAAATTGCTAACGAAGAACTTATTCGGCACAGTGGAAATATCATGGATGAAGATTGGAACGACTCATCGAAAGAAGAGTTAAGTGCAGTGGATACAGGTGTTACTTTTATGGAGCTATTGAATGGTCTGGTGCAGCATCATGCTTATCACTCCGGACAAATCGCATTGCTCTCTAAATTTTAATCATTGTTATCTAATTAATTTAACCCTTATGAAAAAGACATTAATAATAGGTGCATCTCCGGATCCAACAAGATATGCTTATAAAGCAGCACATATGTTAACACGTTTTAATCACGAAATTGTGAATGTTGGTATAAAAAAGGGGGAGGTTGCCGGTGTAGCAATTGAGCAGCCAAATGAAATTCATGAAGATATTGATACAATTACATTATATATTGGTCCTGCTTTGCAGTCACAATACCATGATTATATATTAGAGACTAAACCAAAGAGAGTTATTTTTAATCCAGGTACAGAAAATTATGAATTGGAAAAGTTGCTTGATCAGCATGGAATCGAACCCTTAGAAGCCTGTACCCTTGTCATGTTAAGTACAGGGCAATATTAAGATAAATATGTTCAGAGAAATTAGTTTTAGAACTATAGATAAAGTGTATGTTATTGGTTCTAAAACTAATCCTCTTATATATGTAAATGATATAAATATCATGTTATAGTAGTTCAAACACTTATAGCTTCCTTATATCATACCTCTCCATTCATTGGGTATTAGATTTTAATCTGCATCATACTCTCTAGATATCTCTTTTCGCTAATTATCCCTATCGCCCATATGTTCTCTATGTCTATATGGTTAAACCCAATCTAAGCGAATCTGCTCGCCTCATTCTATTAAACAATTTGTGCAAACACCTGGTTTTACTAAATGTTTTATTTATTTCAATTTTTTGTGGATGATTTACAGGGGCTTACGATTTTAGGGGATAAAATAGGGACGATAGGTTTGCGACGGTATTAATTTTTGCTACCTTTGCATCCCGCTTAGGAGGAAACGGATGGATTGAAAAGCGGGTTAATGATGGTGAGAGGGGATAAAAAGAGCGGAATTTATTTCAAATAAAATTTGCTCAAATGAAAAAGATCATTACCTTTGCATCCCGGTTCGGAAAGAGCGGGAAGCTGGTTTTAAA
>Ga0308159_1000503_pt1 | contig 88082 bp, 92 predicted proteins | sample PhyCR1_FD_201040 | JGI IMG/M metagenome (GOLD analysis project Ga0308159, IMG submission 201040) | Phyllosphere microbial communities from UC Gill Tract Community Farm, Albany, California, United States - DLSLC.R1 | ecosystem: Host-associated > Plants > Phyllosphere > Unclassified | place: USA...
CTTCTTTTGTTTTGTCTGTTAGACATCACCTTTAAAATAAAGCTCCTTAATCATGTACTTCGATCAGTACTTCATTAAACCCGCTTTCGCTACATTGACATCTCTTTTAAGAACTTATCAGGCTATACCTCACGGCCGCCCTTTTTTATATATCTTCAAACTGCAGTTCGCTTAAGTCGTATTCGTCTTAGCGTGTTTTCGTCCGTTTCAATCTTTTCATTTTCAGTCTTCATGACATCCGCCACTTGACTTTTTTCCTCTTTCCTTTCGGTTGGGAGTGCAAAGGTAGGAATCTTTTCCCAACTTCCAAATAAAATTTATTTTATTTTTTCGTCGTTGTTTCTTTCCTTTTTGCCTTTCAATACTGCCAACCTTTCAGCTAACAACCCTTCCTTCCGAAGCGGGATGCAAAGGTAATGATTTTTTCCACTCCTGCAGATTTTATTTGAAATAATTTCTGCTCATCAATCCCCCTCACTCCATCATTAACCAGCTTTTCAGCACATCCGTTTCCTCCGAAGCGGGATGCAAAGGTAGCAAAAAAAGTACGCCCTGCAAATGGAAAGAAAGATAAAATGGCATCCAAATCGTAAGGTACTGGAAATCATCAGGGGAAAATTTCAAAAAGGCAAAACATTTTGGGAAGAAGGGTGTTTGCAGAAGCGGTTTGCTAGAATATTATTGGGATTAGAACCATATAGAGATAGAGAACATATAGAAAGGATAGGAATATGCCAGGCAACTCATTTTGCGGGAAAAGGTTAGTTTAGGTTAGGGGTTAGAATGGGTTATTAAGGATTAGGTGAAGAAAAACAATCCCTGAAAGATTAATTGATTAGCAAATACCCAAATTAGTAATATAAATGCCCGCAGGGATTTTGACGCGAATAGATGAAAATTAGTTTAGCGGGTTAAAAGAGATTAATAATTGGATTCAATTTGCATCCGGCCATTTGTTCCCTATAATGGCTGTGCCACCTAAACCCGACCGAAGCATAAAACCCGCAGCGAGGTACGAGTGAGGATTTGAAACGAAGGGCGGGGCCGCCTTATCTGTACAGCACTGACATTGCTTTCCAAATCATTTAATACTGGCCTGTACTCAACAGTACTAAAGTACAAGCTTCGACCGGTTCGATACCATGTTGATCGAGCAGCTTCTCTAGTTCGTAATTTTCGGTACCAGGATTGAAAATAACACGTTTAGGTTTTGTTTCTAATATATAATCGTGATACTGCGGTTGCAATGCCGGACCTATATATAAGGTTACGGTATCGATATCCTTATGAATTTCACCTGGCTTCTCAATTTCCACGCCAGCAACTTCTCCTTTTTTAATTCCAACGTTAACGATGTCATGGTTGAAACGCGTTAACATGTGTGCAGCTTTATAAGAATATCTGGATGGGTCCGGGGATGCGCCAATGATTAATGTTTTTTTCATGATTTTACTTATATCGGTTTAAAATTTAGATAATAACGCAATTTGACCTGAATGGTAAGCATGGTGTTGCGCTAATCCGCTTAAAAGTTCTCTCTTAGTTATAGATTTCCCTGAAATAACGCTTGGAGTCTCATTAACCTCATCATCCCACTGGCTGGCCTCAATAGATTCACAGTGCCTAATCAATTCTTCATTTGAAACTTTGAAGTTGAAAATTATTTTTTCCCAGGCCTGTGGTGTCTTCTCATCAATTTGAGGCCAATCGCCCATTATTGGTTCATTGGCTAAATTGCCCGTTAAACGGGAAGTCACCTCCTCTGTCCATGCGGTTAAATGAAGTGCAATTTCTGCAATCGAATGAGCGTTTGGTATAAAGAAATTGAATGCGTTTTCAGGCTTAACATTATTTAATATTTGCATTACATGGTTGCCGTGCCATGCATCTCCATTAAAAGCTTTCCGAATTTCGTTCGTGATATCAAACATATCAAAACAACAATGTTGAATGTATAATGTTTTATACTGTGGTTAAGATGGCATTTGCACAATTGATTCCATCTATAGCTGCAGAAATAATTCCACCTGCATAACCGGCACCTTCTGCACAAGGATATAAACCTTTCACCTGAGGATGCTGGTAGCTTTCTTTATCTCTCGGAATACGAACCGGTGATGAGGTTCTGCTCTCTACTCCTACCAAGATTGCTTCGTTTGTATAATAACCCTTTATCTTTTTTCCAAATACCGGTAGTGCAGCCCTTAAGCTTTCTGAAACGAAACCAGGTAAAATGTTATCCAACATCACACTTTTTGTTCCTGGTAAATAGGAATTCTTCGGGAGGTCTATCGAAAGCTTATTATGAACGAAGTCCATCATCCGCTGTGCGGGAGCAACTAAATTCCCACCACCAGCTTCAAAAGCAAGTTTTTCCACATCAGATTGAAAATTCAACATCCTTAGCGGATCGTAGCCTTGTACATCATTTAAAGTAACCTGTACAACTGTACCTGAATTGGCAAACGGGTTATTCCGTTTCGACGGAGACCAACCATTGACCACAATTTCATTATCGCCAGTTGCACAAGGAGCAATAATTCCACCCGGACACATGCAAAATGAAAATACTCCACGCGATCCGACCTGCTCAACCAAACTATAATAAGCCGGCGGAAGGAACTCAGATCTCGTATCGCAATGGTATTGAGCAGAATCTATAATTTCTTGTGGATGTTCAATCCTTACGCCTAAAGCAAATGGTTTTGCCTCAATCAATATATTTTTGCTATTTAACAATTCGTATACATCCCTGGCAGAATGACCAGTGGCCAGGATGATATGATCTGCTAATAACTTATCTTCGAAATTAATTTCTATACCTTTTACTTTTCCAAATTCAATCAAAATATCGGTCATCTGGCTATCGAACATCACTTCTCCACCTGCATTCAGAATAGTATCTTTAATAGCAGTGATGATGTGAGGCAATTTATTTGTACCAATATGCGGACGGGCATCAATTAAAATGTCTTTTTCTGCGCCATGATCTACAAAAGCCTGAAGCACTTTGTTAATATCGCCCCTTTTATTAGATCGGGTATAGAGCTTACCATCCGAGTAGGTTCCAGCGCCACCCTCTCCATAGCAATAATTGGATTCGGTATTTACTATACCCTGCTTATTAATGGCGGCTAAATCTCTTCGGCGCTGCTTTACATCTTTTCCACGTTCAATAATAACTGGCTTTAAACCATTTTCGATGCATTGTAAAGCCGCGAACAATCCTGCTGGTCCAGCGCCGACAATAATCACAGGCTTTGCATCACTTACATTCGGATAATTGATTGTATTGATTTCAGGAACCGGAACTTCATCTACAAAAACTTTAACCTGCAATCTAAAAATAACCTTGCGGGATCTTGCATCAATAGAGCGCTTTAAAATATCAAAGCCTTTTATACGGCTTTCATTTAGTTTTAAGGCTTCGGCTAGCTTTGTTTTAATTACATCAGACTGCTCTACCTGATTTGGGAACAATGTAATTTCGATATCTTTTTGCATAAATGAGTCAGGTTTTTATCCTGAATGAACACAAATGTAAATAGAAAATCTAATATTCGAACAACAGCTTAAGTTTGATGTGTACCGTTATCAGAAGAATTTCAGCCAATAAGTAAACATTGAAGAAATAAATAAATTCAAAATGCACTTAAATTGTAATCACTTTTATAATAATTAGGCCATTTTACCACATATTACTTTCTACCCGAGATTTGTAATACTCATTATAAACTTCTTTTTACCTGACTAAAAGTAGAGAGGAATAGTTAAAGAATGCAAATGCGACATAATTCGCATACAAGTTGTCAGTTTTTAGCCTAAATTGTAACAAAGGAACAGATTTTGTGATCTGATTATTAAATTGAAACATTATCAGTTTGACAACATAAGACAAAAACCATAAAAATGAAAAGATTAGTATTCGGAATTTTAGCTGCTGTAATTGCAGTTACCTCTTTGAGCTCATGCGGATATAACAGCATGGTTAAACTTGACGAGAACGTAAAATCAAAATGGGGAACGGTACAAACCCAATATCAGAGAAGAGCAGATTTAATTCCAAACCTGGTAAGCACAGTTAAAGGTGCAGCTAAATTTGAGCAGGGAACGCTAACTGCTGTAGTTGAGGCACGTGCAAAAGCTACACAAATGACCGTTAATGCAGATGATTTAACGCCAGAAAATATTCAGAAATATCAGGCGGCACAAGGTCAGCTAAGCCAGGCGTTAGGTAAATTATTATCCATTACAGAGGCTTATCCAGAATTAAGGGCTACTCAACAATTCAGTGATTTATCTGCTCAGTTAGAAAGTACAGAAAACAGGATCACAGTTGCCCGTAAGGATTTCAACGACGCTGTTCAGGCTTATAACGGAAAAATCCGGTCATTTCCTACGAACTTAACATCTGGCATGTTCGGTTTTAAACCGAAAGGATACTTTGAAGCAGATGCAAGTGCAAAAGACGCTCCAAAAGTAGAATTCTAATTTCTCAATAATAACTTTTAAGGGTAGTGTGTGTTTAATCTAACGATAAACTAACACTACCCTTTTTACTTCAATTAAAACAAAATCATGTCGTTATTTTCAGATATTGAACAAGATAGAATCGCTCAGGCAATTTCAGATGCAGAAAAGGCAACTTCGGGAGAGATCAGGATTGCTATAGATAAACACTGCGAGGTTGATCCTTACGAAAAAGCAACTGAATATTTCTCCAAACTGAATATGGATAAAACATCCCTCAGAAATGGTGTATTAATTTATCTTGCTCATGCAGATCATAAATTTGCCATCATTGGAGATTCGGGAATAAACAGAGTTGTACCAACTGATTTCTGGGAAACTACCAAAATTGCAATGACAGCTCACTTTACGAAAGGTAACCTAGCAGATGGAATCATTGCAGGTGTGGCACTCGCTGGCGAAAAGTTAGCCTTGTTCTTTCCTCCTCAAAAAGGTGACATCAATGAACTACCTAATGACATCGTATTTATGGATAAACCCGAAAATAAATAAACAATGAAAAAATTATTCCTTTTTTCGCTCCTCAGTTGCTTGTTTACTTTTGGCTTCGCGCAAGATTTTCCAGCTAAACCGACTACACTGGTTAGCGATTATGCTAATGTTTTGTCGGCCGATCAAAAACAGGCTTTAGAAACAAAGCTGGTCACCTTTAATGATTCTTCTTCCACACAAATCGCAATTGCGATACTAAAATCTGTTGGGGATTATGACATTAATGAATATGCTGTAGAGCTAGGCCGTAAATGGGGTGTAGGTCAGCAAGGTAAAAACAACGGGATTATGATTGTTGTTGCGGTTGGCGATAGAAAGATTTCTATCCAAACCGGTTATGGTCTTGAAGGTGCACTGCCTGATATTTATGCTAAAAGAATTATAGACAACGACATTAAGCCAAATTTCAAAGCCGGAAACTATTATGCCGGTCTGGATGCTGGTACAACATCAATTATCAAATATACCAAAGGTGAATATAAGGGTGATGGTCCAAAAGCATCTTCTTCAAAAAAAGGTGGATTTGGGAGTATTTTCGTTGTGATCTTAATCGTTGTGGTAATCATCATTGTTATGCGCAAAGGCGGTGGCGGTGGTGGCAATAGTGTGATTGGTGGTCGTGGTGCATCAAACGCATTATTCTGGGCGATGCTTTTTGGAAGCGGCGGTGGCCGTGGAGGAAATAGTGGCTGGGGAGGCGGTGGTTCTTCCGGTGGTGGCGGTGGATTTGGCGGTTTTGGCGGCGGAAGTTTCGGCGGCGGCGGATCAAGCGGAAGCTGGTAGCTGAAATCATTTCTCGTTTGATCGTTTATCGTTGATGGTTTTTCAACTTTACAGAACGATACAGATCAATCTTATTTAATAAACTGGTAAAAGCATGTATAGAAAAGATTTAATTACCGCTGAGATTCAGAAACTGGCAGAAGTTTTAGCTCGTATTATGGGACTAAAACTCGAAGGGAAATTGGAAGATGCTCAAAGTGTTTTTAATGACACGATGGAAAAGAGCTTCTTGCTTCCTGTGGAGATTTTGGAAAGCGATGACTTTCGTATTTTCGAGAGCTGGCTGGATGCAGGTAATCTTTCTCCAGAGAAGCTAGATTCCTTAAGCGAGTTTCTTTATTATGAGCTTGGTACCAGCGCCGAAAGGAATCAAACCATTGCACCAAAACTTAATTTAGTCTATCAGTTTTTAGCAGATAAACATAAGATTGTACATTTGGTAAATTTACATCGTCAGAAAACCATACAGCAATATATTTAGCTGTAGTGATAGCGATAATTATCTCAATATAAGAACACATGATTATAAAAAAGTGGCAAAAACTTGCCTCTAAATATTTAGTAAAAGAGAAATGGGCTACCCTAAGGGTAGATGAGGTAGAACTTCCCGGTGGAATAGTTAAAGATGATTATTTTGTTTTAGAATATCCTAACTGGGCTACGGCAGTTGCCTTAACAGAAGAAGGAAAAGTTATTATGGTTCGCCAATACCGTCATGCTGCAGATATCATATCCCTGGAAGTTCCAGGCGGCGTAATCGATGGTGATGAAGGTCCGGAGGCTGGGGTGAAAAGAGAATTACTGGAAGAAACTGGTTATACTTTTAAGACCTGCAAACTCGTAGCAGAGCTTTATCCAAATCCTGCTACCTCAAATAATAAAACCTTCACTTATGTATTAACTGGTGGAGTTAAAACCCATGAGCAGCATTTAGATGAACATGAAATCTTAAATGTTGAAGAATACTCGATTGACGAGGTGAAGCAGTTATTAAAAGAAAATCAAATTGCCCAATGCATTCATGTGTCTGCATTGCACTATGGCCTGGCAGAATTGGAAAAAATGGGCTTCTAAGACATTATAAATTTCCTGTAGAACATAAAAAGTCCTGATTTGCATCAGGACTTTTTATGTTAAGTAATATATCGATTAGCTTTAAATACAACTAACTCATTTTTAATTTCTTCTGAATATCGTGTACGTAAGCTTTAAATTTCTTATCTGTATCAATTAAATCTTCTACCGTTTGGCAAGCATAAATTACAGTACTATGATCGCGGCCGCCAAAGAAAGCACCAATTGTTTTTAATGATGATTTAGTATGGCTTTTAGATAAATACATTGAAATTTGACGGGCTTGTACAATTTCGCGTTTCCGGGTTTGAGATTTAACCATATCTACCGGTACTTCGAAATACTCACAAACCAACTTCTGGATGTATTCCATCGAAATTTCTTTCGTTGTATTTTTAATAAAATTCTTCAACATCTGTTTAGCTAACGCTAAATCGATCTCTTTCTTATTTAAGGTAGCCTGTGCAAGTAATGAAACCATTGCGCCTTCCAACTCACGAACATTGTTATCAATGTTGTGTGCTACGTATTCAACTACTTCTCCAGGTAATTCAATACCATCTGCATACATCTTCTTTCTTAAGATGGCAATCCGCGTTTCCAAATCGGGGATTTGCAAATCTGCAGATAAACCCCATTTAAAACGACTTAACAAACGCTCTTCCAAACCAGCTAAATCTTTAGGTGCTTTATCGGATGTTAAAATAACCTGTTTGCCTGACTGGTGTAAATGGTTAAAAATATGGAAGAAAATATCCTGCGTTTTCTCTTTACCAGCGAAGTTATGCACATCATCCATGATGATCACATCCATTGCCTGATAAAAATTAACGAAATCGTTAATGGTATTATTTTTTAACGAGTCTACAAATTGCTGGCAGAATTTCTCACAGCTTACATAGATGACCAGTTTATCTGGCATACTGCGTTTAATCTCATTACCGATTGCCTGTGCAAGGTGAGTTTTACCCAAGCCTACACCGCCATAAATCATTAATGGATTAAATGATGTACCGCCTGGTTTTGCAGCTACGGCATAACCTGCAGAGCGGGCTAAACGGTTGCAATCTCCTTCTATATAGTTTTCAAAAGTGTAGTTGGCGTTTAATTGTGGATCAACATTTAATTTTTTCAATCCAGGGATGATAAAAGGATTTTTAATGTCCTTATTGATTGAAACGGGAATCGGCATTGACTGTACTTTAGCCTCTGCTCCGTTTCCATTTGAGGGCATGTTTGTGGTATAAGGATTACCGCTGTTTGATGATTTATCAACTACGATATTATATTCCAACCTGCCGTCCTCTCCAAGTTGTTTTTTTACTGTCTTACGTAGCAAGCCTACGTAGTGTTCTTCAAGCCATTCGTAAAAGAACAAACTTGGCACTTGTATGGTTAAAACCTTACCTTCTAACTTAAGGGCTGTGATAGGCTCGAACCAAGTTTTGAAACTTTGGGTCGGGATGTTATCCTTAATAATTTGAAGACAGTTCTTCCACACTTCTGTACAAGTTTTTTCCATTGCGATTTCTATAATTTATTGATTTCCAGGGCCATTTGGACTATACTGGATGGTCCGTTTCGGGATTACGAATATTGAGAAAATTATCAACATTTTAAACAAAAACTTCAAATAAATCGTAACCTACTGACAGGTAATACCCTAACCTAGTTAACCTCAATTTTTTATGTTGATAACTATTTACTAACACCATTTATCAACATTTTAATACAAGAGAAACTACCGTCATCTTATTAATCCGAGCAGCAAATTCTAAGCCATCTTCAAATCAAATCTCCTATATTTTGTAGTTTTTATCTTTCAAAAAATTCAAGCTACTGATAATCAAGTATTGGTGTAAAAAGTTCCTGTCCTATTGATTTTTCCAAACACAGTTTAAGCTTAAAATTCTTTTCTAAATATTGATTTACAACCGCCAATTAAGCAGCTTCTGTTACCGATATTCTCCAAAGGTTTTACGCAATACATCAGAAATTTCTCCTAATGTTGCATATTTTTCTACTGCATCTATGATTAATGGCATCAAATTTTCAGTTCCGTTTGCGCCATCTTCCAGCAAACTTAACGCCTTTTGAACGGCAATGTTATCCCGTGTACATCTCAGATGAGCTAATTTATCGGTTTGAAGTTTCCGAATGGAGTCATCAATATTAAAGACTTCCGTCATCTCTTCTTCCTGCTGGGTAAACTTATTTACACCAACAGAAACACGTTCTCCAGTCTCTATTTCTTTTTGATATTGATAAGCAGAGTTTGCAATCTCAGTTTGCATATAATCACTTTCGATGGCGTTTACCGATCCGCCCATTGCATCTATTTTATCTATATACAACCAAGCCGCAGCCTCCACCTCATCAGTTAGATTTTCAATAAAAAAAGACCCCGCTAAAGGATCTACCGTATCGGTTACACCGCTTTCAAACCCAATAATTTGTTGTGTACGCAAGGCTATTTTTGCTGCAGCTTCCGTTGGCAAAGACAATGCTTCGTCGTATCCATTGGTATGTAACGATTGTGTACCGCCTAAAACGGCAGCCATAGCCTGGTTTGTTACCCTGATTACATTATTAAGTGGCTGTTGCGCAGTTAATGTGGAACCTCCCGTTTGCGTATGAAAGCGAAGCATTTGTGCCTTTTCATCAGAAGCGCCAAGTTCTTTTGTAATTTTTGCCCACATTCTACGGGCTGCCCTGAATTTGGCAATCTCTTCAAAAAAATTATTATGGCAATTAAAGAAAAATGAGAGTCGTTTTGCAAAAACATTAATCTCAAGCCCTTTATCGATTGCTGCTTTGAGATAGGCTTTCCCATTGGCTAACGTAAAGGCAAGCTCTTGTACGGCACTAGAACCAGCTTCACGAATATGGTAACCGGAAATAGAGATGGTATTCCACTTTGGAACTTCCCGACTACAAAACTCAAAAATATCGGTGATTAGACGCATGGATTGCTTGGGCGGATAAATATATGTTCCCCTTGCAGCATATTCCTTTAAAATATCGTTTTGAATGGTTCCTGAAATTTGCTTTAAATCTGCTCCCTGTTTCTTAGCCAGTGCAATGTACATTGCCAATAAAATGGATGCAGTGGCATTAATGGTCATGGAGGTAGTGATATCTTTCAATTGTATTCCATCAAAAAGGATTTCTATATCCTTCAATGAATCAATGGCTACACCTACTTTCCCCACTTCTCCATCCGCCATTTCATGATCAGAATCATAACCGATTTGCGTAGGTAAATCGAAAGCTACTGATAAACCAGTCGTTCCCTGAGCCAATAAATAATGGTAGCGTTTATTGGATTCTTCGGCTGTTGAAAAGCCCGCATACTGCCGCATGGTCCATAAACGACCACGATACATATCTTTTTGAATGCCTCTGGTAAAAGGAAATTCACCCGGCTTTTCTTCAAGGGGCTTTGCAGAAGTATAAAGTTCCTTTATTTCAATGCCCGATGTAGTGGTATGTTTCATGAGAAGTTGGGTTATTAGTTAAGAGTAGATGGTTAGCAGTTTAGATGGTTAGGGGGTTTAGTCCATTAGTTGGTCTTTTCATGATTTTAGAAATTAATAGATAAGAAAATTAACTAAAGGATTTGAAGTGATCATAGCCATATCGATGATAACCAAATTACAACATTACACATAACTTTATTCTTATGCCTAACACTGCACCAAGCTATTTGCTCTACTTAAGTCATCTAACCTTCTAACCAGTTCTAAACCCCTAACCTCTTCTAAATATCTCCTTGCCTAATTCTTTATTAAAATAGTCGCTGAATATCCTTTTTTATTAATTCAATGGTTAAATCATAAGGGTTTTCATCAATGCCGGCCATGTGTGTTAAGATTGCTTTGCTCAATTCAATCCCATTTGCATCTGCAGGCAAGCCACCAACAGCGTTATTAATCATTGCAATGGTATCATCTTTTAATTTACGCACAACATTCCAGGTAGCACTATCAACATACAATTGTTGCGTAATATTGTGTTGATATTCTGATTTTACCTCATTCAAAATACCGGCTTGAAGCGTTGAAATCCCTATGCCTTGCTGATGCAAACGCACCAATAAATTTGCAGGGTTGATCCGATCTGTAAAAATGATTAATCTTTCATGTGCCTGTAAACGCAAAGGCAACAGGTGTGCCCTGCTTTCTTTGTTTAACTCTATTTCTTTTAAATTAAAAAACCGCTGTATATCACTTCTCACAAGGTAATATACGCCCATTAAAGCGCCGAAAACGCCTGCAAATAGTATAACTGCGTTAGTTAAAATTTGTTGAATATTCATAGGTATTGTTTAACTACGGTAATTTCTCGAACCCCGAAAGCAAAAATGTGCATTATTATTTATATTTGTAACAGATAAAATTTAAATAGATATGAGCACAACAGTTGATACAACATTTGCACCGGTTACTTTCTCTGAAGGAGCATCTAAAGAACTATATAAATTAAAAGATCAGCAGGAGATTGGTGAGGATTATGGCTTACGCGTTGGCGTTGAAGGCGGTGGTTGCGCAGGAATGAATTATATTTTAGGTTTCGATCAAAAGAAAGAAGGCGACCAGGAATTTTTTATCGATGGGATTAAAGTTTTCATGAACAAAGCACACCAAATGTACTTAATGGGCATGATGATTGACTGGCAGGACGGATTAAATTCACGTGGTTTTACTTTTGTAAATCCTAACGCAACCAGTACCTGCGGTTGCGGGACCAGCTTCTCTGCATAAAAAAAATATTATTGTAACATAAAGTATAGTCCCCTTGTCTAAACATCGGGACTTTTTTTATTTTTACAACTAAGGGTTTAAAATAATTGGTATAGGGTTTAAGGCTTTAGTGCCAACCTTGATACTCGATACCTAATACCCGATACTACAACAATGAATTACAGAGAAAACATCAGACTGGCATTAGAATCCATTAAGGGTAACCGTTTGCGCACCATGCTTACTGCCTTAATAATTGCTATCGGCTTAATGGCACTGGTTGGAATTCTGACTACTCTTGATGCGGTGAAAAAAAGTATGACTGATGCTTTTAGCAGCATGGGAGCCAATTCATTTACGATTAGAAACCGTGGAACAGGCATCAGAATTGGAAATGGTAAACGCCCAAAACCTTTCAAGGCTATTCGTTATGAGGACGCCATCAAATTTAAAGACAGTTTAAATGCACCTGCAACAGTTGCAGTGAGCGTGATGGCAAGTGGTGGCTCTACCGTTAAATACGGCAACTTAAAAACCAATCCGAATATCAATGTACAAGGCATTGATGAAAATGGCCTGGCGTCTCAAGGCTTAAATCTCTCGGAAGGCAGAAACTTTGGTGCCTCTGAAGTAAAGATGGGCAGTAATGTCTGCATTGTTGGTGGTGAAGTGGTAACCAGGCTTTTTAAGGATACTGACCCAATGGATAAATTAATTAACGTTGGAAATAACCGATTCAAAATTGTCGGCATTTTAGAGAAAAAAGGTTCGAGCATGGGTTTTAGCGGAGACCGGGCGGTTTATGTTCCCTTATTAAAAGCGAAACAGATTAATGCCAACGCCAATCCATCTTACACCGTTACGGTGATGGTATCAGATAATAATGATCAGGAAAATGTAATTGGCGAATCCACAGCTTTATTTAGAAATATCCGAAAGGTGAAGGTTAAGGAGCCTAATAATTTTGAAATTACGAAGAGTGATGCTATTGCACAGACATTATTTGAAAACCTGGCTTTTGTTGCTGTTGGCGGAATAGCGATTGGAATTATCACCTTAATTGGTGCATCAATAGGTTTAATGAATATTATGCTGGTTTCTGTAACCGAGCGAACAAGAGAAATCGGAATCAGAAAGGCTATTGGCGCCAATCCTAAAGTGATTAGACGACAATTTCTTATTGAGGCCGTTGTGATCTGTTTAATGGGTGGGGCATTAGGAATATTTCTAGGAATTGTATTAGGCAATATCATATCACTGGCCATGGGTGGAGCATTCCTCATCCCTTGGGCATTTATTTTAGGCGGATTCGTTCTCTGCGTTGGCGTGGGAATTCTTTCGGGTTATTATCCTGCCAAAAAAGCATCAAGACTAGATCCTGTGGAAGCATTAAGATATGAGTAAGCTTCCGTTATTTAATTTTCGATGGCTTACGAACAGAAACAATTCTCAAATAAAAACATTATTTAATTGATGCTGACTCAGCAATTGCTGCATAAGTGGCGTATACAAGCTTTCTTCCAGGGCAGCGGCATGTCTAAGATGGTGCATATCACTTCCAATAAAATCAACTAAATGATATTCTACCATTTCTTCCGCTGCTTTTCTGGCTCCTGATCCGTAATAACCAGTTAAGGCAATAGAATTCATCTGTAGTAGGCAACCCGTTTCCCGAATTTGATGTAAACTTTCGATGGAATTATTAAAATACGGATAGCGTTCCGGGTGTGCCAATACTGGCTGAAATCCGGCATCCTGCATCATCTTAATAAAATCTAAAAGATTTGGTGGCGCATTGATGTAGGAAAGCTCAAAAAGCAAATATTCTTTTCCAAAAGTTAAAACTTCTTTCTGTCTCACTTTCTTTTCCAGTGTTTCATCCAGGTAGTATTCAGCGGCAGCATCCACTTCCAGGTCAAGCTGAATATCGCTGAGCCCTTTCCTTAAAATATCAAGTCCGCGATTAATGGTATCAGGTGTATTCCTGAAATAATCAGCCATAATGTGAGGTGTAGCAATCAGCTTTTTAAATCCAAGCGCTTTAAACCGTTTAGCCAATTGAATAGAATGGTTTAATGTTTGAGCCCCATCATCTATTCCTGGAATAATATGCGAATGCATATCTACCCCAATATTAGAGAAATTAAATTCGGGTACTATTTTCTTTTTCTTAAATAATCCGAACATCACAATAGTTCTTAATTTATTTCTTTTGGAAGACTTGACGCTTCAGCTGAAGAAGCTAATTTCGAGGAATAGATTTTATTAAGCAAATTATTCAAATCTTCACTCAAATCATATTGCAAATCCTCATGGAGTTTTTTGTATTTATTTATGGTTACAGCGACCGTTTTTAAGTAAAACGTGGAAAATAAAATCATATAATCTCTATAGCCAAGCGTAGATCTTTTATAATCGAAGGGCACCCGATTTAAGATAAAAATCTTCAGTTCAACCTCGCCAATTGGATCTTTCGTTACCTTGTAAAAGTGATTAACTGTCGTAATCATCTTCCTGACTTTAACCAGCGCTTCTTTTGCATTTAGCTGTTTCAAATCAGTTACCTGGTCTTCTACAACTATTTTGATATGCTCTTTTCGGCTCTCCAGATCAGTTTCATCTTCCAGCAATTTATAATGAAGGTGTTCGGTAAGCACTTTGTCTTTCGCAATTAAACGCAATAACAACCTGTCTTTTTCCTTTACAGGCAAATCTGTTATGGCATTTTTTAAATCTTTGTGCTCCGATAGTTTCATTTAAAACGGGTTAGCCTTAATGTATTTCTCCCATTCCCAGGCCGATCGCATCATTTCATTGATATCGAGGGATGCTTTCCAACCTAATTCCTCATTAGACTTTGTTACATCACCATAAATCTGAACGATGTCTCCAGCTCTTCTTGGGCCAAGATTATAATCGAGTTTCTCTCCGTTAACACTTTCAAAGGCCGAAATGATTTCTAAAACAGAAGATCCTTTTCCGGTTCCAATATTAAAAACATCGTAATTTGAAGAAGTTCCATTCTGCTCTAATTTTTTAATCGCAGCGACATGTGCTTTTGCCAGGTCTACCACATGAATATAATCACGAATAGCTGAACCATCCGGAGTATCATAATCATTGCCATAAACTGTAATGGGTCCTCGTTTTCCAATAGCAGATTGCGTAATGAAAGGAACCAGATTGGCTGGAACACCATTTGGCAACTCACCAATTAACGCAGTTTCATGTGCACCTACCGGATTAAAATAACGTAAAGCGATTACATTCAGCTCTGGCGTTACTGCTGCAGTTTCAGCCAGAATTTCTTCTGCAACCTGTTTGGTATTCCCATATGGAGATTCTGCCTTTTTAACAGGAGCAGCCTCTGTAACTGGTAAGCTATCAGGTTGCCCATAAACCGTACATGAAGATGAAAACACAAAGTCAATCTTCCTGTTAAATGATGTCAACAGGTTAATCAGGCCATAAAAATTATTTTTATAATATTTTAATGGCTCCTGAACAGATTCACCAACAGCTTTTGATGCTGCAAAATGAATGATTCCGGTAACATCAGTCTGGGCTGCTGCAAATTCTTTTACTGCATTTTCATCCCGAAGGTCAATTTCATTAAAATCAAACCACTTTCCGGTAATGGCATGCAGCTGCGTTAAAATTTTAATATTGGAATTGGACAGGTTATCAACAATAACAACCTCGTAACCTGCATTATGCAATTCAACAACGGTATGCGAACCGATATATCCAGTTCCACCGGTAACTAATATTTTTGACATCTTAACGGTTAAATGTGGTAAAATCTTTATGATCTATTTTTTCTAAGGCCTCTGCCGGCAAAGATTTGAAATACTCATAAGTAATCCTCAAACCTTCTGCACGCCCTACTTTTGGCTCCCATCCTAAAATTTCCCGGGCCTTTGTAATATCCGGACGTCTTTGTTTTGGATCATCCTGGGGAAGCTCCCTGTATACTATTTTCTGCGAAGTACCGGTAAGTTTAATGATTTCCTCGCAAAACTGCTTAATGGTGATCTCATCGGGATTGCCAACATTTACAGGCTGAGCATAATCACTCATTAGCAAACGGAAAATTCCTTCAATTAAATCATCAACATAGCAGAAAGAGCGCGTTTGACTACCATCTCCGAATACAGTTAAATCTTCACCCCTTAAAGCCTGACCAATAAAAGCAGGTAATACACGACCATCATTAAGTCGCATTCTTGGTCCATAGGTATTAAAGATCCTAATAATTCTGGTTTCTACTCCATGGAAGGTATGGTATGCCATGGTAATGGCTTCCTGAAAACGTTTGGCCTCATCGTAAACACCACGAGGACCAACAGGATTAACATTACCCCAGTATTCTTCTGGCTGTGGATTTACATTTGGATCTCCATAAACCTCGGAAGTAGATGCAATTAACATTCTTGCACCTTTATTTCTGGCCAAACCTAAAAGATTGTGCGTGCCTAATGATCCTACTTTTAAAGTTTGAATTGGAATTTTGAGGTAGTCGATAGGACTAGCCGGAGAAGCAAAATGTAAAATATAATCCAGTTTACCGGGGATGTGGACGAATTTAGAAACATCATGATTGTAAAACTCGAAGTTCTCTAACTTGAAGAGGTGTTCGATGTTTGCCATATCTCCTGTAATCAAATTATCCATTCCGATCACGTGATAATCTTCTTTAACAAAACGATCACAAAGATGAGAGCCTAAAAATCCGGCTGCACCTGTAATCAGAATTTTTTTCCGAAGCCCTGAATCTCCTAAAGGAGAGTTTTCCTGTCTTTCGCTCATAATATATTATATTTCCGTTAGCTGCTTTGCGTTTATACTTTGCAGCTACGGCGTTAATAATTTTCTTCCTATACTGTTATAATAATAGCCAAGATCGATCATTTTTTGCAAATCGTATAAATTTCGACCGTCAAAAATTACTTTATTTTTCAAGACCATATCTATTTTTTCAAAATCCGGATTACGGAATACCGACCATTCAGTTGCAATTAGCAACGCATCAGCATTTTCCAAAGCCTCATATTGGTTTTTAGCATATTTTACCTGATCTCCTATCATGCCTTTTACATTTTCCATGGCCTCAGGATCGAAAACAGTTACTGTGGCACCATTTTCTATTAAAGCATTGATAATATATAAGGCTGGAGCTTCGCGAATATCATCGGTTTCTGGCTTAAAGGCTAATCCCCAAAGGGCAAAATGCTTTCCTTTAATGTCATTTTTATAATATTTGAGCACCTTATCCACCAATATCGTTTTTTGTCGCTCGTTCACTTCCATTACCGATTTCAGGATCTGAAAATCATATTTGGAATCATCAGAAGATTTAACCAAGGCCTGAACATCCTTAGGGAAACAAGATCCTCCATAACCGATACCGGGAAAAAGAAAACGTTTACCAATCCTCTCATCCGATCCAATTCCTTTTCTTACCGCATCTACATCAGCACCCACCAATTCACAAAGGTTAGCCACCTCATTCATGAAGGTAATTTTTGTTGCCAAAAATGAGTTTGCCGCATATTTTGTTAGTTCAGAAGAACGCTCATCCATAAATAAAATCGGGTTGCCCTGGCGAACATACGGACCATAGAGTTCAGCCATTAGTTTTTTAGCGCGCTCGCTTTTTGTACCCAATACCACGCGATCCGGCTTCATAAAATCATCAACAGCAACACCTTCTCTCAAAAATTCAGGATTGGAAACCACATCTACTTCAATGGAAGTATGTTCCCGGAAAACAGCTGTTACCTTATCTGCTGTACCAACCGGCACTGTAGATTTATTAACAATCACCTTATAGTCTGTAATCAGCTTGGAAATATCTTTCGCCGCGCCTAGAATGTACGACAAATCAGCAGCCCCATCGCCACCGGGAGGCGTTGGTAAGGCCATGAAAATGATTTGTGCATCTTTCACGGCATCCGCAAGATTAGTGGTAAAAGTCAGCCTGCCCTGTGCAATATTCCTATGAAAAAGCAGGTCTAATCCCGGCTCATAGATTGGCACCTCGCCATTTTGCATCTTCTTTACCTTACTTTCGTTTATGTCGACGCAGATGACATCATTGCCAGTTTCTGCTAAACAAGTTCCGGTAACTAAACCTACGTATCCGGTACCAATAACGGCTATTTTCATATATTCTTAAGCTTTTTAAATATATTCGTTTTATCTTGGCACGAAGATATGAAATTACACTTATGCTTTTGCTTTACACCGTCGGAATTCATTTTTACTCGCTAATAATAAGGATATTTTCACTCTTTAATCCAAAGGCTAAACTTTTCATTAATGGCCGTATAGATATTTTTGAGCAAATCGCAACGCGGATAGACGCTACGCAGAAACACATCTGGTTTCATTTTGCCTCTTTAGGGGAGTTTGAGCAAGGCAGGCCGGTTTTGGAAAAATTAAAGGAGAAATATCCGCTGAAGAGAATTGTAGTCACTTTCTTTTCACCGTCAGGATATGAAATCAGAAAGAATTATGCCCTGGCGGATGTATTTTACCTTCCATTAGATTCTAAAAGTAATGCTAAACGCTTTATTGAAGCCATAAATCCAGAAATGGCCATATTTACTAAATACGAATTTTGGCATTATTATTTTAAAGAACTTCACAATCGTGCGATTCCATTATATGTAATTTCGGGTATTTTCAGGCCTAAACAAACTTTCTTCAAATGGTATGGCGGCTTCTATCGCAAAATCTTAGCTTCTGTTACTTACTTTTTTGTTCAAAATGAGGAAAGTCAGCTTTTATTAAAATCCATTGGGATAGATCAGGTAGCCATTAGTGGTGATACGCGATTTGACCGGGTTTACGAAAACGCCCAAGCCCCTAATAAGTTAAATTTGATTGAAAAATTCATAGGCCTTTCCCCTACGCTGATTTGTGGCAGTACCTGGCCAGAAGATGAAAAATTATTATCGGCTTTACCGCAAAAATATCCGGATTGGAAATTTATTATAGCGCCACATGAAATCCATGATAGTCATATTGAAGGTATAGAAAAACAGTTTCCGGCTGGCAGCTTACGCTTTTCTCTTTTAAGCTCGCGATTGAATGTCGACCATTTTCAAAGCTCAGATTTCAACCCTCAAGTTTTAATTATTGATAATATTGGCATGCTTTCTTCTTTATATCAGTATGGAAAGATAGCCTATATAGGCGGTGGCTTTGGTGCTGGAATTCACAATACTTTAGAGGCCGCAGCCTTTGGATTACCTGTAATCTTTGGCCCTAAATACCAGAAATTTCAGGAAGCAAAAGATTTGATTGTTATTGGTGCAGCAAAGACGATCGGTACAGATGCTGAACTGATCGAAGCTTTTGAGCAACTAAAAATGAATAACGCTGCTGCAAACGCAGCGAAGAAATATGTTGATGATAAAAAAGGGGCAACAAATCAGATCATTTCAATGATTACGAAATAAGGTTAGCCTTCGCAATTTCATCAACAATTTCAGAAATTTCCTGATCTATCGAAACGACGAAAACATCCGGCTCATCGCTTTGCGGCTCTTCTAAGGTTTCGAATTGACTTTCCAGCAAACTTGATGGCATATATTGATGCGACCTTTTAGAGATCCGGTCATAAATTAGTTCGAAACTTCCCTGTAAGTATACGAAACGAATGGCATCATTTTCTTTTCTTAACAGATCTCTATAGGCTTTTTTGAGTGCAGAACAGGCAATGATACAGCTTGTTCCCTCTTCTACATGTTTATGACCAACCCTTGCAATCAGTGCTAACCAATCTTGCCGATCTGCATCAGTAAGCGGAATACCCGCAGCCATTTTATCTACATTTCTTTGAGAATGCAGGTTATCGCCATCTATAAATTCAGCATGGATGGCCGGAGCAAGTGCTCTGCCGATAACCGTTTTGCCACTTCCAGAGACACCCATTAAAATTATAAAACTTGCCATTTTATTTATTTTATCATACCAACTAAAGCCTCAATAAACACCGGACTGTCGTTTAAACTTTCTACCAATTGTACATGTTCGCCACCCAGCGCTCTAAATTCTTCATGATATTCTACGGTAATCTCATAAAGTGTTTCCAGGCAATCGGCTACAAAAGCAGGACTGAAAACCAACAGTCGTTTTTTCCCCTCAGCGGCCAGCTTTTTCAACACATCAGTGGTATAAGGCTGTACCCATGGTTCTTTTCCTAACCTCGATTGAAAGCAAACCGTGTATTGATCCCTCGTCAAGTTTAATTCCTTTGCAATTAGTCGGGCCGTATCATGTCCCTGAGCAGAGTAACAAAATTTATTGGTATCGTTTAAAGTCTGGCAACAATCTGCAGTTTTTAAACAATAACTACCGGTGTGATCACACTTTAAAAGCTGGCGTTCCGGTAATCCATGGAAACTAAAAAGCACGTGATCATAATCTTCTACCTGATGTTTTCTTGCATTTTCTGCAAAGACCTTAATCATCAATTCATTATCATGAAAAGAATTCACAAATGAGATTGGGGGTACAGTTTGCCACTTACTTACGAGTTCCATTACCAATTGCATTACCGATCCTGAACTTGCAGAAGCATATTGCGGGAACATGGGAATAACCTGGATGCTTTCTACTAAACCTGCCTTCAAATTGGATAATGCTGTCGCAATCGACGGACTTTGGTAACGCATAGCCAATTCTACGTGGTATTCATCCCCCAATCGCTCCTGCAGCATCTTAGCCTGCAAACGACTATAATAAAGTAATGGCGAACCGTTTTCGTTCCAGATCTCTTTATACAATTTTGCAGTTTTAGGACTTCGGAAAGGAACAATGATTCCTTTAACCAATAGTGTTCTGTTCAACTTAGGAATATCAATTACCCGCTCATCCATCAAAAACTGATCAAGATATTTTCTAACGTCAGGTGTTTCCGGACTATCAGGTGTTCCTAAATTTACAAGTAAAATTCCCTTTTTGCTCATTGATAAAAATATGTTTCGTTGCGCAAATATCGCGTTTTAATTGTTTTTTACCTATCGTTAAAATGTGACGGGAGACACTTTTTAGTCAAGAAAAAGTAGTATTTGCCAAACCTGGGGAATCTCAAACAAAGATCTCGAGGTAGATGTTAAGAATAATCAGTAATATCTATCCTTTTGTTTTATACAACTGCCACCACGGCGTACCTGGTTTTTGATGGTGCTCTAAATGATACCCAAAAAAATAACAAGTAAAAAAAGCAAGCAAGTGATTCTTTTGAAGTGTTGAGGAGTGATAATCATTTTCATGTTCTCCTTTGTGTGGCAAGTAGGTACCAAAATAAAACAATTGGAAAGTACTCATTAGCGATGGCAAGACCCAAAAAAGTAACAGGTTTTTCTGCTCAATCCAGATTTGCAATACGTTAAAAGCAATAGCCATTATAACCAGCTGGATAATGCTGACATAGTTAAGCATAAAGCTTAAATACCATTTCCAGAAACCATGCGGCGCAAAATCAGGATCTTCTTCTGTGTGCACATGACTATGGTGTTTATGGTGTTTGCCATATAACCGATTATAGAAAAAGCCTGCGTAGAGGAATACCGAAAGATAACCAATAAAATTATTGACCGTTTTATTTGGGGAAATTGTGCCGTGCATGGCATCATGGGCTGTGATAAACAAGCCTGTGTATAAATGCATTTGAACGAAAATCATCAGGTAAACCAGCGGATTACTCCATGCGAAATTCCAGCGCAAGAGAAAAAAAAGAGAAGTAAACCAAATGGTAATTACCGCTATGGCAACGAGAACTCCTAAATATGCATGATTCGCTTTCAAATAATCAATATTAAATCTTTACAATTTAGATAACAGCAAACGCTTACAATAGTTAGAAACTAGTGCTTTAAAATTGTTCCAGCGCACCCTTTACTTTTTCCATTAGCCACATAGGTGTTGAGGTAGCACCACAAATGCCAACTTTGTCGTTTTCTGCAAACCAACTTAAATCCAACTCTTCAATGTTCGAAATGAAGTACGATTGATCGTTAAATTTCTTACATACATCATAAAGTACTTTTCCATTGGATGATTTCTTGCCGGAAACGAAAATGATCTTGTCATAATGACCTACAAAATTTTCCAACTCCTGGTATCGGTTAGATACTTGCCTGCAAATGGTATCATTTGCCTTTACCTCATAACCGCGACTCAGTAATTCATCTTTAATGTGATAGAATTTATCGGTACTTTTTGTTGTTTGACTATAAAGGGTAAATTTCGAAGGTAACTCAACATGATCAAGTTCTGCTAAATCTTGAAAAACGATAGCTTTTCCATCTGTTTGACCTTGTAAACCAATTACCTCTGCGTGGCCATGTTTACCAAAAATCAAAATCTGCTCATCATCATCATGAGAGTTTTTGATTCTGTTCTGCAACTTTAAAACCACCGGACAAGAGGCATCAATCAACGTGAGATTATTTTCCAATGCCAATTGATAGGTTGAGGGTGCCTCGCCATGTGCCCTGATTAAAACTTTTTCGTTTTTTAAGTTTTGTAAGACTTCGTGATCGATAATTTTTAACCCGCGTTTTGTTAAGCGCTCAACCTCTTCATCATTGTGAACAATATCACCCAGACAATACAGATAACCTTCATTATCTAAAATATCTTCGGCCATTTCGATAGCGTAAACCACACCAAAACAAAACCCTGATGATTTATCTATATTGACTTGTAAGTTATAACTCATTGCATCACAAAATTACGCAAAAATATTTGTTCCGGTTGTCATGTATAAGACAACAAAAAACACCAGTTGCGATGCAAACATAGCTGCTCCGATATATTTTTGTTGTTTAAGACCTAAAGCATAGTAGAACTTCAACAGAATAACAGATACGATAAACCACGCGATGTAGTTTTGAAGCGGAATTATATGCCAATCCCATTGCCAGTAATCAAATTTCATGGCGACTGGCTCCATAAAGAAATCAAAAGTGATGAGCATAAACGCCCCGATCAAGGACGCTAAAATGCTATTTCTGATTTTAAAACCTTTCACCATCTGGCCGATACTAAAAATTAAAATTACCCAATTCACGCCCATCAATAGCGGAACTGCTGCAATTTTGTAGCCCAAAGTATCGCCATAATAATAGCTGCCAAAAATTTTCCCTGTATGTACGCCAAGAACTTCCACCAGCCATCCGCATAAAAATACGCCTGAAACAAATAAAAGCAGTCGCTTAACATCGCCAACATAAGTGTAAATAATAATGGCGAACATCAAAAGCAAATGAAACGGCACCATCTTCATAAAGTAAGGCTGCAATGCAGGAATTAAAAATCCAACTAAGCCTACTACGTGGAAAATGACAATTACCGCAACTGCAATCTTTTTTATCTTTAAATCGCTTTGATCGATCTGCCCTTCCATGTGCCTGTTTTAAATATATGTTGTATAATGGATAAAAATGAGATGATTAAGAAGAAAAGCATCTGGAATGGATGAAGTATCAAATTGATTAAGACATTTTGGCCAGATAAATAGGAAATCATTATTCTACTTAAAAAAATTAAAGTTAATGGTAATACAAGTAAAGAGATGTTAAAGTTTAATAATAAAATTAACGGCCCTATGGTAACCAAAAGCTGGTAAAATAGTAAGATAATTACGTTACTACCAAAACCTGCGAGTAAATTTTTACTAAAGCCATTTAAACTTTCGTTGAGATTTTTGTACATCCGGCAGTAAATCAATCCATTGCCTAATAAAGCTTCGCCATTAAATTTTTGCATTTTTACGGCCTTCATAATCTCTACATCCTCTACTACTTTATTCCTCACCCGTTTGTGCCATTGATTTTCCTTATAATTATGCGCATTGAAAAACATGCATTGGCCACTTGCTGCAGAAAATGCCGGATTACTGGAAAATTTAACCAACCTTAGGGGCAACAGGTTTAGCAAAATAAAATGCATTAACGGAATAGTAAGCCATTCGCCTGCTGACTTCATTACCTGACTGGTAAAAATGCTGAGCAAGGTGAGATTACCAATTTCCATCCGGCTAATCAGGCTGTTGATAAAACCTCTTTTTATGGTTTCATCAGCATCTACAAAAAGTAAATATTTCCCTTTTGCCAATGCCGCCAATTGGTAGCAAGCATAATTTTTACCAAGCCAGCCGTTGGGGAGGTCATTTCCCCGCTCCACCCGAAACTGAGGATTTTCATTTGAAAAAGCAGCTACCAGCGCGTAAGTTTGGTCGCTACTGTTATCATCTAATACAATAACTTCAAAGTTTTTATAATCCTGAATTTTTATAGATTCGAGCAATTGCAGAATATCTTCTTCTTCATTACGGGCAGGAATCAAGATTGAAACAAAATCTTCGTAATGTTTGATTACTCGCGGCAGCTTAGGATTGGAAAGAAAGTTGAAAACTGTGACCGAAAAGCGGATCACGAGAAAAATTAAAACAGCATAAATAAAAATGGTCATTCAGTAATTTGTGTTTGTTTAACAACCGACTGATCGTAATGTTTATTATAGGCGCTTTTTAATAACTGCAAACTCATATACTCTTCGCTTTCCCAATGCTGCAGGTAAGTTTGAGCGGTTGGTTTCCGATTGGAAAAATAATCAATGAATGTTGCTGCAAATATGATATTCAGCCGTTTCTGACTCGACTTAATAATTTGCATCACTCCTTTTTCGAAAGTAATATTTTTTAAATGATTGGAATGTAACTTACCCTGAGGAAAGATGAGCACCAGATTATTTTTATCGTCTAATAATTTCCCGGCATAATCCAGCATTCCGATAACATCTTTTCCGCTATTTTCTGCGGCAAATGCGCCAAGGTATTTCAAAAAACCAACTTTACTATAGTTTTCCGCATTAATTAAAACATGAAACTGTTTTTTAAAAAATTTCTTGTTGATGTAGAAAATAAAAAAACCATCCCACCAGCTGAAATGATTAGCTAAAATTAAAATTGATGCATCCTTATTGATATCGATATTATTGTATTTAAGACTTGCAAAATCTTTTTTTATAATATACTCAATGTACCAGGAGAAAAAGCGATAAATTAAAGTATTTTTCCGAGGTTGGTACATGTCGGGAAATTGCAAAAAAAAGCGCTCAATTGCAAATTTGGCTACATAGATCGATCAAAAAAATAGCCTCTAACCTTAAAAAAAATAAGAATACCAGAAATTTAGCTTAGATATACGCGATCTTCCTCTCCTTCTACATCCATAATTACGTCCACATGTTCTTTTAATACCGTAGCCAATTCCAGGCCAACAAAATCTGTAGCAATCGGGAAGATTTTATGGCTTCTATCTACCAGCACTACCGTGCGAATCTTTTTATGCGGTGTATTTAGAAAAACACCCAGGCCATAAGCCAGTGTCTTACCACTATTTAATACATCATCAACAATAATAATGACTTTGTTTTTCCAATAGCTTTCGTCTAAATCTGTAGTAGCAATCAGTTTGCTGCTTTCTTTCTGAAGATCGATACGTAAAAGTGTAAGCTTAAAACCAGCGATCTTTTTCAAAACCTTTTCTAAACGAACCGCTAATTTATAACCCCGGTCCCAAATACCAGCCAGCACCACCTCCTTCTCATTCAGGTTATCTTCCAGGATTTGATACGCGATTCGATCTATCTTTTGCTGAATCTGTTTCTTATTAAGTATGAGGATCTGCGATGTCATTGTATAAAAGGATTGAATACAAAAAGAACGATTTTAAGGATGAAATTCAAACTATTTGAAAAATAATTTCGATTGCCTGCAACGTTTCTATTCTACCTGCGTCTAATCAATAACCAAAAACAAAATTATGAAAAACCTGATCAGAATATCTGCTGTTTTACTTATTGCCTTTTCATCTTACGCTGCGAAGGCTCAGGATAGCAAAAGTTTCCCGGCAAAAAACTTCAACAGTATTGGCGTTAGTAGCGGAATAGATTTGTACCTCACCCAAGGCAATAGCGAAGGAGTAGTCGTGAAATCTGATAGCGAAACGCTGAAGGATATATTAGTAGAGCAAAACGGAAATGATATCAGAATTAAGTTTAGGGATGGCATTAAATGGAGCAGCATGTTTAAAAACCGTGTAATTAAGGCTTACGTTAATTATAAAATTTTAAATGAGCTTGCTGCTTCTGGTGGGTCTGATGTGTATACACAAAATCAAATTAAGACCGATAAGCTGGCTATTCGTGCTTCAGGCGGATCTGATGTAAAAGTGACGCTAACGAGCAATGACTTAACTGTACAATCCAGCGGTGGCAGCGATATAAGTTTGAAAGGTAAAGCCGCAAATATGACGATCCAATCTAGCGGAGGAAGTGATGTGAATGCTTTTGAATTAATTACCGATTATGCGAAAGTACAAGCATCAGGAGGCTCTGATATAAATATATACGTGAATAAAGGATTAGAAGCATCTGCAAGTGGTGGCGGCGATGTAAGCTTCAAAGGAAATGCAGCATTAAATAAAACATCCAGCTCAAAAAGCGGAGAAGTGCATCACGTCAATTAAGAACTTTAGTTTAGTTAATGATAAATTCGCCGCTTTGTGGATGCAAAGCGGCTTATTTTTTATCTTGATTAAGTAAAATCTAAGGGTACACAAATTCATCAATTAGAAATATTGCTATAACCTTACACCTTTTACCTTTTACCTTTTTGATAAGGATAGTAAACAAAATTTGCGCCCTCAGGTACCACTACGAAAACGCACATGTAATCTTCAGGCCTTTTATAAACCTTTAAAAAAGGCTCTTTCTTTTCTTTAGTGATGATTCCTTTTTCTACAAATTCTTCCAAAGTTGAGGCCTGAATTGACCAGTCTGTATTTAATTCTTCTTTATTTAAAATCAGTTCACCGATACTCACCTCGTGTTGATGGGCAATAAAAATAGGGTGAGCAGAAATACCTTCCACCATAATTTCGATGCCTACTTCTTTAATCGCATCAGCATAAAACGCTAAATCTTTTTCCAGGCTTACCAGCGGACTTTCCTGTTTTTTCTGTGGAGCTCCACTATCCTCTGGTGTGGCATTTAATAATTCTTCTCTATCCATTACTAACTAAATTTTGAATGAGTAATTAAATGAATGCCGATAACGATATACATTCAATTATTCTAAAATTCTATCCTTTTAATTTTAATAAAACCACGTTTTCCACATGTTGCGTATGTGGGAACATATCTACCGGTTTAATTCGAGCCACCTCATATTTTTCGCTTAAGAGCTCCAAATCTCTGGCCTGTGTTGCGGCGTTGCAACTCACATATACAATTTTTTCCGATTCCATTTCCAGCACACGTTGTACCACATCAGTATGCATACCTGCTCTCGGTGGATCAGTAATGACTACATCGGGCTTACCGTGTTTAGTGATGAAATCGGCAGTAAGAATATCTTTCATATCACCTGCATAAAAAAGCGTATTATCAATTCCGTTCAACGCAGAATTAAACTTCGCATCTTCAATTGCAGTTGGCACATATTCTACTCCCACTACCTGTTTTACATTTTTAGCTACAAAATTGGCAATGGTACCCGCACCGGTATAAAGATCATAAACCAATTCGTCTCCTTTAAATCCTGCAAAATCTCTGGTGATTTTATACAATTCAAAAGCCTGTTCAGAATTCGTTTGGTAAAAGGATTTTACGCCTATCTTGAAGCGGATGCCATCCATCTCTTCAAAAATATGATCGCGACCAGCAAATAAATGAACGTCCTGATCAAAGATCGTATCGTTTTTCTTTTGATTCACGATGTATAACAATGAAGTAATTTGAGGAAATTCTGATTTTAAGAAGTTCATCAAGCCACTAATTTGCGCCTCATCCGGATAAGCAAAAACCACTGCAATCATCACTTCACCTGTAGATGAGGTGCGAATAATCAGGTTACGCAATACGCCTTCGTGGTTTCGTAAATCATAAAATGATAGCTGATGCTCCAAAGCATATTTCCGAACAGCGTTTCTGATAGAATTCGAAGGTTCATCTTGCAAATAACAATGCTCAATATCCAGAATTTTATCAAATCTCAACGGAACGTGAAAGCCTAAAGCATTCATATCAAAATCTTCATCGCGATCAATATCAGTTCTATCCAACCAACGTTTATTGGAGAAAGTGAACTCTAATTTATTGCGGTAATACCTGTTTTTAACCGACCCTAAAATAGGCTCTGTATTGGAAGTATCTATTTTACCAAGACGCTGTAATGCAGCCTCTACATTTTTTTGTTTAAATTTTAGTTGTGAATCATAGCCCATGTGTTGCCATTTGCAACCGCCACAAGTTCCAAAATGAGGACAAAAAGGATCTGTACGCAAGGCAGATTTTTCATGCAATTGCTCTATAATCGCTTCTGCGAAATTCTTTTTCTTTTTGGTTAACCGGACATCAACCACATCGCCAGGAACAGCTTTGTCGACAAAAATCACTAACTCATCGGCCTTGCCAACGCCTTTTCCTTCTTCAGCAATATCAATTATCTGTACGTTTGGAATTATAGTTACCGTACCTGGTTTTCTTCTACTCATTATGCTGCAAATATAAGGCTAAAAGCTGAAAGACTAAAGTAGAAAGCCTAATGCTTGCAGACTAATGATGCATGTGTAAATGCTAAAGTAAAAGCAATAACTAAGGATAGGTGAATGGGAAAATAAAGGCAATAAAAATCTGATCAGGTGGCAACACCTTTTTAAATATAAATTTAGCTATGAAAAATTATCTTCCAAAAAAATTAAATACGACGCCCCAAAAGCCATCTAACCAATTAAATTTCAGGTCAAATTTTTCATCTACCAGTACAGAAAATTCTAAAATTTCTTTGCTCATGATAAAAAACCTCTCTATTATTACAATAATACAAATTTTATACCGAAAACCAAAACGGTATATGTTAATTTCACATCAAGATTATGCTAATTTTATATACCAGGAAATTTTTATGGTTATCAAATACCGCTATGATAAATAGGATCGCTTCACCTTAAGCAGGAAGAAATATTCTTAGTATCTTTCGTTTTTATTTATGTAATGAAAGCCAAAATCTCATTCTTTTTACTATTTGCCGGAATAAGTACCTACGCGCAAACGCCGATTGATGAATATTTCAAATTAACCCGTACGGGTTTCAATGCGAAAAATGCTTACCAAACTACTGCCTTTGTTGAGCAATATTTCAGGGTTCCTGGCAATACTGGTTTCAATTCAAGTATCAGATATGTAGAGCGTATTTTAAAAAATGCTGGTTTTGTAGAACAGCAACTAAATGAACTGGAAGCGCTGTTAACTTATCGCATAGAAAAACGCGCAATGAAGAACAATACCTGGGAACCGATAGATGCACGTATTGATATTATTGGCAATTCAACACCATTAATTACTTATCAAACTAACCGCAATATGATTCCCATCAATTGCGGTTCTACTCCTGCTGGAGGAGTAAAGGCAGAAGTGCTTTATTTAGCTGACATCAAGCTTGCTGAAATGGAAAGACTTGATTTAAAAGGAAAAATCATTTTCTCAGAAAATCATCCTTCCAGATTACTTCAATTGGCTACTAAAGCTGGCGCAATCGGTGTTTTAGGATATGCTATGCCAGAATATACAAAGCCAGATGTTTACAAAACTTCTATTCAATTTGGAAGTATGAAAGCCAATAGTACTGTCTGGACTTTGCTCCTCTCCTACGCTGCTAAAGAACAATTAAAAGCATCATGTTTAAAGGGCGAAACAAAGTTGAAAGTAAATATCCAGACCAAAATTTACCCATCTGAAGAATTAACAATCGTTGCCAACGTAAAAGGTAGTGTAAACCCTGAGGAACGTTTCGTTTTCAGTGCTCATGTACAAGAGCCCGGCGCAAATGACAATGCTAGTGGCGTGGGTACCCTGGCAGAAATGGCGAGGTTAACTGCAGAACTCTATCGTACAAAAAAGATCAAGCCTCAGCGGACCCTAACTTTTTTATGGGGTGATGAAATTGTATCTACAAAAAGATATATCACTGAAGATACACTTAGGGCTAAAAATATTCTATGGGGAATGAGCCTCGATATGGTAGGTGAAGACACTAAAAAAACCGGTGGCTCCTTCTTGATCGAAAAAATGCCGGACCCCTCTGCTATATGGACCAGAGGAAACGATAAACATACCGAATGGGGTGCTGGCGACGTGAAAGAAAAAGACCTTTTCCCGCATTACTTTAATGATTTCGTCTTCGATATTTGCAAAGCACAGGGAAAATTTGCAAACTGGACAGTAAATTATAATCCCTTTGAAGGTGGAAGTGACCACACACCATTTTTACAAAATAAAATTCCCGGTTTACTCATGTGGCATTTTACTGATGTATTTTATCACACCGACAATGATAGAATCGACAAGGTATCTTCAACGGAAATGAAAAATGTAGGCATTAGTGCCCTAACTGCAGCTTACAGCTTGATATCTGCCGATGAAAACTTAGCAAGCACAACGGTTACTCAGCTGAAGAGCGATGGCTTAATCCGTTTAAAAACTGAATTTGAATTGAGTAAAAAGGCAATTGCTGAAGGAAAACCGGTCGCAGTTGAGAAACACATTCTTGAAGTTTGGAGCAAATGGTATATCGACGCTTTAGCAACTGTAAACCAGTTGCCCGTAAAAAAAGAAACTACAAAAATTGGTTCATCGATCAAATTTGCCACTAGCGAAATTGAAAAGCAAACACAAATCTATTTATCAGAATTAAAATAATTTAATGCCAAAAGCAATAGTTATCGGAGCAGGAATTGCCGGAATTGCCTCCGCCATTCGACTGGCTATAAAAGGCTATCAGGTTGATGTTTTTGAAGCCAGTTCAAAACCAGGTGGCAAATTGGGGGAGATTAGAATGAATGGTTTCAGGTTTGATACGGGACCCAGCCTGTTTACCATGCCTCAATATGTTGATGAGCTTTTTTCCCTCGCAGGTAAAAATCCAAGAGATTATTTCGATTACATCAAACTCAAAGAAGTTTGCCGCTATTTTTATGAAGATGGACTAAGGTTAACCGCAAAATCCGATATAGCATCTTTTGCAAAGGAGATAGAAGAAAAAACCGGTTCTACTGCTAAAGAAGTTCATCATTTCTTAGGTAAAAGTGCTACCATTTACGAAATTACACATCGGGTATTTTTAGAGCGCACTTTGCACAAATTGAAAAGCTATCTCCATTGGGATACTCTTAAATCTGTTTTTAGATTTTTACAGATCGATCCCTTCCGATCGCAGAGTAAAGCCAATCATCAATTTTTCAAGGATGAAAGAATTGCTCAATTGTTTAACCGCTATGCCACCTATAATGGCTCCGATCCTTACCAGGCACCGGCAACTTTAAATGTTATCCCTCATTTTGAATACCATTTTGGTGCTTTTCTTCCTAAAAATGGCATGTATGGCATCGTTACGGTTTTGGTAAAACTAGCAGAAGAATTGGGCGTTAGGTTCCACTATAGCCAGAAAGCAGAAGAAATTCTTTTTACTGATGCTTCGAAATCTAAAATACAAGGCATAAAGGTTTACGACAAAATGTATAAAGCAGATGTTGTGGTTTCCAACCTTGATATCTGGTTTACCTACAAAAACCTTCTTAAAGGTATTGATGCCCCCAAAAAGCTATTAAATCAGGAACGCAGCAGTTCTGCCTTGATTTTCTATTGGGCTATGGATGGGAACTATAGCGATCTGGGCCTGCATAATATTCTTTTCACTAAAGATTACAAAAACGAATTTAATGCAATTTGGAAGGAGAAAATCATTTGTGATGACCCTACGGTTTATATTAATATTACCTCAAAACATATCAGGGGAGAATCGCCGAATGACAGTGAAAACTGGTTTGTGATGATTAATGTTCCTTCCAACAATGGACAAAACTGGGATTTATTAATCAAAGAAGCCAAAGCAAACATAATTAAAAAAATTAGCCGGATTTTTAACAGGAATATAGAACCGGAAATTATCAGTGAGCAAATCCTTGATCCGAGGAGCATTGAAAGTAAAACAGGTTCTTACCAAGGCTCGCTTTATGGAAACAGTTCTAATAACCAATTCGCTGCTTTTTTGAGACATCCAAACTTCAGCTCCAAAATTGATGGGCTCTATTTCTGCGGAGGAAGCGTACATCCGGGGGGAGGAATCCCGCTGGCACTTCTTTCGGCTAAAATTATTGATGACAACTTACCATCTTAAATGGCTTCAGCTATCGCTTTTTCAAAAGTCTCCGCATCCAGATCAAAGGCATTTACAATCACTTTGGCCTGGGTGTAAAAAGGATTACGCTCAGCGAGCTTTTCATTAATGAAGTCTAGTAGCTGTGCATCATCAAAATCTTTTATTAATGGACGCTTTTGCCTGTTTTGCAACCTGGATACCAATTGGGCCGGTTCCATCTGCAGATAAACGGTTGTACCATTGGCATTCATCCACTTCATATTATCAAAAAAACAAGGCAATCCACCACCCGTGGCTACAATACATTTTTCTGGATAATGGAAGGTTTTCAGCATCTCACGTTCATAATCACGAAAACCACTTTCGCCAAATGCAGCAAAAAACTCCGCTATTGTTTTTCCAGATTTATTTACAATTTCTGAATCCAAATCAATAACAGGACAATCTAAGCGGTGAGCCAATTGCTTTGCTTTGGTACTTTTCCCGCATCCCATGTAACCGATCAGGAAGATTACTCCAACATTTAAATCTGCTAATGAGGAATGCGAAATTTCAGTATTCATATCAATCGTATATTTCTTTTTTAAAGGATTAACTTAATTTTACTCTCGGATCAACATAGGCATAAAGGATATCAACCAATATATTAATCACCACAAAAACGAAGGCAATAAATAATATAGCGCCCATCACCACCGGGAAATCAGACATTTCGAGCGCAGTAACCGTTGTTCTGCCCAGGCCATTATAACCAAAAATATATTCTACAAAAAACGACCCTGCAAGTAAAGAAGCGAACCAACCAGAAATTGCGGTGATAACCGGATTCATTGCATTTTTTAACGCATGTTTATAAATGATGGCATTTCTACTTAAACCCTTTGCTTTAGCTGTACGGATATAATCTTGTGCCAAAACATCCAGCATGGCACTTCTCGTTAATTGAACAATAATGGCCAGAGGCCGCAAACCTAAAGTGATCATAGGTAACCATAAATTTCTTAGTGTTAAAATTTCACCGTTAAAAGGATCATATGAATACAAACTTCCACTCATTTTTAATCCGGTATAGTCGCTGAGCATAAAGCCAAATACCCAGGCGATGATGATCCCTGCAAAAAAAGATGGTGCTGAAATACCAAGAATTGCGAAAGCATTTGCAGATTTATCTATCCATGTATCTTTGTAAACGGCAGAAAGTACGCCAAGGAACACCCCAATTACGGTTGCAAAAATCATGGCTGTAAGCGCCAGAACAAAGGTATTGGGAACCGTTTCTGATAGTATGGCTGTAACATCTCGCTTTGTTTGATAGGAACTTCGTAAATAAGGCCACTTTAATGCCAAAATTTTTTCATCAAAACCAATTAATTTAACAAAGTGGTATTTTGCCTTAGTGGTGCTATCATTATCAAGTAAACTAACTGGCGAAAGATCATTGATGTAAAGCAAAAATTGAACTGGCTTTGATTTATCCAATCCGAATTCTTTTCTAACAGCTTCCAGAGATTGTACATCCGCCCGCTGGCCCATCGTCATCCTTGCCGGATCCCCGGGTAGAATATTGAAAAGCACGAAAACAACCAGCACAACCCCGCCCATTACGAGGAGGCCATAAAGCAGTTTTTTCAGGGTATATCCAATCATTGTACATCAAAATATTTTCGGCTCAACTGATCGAAAGTCGGTATATTATGGTTGTGCCATTTGTTTACGATAACACCGTTTTTCAATAATAATATGCCTGGGTTTGCCCTAACCATACTTTTTAGCGGAACAGCATCAGCATAAAACACTTCAGAAAATAGGTTATTCTTTTTCACAAAAGCTTCTGCATCCTGTGCCGCATTCGATGTTAACAGCACCGTGCGTATATTAAACTGCTGAGTAGCATTAATGGCAAGGGCATTTAACTTTCCAATAGCGCTTTCATTAGTGTTTTTTAAGTCGTAAGCCACGAAAACGAGGCTATAGTAAGGATTCTCAATAATTTCCTTCGTGTAATCTGTACCTGATGCATCGCTAATAACCAGGTCTTTGATTTCAGGTTCGTAACCTTTCTTAACTAAACGTTTGATTGGTTCGCCTATAATTTCCCAGTTATTATCTTTCCATATTTCAGTTTTAAGGTAATCCTTATCACTCATATCTTTTTCCTCTTTCGTGTTCTTGTTTTTGAGGTGATACATGATTTCAAACTCATCTGGTTTTTCTCCGGGCGGAATTACCATCAATGATGGAATATGTGCACCCACTTTATAGGGGAGAAAATCAATCACTGGCAATACATTGTAAGTGTACAAACCAAATCCCAGCGAAACCAAAGTTACCGCAAGCGCGATATTCCGCTGACTGGATGCCTTTTTAAATAAAGGCTCAATTGTATTTTTATTAATGAAAATGATCAAAATCAATATCAGCAAAATCAGGTCTTTACTGAACGATTGCCATGGTGTTAATGGAATGGCATCGCCAAAGCAGCCACAACTAGTTACCACTTTAAATGCAGCCGAAATAAATGTTAATAAAGTGAAGAAAATAATTAGCAGCAATAAACCCCAGGCTACTTTTTTGCTCCAAAAACCTAAGATTAACAGTGCACCTAATACAATTTCCAAAGTACAGAGCAAAATGGCTATGCCTGTTGCGGCCGGACTTAAGAAGTTCATGTGGAAGACTTCGAAATATTCTTGCAGCTTATACCCGAATCCAAGCGGATCATTTGCCTTGATTAATCCTGAAAAGATAAATAACGCGCCTACAAAAAATCGGGAAAAGCTTAAAAGTATATTTCTCATCAGTATTAATTTATTTAAAATGTATTGGTCTTAAGCAAAAAAGATTATTAAAATCGGTTTTAATTACTTAATACCTAACTTAATCATGGCAAAAACAGCGTAATTAAGCATGTCCTGATAATTGGCTTTCACACCTTCAGAAGCTAAGGTCTGCCCTTCATTATCCTCAATTTGTTTCACCCGAAAAACCTTCATCAAGATCAGATCGGTTAATGAACTTACCCGCATATCTCTCCAGGCCTCGCCATAATCATGGTTTTTAGCGAACATCAATTCTTTAGTCTCCGTTATTTTTTCTTCAAATAAGCCGGCAACCTGTTCGAAAGGAAGTTCATGCGGATCAGCTTCGCTTAATTCTAACTGAATCATGGCAATTGCACAGTAATTAATGATGCCAATGTATTCCGAAACAATTCCCTCTCCAACCATACTTACCTTTTTCTCTTCCAGTGTGCGGATTCGCTGGGCTTTAATAAAAATCTGATCGGTAATGGAACTTAGCCTTAAAATGCGCCATGCAGTTCCATAATCTTTCGTTTTTTTAAGAAACAATGATCTGCAAATTGCAATCACTTCATCAAATTCTACAGCGGTATTTGTTGGTATCAAAGCCAATATTAATTAAGTTTTAGTGTATTTTTGTCGTGAAAAAACAAAAGCTAAAGATACATTTTTATAGTGAAACTCAAATCCCGAAAGGGTTTAACATGGCAGAAAAAAACTTTTTTGAACCTAAGCAAAGTATCAACATTAAGGGAAAACTTCTCGATTTAAGTTCGCCAAAAGTGATGGCTATTTTGAACATCACACCAGATTCTTTCTATAGCAACAGCAGAACAAAGTCTATAGATGAGGCCCTGGCCAAAACCGAAAGTTTTCTTAAACATGGCGCTACGTTTATTGATATTGGCGGCTACTCTTCCAGACCCGGAGCTACGGATATTTCTGAAAATGAGGAAGCGGATCGCCTGATTCCTGTGATAGAAAGCATTATGGAAGAATTTCCTGAAACCATTATCTCGGTTGATACGTTTCGGGCAGGTGTTGCAAAAGATGCCATACTGGCCGGAGCCCATGTCATCAACGATATTTCGGCTGGCGATATGGACGAACGCATGTTTGAAACCGTTGCCAGTTTACAGGTACCTTATATGTTGATGCATATGCAGGGAACTCCGCAAAACATGCATAAAAATCCATCGTATACGAATGTAACCCTCGAAGTGATCGATTACCTCGCTAAAAAGATTACTGAACTGAAAGCACTTCATGTTCATGATCTTATTATCGATCCCGGATTTGGTTTTGGTAAAACCATGGAACATAATTACCAGTTACTTAATCAGCTTGACGCTTTCAAAATATTTAAGCTTCCAGTTCTGGTTGGTTTTTCCAGGAAAGGAATGATATATAATGCACTAAATACTACTGCGGATCATGCGTTAAATGGTACAACGGTTTTAAATACCATCGCCTTACAAAAAGGTGCTGGCATATTGCGTGTTCACGATGTGAAAGAAGCCATTGAATGTATTGAATTATTGAAAAGATTAGACTAATAATTATCCTCTCAGGGTTATTATCAATTAAGACTTTAAACTTATTTTCATAAATTGCCTTAAATGAAAGGATTTGATTTCGATTTTCTAAAAATATCTGTAACAGATGTAGTAGACATTGTGCTGGTTGCGCTGCTGATCTATTACGTTTATACCCTGATCCGTAATACTCTTGCCGTGAACCTGCTGGTAGGCATGTTTATTATCACTGTATTTTATTGGGTGGTAAAAGGGCTGCACATGGAATTACTTACCACCATTATAGAGAAATTTATGAGTGTTGGTATCATTGCCTTAATTGTGATTTTCCATCCTGAAATCAGAAGGTTTCTGCTCATGATCGGAAAGAATGCATTTTTACAAAAAAACAAAGCCTGGTGGGGATATCTTTTTGGAAGAAAGGAGATTGAACGCAATAACCTTACCCGGATAAAACCTATTATAGATGCTTGTAAAACGATGAAAAAAACGAGAACAGGCGCATTAATCGTTTTTGTTAAGTTTTATGATGAGCAATTTTTTGCAAACAGTTGTGAACTGGTAGATGCCAAAATATCGAAAAGATTACTGGAGAGTATTTTTCAAAAAAACAGTCCACTGCATGATGGCGCAGTAGTGATTTCAGAAAATAAAATTAAAAGTGCAAGTTGTATTTTACCTTTAACCGATAATGATCAATTGCCATCGCAGTTCGGATTAAGACATCGCGCTGGCATTGGTGTTTCTGAGACTACAGACGCTGTTGCCGTAATTATTTCGGAAGAAACTGGCGAAATATCTTATGCAAAACAAGGCCGGGTAAGAATGAACGTATCGTTCGGAGAATTAGAGAAATTGCTTAATAAAGACTTCTAGGGGAAAAGATGAAGGAGCAAAGATCAAGGATTGCCAGACATCATATCTTTAATCCTTGCTCTTTGTTCTTTTATCATACCTTTAACTAGCAGTATTGCTCAAAAGCACCAATTAGGTTATCAGCAATCATTTGCGCTGGTCTGCCTTCAATTTGATGACGTTCGATCATGTGAACTAATTTACCATCTTTGAAAAGTGCCATTGCTGGTGATGATGGAGGGAAAGGCATCATATAGCTTCTTGCTTTATCTACAGCTTCTTTCTCCATACCCGCAAAAACAGTTACCAATTTAGTTGGGTGTTTATCATGTGCTGCTGCTGCTCGTGCTGCCGGACGAGCATTTGCTGCTGCGCATCCACATACCGAGTTTACCACAACCAATACAGTACCTTCGCCTTTGATAGCTTGATCTACATCTTCTGCACTTTTTAATTCTTCAAAACCTACGTTAGTTAATTCCTTACGCATTGGTTCTACTAAATATTCTGGATACATTATCGTTAGTTTTTATTTATAATTTGAATGATACAAAAATAAGAAAATCGGATGGCATGTGTCATCCGATTTATATTTTTTAGGTAAAATTAGCAACCTGTTAATGTATCCCTTTAAAGAATTGATCGTAAGCAGCCGGATGTGTAATAGCGCCTACTACAACTAAAATTACCAGAATGATAAATACAACACTTAAGATAGTAGCAATCATTCCACATATCTTTCCTGCTTTCGCATTTTTATAGGATGATTCAGTGTAAAGGGTAGGGTTCAGCTGATACTTTTTCATGTCGCCGGCACCTAAAATCCAGGCGATAATTCCAAATACTAAACCGAAAATACCGTAAAAACAGCAGGCGGGAATGGCTATAATGCCTAGAACCAATGCAGCCGTTGCATTCGGTAAATTTTGTTGGCCCATTCCACCTCCGAACTGCCCAAACGGTGGACTTTGTTGAAATGGCGGCGGTGTTGTAAAACCTGTGTTCCCAGCATTTGCTTCAGGTATTTCAGGTTTATTTAAATTAATTGGTTGGTTTTCCTGAGGTTTTTCATGTTCTTCTGACATAATTTAGATGATAAGTTGATGAGTGTATATTTTATAAATGTAATTGATTAAGATAATTACTGCAATAGTGGCAACGGTAATTTTAATGAGCTGGGCTCCAAACTTGAAATCATACCTGAGATGCACGAGCATAAAAATCACCACAAATAAAAATGGAATTGTTGCTGGGTATAACTTCAAAGATTCTAAAAAGTTTCCTTTTAATAATGAAATTACCGATCGCTGAAATCCGCAGCCGGGGCAATCAATACCAAAATGGGCCTTAAAAGGACAAGCAAACAGGTGATGGTTCAGCCAATCAATAAAACTAGACTGTGCCGCCATCAATATCAATAATTTGCACCTGACTATCTTTCCATTCTTTATATTTTTCTAAGTCGTTGATCACTTGCTTGTAAACCAGGTTAAGTATAAAAATATCATCAATAAATCCTAGAAATGGAACAAAATCCGGAACAATATCAACGGGCGATAAAAAATAGATTAACCCACCCAAAATAGCTACAATAGATCTTTTTGGAATTTCAGTATAATCGCCATTCACATAGTCTTTAACTACGCCAAATAGCAAAACCATTTTTGCCCAAACACCATCTAATGCTCCTTTATTGGTAATTGCTTTACCTAAAGCATCTTTTATGGTTTTATTGGCTTTCGATTTATCCTTCAGTATTACGGTGGCCCTATTCTCAGATTTTCTAAAAAAATCCAATATTTGTTGTCTGTTCAACTTCATACTAAATGCCTTACAAATTAACGGCCAAAAGTGTCATAATTATCTTCCGCATACTTCGTGAAGCGATCCAATAATTTTACGTTTTTATTTTCAATCGGCGTTAAGTCGTTATCTACGTTATTTTTGACCGGCACATACCACTCCACGGGGTCGAAAAAATTTCTCAATATCTGCTTTTTGAAGGCATAGCCATGACGGGCAAAAATTGTATTTTTTATGATCTGGAGATCAAGTTTCCGAAGATTTTTCAAATCGTCTTCTTTGAGCAACATGTTAGAAGCATTTATTTTAAAAATCGCTTCAGAGGCACTTCTATAGAAACTATTGGCACCCAGCGAATCCACGGTTCCATCTTCCAGCGTATCCAGCGTTTCTATCATTTTATGCTCGCTCCAGTCAATATAACTTGCATCAGTTGGCAGCATAAGCCTGGCATTATAAACAAATTCCTTTTTCAGTAACTTAAATTTCTTTTCCGGCCATTTGAGGGCCGTTTTAAATGCATTCCATTTTCCGATCAATGTATCACCCACGAGCGTAATTTCAAATTTCCCGTCAAATTTGTCTGTACCAGGTTCTTCCAAAATGAAAGTGATTTTTCCACCATCTTCAGAAAGTTTACCAAACAATGGACGGCTGTTTCCCGAAACTACGCTTTGAGCGATAACAGTATCTTTCGTGATTTTTTTAATGTTAATATTGAGTTTCTTAACGGCATTGTCCATATCACCTTCGTATTCAAACTCTTCGGCGGCTGCAAAATTTCCAACCCAAAAGCCATAAAGCTCCTTATGAATTTCCTGTTGCGGAATAGGAGTTTTGGCCTGACTCTCCTTTCCAGGCTTTTTTGCTTCTTTACAGGCTATCATTGAGATAGCGATAATGGAGAACATTAAGATCTTTTTCATTATATAATTCTTTTTCTGATGAGCCATTCGGCAATTAACAAATTTGGGATCCAGCCTAACCATGCAATTATCTGATAAACATCCATTGGCGCCGGATGAAATAAATATACTAAAATAACTTTCCAAAGCCTCAATGTTATTGCCGACGCTGCAAGTGCGAAACTCCGGTACATCATATTTTTATGCGCTTTAATCTTTCTTTCAATAATTAATCTCATTGCACTCATGGTAAACCAAAACCATAAAATACCCAGGATAATGAAAGATGTTTTGGCAATTAAACCTCCATTGGCAAACCAACCAATATAGATACCGGATGGAGCCGCCAGTAGCAACACAAAACCAGCATACAGATAGCCAAGCACCCGATGGAGTGATGGATACTGCGTTAAAATTTTAGCATTAAATTGTGTGAAACCGGCTAATAGCACAAATATTGCACTGTAAACATGAATGTAAAATATAGGAAGATAAGCGCTGTTCCTGAGTACCTCAGTTTGTTTGATCTGGAGAAAAGCTGCTTCGCTTCCAAATGGCAGATAGCGTAATGTAATCTGCAACATGAGGAGAAAAAAATATGTGAAGAATAATAGCCATGCGATTTGGAAATAATTGATCGTTTTTTTCAATTTATTTTTTTATTAAAACTTAGGCGATCATTCAACTATTGCTAAAAATTCAGACTTTCATTTAGTACTATTTCTTCCTCAGGTGATCACTTTTCCAGGATTTGATAATTTCTCCATTAAAGTTTTGCCCATCCCGAAGCTTATCCATTTCATCAGATACAGATTCAGCAAAATACTTTGCAAGCATTTCTTCAATATCTCTCAATTGAACATCCGGCAAATTATATTGAAATAATTTCAATAATTCTAACTGAATATTTGTCAGTTTTCCTGTAGCTTCTATACTTTATTAATTGGAACTTAAACAAATATAATCATTTATATTAGGCAGAAATTTTCATCATCTCCAATATATCATCTACATATTTTCGCTCGTTTGCTAAACGAGGCACTTTGTGTTGCCCGCCCAGCTTATCCTTGGCTTTTAACCAATTGTAAAAGGTATTTGAAGGCGCATTGTGAACTTTCGGCCGGCAAAGCGCCATGTCTTTAAAACGCTTTGCATCGTAATCTGAATTGATTTCACGCAAGGTGTCATCCATTACATCGACGAATTTCTCAAAATCTTCAGGTTGTTTATCAAACTCGATGATCCATTCATGTCCACCAGCTTTTTCACCGGCAAAATAAATCGGACCAGCAGTATAATCTTTAATTTCTGCACCAGTTTCCCGGCAAGCCTTTTTCAAAGCCTGCTCTGCATTATCAATAATCACTTCCTCACCGAAAGCATTGATGAAGTGTTTGGTTCGTCCGGTTATTTTTATACGATACGGTGAAAGCGAAGTAAACTGAATGGTATCACCAATCATGTAGCGCCATAAACCGCCGTTTGTAGAAATCACGATGGCGTAGTTTTTATGAAGTTCTACCTCTCCTAACAATAGGGCTTTCGGATTTTCTTCTCCAATATTTTCCATCGGGATAAACTCATAGAAGATGCCGTAATCCAGCATGAGCAGCATTTCTTCAGAATTATCCTGATCCTGGATACCAAAAAACCCTTCAGAAGCATTATAGGTTTCCAGATAATACATATCTGATGAAGGGATAAGCTGTTTAAATTGTTCCCGGTATGGGGCAAAATTCACCGCCCCATGAATATAGACTTCAAGATTTGGCCAAACCTCTAATAAGTTACTTTTCCCGGTAAGTTCGAGAACTTTTTTAGCCAATACGATGGTCCAGGTTGGCACTCCGGAAATACTGGTTACGTTTTCCTGAATAGTGGCTTCTGCCATTCTATCCATTTTTACCTCGTAATTATCCATCAAAGCGATAGACATATCCGGCGTACGGTAAAATTCGGCCCAGATGGGTAAATTCTTAATCAGCACAGCTGATAAATCACCATAAAAACAATCTTCATTAAGTTGATTTACCTGGTGGCTTCCGCCCAACACCAATCCTTTTCCGGTAAACATTTGGTTATCCGGACGGTTATTGCAATAAATGGAAAGCATATCTTTGCCTCCCTTAAAATGGCATTCCTCTAAAGATTCTTTTGAAACCGGAATAAACTTACTTCTATCGCTCGTGGTTCCTGATGATTTAGCAAACCATTTAATGTCTGACGGCCATAAGATGTTTTGTTCACCGGCCAACATTCTTTCTATGTAAGGCTTAAGTGTATCGTAATTCTGAATGGGAATGCGCTCCTGATATTGTTGAGGCGTGAGGATAGATTTATAATCATACATCTTACCCCACTCGGTATTTTCTGCACTATCAATTAAGTTATGAAACCATTCCTGCTGCACATCATAGGGATATTTCATAAAAAGCTCGATCTGATGAATCCGCTTTTTCATCAGCCAGGTAAAAATCGAATTTACAATCGCCATGCTCTGTAATTAAATATCAAATTTTTTGCGCTTCAAGACAAAGTTTGAACCCAGATAAACTTTCCGAACCATTTCATTCTCTGCTAATACCTCCGGTACACCTTGTTCGAGAATTTTTCCTTCGAAAAGCAGATATGCTCTATCGGTAATGGAAAGGGTTTCCTGAACATTGTGATCGGTAATTAGAATACCAATATTTTTATGTTTTAGTTTTGCTACAATGCTTTGAATTTCTTCCACAGCAATTGGATCTACCCCTGCAAATGGTTCATCCAAGAGAATAAAATTAGGGTTTGCAGCCAGTGCGCGGGCAATTTCGGTCCTTCTCCGCTCGCCTCCGGACAATAGATCCCCGCGGTTTTTACGAACTTTATGTAAGCTGAATTCGTTAATCAATTCTTCCAGTTTATCTTTTTGTTCCTCTTTGGTTAGGCTGCTCATTTCTAGAATAGCCAAAATATTATCTTCAACGGTAAGCTTCCTAAATACAGATGCTTCCTGCGCCAGGTAACCAATCCCCTTTTGTGCCCTGCGGTACATGGCATCTTGTGTAATGTCTTCGTCTTCTAAAAAGATACGCCCTCCGTTTGGCTTAATTAAACCCACAATCATGTAAAATGATGTGGTTTTACCAGCACCATTTGGCCCCAACAAGCCCACAATTTCTCCCTGGCTTACGCTAAAGGATACATCGTTAACAACGGTTCGCTGCTTATATTTTTTTACCAGATTTTCGGCACGTAAGATCATTCGTATTTATTTATGAATAAAGAATAAAAATCAGGGATTAAAGACTGAGCGGTTAACTTTTATCTTTGTTCCTTCATCATTACTCTTTTATCTTAATTCCTTTAATATTTAATTGTAGTCGGCGTTTCTCCCGCCATACATTTTCTTCAATTGTATAACAAACAGAAAATGGCACCTTTGGTTGTAAAAGATTTTGAAATTCTCCCAAGCCAAAGGCGATGCATTCAAAAGTAGGCGAATTTTGTTGTTTTATATTAATTTTTAAATGATTTGCACCAACGGCCATTGGTGTTCTATCTAAGTAAACGTTATTTGACAAAAATACCGGAGACAAATTTTCTGGTCCGAAAGGACCCATTTGGGATAAAACCCTAAAGAATTTGCCATCAATCTGAGCCAATTGAATCTCTGCATCAATCTTAATCATCGGTGTAAGCAATTCTTCGGTAATGGAAGCTGAAACAATTTCTTCAAACTTATCAGCTAAAGCTTCAACATTGTGTTCCTGCATGGTTAAACCAGCTGCAAATTTATGCCCCCCAAATTGATCCAAAAGGTGGGCACATCCCCGTAGTGCCTCATATAGATCGAAACCAACAACAGAACGACACGAGCCCGCTACCTGTCCATTAGATTTGGTCAGCACAATTGTTGGCCGATAGTATTTTTCGGTTAACCTTGATGCTACGATTCCAATAACACCTTTATGCCAATTTTCATTAAAGACCACTGTAGTTTTACGGTTAACCAGAATATCGCTATCGCCGATTAAAGCCAAAGCCTCGCGGGTAATATCCTGATCGTATGTTTTACGCTCTGTATTTTTAAGGTTGATCGATTCGCTTTGTTCCAAAGAATTGCTGTCTACCTGGCAAAGCAACATGGCCACAGCGTGTTTTGCATGGTCTATTCTGCCCGCAGCATTAATTCTCGGACCTAATGTAAACACCACATCTGTGATCGTGTAGTGCTCCGTTTTCCCAGAAACTTCCATCAATGCCCGCAAACCTTCACATGGATTAGTATTTAGTTTTTTGAGTCCGTAGTAAGCCAAAATTCTGTTCTCCCCTACTACCGGGACAATATCAGCAGCGATACTTACCATGACCAAATCGAGGTATTGAAGATAAGATTCGCTTGGAAGACTGTGTTTTTGTGCATAAGCCTGGGCGAGCTTAAAACCAATGCCGCAGCCTGCCAGTTCTTTAAAAGGATATTCGCAATCCAAACGTTTTGGATCTAAAACTGCAACTGCTTTTGGAATTTCATCACCGGGTAAATGGTGATCGCAAATGATAAAATCGATGCCGAAACTGTTCGCATAATCGACTTTATCTAATGATTTGATCCCGCAATCTAACGCAATAATTAATGAAAAACCATTTTCGTTTGCATAATCGATTCCTGCTGTAGAAATCCCATAACCTTCCAGGTAACGATCGGGGATATAATATTCTATATTTTCAGTAAGCTGAGAGAAAAAACTGTATGCGAGCGCTACAGAGGTTGTTCCATCTACATCGTAATCTCCATAAATAAGAATTTTTTCATGAGTAGATAATGCCTGTTCTATTCTTTGAATGGCTTTATCCATGTCTTTCATCAAGAACGGATCGTGTAGATGAGCTAGTTCCGGCCTAAAAAAGTATTTGGCCTGATCAAAGTCGCAAATGTTCCTTTGTACTAAAATCTGAGCTAATGATCTGTCTATATTAAGTTGTTCCGCTATGTTCTTTACCGTGTCATCATTACAAATTGATGTCGGCACCCATCTTTTTTCCATTATATTTGTTTCCGAACAGTAAATATACTTTTTTAATTTAAATCTCCGTTACCTTGCAAGTTCATACCCTATTCGAAGGAACCTATTCTGTTGATGCAACGAAAAAATTCATTCCTTTCGATTCTGCGATCCACAGTTTCAAAGATAGACCAGCATCACTCTTTATCAATGTTCAGCCTTTTTTAGTGGAGCTGAAAAACGACCTAATCCTTTTTGATACTGGCTTGGGCTTCAGCGATGAACAGGGAGAGTTGATTTTACACAAAAACATCCGCAATGCGGGATTTGATCCAACCGATGTAACAAAGGTTTTGATGTCGCATTTACATTACGATCACTCTGGCGGGATGGTTCATAAACATGCCGATGGAAAAATGGAACTTAGTTTCCCTGATGCTGAATATGTGATCAACCGTGGTGAGTGGGAAACTGCGTTTAGCAGCACTTCGGATTCCTACCACACTGACATTTTTGACATTGTGCAGCGCAATGCACAGTTAAAATTTGTAGAAGGCGACGGTAACTTAGATGAAAGCATTGCCTATGAGTTAACCGGTGCACATTGTCCGTATCACCAGGTTTTTCTACTAACAGAAGGCAATTCGAAAGTTTTCTTTGGAGGTGATGTTTTACCAGAGCCCGGAGAACTGATTAAGAATTTTATTGCGAAATATGATTTCGATGGCCGCAAAGCGATGGAACTCAGAAAGGAATTTGGAAAAAGAGCCGCCGCCGAAAATTGGGAATGTTTATTTTATCATAGTAAAGAGCAGGCTACCGGATTTGTGGATGAAATTGAGGGCGGGTTTAGAATTAGATAAGGGAAATTAGCTTAAAGCGGAAAGACTAAAGCTTAAAGCGAAAACGGAAAACCATAGACGACAAAGGAGCTGAAAGACTAAAGCTTAAAGCAAAAAGCAAAAGCGAAAAACGATCAACGAAAAACGATTTGGAAGCTGAAAGGCTAAAGCGCAAAGCGAGAGACCAACGACGGAAAACGATCGACGAAAAACGACCTGAAAGCCGAAAGACTTAAGCTTAAAGCAGAAACCCAAAGCGAGAGACCAACGACGAAAAACGACCAACGAAAAACGACAAAAAAAATCCCGACAAATGCCGAGATCTTTATTATGTTAAAAACTCCTTTTAAGGGAAATTACGATGCTTATTTCTTAGCTACTAATTTAACACCGATTTCGAAGTTATCATCAATTGCTTTGTCGCCAATGCTATCAAAGAATGATTTTGAACCGTAACGGATATCATATTTTGTTCTGTCAACCGTAATTTTTCCAGCTAAAGCTGAAACAGTACCATCAGCATTTACTGCAACTGTAGCGGGGAAAGTTACTGGTTTAGTGATTCCTTTAATAGTTAAGTTACCTGTAACCGTTAATGCAGCACCTGAACCTGCAACTTTAGTAATTACGAAAGTTGACGTTGGGAATTTAGTTGTTCCAAAAAAATCATCTGCTTTTAAGTGACCTTCTAATTTCGCACTACCATCTGCATCTTTAATAGAGTTCATATCAATAGTGAAAGTTCCACCAGTTACTTTTTTACCATCAACATTTAATTTTCCTGATTGTAAAGCAATTGTTCCGTTGTGAGAACCTGTAACTTTTTTACCAATCCAGGTGATGGTAGATTTTGCCGGATCAACAGTATAAGCTACTGGTTTAACCGGGCTTTTAAAAGCTGACAATGATACTACTGCCACTAATAAAAAGATTGAAGCGATTTTTAATTTCATGTTTGGTTTTTTTTAATTGTGATACAAAGATATAATTTAGGCTCATCCTTTATTATTGACCTATGTTAACTTTTTCAAAAGTAATAGATTTATTTAAAATCATTCTATGGACAGCATAATATAGCCTGGGTTTAATCAAAGTTTGTATTAATTTTTTCTAAATGCTTTCAAAGCCAGTCCTGCAATATCCTTAATTACCTGCGTCGGCGAATTACAATCACAATTACTTAGTCCGAGAACATAAATATCCAATTCAGGAATGTATACACCCATCGTTTTAAATCCAAAAATACTTCCACCATGTTCCCTGGTTGCAACACCATCTATATCTTTTAAATGCCAACCGTAACCATAAGTAAATTCTTCACCATTGGTTAATTTGTATCTGGAAAATGCTTTTCTCATTGTGCTAGATTTAAGGAGCAGTTGATTGTTTAAGGCATTTTGCCAGATAAGCATATCATCAGCTGTAGACATTAAAGCTCCGGATGAAAATGGAATACTAAAATTAATAGCTGTTTTATTCACATAGCCTGATGTTTTCTGCTGATAACCATAAGCCCGGTTTTTAATTATTGTAACGTCAGATGCATAACGAGAGTGGGTCATCCCAATTTTTTCAAAAATGTTTTTATTAATGTAGTTCTCATAAGTATCACCAGAAACCAATTCAATGATATAACCCAAGATTACATAGCCAGAATTGTTATATTCAAACTTCTCTCCAGGATTAAAATCTGTGGGTTCATTTTTAAAAAAATCCACCATCTGTTTGGGTGACAGTTTTTGTTGAGCAATCTGATTAAGCGATTTCATTTTAGTAAAATCTTTTATGCCCGAAGTATGAGTAAGTAGCTGATGAATGCTAATCTTATTTCCTATAGGATAATCCGGAATGTAGGTTGAAATAGGCGCCTGTAAATTTATTTTTCCTTGCTCAGTCAGCATTAAGATGGCAACCGCAGTAAACTGTTTGGTCATCGAACCTAATTGAAATACATTTTCAGATTCCATTTTAACACCTAGTTCTATATTCGCATTACCAAAGGCTTTTTTATAAATGGATTTGCCATTTTTTGAAACCATAAAGACACCACCTGGTCCGTCTTTATCTTGAAATATATGGGTTAGCAAACTATCTACTTTTGATTCAAAATTTTGTGCTTTACTGATGTTAAAAGTTATCGCTATTAAAGTGAACAGGGAAAAGATTCTTTTCATTTGATTTTATTTGTGGTATCAGACAACATTTCTTAATCTTGGGTTACAATAAATAATAATGTAGTTGATATTGCATTGCAGAAAGCATCGTCATCGGATGAATATATACTTTATATCAATATTTATCCGTGACTGAATAAATAATCATTTTAATTTAAACTGGACATATGAACAAACAGGTAAAATCAATCCGTCCCTTTATCGGGGCTAAAGACTTCGAAATAGCAAGAAGCTTCTATAGGGATTTAGGCTTTGAGGAAGTGACATTAGGTGATCAAATGTCGGTTTTTACAATGGATAACCTTTCTTTCTATTTACAAAATGCCTATGTAAAAGATTGGGTTGACAACACCATGATTTTTATGGAAGTTCAGGACGTTAACCAATTCTATAATGAATTACAAGCATTAGATTTACCGAACAGATATGAAAATGTAAAATTAAGTCCTGTTCGGGAAGAAGACTGGGGTAGCGAATGTTTTCTTCATGATCCCTCTGGGATTCTATGGCATTTCGGGGAGTTTAAATCCGAAGAATAAAAAAAATCTGCAAGTTTTATGAAAATGAATTCACAAAACTTGCAGATGATTTATAATGAGATTGCTTCGTGCCTCAGCAATGACGGAGTTGGTCTTGGCGTTGGAAAGGAAAACCTTTAACCCTCTACCTTCAGCCTTCCTTAAGGTACTATTTCCTCTAAGTAACTCTCTACCGGAGGACAAGCACAAATTAATGAGCGATCGCCATGGCTATCATTCACACGACCAATTGATGGCCAGAACTTGCGCTCTAACACGTAAGGAAGTGGAAATGCAGCTGTTTGACGGCTATAAGCATGCTCCCAATTATCAGCAGTAATTACAGCAACCGTATGTGGTGCATTTTTCAGCGGGTTATCAACCTTATCAAAAGTTAAGTTTTCTACCTGAGAAATTTCATTTTTGATTGCAATTAGGGCATCACAGAAACGATCTAACTCATGCTTAGGCTCCGACTCTGTAGGCTCTACCATTAATGTACCCGCAACCGGGAACGAAACCGTTGGCGCGTGAAAACCATAATCCATTAAACGTTTTGCAATGTCCACCACTTCAATTCCAAAAGCTTTGAATGAGCGGCAATCTAAAATCATCTCATGTGCGCAACGGCCCTGAGCACCTGAATAAAGTACCGGATAATGCTGCTCTAAACGAGCTTTCATATAGTTCGCGTTTAAAATCGCGTATTTAGTGGCGTTGGTTAAACCCTCCGCACCCATCATCGCAATATAAGCGTGAGAAATAATTAAAATTGAAGCTGAACCCCAAGGCGCAGATGATACCGCAGAAATTGATTTTCCTTTATCAATATCAACCACAGCATGACCAGGAAGATAGGGAACTAAATGTTTCGCTACTCCAATCGGACCCATACCAGGACCACCACCACCGTGAGGAATACAAAAGGTTTTGTGTAAGTTCAAGTGACAAACGTCCGCACCAATATTAGCCGGACTGGTTAAACCCACCTGCGCATTCATGTTGGCACCATCCATGTAAACCTGTCCGCCGTTAGCATGAACGGTTTCACAGATTTCGATGATGCTTTCCTCAAATACACCATGAGTTGATGGATAAGTAACCATCAAACACGATAGATTGTCTTTATGTAATTCTGCTTTTGCCTTTAAATCTTCTACATCAATGTTTCCATTTTCTAAAGATTTAACCACAACAATTTTCATATCGGCCATTGCTGCAGAAGCAGGATTTGTACCATGGGCAGAGGCAGGAATTAAAGCCACATTACGGTGGAAATCTCCTCTATCCTGATGGTAAGCACGAATAACCATTAAACCTGCATATTCGCCCTGAGCGCCAGCGTTTGGCTGTAAACTCATGGCCGCAAAACCAGTGATTTCGCTTAACCATTTATCCAGCTCATTGAAAACTGAATAATAACCCAGTACCTGATCAGCTGGTGCAAATGGGTGAACGCGACCAAAGTGAGACCAGGTTACCGGAATCATTTCTGCAGTTGCATTTAATTTCATGGTACAGCTTCCCAAAGCAATCATCGAATGGCAAAGCGATAAATCTTTTGCTTCTAAAGATTTGATGTAGCGCAACATTTCATGCTCTGAATGGTGCGAGTTGAAAATCGGGTGCGTTAAATAAGCTGAAGTACGTTGTAATGCTTCCGGGATAACCGTTTCTACATTTTCTACCACCTCAACATCATCAGCAGCAATTGCTTTTACTTTAGCGAAGATTTTAGCAATTAAAGCTACATCTGCAAAAGTGGTGGTTTCATCGATAGAAATTGTAGCTACATTGCCAACGTAATTTAAATTGATTTCGTTATCAATACAACCCGATTGAATGCCTCCTTTTAAATCACCTAAATCGAAACGGATGGTATCGAAATAAGCCGAATTTAATTGCTCAAAGCCTAAGCCTTTTAAAGTTGAAGTTAAGCTGATTGCTAAACCATGTGTACGTTCTGCAATGGCTTTTAATCCTTTCGGACCATGATAGGCAGCATAAAAACCAGCCATAATCGCCAATAAAGCCTGAGCAGTACAAATGTTTGAAGTTGCTTTATCTCTACGGATGTGTTGCTCGCGGGTTTGCAAAGCCATACGTAAGGCATAATCGCCATGGCTATCGATGGTTACACCAATGATCCGGCCTGGGATTGAACGTTTATATTCTTCTTTAGTTGCAAAGAATGCTGCATGTGGCCCACCAAAACCCATCGGAATACCGAAACGCTGAGTAGTTCCCACCACAATATCAGCACCCCATTCGCCTGGAGGCGTTAATAGCGTTAAGCTTAAAATATCTGCAGCAACTGTTAATTTAATATTTTGATTGTGTAATTCTGAAGCGAAGTTTTTATAATCGAAAACCTCTCCATTTCCTGCCGGATATTGAACAATTGCACCGAAGAAATCTTCTGTAGCAATAAAAGTCAGGTGATTGCCAATAACCAATTCAATACCGTAAGGATTTGCACGCGTTTTTAAAATATCAATGGTTTGTGCAAAAAGCAATTCAGAAACGAAGAACTTTTTAGCCGCCTGATTTTTACGTGTACTGTATTGCATAAACATGGCTTCTGCCGCTGCAGTACCTTCATCTAAAAGCGATGCATTGGCAATTTCCATTCCGGTTAAATCGATTACCATGGTCTGGAAATTTAACAAAGCCTGTAAACGACCTTGTGCAATCTCTGCCTGATATGGCGTATACTGCGTATACCATCCTGGATTTTCGAACACATTACGCAAAATTACACCTGGCGTAATGGTATCATAATAACCCTGACCGATAAAGCTTTTGAAAACTTTATTTAACAATGAAGTTTGTTTTAAAGCACCAAGATATTCAGTTTCTGACTTCGCTGCAGGCAAGTTAAGCGGTTGTTTTAACCTGATCGTTGCCGGAACTGTTTGTTCAATCAGCTCATCAATTGAGTTAACGCCAACGACATCCAACATTTCGGCTGTATCTGCCTCATTTGGTGCAATATGACGATTTTGAAAATCTTCCTTGTAATGGATATTTAAGCTCATGCGGTATGAATAATAAATTTCCCGCAAAGGTAACAAAAAGGCAAGTATTTTTAAGCATCGAAAAGCATTCCCGATCGTCATATTTTCGTAGCGAAACAACACACAAAATCTACGTTGTTAGTAGGGTAAGCTAATTTAATGCAAGTATACGGATGAATATTTGCAGCATATTTAGATTCATCAGATGACTTTAAACTGAGCGTTTCAAATTAGCGAGCGATAACCACACAAATTGCAATTCGAAAACATAGGCAATTTTAGTAGCTTTGAACACCATTTAATTAATGCTTGATGCCAAAAAAACACCATAACGTGGCTTTATTAGTTCACGCCTGCGATCGATATGAATTTCTATATAAAGGCTTCGACTATTTTTTTTCTAAAAACTGGAATTTCAAAATTCCATGCAATTATTATTTTGCAACAGAGGTTAAAGATGCAAAAGTGAATGGCTTTGAAAATATTAAATCTGGTAAAGGGGAATGGGCAGACCGATTGGCTATCTTATTAAATGGCATGAAGGAAGAATATGTGCTCTATTTTCAGGAGGACATGTGGTTAAGTAAACCTGTCAACGCAGATTTTTTCAGTGGATTATTCGATTTTGCAAAAGAGAATAACTGCCAGCAAATTAAGCTTCACAGTTCAGACGTTTACAAAACAATTGCAACTGAAAATAGCATTGAAGGTTTTAACATTGCCACCATAGATAACAAGGTTTCAGATTTTTTAATGTCTCACCAGGTTACCCTTTGGAAAAAAGATTTTTTACTGGCGCAGCTTTATAAGAAAGAACACCCGTGGCGAAATGAGCGGAAAGGCACAAAACGCCTTAAGAAGCTAAACCCAGTCATTCATCACATCGATTATTTTTCAGAAAACGGTTCGAAGGAAATTAATCAGAATAAAAAGCCAGTTCAGCGCAGTGAATACTATGCTGTTTCGTTTAACAGTACGTTAAATGATAATGCTCCGCAATTTATTAAGAAGCTAAATTCCGGCAAAAAGGAGGATAAAGTTTACGCAGCTGAACTGCAAAACCACTACGATAATTCGTTAACCCATGATGGCAGAGCAAAACCTAAAAAAACAGACCTGTTTAAAAGGTTCAAAACATGGTTTTCGAAAAAGAAAGATTAGCCAAACGCTACTAATCTTTCTTTTGTTGATATTATTTCTGCACCCGCCAGCCTTCTGCTTTGTCGAGCTTTAGTTTATAAGTTTTCGTGATGAAATTGCTGTTTTTGCTGGCTTCTTTATCAAAAGGCTCAAAATCAGTTGTTACCATTTTTAGAGAGACAGTCACTTTAGCCGTACTGGAGTTTACCTGTTCAAAGTTAACCGGTTTTTCATCCGCCAGCTCGTAAGTTACAGCCTTAACTGTTGCCCGATCTGCATCTTGTTTTAATACCAACGGACTGGCCTTATCTGTTAAATTAACCTGATAAACAAAACTGCTGTCTTTGGAAAGAAATTTCTTTTTTGCCTCTTTCAAATTCAAGGTAACCAATCCTTTGCTGGCTAAAGATTTATATTTCCCAAGCTCAAACATCTCGCTTGTACTGTTGAATTTCATTTCGCCGAATTTGAACCGGATGGTTTTATACTCGGGATTGGCCTTTAAATAATCTGTAATTACCTCGCCAGCTTCATCCTGATTGATGGTTACTTTAGTCTTACATCCGGCGAAGCTGATGATCATAACGGACAGCATATAAATAGTAAATTTTTTCATATTGGTTGCTTTATGCTTTTTTAAAGGTATTTAATTTTAGTTTAACCGCAAAGGAAGGAAAGTGTTTCAGAGTGGAAGAAAAGATTGAAGGTAAGTTAACCGCAGAGAACACAAAGTTTTTCGCAGAGAAAGCAAAGTATAAATAAAAGCCTACCTCGATTTTATGTGTGTGCGTTTAAACTCAACGATCATCAAATATTTTAGCCCCCCAACTTTGCGCCCTTTGCGATGACCTTCAAACACTTTGGGGTTAGATCTTAAAGTACTTAACCGCAAAGAACACAAAGTTTTTCGCAGAGAAAGCAAAGTATAAGCTTCGGTTTGTGTGTCTTTTTTAAGCTCGATGGTTATCATTTATGTTTAGCCTCCCAGCTTTGCGCCCTTTGCGATGACCTTCAAACGCTCTGCGGTTAAACCCACGCTCGATCACTTCCGCTTCAAATACTTCAGATTTGGTAGCACCATTGCAGATAAAATAATGGCAACTCCTACCCATCGTAAAAACGATACTTGTTCCTGCAATACAAAACCAGCCATCATCACCGCCACAGGCAGTTCTGCAGCACTTAATATAGAACTCAGGGCTGTTCCAATTTTTGGTACACCTTCTGCATAAAATAACGGAGGGATTACGGTTCCGAAAACCGCTATGATTAAACCCCATTTAATTAAGCTACCGGCTAAAGCACCGTTGATCAGAAATGAGGGTGGAAAAATTATAAAAATCAGAATACAGGCTCCGGTAATCATGAGTGCGCTTTTCTTCAATGCGGGGTATTCATTTCCGATTCGGCCGCTAAGCATTAAAAAGCCCGCATAGCACAAAGCCGCCAATAAACCGAAACCAATGCCAGTGAGGTTTATTGATGAGATACTGGTTTCTACCATTCCACTGGCTAATACCGTTCCACTTAAAACCAGTAAGATTGCAGCCAATTGTATTCCCGAAGGCCTCTTTTTAAAAATCAGAAATTCGAGCAAAATGCTCATCCAGATAAACTGCATCAACAAAATAATGGCTACAGAATTTGGAACCAGCTTTACACACTGATAGTAAAAAACGCTAACAAGCCCGGTACAGGTTCCGGCAAGCACCATTTTCCACCAGGGTGTAATGATTTTAATCTCCTTTGCTTTGTAAGCTGATGTTCTGCTTTGAAAGAAAAATAACGTCCACAAAATTACAGCGCCGAAAAACGCTTGCGCACCCGTTACATCGCCTAAAGTGTAACCTTCATGATAAGCCAGCTTGACAAAAGTAGAGAGAATGCCAAAGCTACAGGCACCAAGAAACACAAGGAGAATTCCTTTTAACATTGAAATAGTATCAAGTATTTAGTAGCAAGTATATAGTATCAGGTATCAAGATCTATTGCCTTAGCATGCGAAATGATAAGTTCAGTATGACAACAGTGAAAGGGCGCTCTAGTCTTTTTGCTTTAGACTTTCAGCTCACCTAAGAAAGCTGTTGCAAATATTTCTGAATTGTAGTTTCCAATCCCAGGTAAAGTGCATCGCTAATTAAAGCATGACCGATTGAAACTTCCAATAAGCCAGGAATACTTTGGGCGAAATAATGAAGATTATGTAAATCCAAATCATGACCTGCATTGATGCCTAAGCCTAATCTGTTTGCATGATGGGCTGCTGCGATATAACTTACAATTGCTTTTTCTCGATCTGCGTAATAATTATGCGCATAGGCTTCTGTGTATAACTCAATTCTATCCGTTCCGGTTTCAACTGCAGCTTCTACCATATCCACCACAGGATCTACGAAAATGGAAACCCTAATGCCTTCCTTCTGAAAAACAGCAACCATCTCTTTCAAATAATCCTTATGTTTAATAGTGTCCCAGCCATGATTCGAGGTAATCTGACCTTCAGCATCTGGCACTAAAGTAACCTGGGCAGGTTTGTTCGCCAAAACCAAATCTACAAATTTATCTTCACGGCAATTACCTTCAATGTTAAATTCGGTCGCAATTGCTGCTTTTAAATCGTACACATCCTGATACTTGATGTGACGCTCATCCGGGCGTGGATGCACCGTAATTCCCTGCGCACCGAACCGTTCGCAATCTAATGCAACCTTAACTAAATCAGGATTATTACCCCCGCGGCTATTGCGAAGTGTAGCAATTTTATTGATGTTAACCGATAACTTTGTCATGCCTCAAAGATAAGGCTTTGCCTTTGTTAATCGGAAACGTTGAAGAAATTTGACTTTTTTTTGCTCATATTTGTTCGAATCAAAATGAATTTAAAGGACACAACACTGTATAAACTCCTGATCGTTTTACTTGCACTGGCGAGTATCCCTGCATTATTTGGAAGCGTAATGGAACCCGATGGCGCACTGTATGCTTCCATGTCAAAAAACATCATCCTTTTCCAGGATTGGTTTAACCTTTACGGACGCGGTGCAGACTGGTTAGACAAGCCCCATTTAACTTTCTGGATTACGGCAGCATCGTTCAAAATTTTCGGCATTTCTGCATTTGCCTATAAGTTGCCATCCTTCCTTTTTGGCTTACTTGGTGCCTGGTACCTCTATAAACTGGCGAAAGATATTTACGATGAAAAAACTGGATTGATTTCTTCAGTAATCTTTTTAAGTGCACTCCACATCATCACCTCAACTTTTGATGTCAGGGCTGAAATTTATATTACCACTTTCACCCTTGCCTCCATCTATCATTATTATAAAGCACACAAGGGATCCTTTTTACAAATCGTAGCAGGCTCATTCTTTGCCGCATGCGCCATTCTGATCAAAGGTATTTTTGTGTTAATTCCAGTATTTGCAGGTTTTATCATTTATTGGTTATTTACTAAGCAATACAAACAGTTATGGCAACCAAAATGGTGGATTGCGATTATACTGATTTTCGTATTTATCACACCCGAACTTTACTCACTATATACCCAGTTTGATCTCCATCCTGAGAAAATTGTGTTTAGCAGAACAGGTGTTTCAGGGTTAAAGTTCTTCTTTTGGGATAGCCAGTTTGGTCGCTTCTTTAATAACGGACCAATTAAAGGTAAAGGTGATATTTCTTTTTTCCTTCATACCACACTTTGGGCTTTCTTACCCTGGTCGGTTTTGTTTTATACCGCAGCCATTAACCTTTTTAAGAAAAAGAACAGAATAAGTTTAGCTCCAGAAAGCGTGATGATCTGGGCAAGTGCTGCCGTTACGTTTTTAATCTTCTCCCTGTCAAAATTTCAACTGCCACATTATATCCTGATCATCTTTCCTCAATTTTCGATTATCACGGCACTCTATTTAAAAAAGCTTGAAGGTCAGAATTTGAAAATCTTTTTCCATGTGCAAAATGCATTGGCCATCCTTGTTGTTGCACTGCTTTCAGTCTTAAGTCTGATCTACGGATTTGATCATCCCTACGTCATAATTGGAATGCTACTGGTGGTTTTAGCGAGCTCCTTTATCTTATTCAAAGGAGTGAAACTGGAAACCCTTATTGCTAGAAGTGTGTTTGTTTCAGTAGGCCTGATGCTTTTCCTCTTCATCTTTTTCTACCCCGCAATCATGAAATATCAGTCGGGAGGCATTGCCGGCGAGTGGCTCAAAAAAAATTACCCCAGCGCAAAACCTGCCGTATTAAATTACATTGATGCTTTTTCATTTGACTTTTATGCACCGGGCGAAGTAAAATACCTGCATAATTATGAGGATTTAGACAAGGTTAAACAGGAACAAAATTTGGTTATTTATGTGCCAGAAGCAGAATTACCCCGATTAAAGCATGAATACGGCGCTGAAGTTTTAAAGTCGTTCGAATATTTCCATACTACAAAATTGACTGGCAAATTCTTAAATGCAAAAACGCGCCCTCAGGTTTTAGAACATTTCTATTTGGTTAAACTGCATTAACATGGACGTATTTTTCCGCATCATAAAATTTGGATTGACAGGTCTGCTCGGCATGGCGATAGATTTTGGTGCAACCTGGTTATTCAAAGAAAAAATAAAGGTTAATAAATACCTGGCCAATGCCATAGGCTTTTCCCTTGCAGTAACCAATAACTATTTAATCAACCGCATATGGACTTTCCAAAGTAAGAACATGCACTGGGGAACGGAATTTGGTAAATTTTTGGTTGTGAGTTTAATCGGACTGGGTTTAAATACTTTTATCATCTACCTTTTTCATCAGCGAAAAAACGGAACAAACTTCTATGTAGCGAAGTTTTTCGCCATTGTGATTGTATTTGTATGGAACTTTCTGGCCAATATGTTATTCACATTTAAGTAACATTCTTCCCAATAAAATAGAAGACAACCAGCCAGATTAATCCTTTAATTAAAAAGAATAAAAACCCGAGCAGGCCTACACGTTTAAACCATAATTTTAGCTTTTCTTTGTCCATTGCCTATTCGTAAAGATAAAATTTTTGAATTAAATTAGAAGATAGAAGATTTCAAATCAGGAATAATGACTGCGACACGATTTTTACCATTGGTTTTCTTTGCTTTTCTGTTGTCTATTTCCATCACTTTTGCGCAACCTTTCAGTAACATTAGAAATTATAAACCCAACTTTTATATCGCATCGAGTGGCACGTCCAGGTCAATTGCAATCAGAAGTTTTACCAACGATAATCAAAAATATTTCCTGCTGGTTGATCCCGCAACCTTGAATACGAAAGTTGATCTCGCCAGTCGCTACACTATAAGTAGCCTAGCATGGCCGAACGTTTTGGCTATTTTCCACAACAGTCCTTATGTTAAATCTTTGGAAACAGCGGCAGCGAAGGATTTGCAGTTGCAGAATGCGGGCATTGATCACGCCATCCCAGGAGAAAGAGGAATTACATTAACCATTGATTTATGTCCTTCACATAAAAACTTAGACCGGATTATTTTTCAATCTGTTTTTGATGAATTTAATAAAATAGAACAGCCTGCACCTTTAGCAATTTCTGTATCGGGAAAGTGGATGTTGAAACATCAGGACGATTTAAACTGGCTGAAAAGCCTGGTTGATAAAAAGGAACTAAATATTACCTGGGTAAACCATTCTTATAATCATGAGGTGAACAGCTTGCCTTTAGTAGAAAACTTTTTATTAGCGCCTGGAACCAATCTCGATGTTGAAGTTTTGGAAAATGAAAAGCTGATGCTTAAAAATGGGTTAACGCCATCAGTGTTTTTTAGATTTCCGGGTTTGGTATCTGATAAAAGTATTGTGGATAAGATTACAGCTTACGGACTAATTCCAATTGGCAGCGATGCCTGGCTGGCTAAAGGGCAACAACCAAATGCGGGGAGCATTGTGTTGATTCATGGTAACGGAAACGAAGAAATTGGGGTGAAAGATTTCATTCAGTTACTCAAATCAAAGCAGGCTGAGGTCAGAAATAAACAATGGTTACTGTTTGATTTAAGGCAAGGATTAGAAAAGGCATTTGAACGGTAACTACTATTTATGAAAGGTTTCCAAAAACAGATCTTCTACTTTTTTACGTGCCCAGGGCATTCTTCTCAGAAAATTTAAACTCGATTTAATACTTTGGTTATTGGTAAAACAGTCAATCCTGATTAAAGAGCCCAATTTTTCCCAACCATAGTGTACCTGCAAATCAGTTACAATTTTCTCGAGTGTAATACCATGTAAAGGATTGTTTTTTTGCGTTTCAGCCATAGCACAAAGGTAAATTAAATTGCAAAATTATTGTCGATTATATTGCGCCATCCAAACAGTTGCACCACCACAGCTTTCATCGTGAATACAATGTTTCAAGATGACGAAGTTGTTTTCCGTTAAAATTGACCGGTACTCTTCTGTATCCAGCGAAGCATGATGCAAATGTTGACCACCAATAAATCCCCAGGCTTCACCTTCTTCAGTGCCGGAGGTAAACATTAAAATGCCATTCTGCTGCAGGTGATTTGCAAATACATTGAACATTTTACGCTGATCAATAACAGGTAAATGGAAAAAACTATGCCAGGCGATAATTGCATCAAACTTCCTTTCCAAATGAAGATTGCGCATATCTTCTAAGATAAAAGTCTGATCAGGAAAGTTTATTCGAGCCAAATCCAGCATTTTTTTGCTCGCATCAACACCAGTGATCTGAAAGCCAGCGCCTAATAAATATTCCATTATAGGCTTTCCATCTCCACAGCCCAGATCGAGTATAGTTCCATCTGCCGGAATTAATTTAATCAAATCATCCAGATAATTTTTTTCTAATAAAACGTGATCGCGATTCTTCGAAAACCAGTCTGAAATTTCATCATAAACCTTGAAGACATTTTTGCGTTCCTGATCTTCTGGTTTCATATCATTAGCCTTTTACCGCCGTTGCATCTATTTCAATAAGCATCCCTTTGAGCGCCAATCTGGAAACCGGGATTAAAGTATTTACCGGAAATTTTAAGTCAGGCCAGATTCTGGTAGATTCTTCGATGAGGATTTCATGCTTTTCATCGTCATAATCTACAACAAGCGTGGTTAATTTCGCAATTTGATTCATTTTCAAACCCTTACTGGCCAATGCAATTTCAATATTCTCAAACACAATTTTCACCTGTGTTCTAAAATTATCACTTAAAATGCCATCGGTTTTGCTGCCGCCTTGTCCGGCTACAAAAACCAATAAATCTGCCGCGGTAACAGTTGCCACGTGCGAATAAGCATGAGCACGGGGATCGTAAATACCACCCGGGTTGCTTATTTCTAAAGGATTCTTTCCCATATCTATCATATTTGTGAAGCGAATCTATTGATTTCAAAATCTGGAAGTGTAGTGAGATTGCAATAAACAAAAGTCGTATTGCTAAAAATGTCACACCAGACTTGCGGAAGAATGCTCAAACTTTAAAGCATTCTGACGAGTTTGGTGTGACAGACAAAGAAGAAAATTGGGAATCTCCTCCTATTAAGTTTCTTAAATCTTAATTAGATCCGGCAGTCCAGGTATTGTTGTCCGGGTTGCTATCAGGTAAAACTTTGTTTGGATCTAATGTTACGGAAACCACTTCTTCAGTTGTTGGATAACGCACTACCCAGGTAGAATTTTTCATCCAAACGTCAACAGGCAGTTTGATCAGATCAGTTTTGCCACTTTTTGTTTTTACCTGTAAAATGATAGGCATCGGCATTTTTTCAAGGTTTAATACTTTGATATTATAAGCAGTAAGTTTACCATCAGTTTTAACATCCTGAACAGAGGCAATTGCCTGATCCATCTTCCAGCTATTGAGGAACCAGCTTTTCCAAAACCAGGCTAAATCCTCACCTGCACCATTTTCCATCGAACGGAAAAAATCAAATGGTGTAGGGTGCTTGAATGCCCAGTTTTTAATATACTGGCGGAAGGCATAGTCAAAACGATCTTCGCCAAGAATTTGCTCCCTTAGAATGTTCAATCCCCAGCCTGGTTTAGCGTATAAATTAATCCCGATGTTTGCTTCCGTCATTCCGTCAGGCATCAGCATAATATTTTCAAATCTAGGATTACCAATCACTTGTTTTCCGATTGCATTCATATCTGCAGCACGGCCTTTATACTCTCCGTTATTGAAATTCTTAGCAGAAATTCCATTAATGAACGTATTAAAACCCTCATCCATCCAGCCAAACTTACGTTCGTTGGAACCTACAATCATCGGAAACCAGGTATGTCCGAATTCATGATCGATTACACCCCAGGCACTACCTTTTTTAGCTTTCCATCCGCAAAATACAATGCCTGGATATTCCATACCGCCAATATTGGTGGCCACATTAACGGCCATTGGATATGGATATTCGAACCATTTTGTAGAGTAATGCTCAATGGTTGTTTTTACATACTCCACTCCTCTTCCATAAGCATCTGTGCCGTTACTTTCTACAGGTTGCGCAGAAACGGCTAAAGATTTTTTACCACTTGGCAGATTGATTCTTGCAGCATCCAAAACAAAAGCTTTTGAAGAAGCCCAGGCCGCATCACGTGCATTAATAATTTTATATTTCCAGGTTAATTTATCCTTCGCAGGGCGAGATTTAGGATCGGTCACTTCAGCCTCTGAACGAATGTGTACGGTTTCATCACTGTTTTTTGCTGCATTCCATCTTTTTAACTGTTCTGGCGTGAACACTTCCGCAGGGTTTAACAACTCTCCGGATCCCATTACGATGTGACTTGCAGGCGCAGTGATTGCGAAGTTGATGTCTCCGTATTCACAGTAAAATTCACCACCACCCCAATAAGGCAAGGTATTCCAGCCAATCACATCGTCATAAACACACATCCGGGGAAACCATTGCGCAATTGCAAAGATTTCGCCGTTTTTGGTTGTCAAATGTCCGGTTCTGTCCGATCCTTCTTTGGGTACCACATAAGCGTAATCAATTTTGATAGTAATTACATCGCCGTTCGCAGCTAAAGGCTGATCTAAACGAATCTGCATTCTGGTATCCTCAATTAATGAAGTAAACTTTACATCTCCCGATTTTTTCGATACAATTACTTTTTTAATTTCGTAGCCACCAGCAAATTTCTCACCCTGTGCACCGTAACGGCTTTGCGATGGCGTAATCTGCTTACCACGGGAATCCTCTTTAAACGTATTTTGATCCAGCTGTAACCATAAATATGGCAATTGATCAGGACTATTATTTTTGTAAGTTAAAGTAACTGAACCCGTAACCAGATTTTGAGTTTCATCAAGATTGGCTGTGATGTTATAATCTACACGGTTCTGCCAGTATTTTACTCCCGGAGCACCATTTGCAGAACGATATTCGTTACCATTTTGAGTGTAGAATAATGGCCCGAAAGCATCGGCCGGATTGTAATTTGATACAGGAGCAGCCTGTTGCGCAAAAGCAGACAATGCAGAAGCACAACTAAGCGCGCATAAAGCGATAAGTTTGGTTATTTTCATGTTAATAAGTTGTATTGCGGGCGTAAATATAAAGAATAAGCACATATGACGACATATGTGCTTATAATGTTACCCGAGAAACAGAAACTAGACTTAATTCACCTTTAATTTCGGTAAATCCTGCAGCTTTTTCTGCTGTGGCGTAAGTTTTTGCCAGGCGACAAACGCCCTGGAGATATAATAATTATAACGATATGGTCTTTCGGCTTTTACCAGCTCAACAGAAGGACGATAAATGATCATAAAGTTCTTCAGTTCCTCACCTTGCAATTTAGTTAATTCAGTAACGGCCTTCTCACTAAAGTTTGCATCAATTTCTTCCATATACATGTCTTTTTCCTCAAGTTCTGCTTCCTTTCGTTGCTGTCTTTTATATTTACCATAACCAAGATTCAAATTTAAACCTCCAACTTTGTCGGTCATCCTTTTTCGCTGGAGGTTTCCCCCTGTATTTAATAAGGTATATTTTTCTGCCAGCGGATCTTTGGCATCGGTAATCTGGCTATTCATTCTCACTCCTCTCACATCAACATCGGCCAGGCTATTAGATTTTACCGGCAAATAAATTGTCCGATTTAATAAGTTGGTTAGATATAACGTATCCGTGTGGTAACCAACTGCTGAAAATTCAATTAAATCGCCTACAGTAGCTGCAATGGTGTATTTGCCTTCTCTATTTGTAACGGTTGTTTTCTTACTGTTGATGTTGCGAACAGAAACGCCAGGTAAGGATATTGTTTTCTTTGAATAATCAAATACAGTACCTGTAGTTACGGTTTGCGCAAACACGCCGAAAGGCAGGGCGAGGAGAAAAAAGATGATCAGCTTATACATAGGTCAAAAGTAAATGAGTAAAGGATTTAAAGCCTGCATTTAACAAACTTTAACATTAGAACAATCGAGTTAAGCTAGTGTTTGACTATAATGCGATTCATCAAAGGAAATTAAGATGGCATTGTCACCCTTTTCTATAATCGGGCGTTTAATGGCACTGGTATTTTCCAGCAGGTAGGCAACGGCCTTTTCCTGATTATCGATATTTGCCTGCTCCTCTTTAGTTAATTTTTTCCAGGTTAAACCTTTGCGGTTAAGCACGGTTTCCCAACCAAAAGTATCACACCATTGATTCAGTTTTTCCGACGTAATTCCTTTTTTCTTGAAATCATGAAATTCAAAATCAATATGATTTGCCTTTAACCAATCGAGCGATTTTTTTACAGTGTTGCAGTTTGGGATTCCGTAAACGATCATGTGCGTATTGAATTAATGAATGATTGAATTAGTGAATGATTGAATTTTAATTGAGTGAATGTTTTTGTGCTCAAAGATAATAAGTGAATACTGAATGAGATCATGAAATACTCGTATTTATATCTTTATCTCCATTAAACGGAAAATCTAACGTTCATCACATTTTTTTAGCTATCCATCACATTTTAACTTTCAAATAAAGAAGTCTTTGTAGCATTGTGGTATATAAAAATCAATATGTACGTCTTATCAAAAAACGTTGCCAATTCAAAGGCAAAAAACATTAACCAGCTGGAATTCTGGATTTCAACTACACTTTACATATTAGCATTGATTGGTATTTGCACTTCTACCAGTTATGGAACAGGTAATGCTTATCGTTTTACCGAACAAAATCTTGACTATAGCGTAGTAAGAAATTTCTTTCTTCCAGAAGTTTTTAAAATAAGCATTCTTTACATCAGTTTTTTACTGATTAATTTTTGCTTTATGCCACAACTCGCCAAAAAGAACAACATTACCTTAAATATAATCCTCACGGTATTAATTACGGCATGCTCTATTGTTATTTGGATGGTGGCAAATACCTATTCGCAAGCCGATCGATTGGTGGAAGATGATAATATAGGCCATGGTTACGATATTTTATTCGGCGAAGCGTTTACTTATATCTTCCTCCTTTATCTTCTTTTTAATATTTATGCATATTTCAGTGAAAAAGGACTTCCATTGTTAGAAAAGATATCTTTTTTGAAGCATTACAACAAAAGTTTTTTTATGGAGATTTTCACTTCAATAAAAATCTGGCTAATTACAATGATGGTCTTTGCTGTTGTATTTTCGCCCACACGCGATTATGAAATTGTGGTAGTTTGGGTAATTGCACCGCCGGTTAATATTGCTTTTACTTTTTTTTCCATCTATTATATTATCCCTAATCTCCGCAAATCTGGAAAAAAGTTTGGTCGTTATTTTTGGGGAAATGTAGCTTTAACAGCATTGATTTGTCTTTTATTGCTCTTGCTGCTAATCGTTTTTATGCGCAACGGGCCTGCTATACCAATTGCATTAATTCTAACTTCGATTTGTATGATTTGTATAGCTACACCTTTCGCCTGGTATATTTATAAAAATAAGTTCGAGAAGCAAACAGAAATCCAGATGTTGAAAACTGAATTGGGCAAATCAGATGCAAGTTTGAATTTCCTGAAATCTCAGATTAACCCACACTTTCTTTTCAACGCCTTAAATACCTTATTTGGTACTGCTTTGCAGGAAAATGCAGAAAGAACCGGCGAAGGGATTCAGAAACTGGGCGATATGATGCGATTCATGCTTCACGAAAATACACAGGATAAAATTTCGCTCACCCGCGAAGTGGAATACCTTAATAATTATATCGATCTGCAAAAATTGCGAACCTCCCGCTCAGGTGATATTAAGATTGACACCCATATCGACGAGCAAATTAATCATTTACAAATTACGCCTATGCTTTTAATTCCCTTTATCGAAAACGCTTTTAAACATGGAATCAGTTTGCAGCAGCCTTCTTACATCAAGATTACGCTACAGACTAAAGAAAGCACCTTGTATTTTGACATCAGCAATAGCATTTACACAAAGGCAGATCATGATCCGGAAAAACTAAAAAGCGGTATCGGACTGGAAAATGTAAAACAAAGGTTATCCTTGCTTTACTACGGAAAACATGAGCTGATCATCCGCGAGACCGCAAAAGAGTTTTTTGTTCATTTAACCTTACAATTGGATTAATCTAATCCTTATATTGCTGCTTTGAATAATTAAAAGATGATCGCGATTGCCATAGATGATGAACCGATTGCGCTGGATATTGTAAAATCTCATGCGGCAAAGGTTCCTTTTTTAGATCTTGTAGAAACCTTTACAGATGCTTTCATGGCCATCAGCTTTTTGCAGCACAACAAGGTTGATTTAATTTTTCTGGATATTAAGATGCCAGATATCAGCGGCATTGATTTTCTGAAAAGCTTAAGCAACCCGCCAATGGTAATCTTTACTACTGCCTATACGGAACATGCAGTGCAGAGTTTTGAACTGGATGCGATTGATTATTTATTAAAGCCTTTTTCCCTTTCCCGTTTCTTAAAGGCTTGCAATAAGGCACAAGAACTCTACAACCTCAGAAACCAAAAGTCGGAAACTAAGGCAGCACACATTTTTATTAAGGATGGTTACGAACAAGTTAAAGTAGAATTGCTAGGTATTCTCTATGTAGAGGCATCCGGAAACTATACCCAAATACACTTGAAAGATAAGTTGCTGAGTTCGAGAATTACCATAAATGACCTCGCTGAGCTATTGCCGAAAAAAGAATTTATCAGGTGCCACCGGGCCTTCATTGTTGCGAAGAATCAAATCTCAAAGTTCGATCGCAGTCAGATCTGGATAGGTGAAAAAGTAATCCCGGTCGGCGCGACTTATAGCGGCATTCAGTTAATCTGATTAAAACTTACAACCGTTAAACATTTATGCTTCCAACATTCGAAGCTTAGCCTTATCTTTGTTGCATGTCAACACAACTAAAAAATCTTTCAGATTTCTCTCACACTACTGTACCTAATGGTGCAAACTATAAATTCGGAATTATTGTTGCAGAATGGAATGCCGAAATTACGGGCGCACTGTATAACGGTGCTTTAAAAACATTGTTAGAAAACGGTGTACAGGAAGAAAACATCATTTCTTTACCTGTTCCGGGGAGTTTTGAGTTGACTGGCGGTGCCGAAATATTATTAAGTAAAAGAAGTGACATTGATGCCGTAATTTGCCTGGGTTGTGTAATTCAGGGTGACACTAAGCACTTCGATTTTATTTGTGATGCTGTAGCACAGGGCGTAACCAATGTAGGGATTAAATACAGTAAGCCAGTTATTTTTGGTGTGTTAACCACCAATAATTTAGAACAGGCTCAGGATCGTGCAGGTGGTAAACATGGCAATAAAGGAGATGAAGCGGCAATTACAGCTATCAAAATGGCAGATCTATCTGCGAATATTTAACTTGTTTTTTAGCAAACTATTTGTACCTTAGTCCATTAAATTAACGTCTAATGAAAAAAGTAGCCATCTTACTCTTGGCGGTGTTTAGCACCATTACCATTTTAGAATCCTGTTCTTCAAAACTTTGCCCGGCTTACAGTTCATATCCTGAAGGCAAACGCAGAAGGAACTAATTTTCAAAACTTTTCAATATTCATTTTTACGTCATTTGCAGAACATTATGTTCAATGCAACTGTTGTGCCTATAAACAATATCTACTATGACTTGGGTTAATTTAACATCGCTGGATCAGTTAAACGAAATTAAAAATGATAACGGCTATAGCTTGATTTTCAAGCACAGTACACGTTGCTCTATTTCGATGATGGCAAAAAGAAATTTCGAATTTAACTGGGAAGTGATTCCTGAAGATACAAAACTTTACTTTTTAGACTTAATCAGCTACCGGGAAATCTCAAATTCAGTTGCTGAAGTTTTCAATGTGGCACATCAATCTCCGCAGATTTTATTGATCAAAAATGGCGAATGTGTTTTGGAAGCATCACATAGTGATATCTCTGCGGAAGAAGTTGCAGAAGTGATTGCTGCCTAACAATAATATTAACGATACAAAAAAGGACATGAATTAATTTTCATGTCCTTTTTTATTACTCCATTTCTCCGGTTTAAGCCTTTTCTATTTCAAGTACCCTTGATGTTCTTTCTCTGGTTGTTTTGCTAAGCGCAGCATCATTAGCCAATTCTTGTCCGTACGTAGGAATCATTTCTTTGATCTTATTTTGCCATTCGTCTGTAGCTAAATCTTCTTTAAAGCAACGGCCCAGCAATTCGAGCATGATAGAAACTGCGGTAGAAGCTCCTGGTGATGCGCCAAGTAAAGCCGCAATAGATCCATCTCCTGCGCTTACTACTTCTGTGCCAAATTCCAGAACACCGCCTTTTTTCTCATCCTTTTTAATTACCTGTACCCTTTGTCCGGCATATTCAAGTTCCCAGTCTTTTAACTCTGCTGTAGGTAAATATTCTTTCAGGGCTTCCAACCTGTCTTCCGGAGATTGTCTTACCTGTTCGATCAGGTATTTAGTCAAATCCAGGTTATGTAATCCAGCCGAAATCATCGGGCGTATATTGTTGAATTTAATAGATTTTGGGAGATCGAGGAATGATCCGTTTTTAAGGAATTTCGTAGAAAAACCAGCATAAGGACCAAAAAGCAATGCTTGCTTACCATTGATCATTCTGGTATCCAAATGCGGAACCGACATTGGTGGTGCGCCAACAGCTGCTTTACCATAAACCTTTGCATGGTGTTTAGCTATAATTTCATCATTGGTACATTTCAGCCATTGGCCACTTACAGGAAATCCTCCAAAACCTTTTCCTTCCGGGATTCCAGATTTCTCCAATAGTGGTAACGAACCTCCCCCGGCACCTATAAATATAAATCTCGCTACCCGTTTACGGGTTTCATTGGTCTCTAAATCTTTTACTTTAATAATCCAGTTGCCGTCTTTATTTTTTTTTAGATCACGAATTTCATGATTGAAATAAAGATTAACATTCTTTTGTTCCTTTAGGTGATTGAACATATCGCGGGTCAAAGAACCGAAATTAACGTCAGTTCCTAAATCCATCTTCGTAGCTGCAACTTTTTCATCTTTCTTGCGCCCGTCCATAATTAATGGGGCCCAGTTGTCAATTACTTTTGCATCTTCGGTATATTCCATATCGCTAAACAAATTGCATTTCTGCAATGCATCATAACGCTTTCTAAGGTACGATACATTCTTTTCGCCCCAAACAAAACTCATATGAGGAATTTTACGAATGAAATTCGAGGGGCTCGAAACCAATCCCTTTTCGATCAGATAGGACCAAAACTGTTTAGACACCTCGAAATGTTCGGCAATCTGAACTGCCTTCTTCGTTTCAACAGTACCATCGGCCTTTTCTGGAGTATAATTTAACTCACAAAAAGCAGAGTGCCCTGTACCGGCGTTATTCCATGCATCCGAACTTTCAGCTGCGGCGATATCCAGCCGTTCGTAAATTTCTATACTTAAATCAGGCTCTAACTCTTTTAATAAGACACCAAGGGTTGCGCTCATAATACCTGCGCCAATTAGAATCACATCTGCGTCAGTTTTGCCAACTGTCTTTTTCTTTTTTGTCATTTTATATTAAAGGAGTTACAAATTTAGAATCATTTTAAACATACAACGAATTATGACAGATTAAAACCTGGAGTTAGTAAACATTTCCATGCTATAAACCAACATCACAGCACAAAGTTTAAACCAAATATTGCTTTCCATACGCATCATATTAAAAACGACATTAAAGCAACATTAAAAACTTACGAATAGCGCTCATAAATCTTTATTTGGTTAAAGTATTTTCAGATAAACCTATCGATTTGAACGAAGCCTAAGGTAATCTTGCATAAAACATTCGCCTAAAATTATAAATTTTATGGCTAAAAATTATCTTTCGGACCGGATAATGAAATAAAACCGACAGAGATGTGAAATTATGTGATCAGCTACCAGCTTTATTTAAACTTTTCCGATCTTATAAATTAAGCGCTTAAACCTTTACTTTAGCTTATTATGAAAATAAGAAATTTAACGCTTCTGATAATATTCTTTTTGCTGACCAGCTGTGGAGGCGAAAAAACCGATCAGATGATGCTTGAACTTGATCAGGTAAAACTTAATGAAAATTTAAATTATGATAAAATCGTTTTCTATAAATATGCAAAGCTGGCTATTCGGTCTGCTGCTATCCGGGACACAACTTTGCCCGAATACCAGAAGTTTTCTAAACAAGCCGAAAGCACCGTACGTACTTTAAAGTCTATCAATCCCAATAGTAAAGACCAAATTTCAGTTTTTGAAGCCTTAAAACTTTATCAGGAATACAGATCGGTAAAAAGCTTTGTAAAAGAAACGGATGAAGATGTTTTCCCAACTTTGGTAGATGGAATGATTGCCATGAAAACGGGCAAAATAGCGGCGGAGTCTTTTTATCCTGACAAGAATAAAAACAATAACCAAAACATAGAACACGCCGCTTTAAGTGTAGCCGTATTAACAACACGGGATCTCGGACAGCCAATTGCACTTTACGAATGTTCTAAAACTGAACCTGAAAAACTCAAAGATGGTGAAGTTAAAACCTTGCTGGAATTTATAAGGGGATTTCTTTTCTTTAGCAATAACTTATACTATTTATCAGAAGAAGGTTTAACCAGAAACATCAAATGGTTAGATAAAAACGAGCAAATTCCACTTCCTTATACTAAAGCGTTTTTCGGCTGGAGCCATTTAAGTGATGAACAAACGCATATCGCTTTTCATAGCATGAACTATTTGTTCAGAGGATTTGACAGGATGCGCATGGCTCGAAAAATTGATGAGGAAAGATCGTTAGAAGATTTTGAACTCTTTTTGAAAGACATGAACACGCTTGGACTGCAAAACGAGGTTACGTTGGCAATAGATGCTTATCTTAATCTTAAAAAAAACCATCCGGAAAAGGCAATTTTAGCTTTGGAACAACTTAAGAAAAGTAATTTGCTATCTGACGATGAACGGGAAGCGATCCAAAAAACAATCGATTATCAAAAGAACAACAATCCGGATGATGCGCTGAAAAGCGTTTATAATAAAGCTTTCATGGCTAAAATTGGCACCAAATATATGGTAGCGATACTGGCAAAGATTAATTGGCAAAAAGTTATGATCGATAATGGTATTCCACATGCCAAAGAAATTGTTTCTGGAATTGAAAAAGTGAAGCAACTTTCCAATGCCGTGAGCAGCTACACTTCGAAGGCAAAAGGAAGCACGAAAACCCTTAAGGAAACAGGCGGACGGTTTTTGGATCAGGCAAAAGGCTTTTTAAAGTGACCAGGAACTTTGTACCCATTATTTGCCTGAGCTTTTAAACCTTTATTTTATTACAAGCACCAAACATTTTAACGTTCGAACTTTTGCCGCGGATTGTTTAACTTTGTCCTATGATTGATTTACCAGTAGTACCTGCTGTAACTGAAGTTAAACGTAAGCCGGATTGGTTACGTGTTAAATTGCCAGTGGGCAAAGAATATGCTCAAGTGCGCAGTTTGGTTGATACGCATAAGCTCCATACCATTTGTGAAAGTGGCAACTGTCCGAATATGGGCGAATGCTGGGGCGCAGGTACTGCAACATTCATGATTCTTGGAAATATCTGTACCAGAAGCTGCTCATTCTGTGCTGTAGCCACTGGCCGCCCTTTAGCGGTTGATGCTGGTGAACCTGATCGTATTGCAGATTCAGTACGATTAATGGGCGTTAAACATTGTGTAATTACTTCGGTAGATCGCGATGATTTAAAAGATGGCGGCTCAATTATTTGGGCAGAAACGTTACAAGCCATTCGCAGGGAGAGCCCAATTACAACATTAGAAACTTTGATTCCAGATTTTAAAGGCCAGTGGGATAACTTATACCGCGTATTGGAAGAACGACCTGAAGTGGTTTCGCATAATATGGAAACGGTTAAACGCTTAACCAGGCAGGTAAGGATTCAAGCTAAATATGACAGAAGTCTGGAGGCTTTAAAAAGAATCTCTGAATTTGGATTGAGAACCAAAACAGGCATTATGCTTGGATTAGGAGAAACTGAAGATGATATTTTCGAAGCGATGGATGATCTTGTTGCCAATGGTGTGCACATTTTAACTTTAGGTCAGTATTTACAGCCAACCCGCAATCACCACCCGGTAGTAGACTGGATTCATCCTGATCAATTTGCCATGTATAAAGAAGCTGGCATGGCAAAAGGTTTAAAATATGTAGAAAGCGGACCTTTAGTACGTTCATCTTACCACGCAGAAAAACACCTTTTCCCAATTGAGGGAATAGCTTAGCGATTAGCTGATATAACTCTTAAAATGTTTTAAGAATCGCACTCCATAAGGGAATGCGATATTAAAACATTTTTTGACTTTATGTGTTCAGTATTGTATCTTAGTAATCGAAGTGACTGCACTAAAAAAATCAACTCTAACCGAACCTGAACTCGTTCTCGCACTGCAATCGAAAGATTCTTCTGTGTTAAAAACATTGTACAGCATGTATTCGTCAGCCCTTTATGGTGTAATTTCAAGAATTATTACCCATACAGAGCTTGCAGAAGATGTATTGCAAGAGACCTTTGTCAAAATCTGGCAATCTGCCGACCATTACGATAATTCTAAAGGAAGATTATTTACGTGGATGATGAATATCGCCCGTAATCTATCCATTGATAAATTACGTTCTAAGGATTTTAAAAATTCACTCAAAAACCAAGATATAGAAAATAACGTAAGTTTCGTTGATGAACAAAACAAGGTAACCTTTAATCCGGATGTACTTGGAGTAAAGCAACTTGTTGAAAATCTAAAACCGGACTTACAAGCCGTTCTTGATTTAGTTTATTACAAGGGCTACACACATGTGGAGGCCGCAGAAAAGTTAAATCTGCCATTGGGTACGGTGAAAACCCGCATTCGTTTGGCTATTATTGAATTGAGGAGGAGTTTTAATTAGCGTGGAAAATTTAAAAGCATATATCGAATCTGGAGTACTTGAACTGTACGTTTTAGGTGATTTATCGCCAGAAGAAACGCTTAAAGTTGAGGAACTGGCATCGCAGCATCAGGAAATTCGGGACGAGCTTGCTGCAATTGAATACGCAATGGAGGAATTTGCAATACAAAATGCAGTACAACCTCCTGCAGATGTTGAAACAAAGTTATTTCAAAAGTTAGGGATTTATTTAGAAGAAGAAACGAATTCAGTTGTTGAGTTACCATTACCAGCGGAACCAAAGATAGTAAGGCTTGATAACAGCGATATCAAAGTAAGAAGTTTGCGCTATGCACTTGTTGCCTGTGTTGCACTTTTGCTCATCAGTACAGCTGCATTATTTATTACCTATAGCAAGCTTACCGATGCACATGATCAGATTGCAAGTTTAAATTTAGATAAAGAAAAATTTGCCGGCGTAGTTAGCAAATTGGAATTTACCAACCAGGGATTAAATAACATCGTTGAAATGAACGAGAGTAAAGACTGGGCCACCATTAAAATGCAAGGCCAGGCAATTAGTCCGCAATCGAAAATGAATATTTACTGGAATAAGAAAGATAAAAGTGTTCTAATCAACTATCTTGCGATGGATTTACCAAAAGCAGATGCACAACACGAATATCAACTCTGGGCTTTAGTAAATGGAAAACCAATTAGTTTGGGCGTATTCGGCAAAACGGACTCCACTTCAAGAGAGGCATTATTAAAAATGCAAACCATACAGGAAGCACAGGCTTTTGCAGTTACCCTTGAGCCAATGGGTGGAAGTGTAAATCCAACAATGGAAAAACTGACTGTAATGGGCGGTGTATAAATAAAAAAACTGTAAAAAATTAAAAACCGACAATTCTAAAATTGCCGGTTTTTTTATGAATTATTATTTCTGCACGTATTTCACTTCTTCATAAGGCTGAACTAAAACCCAGCCCTCGCCGAAAAATTCAAGTTGAAATGATTCACCACTGCCTCTTCCGATAAATGAACCGAAGGTGAGGTTGGTTTTAATATTTGGAGATAAATTTTCCGACCAGGCTACAGTAGCATTTGGATCCGTATAAACGGGCTGATTGGCACTTACTTTTAATAAAATAGGCTCGCCATGCGTGGTAATGGCAATGTAACCGCTTCCAGATAATTTCACCTGAAAAAGCCCTCCGCTCATCATACCAGCCACACTCTTCAACATTTTAATTTCATTCTTGATGGTGTCTTCAAGTGCTAAGACATCGTTACCATTTACAAAGATAGATTCGTTTTGAAGCTTAATGATTTTTACTTTCTTGCCTTCATCTGCCAGGTAAAGTTTTCCCGTACCCGCAGCATGCATTAATGAGGTACCTTCACCCGAAATGGCTTTCTTTAATAATCCTCCAAGACCTTTGCTTAACAAGCCTTCTCGCTTAAAATCGACATTGCCGATGTAGGCAACCATTGAACCTGCCTTAGCCATAATCTTCTGATTCCTCAGATTTACTTCGAGTAGCGCTGGTTTTTCTAATTCAAAAAAGTCATTTTCATTTGGATCTTCTGCAGATTCATGAATGAGTTCCTTTAAGGTGTACTCTTTTTTAGTTTCCATAATTTAGTGATATTGTTTTTCGGTTTTGACAATCCCAATCAATTCATAAGCCAAAGCAATAAAAAAAAGATTATTGTGGAAACACTTATGATCCTGAAACTCACAAAAATTGGGAATAACATCAGGCAGATATTCCTAAAAGTGTTTAATGTTGAATTTATTATTTTTCAACATATTTACATTTACCCGTTTACATTTACTCGTAATTAGAAAATAGAGGACAACAAATGATCAGTTTTTGGAACAAATGTATCTATGTTATAAACAAAAGTGATCAACTTTAAGCTACAACATAAAATACATCAGATTACCATTTGCTGAATGGTTTTGGAAATTTCCTTAGCTACCACCGATGCCAGAACCACGAAGTGATCATGAGCGAGCCCGCCTCCTGCTTTTCCATGAATAAAACATCCTAAAATGGCTGCATTAAGTGGAGTGTATTTTTGAGCAACGAATGCTGCAATTACACCTGTTAAAACATCGCCCATTCCGCCTTGTGCCATCGCCGGATGCCCGGTTGAATTGATGTATATTTTTCCTTCACCCGAACAGATAAAGGTAAATTGGTTTTTAAGTACAATCACAATTTTCAATCGCTTAGCTTCTGCTATTGCAGTTTGCAGCCTTCCCCACCAACTATCATGTTCGCCGAAAAGCCTGTCGAATTCTTTCATATGCGGCGTTAAAATAGAATACTGTGGAAGCTTTTCTATTAAATCTTTTCTTTCCGCCAGCATATTCAAGCCATCAGCATCAATAATCAATGGCCTATTAACTGCAAACAGGCTTTCGAGTAAACGTTCATTCTCCGGAGATACGCCTAAACCCGGACCAATAGCAACGGCCCCGTACCTACCCTGATCGTCAATTCTGGTATATTCATCCCGCGGTAAAGCCATCACTTCCGGTAGTAACGTATTAAGTGCGATTAATCCACTTTGTGGAATGCAGGCAGTAACTAATCCTGCGCCGGTGTGTAAACAGGCCATTGAGGCTAACAACGCCGCGCCCATAGTATTGGTATTTCCAGCAATAATTAACGCATGGCCATAGGTACCTTTATGGCTAAATAATTTCCTCGGTTTAATGATTCTATGAATATCAACCTCTTCCGTAAGGTAAAAATCTGTATTCTGCCTTTGAATAAAATCTTCATCCAATCCAATTTCAACCACTTCGAACTGTTCGGTAGCCAATATAGATTCCGGCATAAAAAAATTAATTTTTGGCCGTTGAAAACATATTGTTTTAAAAGCTTTTATTCCCTTATAGTCTACTGGTAATTTTCCTTCAGCAAAAAAACCTGTAGGCACATCAACGGCATAAACCTTCTTTTGTGATTTATTAATTTGAGTAACGAGGTCTGCATATTCTCCATCCAGAGGTTTATTCAATCCTGATCCTAAAATCGAATCAATAATGATATCGGCTTTGATACTTTTTAAATCGGCAGCATTATTTAAGACGACTTTCTTACAACGAGATTCTTCCAAACGCTGCAAATTAATGGTAAAATCTGCACTTTGTTTGCCGCTAAAATCAGCAATGTAAACCCTAATATTATGATAACCATTATTGAGCAACAGGTGCGCAATGGCTAATCCATCTCCACCGTTATTCCCTTTTCCACAAAAAATAGCAATACGCTTACTGGTATCAAATTCATCTCTCAAAAAACTTTGAACAAAAGCCCGGGCAGCCTTCTCCATTAAATCTATTGATGCTATGGGTTTATTTGCAATGGTAAATTCATCAGCCTGGCGCATTTGCGTCGAAGTAAGTAAAGTCTGCATAAAACTAAGTTAGGATTAAAGTATAATAAAGATTTACGTATTATTGTTTCGTGGGATGATAAAACTTGAAAATGTTTAGCTGTCAATTGGCCAGATTTTCATGTTGTTATTGCCAAACCTTTAAAAAATAATCCATAAATTAACTCTAATTAAATGAATCAAAAACCATCAAATGCTTTTATAGCTGCATCCTGGCTGGCATTGGGCATAGGAATGATCGGCTTTATTATAGGCCTGTGGCGTTCTGATATGCTTTTAAACGAAAAAGGATATTATTTCACTGTGTTAATGTTTGGCTTGTTTGCGGTTATCTCTTTGCAAAAAGCGGTGCGCGATAAACTGGAAGGCATTCCGGTAACTGAGGTTTATTATGGCATAAGCTGGTTTTCTACCTTGTTAACCATTACGTTATTGGTAATTGGCTTATGGAATGCTACACTTCTTCCAAGCGAGAAAGGATTTTACGCCTTCGCCTTTTTATTATCTATTTTCGGCGCCATTACAGTGCAGAAAAACACGAGAGATAATCAGGTTTTCAACAAAAACAAAGACCTGAATTAACATTAAAGAAATCGTATTAACGCCATTGCATACCCTGCATTGGCGTTTTTTTTAATTTAGTTAATCTATTTAGCATGTCGGAAAAAATAATTATCGGGGTAATTGATTGCAGTAAGTTTACGCTTTACCGCGACTGGGTGTTATCTTACGACAACCGCGTGGAAGTGATTCAGTTGGGGCATAAGCTAAATAATTTGGAAGAAATAGCCAAATGCCAGGGTGTTGTACTAACTGGTGGAGAGGATGTTCACCCGAAGTTCTATAATCACCATGAGTATTATCCTTATTGTCACGCCGATGATGTGGATGAACTTCGTGATGAATTTGAATTTAAGGTTTTGGCTTACACCGAAGAAAATCAGATTCCTGTTTTGGGTATCTGTCGTGGAATCCAGGTTGGGAACGTATTTTTCGGAGGAACTTTAATTCCTGATATTGCCACCTGGGGGAAATTTGACCACGCTAAAATGCCCGACAAAAGCGATCGCTATCATGAGATTCTGATCAATCCCTCCTCCTGGCTTAAGCAAATTGTACAGACCGACCGTGGTTTAGTGAATAGCAATCACCATCAAAGTACAGACCGGATAGGAAAAGGCTTAGTGGTAAGTGCCCTTTCTCCTGATGGAGTTGCAGAAGCTATCGAACGCCTGGAGCCTGCCGGAAAATCACTTCTACTTTTCGTTCAATGGCATCCTGAACGGTTGAATGATCAACAAAGTGTTTTCAGCAAAAACCTGCACGAGGCGTTTATAAATGCAATCGTCAATCCTAAAGCCGAACCGACATCAGGCAATCACTAAATCGACTTAGCAAAGCTATTAACTAAAGATTGGTATTAGAAATCGCAACAAGTTCTAAATTTTTAATAAATTGCAGATTATACTTTTTAAGTTAATCTATAGTTCAAATATTCAATGAAGAAACTATTCCTTTTGTTATCGTGCTGTATTTTTACAGCCAGCAGCTATGCGCAAACACTGGTAACTGAAACCGAAATAGGCGATGCAGAAAATACGATTTCTCAGGCGCAAATTGCCATAATACCCGAACCCGTTTCGTTAATGAAGAAAGCCGGAACTTTTACCTTGCCAGAGAATGTAAGTATCCAGGCTGCCAAAGGTGAGGGCTTAACACAGAGTGTTACTTTCCTATCTGACAGAATTACAACTGCTACGGGCAAGTTTGTAAGTACAGTTTCAAATGCTAATCACCCTACAATTAAATTGATCCTTAATAGTCAGAATGATCCACAGCTGGGTTTAGAAGGTTATAAACTAAATGTAAACACCACTCAAATTGTAATTACGGCGAATAAACCTGCAGGGATTTTCTGGGGTGTTCAATCATTAATTCAATTATTTCCGCCAGCAATAGAAAGTAAAGAACTGGTAGAAAATGTGAAATGGAAGTTACCGTGCGTAGATGTGGTTGATTATCCGAAGTTGGGCTGGCGTGGATTAATGTTTGATGTTGCCCGTCACTTTTTCACGAAAGACGAAGTAAAACAGTTTATCGATAACATGGTTCGCTACAAATTTAATCTCCTGCATTTTCACTTGACGGATGATGAGGGTTGGAGAATAGAGATTAAAGGCTTACCAAAATTAACAGAAGTTGGTGCCTGGAGCGTTAAAAAAACCGGAACATTTGGTGATTTTATTCCGCCTACGGCTGATGAGCCGCGTACCTACGGCGGGTTCTATACACAGGAAGATATTAAAGAACTGGTACAATATGCGCAAGATCGTTTTGTAAACATCATGCCTGAGATAGATGTTCCCGGACATAGTTTAGCGGCTATTGCGGCTTACCCTGAATTATCCTGTACACCAGATGCTGTAAATTATAAGGTGCGCTCTGGTGAGAAAATTATGGACTGGAGCCGTGGGGCTCCTCCCCTTGCACTGGTAGACAATACCCTTTGCCCGGCAAATGAAAAAGTTTATGTATTCCTGGATTCTGTGATTACACAAGTTGCCAAGCTGTTCCCTTTCGAATACATCCACATGGGTGGAGACGAAGCGCCGCATAATTTCTGGGAAAAGAATGATCAGGTGAAAGCTTTAATGCAGCGTGAAGGCTTAAAAACCATCCCTCAGGTACAGGCTTATTTCGAAAAACGGGTAGAACAAATTGTAGTTTCAAAAGGGAAGAAATTTATGGGCTGGGATGAAATTCTTGAAGGCGGTGTTTCGCCTACTGCATCGGTAATGAGCTGGAGAGGTTTAAAATATGGCATTGATGCTTCTAAAGAGAAACATAACGTGGTGATGAGTCCGACCGAATTTGCTTATTTGGATTACATGCAGGCCGACGTTATTACAGAGCCGAAGGTTTATGCTTCTTTAAGATTAAATAAAACGTATCAGTTTAATCCACTTCCTGCCGGCGCAGATCCGAAATTTATCATTGGCGCACAGGCAAACCTCTGGACGGAACAAATTTTCAATTTCCGCCAGGTACAGTACATGCTCTGGCCACGGGCGTTTGCCATTTCTGAATCAATCTGGAGTCCTTTGGAAAAGAAAAACTGGACCAGTTTTATTGATCGTACAGAAGCGCATTTTAAACGACTGGATTTAGCAGAAGTGAAATATTCACCAGCCATATATGATCCGGTTTTTACGGTAAAACGCAGTGCAGATAGACAACTCATGATTGAATTAACGCCCGAAATTGAAGGCCTGGACATTTATTACAGTTTTGATAACTCCATGCCAGATCGTTTTTATCCTAAATACACATCGGCGCTTACGCCTCCAAAAGATGCCAGCATTCTTCGCGTGATCACTTACAAAGGAAAACAGCCCATTGGAAGGCTGATTAGTATGCCAATTGCAGAGTTACAAAAGAGGGCAAAGTAATGGGTAAAGAAATTGAAAGAAAGTTTCTCCTGAATCGCCAGGAATGGGATCAATTGGAAAAGCCTGCAGGAAAACACTTGAGGCAAGGTTATATTTCAAATGGTCCGAAGAAGACCATCAGAATAAGGATAGCAGAAACGAAAGCCTGGTTAACCATCAAAGGCATTACTATAGGTGCATCACGATTGGAGTATGAATATGAAATTCCATTGGCAGAAGCCTCAGAATTACTGGATAACTTTTGTGAATCGGAGCTGGAAAAAATTCGATACGAAATTGCATACGAGGGTAAAACCTGGGAAGTAGATGTCTTTTCCGGAGATAACGAGGGCTTAATTGTAGCAGAGATAGAACTTTTATCAGAAGACGAACATTTTGCACGCCCCGTTTGGGTAGCTGCAGAAGTTACTGCAGAAAAGCGCTACTATAATTCGAGCTTAAGCACTTATCCGTTCAAGGCCTGGAAAGATTAATGAATTTTTGAGGAAACTTCATGAAACAACAAAGGCTTAGAAATCAATCTAAGCCTTTGTTGTTTTTATCAATAGTTACCATTAAGGCAACTTCGAAATAAAAATTATTTTATTGATTTTAAAGAGATATCAAATACAAGCGGTGTAAAAGGATTGATCGGGCCACCTCCGTTTTCTCCATAACCCAGTTTGGAAGGAATGATAATTTTAATTTTACCACCTACTCCGATTAACTGCACACCTTCAATAAATCCAGGTGCCAACTGACCTAAAACCAACGGACGGGCAGAATACTGTGCCATTGGAGAATAAATTCCTGCATCTTTAGCAATCTTAGCATCAGAGGTATCGAAAACGTTAATTTTACCATCGGCTTTTTTATTCGTAAACTGACCGGTATAGTCTACCATAATCGTATCCGTTAAGGTAGCGCGTTGAGCATTTCCCGGTGCTTCAATGATATACTGCAACCCTGATGCTGTTGTTTGTGTCTTCAAGTTGTTATCTGCAATATATTTTGAAATTTTTGAAGTTTCACTGGCCTTGTTTTTAGCAATCAAAGCCTTGTATTCTTCTTCAAAGAATGATCTTTTCTTTTTCTCGAATGTAGAATCTGCCTCATTAGTTGCTTTATGGAGTACCTTCTCAATTTTAATTGTAAAGGTAGAGAAGTTATCTTTTGCACCTGTTGGTTTAGGCTGACCGGAATATTTGGCCATAGAATCTAAATTTAATTTAAACACTGCACTATCGCCCTCACCCAACAATTTCAATGCTGAAGCTAAATCGCCTTTAAACATCGATTTACCAATAGGAAAAAATGCAGGACGCTCGTTATCATAAGTATTTACTAATGTAGAATCGCCACTTTTTGTTTCAATAATCTGAATACCATTTAGCTTTACAAAATCACCTTCCTGAATCTTAGGCTTTCCTTCACTATTGTAAATTTTATAGGTCATATCGCCTTCACCCTTTTCAAACTTATTACAAGCAGCTAAACCCAGGGTTGCCGCTAATAACACTATAACTCCTTTTTTCATTTCTTCTATGACTTAATTGAGCAAAAAAAAAGTGCTGCTCTCTTGGAACAACACTTTCTTCTGATTTTAAATTATTTTTTTACTGGTGCTGCTGCAGCAGGTGCTTTTTTAATATCTGTGATCTCGATATCGAAAACAATTGGATTGTAAGGCATAATTCCTACTTGTGGTGCACCTTGCTCACCATATCCTAGTTTAGAAGGAATAATTGCAGTGATTTTTCCACCTTTACCTACTAATTGTAATGCTTCAGTAAAGCCGGGGATTGTTCCACCTAAAGCCATTTTAGTTGGCCCGTATGGTCTTCCTTGCTGGAATTTATTTTCAGCTTTAGCAATTTTCTCATCACTGGTATCAAATACAGGATATTTACCCTTAGCATTCTTTTTCGCTAATTTACCAGTATAATTTAAGGTAACAGTATCTCCTAACTGAGCACGTTCTGCATTTCCCGGAGCAGTGATAATATACTGTAAACCACTAGCAGTAGTTTGTGTTTTTAAATTGTTATCAGCAACGTATGCTTTGATTTTACCATCTTCAGCACCTTTCTTTTTCTCAGCGCTAGCTTTAAAATCTGCCTGGAAGAATTCACCCGCTCTTTTGTTGAAAGTAGAATCAGCTTCGCCAGCATTCTTTTTGAAAACCTTCTCTACTTTAACTGTAAAAGTCATGTATTTATCGTTCTTGAATTGCTCTGGTTTTGGCTGTTTGCTGTAAAAAGCCATGGTATCCAGATTAACTTTAAAGGTTGCACTATCGCCTTCACCAAATAAAGTTAATACATCATTCATATCACCAGCATACATTTTCTTCTGAACAGGGAAAACCTGTGGGTTTTCGGTATCATAAGTACTTCCTAATAGTGAATCTTTATCATTTTTCTGAATGAAGTTCATCTTAACGATATCACCTTCCTTGATTTTCTCTTTACCTTCAGAATGGTGAACGGTATACAACAAACCACCAGCACCTTTTTTCTCTTTGTTACAAGCCGCTAAACCTAACGTAGCTGCTACAAGAACAATTATTCCTTTTTTCATTTTGTATTTAAACTTTATTTAATTTGGTTATTTGCTTTACGCAATTAATTGGTTTTTATATTCTTCTAAAATGGATTTAAATTCATTTACCACTTCATTTAAAGGCTTTTCTGAGGCACCGCCAGCTGCGTTTCTATGCCCGCCGCCATTAAAATATTTTTTGCAGATTTCATTAGCAGGGAAATCTCCTGTAGATCTAACCGAAAGCTTCACCTTATCGCTACGTTCAATAATCAGAGCAGCCAGACGAATTCCATTGATAGAAAGTGCATAATTTACAACCCCTTCCGTATCGCCGGTAGTACTGTGAAACTGGGCGAGTTCTTCTTTGGTAACAGAAATGATTGCCGTATTGTATTCTCTGATCACTTCCAACTTATTTGATAAGCAGTAACCGAGGAAACGCAAACGATCTTCGCTTGCATTATCATATACCTGCTGATGGATCTTCCAGTGTTCTGCACCCAAATCAATGAGTTCAGCTGCAATCCGGTAAACATCAGAAGTGGCAGACTGAAAACGGAAGGAACCAGAATCGGTCATAATTCCTGTATATAAACAAGCTGCAACATCTCTATTAATACCTGCTTTATCTTCCAGTTGATTGACAATAAAATCGTAAACCAATTGAGCAGCAGCACAGGCATTGATATCCCAATGGCGATAATCATCAAAATCTTCAGGCTCTAAATGATGGTCAATCATCACTTTTTTCGCACTTGCAGCTCTTACCAGCTCACCTAATTCATTGATTCGGCTGAGCGTATTAAAATCCAGACAAAAAATTAAAGCAGCTTCGTCAACTAATCTGGCTGCTTTTTCCTTCTCTTCGGTAAAAATAACTACGTCAGCATTATTAGGCATCCAGTGTAAAAATATTGGGTAATCGGTTGGCGTAATCACTTTAACGTGATGACCTTTCTGGATTAAATAACCATATAAACCTAGTGATGAACCCATTGCATCACCATCTGGTTTATGATGGGTAGTGATAACAATGCGCTGTGGCGTAGCCAGTAAAGATTTTAACTCAGGTAGTGTAAGCATATATTTTTTGCGTTGCAAAGCTAAGGATTTTTAAAATAGGATTAAAGCATTTTAAGTTTAGCCGGGCTACATATTAAACAAAGTAGCATAAATGATCAAAAACAGGCAAAATCTACCATAATATAAGCCAGATACATTGAAACCTATGCTATCTTACAGATCAGTTATTGGTTATTCATCAATTAAAACGTAGTTTTGCAGCAAATTGATATTCAAACACAATGAGCACTAACAGAACTTTTACCATGATCAAGCCAGATGCAGTTGCAAACGGCCATATCGGATCAATCTTAAACGACATTACCAATGCAGGTTTCAAAATCGTTGCATTAAAATATACTAAGTTAACTGACGAAACTGCGGGCCAGTTTTACGCAGTTCATGCTGAGCGTCCTTTTTACAAAGATTTAGTGAGCTTCATGTCTTCAGGACCAATCGTTGCTGCTATTTTAGAGAAAGATAATGCAATTGAAGATTTCAGAAAATTAATCGGTGCAACTAATCCAGCTGAAGCTGCTGAAGGTACTATCCGTCAGAAATATGCTAAATCTATTGATGCAAATGCAGTACATGGATCGGATTCTGATGAAAATGCAGAAATTGAAGGTAACTTCTTCTTCAAAGCTGATGAGCGTTTCTAATTGCTGATTAAAAACATTTATATTTAAAACCTCGATATTTTCGGGGTTTTATTATTTTATCTATTTTGTATCTTTCCGACTTGAAATATTCAAACCATCCTATCGTTGTTAAATCATACACCTTAATACTAAATGAAGACAATTCTCCTTGCGGCATGCCTTTCAACAATTACCATTGCATTATATGCTCAAAAAAAACCTCTTGCTAAAAAGTCAATTACCAAAAAAACAATCACGACAACTAGAACCACAACGGTAATTTCTGGCTTAAGATCACCTTTAGATTCGACCAGTTATGCTTTTGGCACCTCAATTGGCGCAGGCTTAAAATCTACCGGATTAACTACGCTAAATTATGAAGTCCTTTTAAAAGGATTAAAAGATTCATTTACAGGCGGAAAAGTACTTTTAACCCAATCACAGGCTCAGGAAACCATTAACGCAGCAATGTCAAAATCAGCAGCAGTAAAAAACAAAGCTGAAGCTGCAGCAAATAAAATTAAATACGGACCAATTATGAAAGAAGGACAAGATTTCTTAGACGAGAACAAAAAACGTGCGGGTGTACAAACTACTGCCAGTGGCTTACAGTATGAAGTTTTAACTGCCGGAACTGGTGTTAAACCAGTTGCTACTGATTCTGTACTGGTACATTACAAGGGCACATTATTAAACGGTAAACAATTTGACAGTTCTTACGATCGCGGTGAACCCATCAGTTTTCCATTAAACCGGGTGATTCCGGGTTGGACAGAAGGCGTACAATTGATGCCGGCAGGATCGAAGTATAAATTCTTTATCCCTTATCAACTGGCTTATGGCGAACGTGGTGCAGGAGCAGATATTCCACCATACAGCACGTTAATTTTTGAAGTAGAATTGCTTAAAGTTAACGGCAAATAAGCTTTTATTAAAACATTCTTTACCCTACGATGTTAGCTATTAAAAAATTAGCATCATATGAAAAGAATATTTCCAATAGCACTAATTGCATTTTTATGCACTACCTTAAGCAGTTGTGAACTGGTAGGAGGTATATTTAAAGCTGGCCTTTGGTCTGGCATAATCGTAGTTGTAATTGTAGTTGCGCTACTGATCTGGATTCTGTCGAAAATTTTTGGCGGAGGAAGAAGGTAAAATAAAAAGGGGTTAATTTTCGAAAAATTAACCCCTTTTTTGTGCCTCGTTATTTAAAGGAAGATCATTTCATTAATCACGATACTTCCTGCATGTTCGTTTAGTTTCTGAATAATTCCCTGGCGAACCATTACCAGTTCATTTTTGATTACAGAGGATTCTATTCTAATAAATAGCTTCTTGTCTTTAATATAGATCTGTGTTGTCCTGTTAGCAATGGCAGTGCCCATAATTTCCGGCCAGATGGACAGAATTGAAGTTTCATCAAATTTCCGGCGTAAGCGGTACACATCAAGCATTTTGCTGATGGCATCCTTCATCGTTATATCATTCGGTTTACGCATGGCTTATTTGTCCCTCCTTAACTTCAAACAAAGTTACATCAACTTGTATTTTTTCAAAAACTGATTTTACCCTTTCTTTTCCGGTATCCGTGATAAATATTTGTCCGAAATCCTTGTGAGACACCATTTGCATTAATTTTTGCACACGGTGATCATCCAGTTTATCAAAAATATCATCCAGAAGCAACAGCGGTTTGAAACCTTTGTTCTTTGCGAGATAGGCGTACTGAGCTAGTTTCAGCGCAATTAAAAAAGACTTTTGCTGCCCTTGTGAGCCGAACTTTTTCAGCGGCATCTCACTAATTTCAAAAGCCAGCTCATCTTTATGAATCCCGGTTGTTGTACGCTCCAGCACACGGTCTTTTTCTACTGATTTTTTCAATAAGGTTTCGAAAGGTACATCAATCAACTGAGATTGATAATTTAAAGAAACCACTTCCTTATTTTCGGTAAGGTACAGATAATATTCATTGAAGAGTGGAATAAACTCATCCATGAAAGCCTTTCTTGTCGCAAATATTTTATTTCCGGAAACTACCAGTTGTTCATCAAGGATCTCTAATAATGTAGGATCATATTTCCTGGTGATAGCAATCTGTTTTAAAAAAGCATTTCTATTAAGTAGAATTCGGTTATACGCAATTAACTGATCGAGATAGTGCGAGTCTGTTTGAGAAATTACATTATCGATAAACTTGCGCCTCTCTTCACTCCCCTCCATAATGAGGTTAACATCATAAGGTGAAACCATTACAACCGGAAACAGGCCGATATGATCGGCGAGTTTTTCGTACTCCTTCTTGTTACGCTTAAATTGTTTCTTCTGATTTCGCTTAACGCCACAAGTAATTTTATCATTGCGTTCGTTCCGATCGAAATCGCCCTGAATCATAAAAAGATCTGTTCCGGTTTTGATCTGCTGACCATCAATAGGATTAAAATAGCTTTTGCAAAGGCATAGATAATGAATTGCATCGAGCATATTTGTTTTTCCCGAGCCGTTGTTACCTGTAAAAACGTTTACAGTATCAGAAAACTGGAGATCTGCATCACAATAGTTTTTAAAATTTAGAAGCGTAATATTCTTTAACCACATAAATATGGCGCAATTTACCGTTTTTTCGCCTCTAAATAACTAATGTTTAATTAAATACTTCAAAATAAAGATTGATACTTTGATTGAAAAATGTATTTTTGCAATCTTAAATTTTTTAAACAAACATGTCTACAATAGATAACCAAACTACTCAACCTATCAAAAAAGGTTCATTTTTACAGGAGAATAACAAGAGCTTGCTATTTATCGCCGGCGCTGTTGTTTTATTAATTGGTGTATATTTTTGGTATCAAAATGTGTACTTAAAAGGTCGTGCTGAAGAAGCTGCGAGCAAAATGTTTAAATCTGAATCTTATGTAGGTATCGATTCCTTATCAAATAAAGCGGTAAAAGGCGAAGGTGGTTATCCTGGTTTAGCGCAAATTGCGGAAGAATACGATAATACAAAATCTGCTAATCTTGCCAATCTTTATTTAGGTGGGATTTATTTACGTAAAGGTGAATATAAACAAGCAATTGATGCTTTGGGAAAATATAGTGCTACAGGTAGTCCGGTTGCAGATCCTCTGGCTTTAGGCTTATTAGGCGATGCTTACAGCGAGTTGAAAGACTACAAACAAGCAGCGACTTATTATAAAAAGGCATCTGATAAGGCTAGTAAATTCACTTCTCCAATGTTCCTGAAGAAATTAGGATTGGTAAATGAAAACCTAAAAGATTTTGGTGGTGCTGTTGATGCTTATACCAAGATTAAAACACAATACCCTGAAAGTGCTGAAGCGCAAATGGTAGATGCCTATATTGCAAGAGCACAGGCACAAGTAAAATAGTATAGAAAATATATAAATATTAAAGACCATTGTTCGATGGTCTTTTTTTATGATCAAAATTTAAAATGGCCGCCATCATTAAAATGGCGAAAGCTACTGAACATGGACAGAAAGTATGTCCGGCAAATTTATTTATTAAAGGCAGTCATGGTGTGCGCCGGACCAATGGTTACGTAACTTTTAATCAGTTCAACACTTTTATCGATTAATGCTGGCAATTCCAGTTGTTCATCTTTATCAAATTTGCCTAAAACGAAATCTATTTGTCTCCCCTTCGGATAATCATTACCGATACCAAACCTCAATCGGGCATAGTTTTGACCACCACATACTTCTTCTATACTTTTCAAGCCGTTGTGGCCAGCGCTTGAACCCTGGAGTTTTAATCGGAGCTTACCTAATGGCAATGCAAGATCGTCGACTATGACCAATACATTTTCGGGAGCAATCTTTAATTCTTTCATCCAATAGTTTACGGCTTTACCACTCAGGTTCATAAACGTAGTTGGTTTAATAACATGAAGTTTTTTCCCCTTGAAACCGACTTCCGCATAATAAGCCAAACGGATATTATCGAAACTTCCGCCTAAGCCTTTCACCAGTTCATCAGCAATATCAAATCCAATATTATGTCTGGTATGCGCATATTCCGGACCGATATTACCCAAGCCAACTATAAGATATTTCATAGCTGCAAAGGTAAAAGCTTAAAGCGGAAAGACCAAAGCACGAGAAGAAAAAAGAACAAGGAACAAAGAGGAAAGATCAAGGAACAAAAATTAAAGAATAAGGATCCAAAAAAACAATTTTGTTTTCTAAACTCATCTATATAAATTTTGCCATTCATTGCAGTCTGGCTTCAGCCAACTGCTTCTTTTTGCAACAGCAATACCATTTCATCGCAAGATACTAGATTAAAAATCCTATGATAGAAACTCATATATGCACACTATGCCATTCATTGCAATCTGGCTTCAGCCAACTGCACCTTTTGCAACAGCAACTCCTTTTCATCACAAGATGCTAGATTAAGAAATCCTATGATAGAAACTCATATATGCACACTGTGCCATTCATTGCAGTCTGGCTTCAGCCAACTGCATTTTTTTTTGCAACAGCAACTCACAAATATTTCTGACAGAATAGATCAAAGGCAAAGAACCAATGCTTCATTACATGCGATACTAAACAAAAACGGCCCGAATAAATTCGAGCCGTTCCTTATAATCAAACGATGCTGACTATTTTTTACCTTTAGCAGCTTCAGTTTCTGCTTGTTTCAATGCTCTACTCATTCCTACTGATACGATTGTATCTTCTGGAGTATTGGTAATTACATATCCATCACCTTCAATATCACGAACGCGAACCAAACCACCAACTTCTAATTTAGAGATGCTCACTTCAACGCTTTGTGGCATTTTATTTGGCAATGCTTTAACACGAAGTTTACGTAATTTCTGAACCATTTTACCCCCCATTTTAACACCTGGAGAAGTTCCTGTTAATTTAACAGGGATTTCCATAACGATTTCTTTTTCGTCAAATAACTGAAGAAAATCGATGTGCATTAATACGTCAGTAAGTGGGTGAAACTGAGTGTCTTTTACGATAGCTTTTGTTTTAGTACCGTTAACATCAATTTCAACAAAGTTTACTTCCGGAGTATAGATTACGTCTCTTAGATCAGCAATAACTACAGCAAAGTGTTGTTGCTCTTTTCCACCATACAATACCGCCGGAACCTTACCTTCGTAACGAAGTTCCTTGGCATCGCGTTTCCCTACGTTC
>Ga0308159_1000505_pt1 | contig 87808 bp, 99 predicted proteins | sample PhyCR1_FD_201040 | JGI IMG/M metagenome (GOLD analysis project Ga0308159, IMG submission 201040) | Phyllosphere microbial communities from UC Gill Tract Community Farm, Albany, California, United States - DLSLC.R1 | ecosystem: Host-associated > Plants > Phyllosphere > Unclassified | place: USA...
GTATCAACGGTCTGTCCTACAGCCGTTTCATCGCTGGCCTGAAAAAAGCGTCGATCGAAATCGACCGCAAGGTTCTGGCTGATCTGGCAGTGAACGAAAAAGCGGCGTTTGCTGCGATTGTCGAGAAAGCTAAAGCCACTCTGGCCTAAGTCCCCGGCAATCACCGGACCTCGTTTCGGGGTTCGGTGTTAAACGTCATAGATAGGGGAAGAGCCTTGTAAGCTCTTCCCCTATTTCGTATCTGGAGTCTGTACATGGAAAACCTGGACGCGCTGGTCTCTCAAGCACTTGAGGCTGTGCAAAGCGCCGAAGATATCAATGCCCTGGAGCAAATCCGGGTTCACTACCTCGGCAAGAAGGGTGAATTGACTCAGGTGATGAAGACCCTGGGGAATTTGCCGGCTGAAGAGCGTCCGCAAGTTGGCGCCCTGATCAACGTTGCCAAGGAGCGTGTCACAGAGGTTCTCAATGCGCGCAAGGCGTCGTTCGAGGAGGCAGATCTTGCTGCCAAACTCGCCGCCGAATCCATTGACGTGACCCTGCCTGGCCGCGGACAGACCACTGGCGGTCTGCATCCTGTCACCCGGACTCTGGAACGTATCGAACAATTCTTCACCCACATCGGCTACGGCATTGCCGAAGGCCCTGAGGTAGAAGACGATTACCACAACTTCGAAGCGCTCAACATCCCAGGCCATCACCCGGCCCGGTCGATGCATGACACCTTCTATTTCAACGCCAACATGTTGCTGCGCACCCATACCTCGCCGGTACAGGTCCGCACCATGGAATCGAACAAACCACCGATCCGCATCGTATGCCCGGGTCGTGTTTACCGCAGCGACTCCGATATCACCCACTCGCCGATGTTCCACCAGGTCGAAGGCCTGCTGGTCGACCGTGATATCAACTTCGCTGACCTCAAGGGCACCATCGAAGAGTTCCTGCGAGTGTTCTTCGAAAAAGAACTGGCGGTGCGTTTCCGTCCTTCGTACTTCCCGTTCACCGAGCCATCCGCCGAAGTCGACATGGAATGCGTGATGTGCAGCGGTAAGGGCTGTCGCGTCTGCAAGCAGACCGGCTGGCTGGAAGTCATGGGTTGCGGCATGGTTCATCCGAATGTGCTGCGTATGTCCGGCATCGATCCGGAAGAATTCCAGGGCTTTGCTTTCGGCATGGGTGCAGAACGTCTGGCCATGCTGCGTTACGGCGTCAATGACTTGCGCCTGTTCTTCGACAACGACTTGCGGTTCCTCGCGCAATTTCGCTAGGGGCTCTGCGCGAGCCGGCTTCAGGGCTGGTGCCGCGCAGTAACCGGGTCGTAGGTCCGTAACGAATCGATTAGGAGAGCAGGATGAAATTCAGTGAACAATGGCTGCGTGGCTGGGTAAGCCCGCAAGTTTCCCGTGACGAGCTGGTAGCGCGTCTGTCGATGGCGGGTCTGGAGGTCGACAGCGTGACCCCGGCAGCCGGTGTTTTCAGCGGTGTGGTGGTGGGCGAAGTGCTGAGCACCGAGCAGCACCCGGATGCCGACAAGCTGCGTGTCTGCCAGGTCAGCAACGGTTCGGAAACCTTTCAGGTTGTCTGTGGTGCGCCAAATGTGCGCCCGGGCCTGAAGATCCCATTCGCCATGATCGGCGCCGAGCTGCCGGGCGATTTCAAGATCAAGAAGGCTAAACTGCGGGGCGTCGAATCCAACGGCATGCTCTGCTCCCAGGCCGAACTGCAGGTGGGTGAGGGCAATGACGGCTTGATGGAGTTGCCGGCCGATGCACCGGTGGGCAAGGATTTTCGTGTTTATCTGGAGCTCGACGACGCCAGCATCGAAGTCGACCTGACCCCGAACCGTGGCGACTGTCTGTCGGTCGCGGGTCTGGCCCGTGAAGTCGGCGCACTGTATGACGCCGTTGTCACGCGCCCTCAGGTTACTGCCGTACCCGCCGTGCACGACGAAGTGCGCTCGGTCGACGTGCTGGCACCCGCAGCATGCCCTCGTTATCTGGGCCGCGTCATTCGCAATGTCGACTTGTCGCGTCCGACCCCGTTGTGGATGGTCGAGCGCCTGCGTCGTTCCGAGGTTCGCAGCATCGATGCCGCCGTCGACATCACCAATTACGTGATGCTCGAGCTGGGTCAACCGTTGCACGCATTCGATCTCGCCGAAATCAACGGCGGCATTCGCGTGCGCATGGCCGAAGAAGGCGAGAAGCTGGTGCTGCTGGACGGTCAGGAAGTCAGCCTGCGCGCCGACACCCTGGTCATCGCCGACCACCAGCGCGCGCTGGCTATCGCTGGCGTCATGGGCGGTGAACACAGCGGCGTCAACACCGCGGCAACCCGCGACATCTTCCTGGAAAGCGCTTTCTTCGATCAGATCGCCGTCGCCGGCAAAGCGCGCTCCTATGGCCTGCACACCGACGCTTCCCATCGCTACGAGCGTGGCGTGGACTGGCAACTGGCCCGCGAAGCCATGGAGCGCGCCACCGGCCTGCTGCTGGAAATCACTGGCGGCGAAGCCGGTCCGGTCATCGAAGCCGTCAGCGAGCAGCATCTGCCGTCGATCGCTCCAATCACTTTGCGTGCCGACCGTATCGAGCAAATGCTTGGGATGCAGATGGACGCGGCCGAAGTCGAGCGTCTGCTCACCGCGCTAGGCCTGAAAGTTTCGTCCCCAGCGGCAGGGCAGTGGCAAGTTGAAGTCCCGAGCCATCGCTTCGATATCTCCCTTGAGGTCGATCTGATCGAGGAGCTGGCTCGTCTGTATGGCTACAACCGCCTGCCGGTTCGCTATCCGCAAGCCCGTCTGGCGCCGCAAGCGCATGCCGAAGCTCAGGGCGATCTGCCTGCGCTACGCCGTCTGTTGGTCGCTCGCGGTTATCAGGAAGCGATCACCTACAGCTTCATCGATCAGAAGTGGTTCGAGCTGTTCAACCCCGGCGTCGAGCCGCTGTTGCTGGCCAACCCGATTTCCGCCGACATGGCAGCGATGCGCTCCTCGCTGTGGCCGGGTCTGGTCAAGGCGCTTCAGCACAACCTCAATCGCCAACAGGACCGCGTACGCCTGTTCGAAAGTGGTCTGCGTTTCGTCGGCCAACTGGAAGGTTTGAAACAAGAGCCTATGCTGGCAGGTGTGATCTGCGGCAGCCGCTTGCCTGAAGGCTGGGCTCAGGGGCGCGATGCGGTCGACTTCTTTGACGTCAAGGCTGACGTCGAAGCGGTGCTGGGCTTCGCCGGCGCGCTGGATGATTTCCGCTTCGTACCGGGCCAGCATCCTGCCTTACACCCCGGTCAGACTGCTCGCATTGAGCGCGATGGTCGTGAAGTGGGCTATATCGGCGCACTGCACCCGGAGCTGATCAAGACCTTGGGTCTGGATCGTGCGGTGTTCGTTTTCGAGCTGGTTCTGGCGGATGTTGCCAAGGGGCGACTGCCGAAATTCCACGAGTTGTCGCGTTTCCCGGAAGTGCGTCGCGACCTGGCTTTGGTTGCGGACCGTGAGGTCGCAGCAACCGCCGTTCTGGACGTTATTCGTGAAAATGCAGGGGAATGGCTGACAGACCTCAGGCTATTTGATGTTTATCAGGGTAAAGGCATTGATCCGCATAGAAAAAGCCTTGCAGTCGGCTTGACCTGGCAACATCCATCGCGCACTCTTACTGACGATGAGGTAAACGCTTCGACGCAGCAAATTCTCACCTCGCTTGAGGAAAGGTTAAACGCCACGTTAAGGAAGTAGCGTATGGGGGCTCTGACGAAAGCTGAGATGGCCGAACGTCTGTACGAAGAGCTAGGCCTGAATAAACGAGAAGCCAAGGAACTGGTTGAGCTGTTCTTTGAGGAAATCAGGCACGCTCTGGAAGATAACGAGCAGGTCAAATTGTCCGGATTCGGCAATTTTGATCTGCGAGATAAACGCCAGCGACCGGGTCGAAATCCCAAGACAGGGGAAGAAATCCCGATTACGGCTCGCCGTGTGGTCACCTTTCGCCCAGGGCAGAAATTGAAGGCCCGAGTTGAGGCTTATGCTGGAACCAAGTCATAACGACGAGCTACCGCCCATTCCCGGCAAACGCTACTTCACCATTGGTGAAGTCAGCGAGCTCTGCGCGGTCAAACCGCACGTTCTGCGTTATTGGGAACAGGAATTTCCTCAACTCAACCCGGTCAAGCGTCGCGGGAATCGTCGGTATTATCAGCGACAGGATGTGCTGATGATCCGACAGATCCGCGCCTTGCTCTATGACCAGGGCTTCACCATCGGTGGCGCACGCCTGCGCATGTCCAGCGATGAGGTCAAGGATGATTCCCTGCAGTACAAGCAGCTGATCAAGCAGATGATTGCTGAGCTGGAAGATGTTCTGGTCGTCCTACGCAAGTAACGCAATCGGATCGAAATACTTCCATCATTCAAAAGCTTAGGGTATATTCCTCGACGTCCTCGCAAGAGCGACATCAGATTCACGCCTAGTCGGGGCGTAGCGCAGTCCGGTAGCGCACTAGCATGGGGTGCTAGGGGTCGAGTGTTCGAATCACTCCGTCCCGACCATATTTTGTAAAGGGAATCAGCCACTTACAGGTTTGATTCCCTTTTTCAGTTCTGGTCGGCGCAAAATCCGCGCAAAACTGGCGCAAAACTATCCGGCGATTTCGCTGATATCGAGGTCGGGTACCGCCTCTGACCAGACCACTTCCGCGTGATCCTTCTGATAGTTTTTGGTCATCTCCTCGCTGGCGTGGCCGGCGATCTTCTGCCCATCTTTTCCGGCTTTCTTGTACAGGTGCAGCGAAAGCGCTCTGACTTCATGGAAGCCCGGCATCTCTTCTTCTTTCCATCCCTTGTAACAATCCGCTGCCTCCCGCGCTTCCTTGAAAGCCCTGGTCAGATACCGTTCCTCAATCTTGGTCCAGTGCTCTTTCGTTTCAGCCTGCTTCTGTCTCTTTCGATCCGGCCGTCGGTGGATCAGAAACGGGGAGACGATGTTGTCTCGGCAATGGCTGATGACCCGCTGAAGCTCTGGTGTGACCCTGAACCGGATCCATGCCATGTCTGAAGCTTTGGCGGTCTTCTGCTGCACCACGTAGAGGTATCCATCCTTCACGTCTTCGAACTTCATAGACAGAATGTCGGTGCGCCGCTGCGCTGTAATCAGCGCAAGGTCAATTGCGTTCTGCAGCCAAACGGGCGATTTCTCCCGAATGGATTTCAGGCCCTCGACGGTGTGGCGCTTGCGGGCTTTCTTTTCGATCCGGCTGATCGTGCTCATCGCGGGGTTGTCGGGGCACAGCCCCTTCGCCGCGGCGTGGTTGAATATATCGATCAGCAGTGCGCGGCACTGGTTTGCAGTACGAGGCGTTACCGAATCCAGCAGCTCGGCGATCATGCGAATTGTGATCTGGTCGATAGCCTTGCCTTCGAACGCCTTCCGAAAACGTCGAAAGTGCACCCCGTACAGGTCGAGCGTCCCCTGGGAGAGCTCGCGAGGAGGCAACACCTTTTCTTCATACTGGGTCAGGAATGCGGTGAACAGTTCGGCAGACTCACCCATCACTGCGTTAACCAGGTCGGCCCCTTGCATGAAGGCGAGGTTCAATTGCTTGGCCGCGTCTACCGCTTTGACCCGATCAGCGCCGAACGGAAACCACTTTCCATCGGTTGGCCGGCGGTACCGGTATGTTCCGCGCCGATCATCCATGTAGAGGTTCGGCGGCAAGCCTCTGTTCGACTTGTTACGCGGCCGTGGCACCATCATGCAGCTCCTTTCAATACCATCGCTACGAGCTCGTTTCCGGCGGACTTGTTGAAGGCCGCCCAATCGATATACCAGAGTTTTCCAATCTGCTCGCCTGGGAGCTTGCCGTCTCGGATGTAATTGCGGATCGCTTGGGAGCAGGGCGGCGTGCCGTTCTCCCCCCAGCGCCGGCGGCGGAATTCGCTGATCTTTATCAGTTCGCGCTTCATGTTGGCTACCTCCGTGTGGGGCTCATGCGGGGTTAAGTACTTCGGCTTGTTCGCGCTCAGCCTTAATTTCTGCCAGAAAGGCCGGATCGAGCCGCGCCACATACTCTCCTTGGGACCAAGAGAGAGGGCCAGATTTGCGGATCATCTCGTTCACCAGATCAAACGCCGCCAGCAGTTGGTCGTCATGCAGCTCGCCATCTTCTGGCAGGTCATCGCTGAAATAATCCGCCGGATCGATCTCTCGCGGCATATTGGGCTCGCATATGCACAGCCGCGCGTCTTCGGGCTCGTCCTCAGAGTCGATCAGGTAATCGCGCAGGGAGTCAGCATCGAAGAAATAGGTGTCCCCGTCGTAGATCACCAACGGTTCGCCAGCCCAGTCCCGGACCTGCATCTCGGCAAATTTCTTGTCCATCCGCTCGGTCCGGCAGGTTTCGCACCATCCGTTTGTGGCATGAATCGGATGGTCGGGGTTGCTCTTGCAGTACCGATGAGTGGATCCGCAGTAGCGGGCCATGTCCTCGTCTTTGCCCCAGAAGCGGCCGTTGGCGTCTACCCAGCCGCTCACGGTCTCGAAGCTCGCGGCGTCAGGTGAATTGAACATCACGATCTTTTGTTCGCGCATAGGAATTCCTCGCCCGCCTTATACCGGCAGGTATGTAGATGGATGAATAGGAGATTTGGAGAAAATTTTGCTCTGTATTGCTACCATTCCCTGCCTAACAAGGAGGGCGGTATGGAAACGTTTATGTGGGGCTTGGCGCTGGCAGCAGTAGTAGGCATAGGGAAAGTCGCTTGGTCAGCGCCGAAGCTTTACCAGATGCTTCCCAACTGGGTTGTGTTGGTCGCCTTTATCATCTTTCAGACTTGCTTCCAGATATGGGACTTCGCAATAAGACTCGATAGCTCGAGACTTCGTGATTTCGCGCCGGCGAAGAGCGCTGAGATGCTGATGCTTTCAGAGACTTTGACGGTTCCAACATCATGGTGGATCGGCTTAGTGTGCGGTTTCGTCTACCTAATGCTTTTACAAATGCTTGCCGCCCTCAAGATTCATCACGACGAGAAAGTGTCCCAGTAACTGGCAGGCCTGCATACGCAGCAGGCAGTGGGTTAGGGTGGGGCCGAAGGGACGGCGGGGTTAATCGCTTTCGTTGCTTGGTGCAGGTATGTCGATAGCTTATTTTTTCTCCTAACTAACCTTTAAGGCGTTTTCATGGACGATGAAGCAATCAGAGCGAGTCTTGACGAGCGGGGGTTCCTGTCGCCGGCGCTGGCGTTTGTGGTAGCTAAATACCGAATGGACCACAGCCAAGACTTTGAGGGGGTCGAGCGTTATTCCGATATCGCGCAGGGGCTCATCATGGCTGCGACCATAAAAGGGAGTGAACCTCACATGCTTGCATCGCTGGTGTTTTTGCAGCGTGCGGTACGAAACAGCCAGGCTGCCGTGATTCTCTGCGAAAGGGGATTGGTAGTTGAAGCTCAGACGCTAACGCGAACTGCCGCGGAAGTGATTTTTTATGCCGGAGCGCTTATTAACGATCCTTCTGTTTTCACCAGAATAGCCAGGGAGGGGGATATCGCTGAACGCAAGCAGGCCGCAGCCATGATCGAAACGTGCTCGGCTTTAGGTTTGACCGAGCAAAACTTGCTGGATTTGCAACCGGTAATCGACAGGGCTGACGGCGATGGACCTGGTTTTTCCGCTCATGATGCTGCTCGAATTGCAGGGCTCATGCCATTTTATGACACGATCTATCGAGGCTTTTCCAGCGCCGCAAGCCATGCAACTTTCAGGTCAATGGACTCATCATTTGTTAAGCATGAGAGTGGTGGCTTTTCTTTAGTTTCAGGACCTTCCACATACCATCTGGAATTCACGCTGGGTATCCTGAAAAGCTGCATGGCGGTTGCTATCCAACTCCTTCGTGACCACTTCGAATTTGATGACTGACTAGCGATCAAACAATCGCGATTCGCGGGCAATGAGTGCTCAACGCCAACGGCTGTATGTTCATGCGGCTCTCAATCCTCAGTTAGGGTGAAGGTCAAGCCGCCATGGTCTGATGTCGCATAGAGCGCCATGGATCGTTGGCGCGGGCGAGGGCGGCCATTGGAGGCGGGCTGACGCTGTTGCCGCACATGTGGACCTGTTCGGTCTTCGTGAACCGCTTGCCTTCGGCGCCGTGCGTGATGATGTAGTCCGGCGGGAAGCCCTGCGCCCGGTATAGCTCGGCCGGTTGCAGCATCCGCAGCCGGATGTCGACGATCACGTAGGGCGTGCCCTTGACCATGACGGTGACCAGGCCAAGCCGGTCCTTGGTGGTGATCGTGGGCGCCGGCTGATCGCAGGTGCTCATGTTCTCCGTGCCGTAGTAGCTGATCAGGAACGCAGCAACCCGCAGGGCGCCTTCTTCATGCTCTGGCGACAACTCGAAGCTGACCAGTGAACTCTTTCCGCCACCACCGGCAGTGATCGTCGGTGATGGGTCGGTCAGTGCCTGGCCAACGCTGGCGCCGAACTGACGTTCCATGAAGGCAGTCATCAGGCCATGGTGCGTGCCACCGGCGCTGACGGTGTGCAGGGGTTCATCCACCGCCCGGGCGTCACAGTTCCCGCGCAGGTGCAGGAGACTCGCCGTCACAAGTTGCTGCTGACTGCCGGTATTCGTCACCGTGGTCATCGGGTCGTTGAGACTTTTCGCGTCGGTGGTGTTGAAGCCGCCATTCATCTGGGCCATGAACGCGGTGGCTATGCCCATGGCGTGCGCTGCGCCTGCCGGGCGCTGGTAGTTACCTCCGCTGGTGACTGTGGGAAGCGGCTCGTTCAACGCTTTGCCTTCGTCGTTGAACCGGAACTTGACCAAGTGCGCTGCTGCCAGCGCGTGCTTCACGCCGCCGGCGACTACCGTTCCGAGAGGCTGATCCATATCCTGTGTGCGCGGCTGCTGGCCTTCGCGTTCACCGTAACCGGTTTGCACGAGGGTAGGGCTGATCAATGTCAGTTCGCCGCGGTTGGCGCAGGTCACGGTCGGCAGAGGTTCGAGCGGATCGTTGATCCGGTCGCTGCCCTGGTGCGTTGCTGGCGCGATCACTGGGCTGACGACAGAGAACGAACCACCTTTCGGGTACGACGTCACTGTGCGCAGTGGCTCATCCATTGACTGCACCGTCTCAGTCGACCAGTTTGCGATCGGCACGATAAATGGGGCAGGGTTGTCGATGACGAACTTTTTCATTCCCTTGGCGATGCGGCGCTTGGTGGCGTCGGCCAGTTCGTCCTTCCGGCCGAAGATGCTTTTGCCCAGGTCGCTGAAGTCGATGCACTCGGCGGCGGTCCGGTACTTCTGTTGGCCCTTGCAGGGTTTCTTGGCGTGTGTCGGCTCTGGCCACACAATCGGCTGGCCGTCACACCGGGCTATCATGAACAGGCGCTCCCGACTTGTCGGCGCGCCGAAGTCGCAGGCCTTGATGACGCGCCACTCGACGGCGTATCCCATGCCTTCCAGGATATGTACGAACCGGCGCCAGGTAGTGCCGCGGCGCTTCGGATCGGGAACCAGAAACTGCTGGCCTACCGGAACAACCTCGCCAGGGGCGGCGACAACCTTCTCGATGACTTCCTTCCCCTTGGCGTTCAGAACGGTCACCAGCTTGATGGCCCGGCCACTTTCCTTGTCGCGCTTGGCGATCAGCGGGCCCCACTGAAGGATTTGCTTCACATTTTCCAGGCTGATTACTCGAGGCTTTTTCTTGCCAGCCCACTTCAGGCCAATCCATGACAGGTTTCGGATCTCGCGCTTGCGCGGCTGTCCGCCAGCTGCCTGGCTATGGTGCGTGCAGTCCGGCGACATGTGAAACCATCCCACCGCCTTGCCGCCGCACTCCGTATCCGGATCACCATCAAAAACATCGGTGGTGAAATGCTTCGCACCTGGGTGATTGACGGTGTGCATGCTGATCGCTTTGGCGCTGTGGTTCTTCGCCACGCTGACTTTGCGGCCCAGCCCCATTTCCAGCCCGGTACCGGCGCCGCCACCGCCGCAGAAGAAGTCCACGACGATCTCATCGTCTTGCGGATCGAAGCCAAGGCCGTATTGCGTTTTGAAATCGAAAGGGTGTTTCTTCTGGTGAGCAGACATGCGGGATCCTCGGGGTATAATGTTGCATCCCAAATATTTGAGAGCTGGTTATGGAAAAGACATGGATGCCTTGGGTGGTTTCGCTACTTTTATTCATTAGCGGCGGTATATTTTTTAAGCTAGTGCCGATGATGAATTTCGAGCTCACCATGTCGTGGGATACTTTCTCCGCCCTGGGGACCATAGCGGCGGTAGTTGTCTCGCTCTACTTGGCTGGCTCTTCTGACCGAAAGGTACGGGCTGCCAATAAAGTAAGGTCAACCATAGTTGCCGCTCGGATTTGGCCTGTAGCTGAGGCACTGAATGCTGCGTTAGGAGCGTTAAGCGGTTGGGTCTACTTTGAAAATCTTGATTCAGACGAACCAATCAACGACGTTCGAGAGGAGGTGAAACGCTTGCGCGTATATCTTGACGGCATAAAGATGCAGGACATTGAAATGTTGGTGTCAATTGATATTAGCATCGCGAGTTATTTAGCGCGCTCAATCGGTGAGGTAGAGGGCGTTATCGCTTCTGTAGAAAGAGAAAGTGTCGAGTGGAAGTCGATAAGCAAGTTTAATAAGGACTTTTACCGTAGTCATTGGGGCGATGCTTTGATCAATGCGCGGGATCTGCTCCAAATGGCTCTTCCATCCATAATGTTTGCTGCTAAGAAGGCGGCTCCCCTGCCTGATTGGGCGACTATCTACGCCAAGGATGACCTTAGGTCCTGATCTGTTGCTGACTCATGGTTCGATTCCATGCGGCTGGGAATGGCCTACGCTTACCTCTCCACAGGAAGGGAGAAGGTCATGAGCGAGAACCGGGAATTGGCGCTATCGATCGCGCTTGAAGCTGTACTGAACGCAGCGCGCGAGCTTCACGTCGATGTCGATGAGCTTTGCGAGCAGGCAATTGGGTCGCTGACGCTTCTGCCTAAGAGCGTATCGCCGTCTGTTGTTGCCGCTATACGAGAGATCGAGGTTGCGTCTGATGCGCTTGATTTCGGTGGCGAATAGGTTGGTGGTGGGCTATACGTGGTGACCGGCATGGGGCCGGGCATAAGGAGTTGGAAATGTCAGTGAAGTTGGTTGATCATTCGTGGACCAGGATCGTCGAGCGCGACGAGTTCGCGAAAGTAGCATTGCGCGGAAAGATCGAAGAAGTTCAGCAGCTCGAAGAGTCGGTTCGCTTGAAAGACGGGGAAGATGCTGCGCGCAATGTGCTGCATGACGGGCTGATTGTTCACGCCCTAAAACGCTGCCAGGAGAATCTGGAAGGTTCTACCACAGTTACCGATCAAGACTTCTGGGTCTGCTACGAATTCGCCACGACGGCAGCAAGGAAAGCGGAAAAGATCTTGAACGAGGAGGACGATGAGAGCGGCAACTAGGACTTCGAAGCCTCTGAGCCGTCACGGCAGCCAATCACGCAATGCGAATATGTGAATCGAATTCTTCTTGATCGATGATACGGTCAGCGCCACGGATCAGACGAGAGATCATGTCCTGCTCTTCCTCGATCTTGGCGCGGGCCATTACTCGCTTCAGCGCGGCGTCATCGTTGTGATAAAGGTCCGTGACGATTCGCCGTGACAAGAGCATGGCCTCGCGCTCCTCCTTCGATTTCTTGTCGCGGTCTCGTTTGTCCTGCTGGCGTTGGGCTGGTGTCTTAGCCATACATTCCATCCTCGTACTGCTGAATGATTTCCAGCTTTCGCCAGGTTCGCCAGCCCCAGAAAGCCAATAGCACTGGCCTGTTTATGCACAAAATCCACTCATCTGGGTTGCACAGCCAAGGCCTGCGTGACTTCTGGTTATTCATCCATGCTGGAATGAGCTGCCAGTTAGAGGCGGTGTGTAGGCCGGATACAGCCTCACCAGTTAGTGGATACATGTGGTCGATTGCCCACTTGATGCCGGTCGCGCGCTCCCGGTCTTTTCTAAGAGCCTCAAGCTCTTGCCAGACAAAACCGTCAAATTCAGCGTTCCCACAAACGGTTCGTTCGACCTCCCTTGCATACCTCACGGTCTTCAACGGATGACCTCTTACTCCGACACGCTGCTTCTGATTCAAAGCCATCACGCTGCCCTCTGCGCTGCCACAAACGCCTCGGCCTCATACTCCTGTACCGACAGCCTGACTATCTATGCGGCGCCTTTGAGGTGGCACACATGTACAGGATCTTCTTCAGTCCAGCGTGCTTGGCTCGACTGCCTACCTCGGCCAGCACTTCCTTGAGCTTGACCGGCGAGTCGTGAATTTCAGCAGCCAGCGCCATGATCAGCAGCACGTCCAGCCCATCCAGCGGGCGACGTTCGGCACGCCACCAGACATGGGAGGCGCCTATTGCACCACGCTCACGAGCAACCTTTCCTTGGGTTTCAAGCTCAACCAGGTCAGCGCGAACTGCCTGAATGGTCATCCCGGATGATTCGGCCAGCATCTTCGCTGTCATGCCTTCGGGGCGGGTGAGATATCGCCAGATTGGAGTCATGTTGAATACCGCTTGGAAGTAGGTGTATGTGTTCGGCCCTTCGCCGCGTTCTGGCGGCGAAGTTCGGCTTCATTCGTTTCATGCTGCGCGTGCCTGCTGCCAGACGCCCATCGCTGTGAATACGGCGTTGGCCTTGGCCTCCGACAAGCTCACGTCGTCCGGTATGGCTATCCACCCTGAGCCGATCACATGTTTCTGGTTGGCTGACGCACAGATCTCGGCGTGCCTCTCGATCATCATCTGTTCGAGCTGCTCCAGGCGGTGCACACCTTCGGTGGTGAACTCGGTGGCCTTGCTGTACTGCGCGCCGCTGGGCTCTTGGCAGAACACCGCGATGTGCACAGTCCAGCGGTGAGCGATGTCGCACAGGGCATCGACAACTGGCAGGCTGCGGATCTGCTTGCAGTTCTTCCAGTTGAGCATCACTTGCCGGTCTGGCGGCTCGACATCAACCACGGCAGCGTGATTGGTTCGCACCAGAGCGCGACGGGCGCGGTCGATTTGAACGCGCCGGTTGCAGGGCTTTCGCTTGCTCATAGAGCCTCCGCCATCTGCCTCAGCTGCTTGCGGCCGGCAGGCGAGATATTCCGAGTCTTCCGCTTGAGGACCGTTTCAGGGTCTACCCAGTCCCTGCGCTTGGGCGGGATTGGGGTACCGGTGAAGCAAGTACCTTGTTGAACACGACCGCCGCGGCTTTCGTATTCGGCCATCGCCTGAGCGAGACGCGCGGACTCGCCACGGTTGTGTTGGATACTGCTGAGTTCGAGAGAAACTGCCATGGCGACCTCACTTGATACGGATTGAGCTTTCGCCGCGCTCAAGGTGAGCCCACGACGGTTCTTCGATCAGTTCGGCTTCGGCGTCTTCGCCAGCCGCCATGCGCTTACGCACGGCTTCGTTGTGCTCGCGGATCTCCTTGAGCTTCGCCGCGATGGCGTTTTTGTCCGGGGCGATGCTGGTTTTCACCGCTGTCAGCTCGTCAGGCACGGCGTCTTCGTTGTCGACGATGACCTTCTCTTTGCCTTGGGCCAGGGTGATGGTGAACAACGGACGCTTAATCGACGTGATGTTTGCGGCCTGCATGTTGCGGCGCAGGTAGTCGGTAATCTGCGAAACGCTGTTCGCCTTGATGCGCTTGAGCTCAGCGAGGCGCTCGATCTCAGCGTCGATGGCGGTGACATCGCTCTCGATGTTCCGGCGCAACATGACGATGTTGTCAGCCTTTACGTTGAAGTCGCCCTGGATCTCATCCATGGCATGCTGCAGGGCCTCTTTCAGGCCCTCGTCGTCGGTGTCGGCCATGGCCTGCAATTCGGCCAGTTGGCCGGTGAGCGCGTAAAGCTGGGTCATGCTGCGGTCTCCTGTTTGGGGTTGGCGAGTCGGTTCCACTCAAGGGAGATGCGCGCAGCGCCTTTCTCATCCTTGCGCGCCTTGAGTTGGCGAACTGCGTGGTCGTGAATCTTCTTGAGCTCATTCGGCGACTGGGCGCCCTGCATGGTCTCAATGGTCGATTTGATGAAGGCCAATCGCTCCTCCTGCTGGCGAGCCATCTCGGCTTCCTTGTCGACCGCCTGTTCGATTGCCTGCTCTTCCTGCAGTTGCTGCACGTAGTCCCGGTCGTCAAACATCCCGAGGAACACGTCAGCGCTGAAGCCCAGCATGGAGAGCGATTTCTTGATGGCGTCGGTGAGGGACTTCTTCGGCGCCTCACCGTCAGTGGTGGTCCCGAATTTCGATTTGTAGAGGTAGGGTGTGCACCCGTACTGCTCCAGCTCACCGCGTTCGCCGCCGTGCTTGAACCAGAACAGGATCTTGACGGTGTGGTTCAGCTCGAAGCCCAGGCTGAAGCGCTTGTCGCCTTCGCCGCTGAACATCTCGGCACCTTTGTCGAAGCGCTCTTCGGTGATCGACCAGCCGAATCCGATGCCCACAGGGCCGAAGACCTCGGTGGCCTTCATGATCATCGCGGTGCCGTTGAGGCTGGTGATCTGCTGACCGCCAACCTTGGCGTCTTTCGTGTACCTGGTGTCGGTCTTCTCGACCTGGCTCCAGATGCAGAGATTTTTTTCAGACATGCGAATATCTCCCGCGCCATCCGTGTGCCGGGGCGCTGCGATTGAATAGGGTGGGGTTGAATCAGTGCGGTGAGTAAGCGCTGGCGATCATCCAGGCAGAGCAGAAGAGCAGGGTGAAGAAGCTGCCGCGCCAGAAGGCCCAGCGTTTGGCGTGTTGGTAACGGGTCATGGCCACGGCCTCAGTGACTGGCGAACAAGATCATGAAGTGCCTTTCCGCTGCGGCTGATTTTCTGTCCACGCAACTGCCATTTTTTGGTGGTCGGCCAGCAGTCCACTTTGCGGCCATCGCCCAGGGTCAGCACGACGTGCAACCCGCTGTTTAGCTTCCGGTGCTGGACGCGCGTGTTGGAAAGCCACTTATCAAATTGCTCTAACGCTTCTGCCTTCCGCACAGCCTTGTTGTGCTTGGTCGACCCATGACCGCCACATGCCTGGCAGCAGCGGGGGTAGCCAACATCGTCACCTATGAATCCGCAGCAGCTCATGCAGTGAGAGCCGTCTTCGATGTTGTCTTCGTAAAAACTCACGGCCTGGGCCTCACGCTGATCCGCCCGGCCTTGATCGCCGCGACCAGCTTGGGCGGCAGGTGGGCCACAGGCAGTTCGCGGGGGAGTCCGACGCCGATGACATCCAGACTGCGTTCGATGTCGGCCAGCTGCTCGTCGATCAGGGATGGAACGAATGGCGTGCTCATTGCGAAACCCTCACGCCGACCGCTCCGATAGCTTCAACGCAAGCCTGCAGCATTTCGCGCTCGCCTTCCTCATAGCAGCACATGCACGCGTCAGGCACCGCTACTGTCACCGAATCGATACCAGCATTCCAGGCGATCCAGCGGTCGTTGACGCGGTAATCTACGAACTGTGTTCCGTCCGAATTCATAGCCAGGGAAGCGTTGTACTTTTTCACCACTTTTCGACCTGCGATCCACACCAGGAACGCTGCCCGCCGTGCCTCTTGAAAACTCATGCCGCTATCCTCGCTTCACGCCCAGCCAAGCGCCTGAAGCGCTCACAGTAGTAGGCGAATTCTTCCGGGTTGATTTGGTTGCTGGTGAACAGGTTGATGATCTGGCGCTCTACGATGGCTTCGTAGAAGGGCGGGTAATCCAGAGTTTCGAGCTGGTCCAGCTGCTTGCTGATGTGGACGTGCGGGCTGTTCATCAGTCCAGATCCTCTGCTTCAGCCTCAAGGCCCGCTTCGGCGTGCGGCTCGACCAGCGCCACGGCGATGTCGAACAGCTTGCCCATCGGCGTTTGGCCTTCACCGAGCAGACCCAAGGCGAACGTCTTGGCAGGCGCACCGCCAAGAGCCGCGATGACCAGCTGAGCGAAGAAGTCATCAGGATCTTCATCGTCGATCTGCCGCTGATTCAGATGCAACTGAACCTCGGAAAGGAACGTGGAGTACTCGACGACGATGGGGGAACATAGACGACTGCGAATCACCAGGTCACAGCCGCGCTTCAGGTTCTCGGCCGTGTTTTCGATCCAGATGCGCGCCGCTTCTTCACGCCCGGAGTCGTCGTCCGGCTGCATGTTGTCCCAGCGCGCTTGCGCTCTTGCGAATGAGTTCATGGTCGCCTCCGGGCGAGCTGAGACCGCATTGATCAGATGCCCGCGCAGGTGACCAAGCCCGTGCCGTGAAGCACGCGGGCACCTGTCGATGCAGTCGTATTGGGGTAGGGGTTCCGCATGTGCGGGCACTGTTCCGATGGGCTACGAGGGGTGGGCCTACCTTCCGGCCAATGCGCGGTGACATCGACGGCCCTGCTTTCCGCTGCCTGTCCAGGTGTTGGGCGCCGCCTTCAGGCTTACGGCACCACACAGGTGGATCGTTGATCTACTTCATGGCGGTAATCTCCTATCGCTCGCTCACTGGGAAGGCAGTGGCTACCTATCGAAGCTGCATTGGAATGTCGGTCCTGACCAAGATGCCTAACTACGTCCGCCCGTTCGCATACAAACAGTTGGCCTGGATCAGCTTTTTTCATGGGGCGCCGACATTCCGATACAGCCTCTTTCGAGGTGATCGGGAAGGTCTCCAACCTTCTGACGGGGTCTCTGATTATTTAGATTGCCGTAGGCCCGTGAAGCGGCAACTTCGTTGAGGCTTTCGCCATCCCACTGCGCACTCTGTGAATGCGCAGGAGTGATGGTTCAGCAGGGCCGAAGCTCTTGACAGTCGCCTGAAGCAGCACCCGAAACGATCATTCGGGAGACTTCGCCGTAAATGACAGGCATCTCCTCCAATGCTTCCTGTGCTTCTTTGAGGCTTTCCGCCTCCCACAGCGGATGCCAGTGGGACGGGCTATCACCATATTTACGCTCGACCATCAGATAGTGAGATTGTGTTGCCATGGCCTTGCCCTCCTGGGCGGTTGATTTTCCGGATGCCCCTCGCGAGAAGGGCACCGAGAAAATCTGTCTTGTCACTCACTGCGCCCGTCAGGGTCATTCGCACAGTTCGGTCATCACCTCGCCAGACTGAGCCCCTCAATGGCTTTCATCTGGCGCCGGTCGCCTCACAAGCGCAGCGGTTTGTTTCCTACGGTTTACTGACCTCCCACCGATGGTGCCGGGAGTGACCTAACCGGTTTGGCCGGGTAGTCGTTCATGGCGCTGGTTGTTAAAGAGCGGCGGGTCTCTTGAGGCCCTGTCGCACCGTTGGTTTGTCGCTGCGATGGGTGTAAATTAACCGGCGGTTTCTTTGTCGTCAATACCGGCGGTTAATTTATTTTTCGCACTGGTGCGGTATGCTTTTCCTACAACTGTATGGATATACAGCAGTCGAAGGAGGTGTTTATGGCAGTCCGTGGAAACGTAAAACCGTCGCAACCAAGCGGCATGAGCGGAATGGAGCGTCTGGCGTTGCGCGTGTCGTCGATGATCAATCACCCGATCGCGCAGGAGAGGCGGGAGGTCAGGATTCATCGGCTGGACACGGACGGGGAGAGGGAGTGGAACGAGATCGTGAGTTCGATCTTGGAGGCGGACGGGATAGATTTGACGCTGAATCATGAAGATTCGTCGATCACGCTGAGGTGGGAGCCGTCAGAGGATATCGAGCCGCCTGCCCAGGCTGCTGACCCCTTCGAGTCGGAGGAACCAGCACCATTCTGACGAGCACAAAACAGCCCGCTTTGCTGGCGGGCTACATGAATCAGGGGGGGTTAGCAATTCGATGCGAAAGGCAGAGGAACCACTTCGTAAAGCACATCAAAACCGTCAACAGAAACGGGGACCTTAGCCTTCAAATGCTGGAAGCTTGGCGAAATGCAGACTTTGATCGCGAGCGGTCGGCCAGGACGAAAAAAAGTCCCTATCGAAACGGCGCGTTCGGATGGTGCGTCCAAAGCCTCGAGAAGATGCTCAGTAGCAACCATCAGATCTGCTGATTCGCTAGACATTGTGTCCTCCGACGAGAGTTGCTCCTAGAGCCTGAAGGATAGGCCGGATTGGCAAGATGAGCGACTTGGCGCCGCCTGGAGCAGAAGAGTCGTTCCCTCCCGCAAACACAAGCCCTACCGCAGCAATAGGTCGACCATGGTCGTCTACTTGCACCACAAGGGATCCGGAATCACCGGATAGAGAAAACTCAGCACCATGGCCGTGGACAGTAAAAACGTTGCCAAACCAGATGGTTCCGCTGAAGCCGTAGCTCTGGGCGGCGTAATTTATACCATAGGGTCGCAAACTCCTGCTCACTATCAGACCTTTGGTATGCCCGGTGGTTCTGCCTACCTTCTCAACCTTCATACCTTCAATGGGATCTGCAACCGCCAGAGGCGTGTCAAAAGCGGACCCTTGCATTGAAGAAACGTCGACTGTATTTCGTATCAGAAAAAGTGCGGCATCTGTATTCGCCGCGATGTCGACGTTACCCACCGATCCGACGTGCATTTCTAGGGCGATCGTGTGAAATCCAAGCGTGAATGGCGGAATGCTATTGGGTGTTACATCTACTACGCCTGGTGCAAGAATGGGAGTGCCTGGCTGCACATGGCTGCAGAGCGCACTTACATGGTTATTGGTGAGTCCGTATAGCTTTCCGTCTGCTAATCGGACTAGCGCTCCGAGCGTACCAGCGGAGGCGTCGTTGCCCGGGGATATAGACGAGCCGCAAGCATAGTGCTGCCCGCCTCCTGCGGTTCCATGGATCGAAAAGGTCGCGCCTTGGCTCTTAAGCTGCTCTTTACCAACCGTTTCTATGACCCCTTGAGGATAGGCCAACCCCTTCCTAAAAATACCCTGAGGTAGTGATTTAAGATCCTTCTGACTGATCTTTCGAACTGTGTAAATGAAGACTGTGTTAGTGGTCTCGTTGTACGAAATAGAATCTATCCCCTTGTGCCTCAAGATCTGTTCTGCATCGCCTGAGAACGGGATTGGCGCTACAGCCGCCAAATATGAGCTATCAACGTCTTGAGGCAATTGCGGTAGCAAACCTCTGGAGATAGCCCATTTGGCAATCCCGCTGGCTACCTGGTAGGTGGTCAGTACGGGCGCTGCGGGAGCGTTTGGGATAAGGGGCGCTGGTATCAGACCTGCTGGAAGGGGAGGTAAGTTGGTTGCCATAGAATCCTCTGAAAAAAGCCGTTAATTCAGAGGCAAATGACAGGGGGCCTCCTGCCCCTTAAAATCCTGAACATGGCGCGCACGCCATTTTTTATCCTAGTTAAACCAAATTCCCGTTCCACACAAACAACACCCTCGCCTGTATGAAGGTCTCGTCGATGAAAATGTCCTCGGCCTTATGCTTCCGGTTGTCCGAGATCATCTTGAATTTGTCCTTTCCCTTCATTTGTAGGCGCTTGATGTACTGAAAGCCGCCGTAGGAGAAGTAGTAGATCCCGTCGCCGACGAATTCCCTGATGCTGATATCTACCAGGCATGGGTCGCCGTGCTTGATGGTTGGCGTCATCGATTGGCCCCAGCCCGTGATCACCTTCAAGTGATAGTGTTCCTTGAACTCAACGCCCATCGAACGGAGCTGGGAAGGACTGACACGAACGTCCTGCAGCATTTCCGGGAAGTCGTGAGCAACCTCGCCGCCGCCCAGCGCGCCCCGAACATCGTAGTGCGCAATCCACACCTCATCGCCGACCTTTCCGATGCCAGGTTTATAAGCATCGTTGACCAATACTTCGATGGCGCCATCTGGCTCATCACCCTCAGCCACAGCAAGAAGCGCTTGGCGGGTTTCCTCCGGAAGATTCTTCCCTTGCTTGGCCAGCATTTGTCGAACCATATCTGCGGCAGAGGTTGGCCCGCCGGTGGCGGCTGGCTGCTCGGCTGAGGCGGTCAAACCGCTTATCTCTGCCGCGAGCCGCTTGCTGAATTTCTCAACTGGAACCCCGAGCACGCGCGAGAGGACCGAGGCGAATTTCGCGTTCAGCGGATTTGTACCGTTCAGGTACATGGCAACCGCCGCAGCCGAGATATCAGCCTCTTCGGCCAAGCTCGCTTGCGTCAGCCCGAGGGCGTTCTTCTTTGACACGAAAAGCGCCTTGGCGGCGTCGCATTCAGCCTTGTGTTCTGGGGACAGCTCTTTCTTCTTCGTCATCCGTGAAATTTAACCGTTGGTTAAGTTATTTGCGCTAACCGCCGGTATTGCTCAAAAGCTAACCGCCGGTTAATATCGCAGACATACATCGCTTGCTGAGGCAAAGAAATGAAAAAGACGCCATTGCCAGAGCTGGTTGAGCGAATTGGTCAATCCGCAGTCGCCAAAGGTCTTGGCATCAGTGCTCCGGCCATTTCGAAGGCCCTCAAGGCGGCTCGGGAAATCTTGGTGATCGAGCATGAGGACGGGAAGTTGACGGCGGAGGAGATACGCCCGTTTCCCTGCCAGCTCCCACCACAGAAAACCGCCGCCTAACCCCGCTTAGAGCTAAGCGAGATCGTCGCCAGCTCGAAGCCGCGCAGAGCCTCTTGGCTCAACTGATCACGTAACTGACTGGCCTTCTGCTCGAACGCAGGCCAGAGCCTCATCTGAGAAGACAGGGGCAGGGTGGATGCCAAGGCACCCACAAAGCAGCAGAGGGCGGTTATCTCGCCTTGCAGTTCGGAAGAGTCGGTCATGGATACGTCCTTGATCAGTAGTAGCGAATTGGCATGAACCCAGAATACGAACGAGAGAGCCCCATGGAAACGTCCAGTCCAAGACATGCAGAGCAAACCCGTGATCAGGTGCTGATCGCTCACGCCCAAAACCAGATCGCTCGCACCAGTCTGAGCCAGGACGATTTCGCCCAAGCGCTGAGCGTTGAGCTGTGGCGTTCACTTCCCGGCAAGGCCGAGCAGAAAGATGTTCCCAATTTCAACTGCGAAGAACTGACGAGTGATGCCAGTGAATTCATCAAGGCAACCGGTCGGTGGTTGAAGCGCGTGCAGCGTTGGCTCTCCGGTGATCAGGAGATGCCTTCTTGGCTGGAAGAGGCTTGGGTGGATGTGCTCATTCCTGAGTATCGAGACCACTGCATCAATGAGCTGGCAGGTCGTCACGGCCTGATCGGCGCTCGTCACCTGGACAGCGACCTGTGTGCGAACAAAAGCTTCGGCGCGTTGATCCGCGCACTGGGCGATGTCATCGACACCGGCAGTGAAGTCTTCGACGACCAGGTGATGTGCGAGCAGGACCTTCCTCACCTCCCGGCTTTCGCCAAGCAATGCAGGCAGGTGGAGGCGCGGGCGGGTGAATTGGGGCGTAAAGCCGAGCAGTTGATGAGCTCCGGCCGACTGAAAGTCGTTTCCTGAAATTCAGACACAAAAAAACCGCCGGGCATGGCGGTTCTTCAGCAAAGCAGTAAGCGAGAAAAATCATGACAAACATCGTCTCATTTGACAAGTCCCGAGGGTTCACCCGAATGGACAATTCCGTTATGGAGGCGCTTTCCACCGTCGACCTGCCTGCGCGCGAGCTTCGTGTTGTCATGGCAATTGCCCGTCAGACAATCGGGTACCAGGTCGAAACGAAGCGCCTTACCGCCGACGACCTCGGCAAACACACCAACATGCGCCGCGACGTCACGTCGAAGGCAATCAGTCATCTGCTGGAGCGCCGGATCATCTACCGCATCGGTGGAAGCCGTGGCGATATCGGCATTTCCCCTGTGTCGGAATGGGTGTTCTACGAAGAAAAACAACAGAGTCTCACTGAGACCAAAACGTCTCATTGGGACAATATCGTCTCACTGAGACAGGAAACGAGTGAGACCAAAACGGCAACTTGCCTTCTTTATACAAAGAAAGAACCCCCTATAACTCTTCCTTCGGAAGAGATTATTCCCCCCCAAGCCGAAAAGGCTCCGGCCAAGGCTGATCGCAAAAAGCCGTTCGGCCTGACCAACCTGCTTGCAAACAATCCTCACTGCTTGACCGATGGCCTGCTCAAAGACTGGCTGGCCCTGCGCAAGGAAAAAAAGGCCGCCGTCACCGAGACCGTCTGGAACTCGCTGAACGCTGAATTGGTGAAGTGCGCTGACCTGGGCATCGCTGCCGATGTCGCGATGACTGAAGCGCTCTCCGCTGGCTGGCAGGGGTTCAAGGCAGCCTGGATTGCTAACCGCATCGCTGAAAAACCAGCCGCTGCACCCTCCGCATCACGACACCACGGCTTCGCCGGTCGCGACTACACCGCAGGCCTGACCCAGCGGGAGGACGGCAGCTATGCGCTCTGAAAAGGTGATTGCCATGTCCGAGGTGAAACAGGCCGCCGGCCAGCGTATCCAGCCAGCCCACTGCGACGATCACGGCCCGTTCGAACAGCGCGTCACCGTGCTACTGGGTCGCGAGATCGTCGGCCGCTGCCCTGAGTGCGAACGCAAGGAGCGCACTGAGCGCGAATCCAAGCAGCGCGCCGAAGAGATCCGGATCAAGCGTGAAGCCATGGCGAAGAAGCTCGGCGCGGCGCTGATCCCGAAACGCTTCGCTGATCGCACCTTGGACAACTACCAGGTCGAGCACGAAGGCCAGCGCAAAGCCTTGGCGTTCTGCCGTCGCTACGTCGCCGCGTTCGCCGAGATCGAGCGCACCGGTCGCTGCCTGATGCTGCTGGGCCAGCCCGGTACCGGAAAGACCCATCTGGGCGCGGCCATGGCAAACGATTTGATGCGCGCCACCTCCGCCACCGCGGTGTACCGGACTGTCGGCTCAATCCTGCAGTCGATCCGTGCGACCTACGACCGCAACAACGAGCAGTCCGAGGCCGACATCCTGTCCAGCCTGATCGAACCTTCGCTGCTGGTCCTCGATGAGGTCGGGGTGAGCAAGGAGCAGCCGAGCGACTTCGAGCTGACCACCTTGTTCGCAATCATCAACGGCCGGTACGAGCAGATGCGACCGACCGTCGTGATCTCCAACCTGAGCGGCGACCAATTGCCTCTGGCGATGGGCGAGCGTTGCGTTGATCGGCTGCGCGAGGGCGGTGGGGTGGTTGTTCCTTTCGATTGGGAATCGCAGCGCGGCAAGGAGGGGTGCTGATGAAGATCGATGCCTCAACACTTACCGTGCGCCAAACGGAGCACTACAACGGCGGCAAAGCCTTCTTCGCCTACGGATACACCTGCGTTCAGTACCCGGCATTGACGCTCTTCAAGCGCTATGACCGGAAGACCAAACAGGTAGCCAGCACTTGGCGGGTCAACGGCGCTGATCAGGCAAGCCTTGAGTCGGCGATCGCGGTGCTGGAAGAGGTGACCCCATGACCAACCGAATCTGGATCGTTCTGACCATCATCGTCGTGGCGGCCGGTTACGGCCTGCACCACAAAGTCCAGCGGGTTACTGCGCCTGCGAATATGCAGGAGGTTTTTCGATGAGTCCACTGATCATCCTGCAAACCCAACCATGCCCGGTGAGCTGTGTATCCACCTGCTTGGCGATGATTGTGAATCGCCCGGCGGCCGACGTCATCGAGGAACTGCACAAGCCATACCGAGACGGCGACCTGACTCTTCGCGAAATGCTTGATTACCTGGGCGTCAAATACACCGCTTTCTACAGCCTCGACACACCGCCGCTCGCAGACGAGGGGGTTTATCTGTGCACCGCACCGTCTCTGAACATCGAGGCCGGCAATCACCAGATCCTGATCGAGGTAACGGACGAGAATTATTTCGTGCTCGATCCAGTCCAGGGTCGTGAGGGCCGGAAGTTTTACGTGGCGCGCGGGAAGGGCAACGGTGACCCGCTGGCGATTGACCTTGGCGGATTCGTGATCGACGCATTCGTCTCTCGGGACTGCCTGATGACGCTGAGAGATCACGCCGATCAGGACGAGGTGGCCGCATGACTGATCTCATGCTCCGCAACGAGAACGACCGCACCCGCCTGATGAGCTACCTGCAGGGCCTCGACCTTACAAAGCCACGGAAACTGACCATCGTCGAAGTCCGGAGCAAGCGCAGTGACGCGCAGAACAAGCTGCTCTGGATGTGGAACGGGCTGATTCAGGCTCACCTGCGGGATTCGTTCGGCCAGATCGCCAGTTCGGAAGAGTGGCACGAGATCCTGGTGTCACGCCTGTGGCCCGCTGAAGTTCACCCTGTCCAGCTTCCAGACGGTACGCGCTACCGCGTCGGCCGGGCAAAGACCCGGAGCTTCACCATCGCGCAGATGACAACCTATCTGGAGCTGCTGGACGCTTACTGCGCCGAGCATCTGCAGCTGCTCCTGCCTCATCCCGACGACCTGATGTACGCCATCTACGGCGAAAGGAGAGTGGCATGAAGACCATCAAGGCTCTGATCAGTGCGTTGGCGACCATCCTCGAAGCCGGGTATCACGCTCAGCCCATGTCGGTTCAGTTCGGGGGTGAGCTTTGATCCTGCAATCCACAAAGCCGATCCGGCCGAAGCGCTGCCGAGTTGCTGGGTGTGGTGCGACCTTCACTCCGACGCGCAGCTTCCAGAAATGGTGCTCGCCGGATTGCGCAGTAGTGCTGGCCCGCCAGGCGCAGGAAAAGCAGCGCAAGTCGATTGCCCAGCGCGAGCGCCGCGAAATCAAGGTTCGCAAGGAGAAGCTGAAGAGCAGGGCAGAGCACCTCAAGGATACCCAGCAGGCTTTCAACGCCTGGGTGCGCGAACGAGATGCCTTGCTTCCTTGCGTGAGCTGTGGCCGTCACCACGAAGGTCAATGGCACGCAGGGCACTATCGGACCGTCTCGGCGCATCCGGCGATCCGCTTCGAGCCCCTCAACGTCTGGAAACAATGTGCCCCGTGCAACACGCACAAGTCAGGCGACTTGCTGAACTACAGGGCAGAGCTGATACGGCGGATCGGAGAGGAAAAGGTTTTATGGCTTGAAGGTCCGCATGAGCCGAAGAAATACATGATCGACGAGCTGAAGGCGCTAACAGCGCTTTACCGGGCAAAGACCAGAGAGTTGAAACGGGGAGAAGTAGCATGAAAATTATCGGAGCACGTCAGGCTTGGCACGATGCACTGCACGAACACCGCCCTTCTGCTTTGGCGGTGGCTGCTGAACAAGCGCTGCTGGGCAAGAAGAGCGGCGCCGGAGATACCAAAATCATGGTAATGCTGGAAAACCATGATGGTCAGGAGGTGGCCAGGGTATACGAGGTTCGGAAGGAGGGCGTGATGGAAACGCGATCCGGCCGTCGCCTCTCCGAATCCCGCTGCGCTCACATGCTCATCGCCGGGCTGGTGCTGCGCGCCATTGATACGCTGCCTAAGTCGCTGCGTCACTTCGGCAATTTCATGTATTCCCCAGTGGCGACAGGAAACGACCTCAGCATTGCGCACGGTCTGGTCTGGCTGGGTAGCGGTATGGAATCTCTCACTGACCGCAAGAAGCAGCGCGCCTACTGGATGGCTATGGCAGCCCTGCAATCACACAAGATGATTGTCGCGGGCGGGCAGGGCATGGGGCCAGGCGCGGTCTGCATGTTCGTTGAGGATCGCACCGGCGAGAAGATGAATCCTCAGAACTGGGTGAGGGACTGGGAAGAGATCTGGAATGCGCTCTGCACCCACGTCGACAAGCTTGATAAGCAGGCCCTTAAGCCGGTTGCAGCGGTAATTACCAAGATGCGCGAAGGGTCAGAAAATGACCATGAAATAGCCGCTTGACGATTTGAGGAGCATTCTGGCACTATTTCGTCATCGTGATAATTTCGCCTTTGGCGAACCGAACAGAAAGCCCGCAGCAGTGCGGGTTTTTTTGTGCGTCGACCTTGAGTTTCGCCATTTGACTCCCATGTATCTCATGCTGCACAAGCCCATGTACATACACGGTTGAGGTTGTGAGATGACAAGCGTTCTTGATCAGGTCCAAGAGAAGCTCGACGAATTAATTGATGCAGCAGAGGGCGTGGCGGAAGAAGCTGAAAACTATTTAGAGGTGGCCACAGCGATCGATAACGCAAAAAAGGGAGCAGACCCTAGGGACTATGTCCCTCTGGATGATCTTCCTTACGGTGAAGAGCGTGCGCGTTTAGGGGGCGCTCCTGATGCCCTGAGAGATCTGATCAGCGATCTGAAGATCCTGCCTATTGCAAGCCTCTCAATCTCGGAGATCGATCAAAGGATTGAGGAGGCTCAGGAGCAAATTGACGATGTTAAATCGACCATCGATGACTGCACTGATCTCCCCGCCGACGATGATGACGACGACGATTTTCCTCTGTAGCGCCAGAAATTTGTGAACCCCGCCAAGTGCGGGGTTTTTTGTGCCAATGATTTTTGTGGACCTGCAGCCAGAGCAGCCCTTTCGGGGGACATCTGGACACGGATAAGCCGGTAGTGCCGTGCTGCGTGAAACACCGGCAGCCCGCGAGCAGTGACCTCATGCTTTCATCTGCTGCGCGAGGTGATCCGTCGAGACTGGTGCATTTGGGTGCCGGCGATGGTGTAGCCTATGGCGGACAGGAGGGGAAAGACCCTCACATCATTCGTGAAAGCCGTGGGGCAGGTCAGAAGTCCTTCTTTGTAAAGGATTTTCCGTAAGCTTGATCGCTCTCGATCACAAGCATTTCTCCCGACACCTTGTAAGTGGTAATTGCGTCTCCCATTGACTCTGAGTTACGCCACCGGCCCCACTGCTTCGTATCGTTCAGGAAGGTAGACCAGACAACGCGGTCGCCTTCCAATTGGCAGCGGTATTTGAACTTGTCCCCGTCGGGCCGCCGATACGAAATTTGAGTAAAACCTGATTCCGCGTCAGCTTTCATGGTCTTGGTCTCGCGTCCCATTTCAACGGCAATTGCCGCTTTGCAGATGTCAGCCACGGAGAAGTCTGCCGCTTGGACGCCGGAGGTTGCGATCAGCAAGATGAGGGCCGACCGACTTATGAACTGGTTCATTTGAGTTATCCATTACAAAGATTGCGCGCACTGTAAATGCGAGCGTTCTGATTTTCCAGCCGCCCTCCTCGAAGCGCGGTTTTCATGCCCAGTACGGAGTCGAGCGCATGGAGTTCTTTCACCGCCTGCTCGACAGACTCGACTGGCTTGTCGCAGGGCTGATCGGCGCAATCGTCGCCAGCTGGTGGCACAAGGACGACCTCAAAGACCTCCGGTCCTGGGCGATCTTCCTCATCACCGGTATCGCCTGCGCGTTCTATCTCACTGGCATCGTGTGCGACCGTTTCGCCGTGACCGAGCCGAGTGACGTAGCTGGAGTCGGGTTCCTGCTCGGCGCGTTCGGTGGCTCTCTCATGGCCGCGATCAACCGAGCCATCAAAGCCGCTGACCTCTGGGCGCTCATACGCCAGCGGTTCGGGGGAGGCAATCCACCATGAACCTTGAATTGTTCAACTCCATTGCCTGCGGCCTGATCGCGCTGTGGGCCACCTGGTGCGTGCTGAGCGGAAAGGTCCACGACGGGATTGTCGGCAAGCTGATCTATTCGGCGATCGCCATCAGTGGTTTCGTTGTGATGACGCGAAACCAGACACTTTTCTTCGGCCCGACCAATGCCGGGCTGACGCTTCACGCATCCCTATGTCTGGCTGGAGTACGCCACATGTTCATGGTCACGTATTGGCCTGCGGTGAAGAAGTGGATCTGCTCAAAGCTGAACTGCGATCATTGTCTGCGTGATCCGCGCTTCGGTGCACAGCCTGGGCAGGTTGATCGTCGCCGCCGGCCGCGCTGATCCGTTAGCATGTTGGGAGTAGAGCAATGCGGTAGTTGCAAAGAGGATGACGAGTAAGGCTGAGTTGAATGGGACTTTCATTGTCGAATCTTATTGAGTGGAGGTCGACTACCCATTCTTCACTCATTGAGCCTCCGAACAACTCAACCCACGCACTTTACTGTCAGCCACCCGCGCCACGAATTCAGATGCGTCCTTTTCGTGGCGGGAACGCCTCATGATGCTATCGTTATGCCACACTTGTGCTGAGGAATGACGCATCATGGCGACAGGCATTTTGTTGAGAAACTGTGTGGATGTTCGTCTTGATAACATCTCGATGACTGGGATGGATAACGCGTTCGAAATTTACGATTCGGACGATATCAAAATGAACGATATAGATCTGCGAGCGACTCGCACGGCCGTTAAAGGCGAGAGGGTAAGAAGACTGACGGCAAGCTCTGTGACGCATAGCGAGGACGGGTGGTTGCCACGAGTTACGCCTCTTGCGATAGCTGTCCGGAGGATTTCCCATGGCCATGTTTGATCTCAAGGATTCGGAAGACGTTAAGCTTTCCGAGTGCCATACAGACTCGCCAACGTTGATAAAGGGCGAGGGTCTGAAAAGGCTAGAAGTAGAGAGCTCCTCAGCGTTTACAGAAATTCAGCAGCCAAAGCCCAAGGTCATTACTTTCCTGCTAGATCATCTTTTCGCCGCGTGTCTAAGCTTGGCTGTGACTGTGGCCGGTGGATATATGATCTTCAAATTCGGCTGGACTGGTTAACTCTCTCATAGGTGAGGCGCAAGTGAATCGACCAGCGCCTCCGGCATCAATGCTAGAGCTGTCCGCCTTGAGTATGCTCGGCATCCGCCTCACTCCTGCGCCCGAGGTGAGGGAATGGATACACGCCGAGATCCTTGCCCACACGGGCAGCATCCACAACGAAGATCACGCCCACCTGATAGATGCTGACATCGCGGTCATGTGGGCATCAGCCAGCTTCGAGAAGCAGGGTCGCCGTGTGCTGGGTCAGGCCGAGCAGGTTGCCTTCCGCGCAGGTGGTTGGCAGAAGGCTAGGATGGAACAGCAGATGTTCGATTGGTTCGGTGGTGTGCCGACCTTCATCATCACCCTCGCCGCCGACTACTGCTCGATCTGCAGCGACGTTGAGTTCTGCGCACTCATTGAGCACGAGCTGTATCACTTGGCTCAAGCCACTGACAAATACGGTCAGCCTGCCTTCACCCAGGACGGCGCGCCAAAGCTGAAACTCCAAGGCCACGACGTGGAAGAGTTCGTCGGTGTGGTCCGTCGCTATGGCGCGAGCACTGAGGTTCAGGCCATGGTCGACGCGGCAAACAAACCCGCTGAGGTGGGGAAACTGAATATTTCGAGGGCCTGCGGAACCTGTCTGCTCAAGTCGGCCTGAAGTGAGACAGGCATGAGACGGATGGAAATCTATGGCAGCCCTGAAAAGCGATGTGAAAGCCTTCATCGTTCAGGCTTTGGCGTGCTTCGACACTCCGACCCAAGTCTCACAGTCGGTGAAGCAGGAATTTAACGTTGACGTGACTCGCCAGCAGGTTGAGCAGCACGACCCAACCAAGCGAGCAGGTGTGAACCTTGCGAAGCGCTGGGTGACGCTGTTCGAAGACACCCGGAAGCGGTTTCGCGAAGAGACCGCCGACATTCCGATTGCTAACCGTGCGTTCCGCCTGCGGGCAATGAACAGGTTCGTTGAAAAGGCAGAGACGATGAAGAACATCGTGCTCGCCATGCAGATTCTGGAGCAGGCCGCCAAAGAAACCGGCGACATGTACGTCCACCGGCAGAAGAAGGCCGATGCGGACGAGGAACCAGTTGTCCCAACCGCAGTGTCGGTTCATGTGATTGATGCGAGGAAGCGGGATGCCGAGCCTGAACGTTCCCCAGGCTGACTTCCTCCAGCTACCACACAAGTTTCGTGGATTCGTTGCAGGGTTCGGTTCGGGCAAGACGTGGGTGGGCTGCGCAGCTCTCTGCAAACACGTATGGGAATGGCCGGGCATCAACTCCGGCTACTTCGCTCCGACCTATCCGCAGATTCGAGACATCTTCTTTCCAACGATTGAGGAAGTGGCTTACGACTGGGGCCTGAAGGTCAGGACCAAGGAAAGCGACAAAGAAGTCGACTTCTACAGCGGCAAGCAGTACCGCAGCACCACGATATGTCGTTCGATGGAAAAGCCGCAGACCATTGTCGGTTTCAAGATCGGGCACGCGCTGGTCGATGAGCTTGATGTTCTCCCAGCGCTCAAGGCTCAGCATGCCTGGCGCAAGATCATTGCCCGGATGCGGTACAACGTGCCTGGGCTGAAGAACGGCGTGGATGTGACGACGACCCCTGAGGGGTTCAAGTTCGTCTACCAGCAGTTCATGAAGCAGATCCGCGAGAAGCCCGCGCTTGCTTCCATGTACGGCCTGATACAGGCCAGCACGTTCGATAACGAGCTGAACCTACCCGACGATTACATCCCATCGCTGATGGAGTCGTACCCGGCTCAATTGATCCGCGCTTACCTGAACGGGCAGTTCGTCAACCTGACGTCAGGGTCGATCTACCACGCGTACGATCGCAAGCTGAATCAATGCTTCGACAAGGTCGAGCCTGGTGAGCCGCTGTTCATAGGGATGGACTTCAACGTCGGCAAGATGGCGGCGATCACCCATGTGAAGCGCGATCAGGGCATGCCGTGCGCGGTTGATGAGCTTATGAACGGATACGACACGCCGGACATGATCCGACGCATCAAGGAAAAATACTGGCGGCACAACGGCAACGACTTTGAGAAGACCTGCGAGATCCGGATCTACCCGGACGCATCGGGCGACTCACGCAAGTCGGTGAATGCCAGCCTGACTGACATCGCGATGCTCAAACAGGCCGGATTTGCGGTGATTGCTCCAGCAGCAAACCCGCCGGTGAAAGACCGGATCAATGCCATGAACGCCATGTTCTGCAACGCGCAGGGCGAGCGCCGCTACAAGGTCAACCCGTTCACATGCCCGACCTACGCCGATGGCCTGGAACAGCAGATCTGGGCGCCCAACGGCGAGCCGGACAAGACGCAAGATAACGACCACGCAAACGATGCTGGCGGCTACTTCATTCACAAAGACTTCCCGATCATTAAACCGGTCACCACCTTGAACATGGGGTTTGCACGCTGATGGCCAATGACGTCACATTCACCCGCCCGGAGTACGACGCGGCGAAATCCCGCTGGCGCCTGGTCCGTGACGTCTGCAAAGGCTCGGAAACAATCAAGGCTGCTGGTGATTTATATCTGCCAAAACCGAATGCTCACGACCAGACCGAGGAGAACAAACAGCGCTACAAGGGCTACCTCAAGCGCGCCGTGTTCTACAACGCCACAGGCCGGACGAAGCACAGCCTGGTGGGTGCGGTGTTCCGCACCTGGCCAACGCTCACCACCCCCGGCGCGCTCGAATACGTGTCCAAGGACATCGACGGGCAGGGCGTCAGCATTTACCAGCAGTCCCAGTCGGTCATCGGGCATCTGCTGGAAGTCGGCCGTCACGGCCTGCTGGTGGACTATGCCGCTGTCGAGGCAGGAAGCGTCAGCAAGGCCGATGAGATAGCAGGTCGCGCCCGGGCAAACGTCAGCAGCTACCCAGCCGAGGCCATTCGCAACTGGAAGACCCGTCAGGTCGGTGGCCAGCACCTGCTGAGCCTAGTGGTTCTGCGCGAGACGGTTGACGTCGACACCGATGACGGCTTCGGCAGCGAGCAGGTGGTTCAGTACCGCGTGCTTCGGCTCGACGCCGCCGGCGTCTACACGCAAGAGGTCTGGCAGGAAGGTTCGGCGGTCACAGAGATGATCGTTCCGCCGTTCACCCCGCTCAATGGCTCCGGCCAGCAGTGGAAGGTGATCCCGTTCCAGTTCCTCGGCAGCGAGAACAACGACACCAGCATCGACGACTCGCCGCTGTACGACATGGCCGAGGTCAACATCGGTCATTACCGGAACAGCGCTGACTACGAAGACGCGGCGTTTCTCATGGGCCAGCCCCAAGTGTTCATGGCTGGACTCGATGAGCCATGGGTCGAGATGCTGGAGAAGAAGGGCGTCTACTTCGGGTCGCGCGCGATCCTGCCCCTACCGGTTAACGGCACGGCGGGCATCCTTCAAGCCCAGGCCAACACGATGATCAAAGAGGCGATGGACGCCAAGGAAGAGCAGCTGGTTTCCTTGGGCGCCCGTCTGATCGAGCGTGGCAGTGCGGTGAAGACCGCAACTCAGGCGGATAACGACAGCGCCGCAGAACACAGCGTGCTTTCTCTGGTGGTGAGCAACGTCAGCGAGGCGTACACCCAGTGCCTGGCATGGATGGCTGAGTTTACCGCTGCCACTGGCAAGGCCGAGTACAAGCTGAATCAGGACTTCACGCAAATCAGCCTGGACGCGAGCATCATGGCGGGCCTGTTCAATGCTGTGCAGGGCGGTCGCCTGCCGGTGACCGACTTCTGGCAGTACCTGCGCGATCGCGGAATCATCAATCCTGAGAAGGATGATGATCAGATCCGCGACGAGCTACAGGAAGACGCTTCCAGTCTGAACCTGGACGACGAGGATCCACCAGATGGCGGCCAACCAAGCAATACTTGACGCCACTATTCGGCATGCCGTCTTACTGGAGCAGTTGAAGTCGGGCGAGGTGAAGAAGTTCGCCCCGTTCCTGAAAGAGATCGACCGCAGCATCCGTGACCGGCTGACCAAGGCAGATCTGACCGACTACACAGCGGTGCGTCTTGAGCGCCTGCTGAAGGAAGTCGACAGCCTGCTGCTGGGCATCTTCGACCGGTTCACCGATCAGCTGAATCTCGATCTGGTAGACATCGCCAACTACGAGGCTCAGTTCGAAGCGACCAGCCTGACGCGCGCCGCGCCGCCGAGCATCACGTTCGATGCGGCTCTGCCCGGCTCTGCTGCGATCATGGCAGCCATCCTGACCAACCCGCTCAGCGTACGTGGTGTGGACGGCGGCAAGCTGCTCGACTCGTTCATTGAAGGCTTCACCTCAACAGAGCGGCAACGCCTCACAGGCGCGATCAGGCAGGGCTTCTTCGAAGGCCAAACCAACTTCCAAATCATAAAGAACATTCGCGGGACCAAGGCGCTCAACTACAGCGACGGCATCCTGGCCACGACCAACCGCAATGCCGGTTCAGTCGTGCGTACAGCAGTCCAGCACGTTGCCACCCAAGCGCGGATGGAGACGCTAAAGGAAAACAGCGACGTCGTTCAGTCTGTCGAATGGGTCAGCACGCTGGATTCGAAGACGACCGCCCAGTGCAGGACGCTGGATGGCCGGCGCTTCAAGTTGGTCGAAGGGCCGCGGCCACCGATCCACATCAATTGTCGATCTACGGTGGTGGCCATCACTCGGTTCAGTGCGGTGCTTTCCAAAGACGGCACGCGCGCATCGGTAGGTGACAGTGGGTCGCAGCAGGTGAGAGCGGACCTCAGCTATTACGACTGGCTGAGGCAGCAGCCAAGCGCGTTTCAGGATAAGGCGATAGGCCCAATACGCGCCAAGCTGCTGCGTGATGGTGGTTTAAGCGTCGAGCGATTCAGCGAGCTTCAGCTGGACCGAAATTTCTCACCCCTGACGCTTGATCAAATGAAAGCCTTAGAGCCGCTTGCATTTGAAAAGGCAGGGCTGAGATAGCCCTGCTTGGCCGGTTAGTCGACGAGTTCAATCGCATTAACGGCGCGGGTAAATACGCCTTCATAGCGTTGCTTGCACCGGCGGAATTTTCCAGTCGATACCAATGCATCAATCACTTCGGTCGTTGCCTGCATCGTGTTTTTGTAGCGCAGGTCGTCGATGAATTCGCGACGGATGATGGGGTCCAGGGTCATGAGCTGGTTTTCCGGATATGCAGTGTAAACCTGAGCTCGTTGATTGATAGCAAGATGCGTGATGCCATGCTTTTGCAAATAGCTCACCAGGTCAGGCACGTGCAGATAAGCATTAAGGCCGCCGTAAGGGAGTTTGATCATTGTTTGATCCTCATTAACAAGTGGGTGGTTTTGAGCCTCTAGCTCTAAACCTGACCTACCTCCGACAAGATCCCGATACGCAGCGATTGGCATCACCGCAAAGATCGCTTCGCCGTTTTCACCATGAATGAATTGCACCGAGTTCATTTACCGCTCCTTTTGCTTCGTTGTGATTCCAATGTAACTACAACGAAGATCTAAATCAAGTTTTTTCTTCGCAGGCAGGGCCTGCATCCTCGTCTCTGGGAGACAACCAATGCTGAAGTTCCAACTGGACACCCTTGATGGCGTCGACGAATCCGTGCGCGCGCTGTACACCGAAAAAGACGGAAAATTCGTGCTGGGCATCGAAGGCTTACCGCAACAGGAAGACGTCACCGGCCTGAAAGCTAAGGTCGATGAGCTGCTGGGCGAGAAGAAAGCCGCAGAGAAAGCTCGCAAGGATGCCGAAGAGGCAGCACGCCTAGAGCGTGAAGAAGCCGCGCGCAAGTCCGGCAACGTCGAAGAGCTCGAAAAGTCTTGGTCGGAAAAGTACAACCGCCGCGAGGCTGAGCTGAACGGTTTACTCGAGCAGGAGCGTGGCAGCCTCGGTAGCCAGATCCGGGATCTGACCGTGGGCCGCACCGCGACCGATATCGCAGCAGCATTGGCAATCCCAGGCAGCGCCAAGGCGTTGCTACCTCATATCGAACGCCGCCTGAGCGTTGAACTGCGTGACGGTAAACCCACCGTCGTGGTCCTCGATCAGGCAGGCAAGCTCTCGGCGGCAACGCTGGACGAGCTGAAAGCAGAATTCACCAACGACACGGCGTTCGCGCCGTTGATCGCTGGCAGTAAGGCATCGGGCGGCGGGGCTGCAGGTGCTGGGAATGGCGGCGGGGCCGCAAAAGGAAACATCGGCGGCACTAAAACGGAACGCACAGCGGCAATCGCCAGCAAGTTCCCGGACCTCCCTCTCAATTAAGGAATAACACATGTCCCTGTCTCAAATGCAGGTCTTCAACGATTACGTCATGCCGGCGACTCTGGAGACCTTGGATCAAATGCTCGCGGCGTTCAACGCTGCCAGCAACGGCGCCATCGTTCTGTCGCCGGAAGGTTTCACCGGTGACTTCTTGCAGGAGTCGTTCTTCCAGAACCTGGCTTCTGCCCAGCGCCGTGTGAACCGTTACGCTGCTCAGGCTGCTGTGACTCCGGTCGATCTGACCGAGCTGCAGAACACCACCGTGAAGGTGGCTGGTGGTTTCGGCCCGGTTCGCTATGAGCCTTCCCAGATGACCTGGCTGCAACGCCCGACTGCTCAGGGCATCGAAGTGGCCTCGCGCGCGTTTGCTGAAATCCTGCTCAAGGATCAGCTGAACACCGCCATTGCTGCACTGGTCGCCGCGATCACCGCTCAGGCTGCCGCTGTCAACGACGTGTCGGCCACCGCCGGCATCTCGCAGGCGGGTCTGAACAGCTCGCACGCGAAGTTCGGCGATGCCAGTCAGAACCTCGTCGCCCAGGTCATGACCGGCAGTTCGTGGCACAAGCTGGTCGGCCAGAACCTGGCGAACGTCAACAACCTGTTCCTGGCCGGCAACGTTCGGGTGGTCGATATCCTCGGAAAGACCTCCGTGGTCACCGACGCTCCGGCGCTGTCCCAGACCGGCACGCCGAACAAGGAAATCATCCTCAGCTTGGCCTCCGGCGCCGCGTTGGTTCATGACAGCCGCGACATCATCTCGAACGTCGAAACCAGCAACGGCCAGACTCGTATCGAGACCACCATTCAGGTCGATTACACCTTCGGTCTCGGCCTGAAGGGTTACACCTGGGACACCGCCAACGGCGGCAAGTCGCCGACCAGTGCGGCGCTGGCCACCGGCACCAACTGGGACAAAACCGCAGCCAGCATCAAGGACACCGCCGGTGTTGCCCTGATCGGTGACGCCTCCAAGTAACCCCTGATGTCCAAGCCGGGACGTGTGCTCGGCTTGGCGGAGATGCAATCATGAGCGAGAACAACATCTGGTATCTGCCAGGCCCATTTCACCGTTACGAAGGCGACGTGAAGGCGCAGGCCAAGAAGGCCGGCTTGATCATCGTCGACTCGAACGTGACGGACAGCCGTGACGGTGCCGCTGACAAAACGCCGGCTGCCAGACTGAAGCCAGAGTGGTCAGCCAAGTCTGAAAAGACCGGGCCTGAAACCGATCCGAAGAAAATGAACGTTGAAGACCTGCGCGCTTGGCTGGCGTCCAAGGGCATCGAGTATGATGCCAATGCACTGAAGCCGGACCTTCAAGCCCTCATCCCAGCGGAATAACCCATGGCACTCATCACCGAGGACGGTACCGGCAAGCCTGATGCCGAAAGCTACGCGAGTGCTGCCGATTTGGTCATCTACGCCGTTAAGTTCGGCGTGACGATCCCGGCAGACGAGCCAGCGCAGGAAGCATTGCTGCGCCGGGCCGCCTTGGCGATGGATGGCATGACGTGGAAGGGGCGCAAGATGTCGAGTGATCAGGCTCTGGCCTGGCCTCGGCGTGGCGTGGAGCTGGATTGTGAACTGAAACCGGACAACTACCTGCCAGCTCGGATCGAGTACGGACAGATGGCGTTGGCCGCCGAGATTCACGCTGACGACATCGACCCGATTGAACAGCGCAAAGGCGCCGTGACGCTGGATCGTGTCGAAGGCGCTGTTACCCGGGAATACGCCGTGATCCCCAGCAACAGTTCACGGCTGCTGCCCGCCGCGCCGGATCGGCCGAGTGCTACCCAGTTTGCTGACTACCTGCTCAAGCGTGGTCTGTTTGCGGTGAGAGCCTGAGCTATATCGCCAGATCGTTGATGAGCTTGTCGCCTCTGAACTGACGCGGCGGTCTGCCTTCCTCAATCCAGCTTTCAACAGCGTGAATTACTCGATCCACCGAAAAGTCTTCATATTTTTCCGGAACCAACCTATTGCCAATCGTGCTGGTTGCATCCCCCACAAATGTCCCTTTGAGTGCGTCCTTCAGGATGCGCAGCAGTTCCTGCCTAAGCAGCCCCCTGTCAAAGCTATATATCTGAATAGCAAATTCGTAAGCCTTCGCAATTCGAATAATTTCCTGAAGATTGTCGTTCGTATTCATTAACTTATACGCCGGTGAGTTGAATGTCATTCTATGACGAAATGGCCGTGATGTCCCTTGAGCTGATTACTGAGTTTGGTCAGCCAGTCACCCTTCGCGACACGATCAAGGGCGTCTACGACCCCGCCACCGGCAAAACCGGCCCGGACACAGTCACCGAGCGAACAGCCCAAGGCATCCTGCTCGACTTCACCGGTCAAGAATTCCAGACCAACAGCCTGATCAAGGTTGGCGACAAGAAACTGAAGATCGCCGCGAGCGGGCTCAGTTTGCCGCCCACTCTGCTGAGCAAGGCGGTCATCCAGGGCAAGACTTGGTCTATCGTCCCTCCACTGAAAGAGATCAATCCCGCAGGCACGCCGTTGCTGTACGAGCTGCAGGTGCGGTCATGAGCCGCGCGGGCTCCGGCCAGTCCGGCAGCTTCGCGCTGAGCCTGGCCCAGTTCGCCGAGCAGGCCAAGGAAGCAATCGACGCTAGCCTGCGAGAGATCGTGATCGAACTCGGCAGCAGCGTGATTCGCATGTCACCAGTGGGTAACCCCGAGATCTGGGCAGCCAACGTCGCGCACCGCGAGAAGAACACCCGCGAAGCCGACGACTACGACTTCAAGGTTGCAGCTCGTAACACGGTCATAAACCTGACCGAATCGAATTTCACCAAGTCCGGGAAGCTCAAGAAGGGTGTTAAGTACGCCAAGCCGCTGACCAAGGCCGAGCGGCTGCAAAACTTCAATGTGAACGGGCTGGTTTCCGGTAAGGACTACGTCGGGGGCCGGTTCCGTGGCAACTGGATGTTCAGCATCGGGTCGCCAGACAACACCACGACGGAGGAGGTCGACCCGAGCGGGCGGAAGTCCACTGCACGGATCGTCGATGGAGCAATCGAGTTCAAGGCGGGCGACACGGCCTACATCACCAACTCACTGCCATATGCGATCCCGCTGGAGTTCGGCCATTCCCAACAGGCCCCGGGCGGTATGGTCCGCATCACCGTCGCGCGCTTCCAGCAAATCGTGCTGGACGCCATCAGGAACAACCAGGTATGAGTCATCAAGTCATCCGGCGTTTGTACGAGCAACGCCTTGCTGCGTGGGCAGGGGAGCGCGATCTGCGCGTAGCGTTCGAGAGCGTTGAGTTCGAGCCCTCGAACAATGAGACCTACATCAGAGCCTTCACCCTTCCAGCAGGGACCGACACCCAGACGCTGGAAGGCACGGACCGGGTTTACACCGGCGTCTTCCAGATCAGCATCGTGTCACCGGCCGGCAACGGCACCGGCGATGCGGAAGGGCTCGTCGATGAACTCGACGGTCTCTTCCCGGCCTTCCTGCGACTGCAGCAGGGCGACCTCGAGGTGATGGTGCTGACGCCTATTGAACCCGGGCCCGCCATCGTCGACGACACCACGCTTACCGTATCGGCTTCGTTTCAGTACCGGGCCGATCGAGCTTAACCCGCCCATTGGGCAAACCCTGAACCCCGCCAAGTGCGGGGTTCGTCATTTTTGCGAAGAGGAAAAATCCCATGGGCTACAAACTCCCGAACGGCGGCTACTACCAGGTCGCGGCTACTTACGACGCTGTCCTGCCGTTCTCGGCGCTGTCGAACGCCACCGAAGCTGTGGCGACCGTCACCGGCGCGTCCCTTGCGGTCGGCGACATCGTCCTGCTCAGTTCCGGTTGGAGCAAGCTGGATAACAAAGTGGTGCGCGTGAAGACTGCCACTGCAACTGCAATCACGCTGGAAGGCGTTGATACCAGCGATGTGATTCTGTTCCCCGCGGGCGGCGGTGTCGGCAGCATGAAGAAGGTCCTGACTTGGGTTCAGGTGCCTCAAGTGTCTGACCTGGCTTTCTCGGGCGGCGATCAGAACTATCTCGACGTGGTTTTCCTCGAGGATGACCAGGGCAAGCAGGTTCCCACCGACAAGTCCGCAGCCAGCATGACGCTGACCATCGCTGATGACCCATCCAAGCCTTTCAACGCTGTTCTGCTCAAGGCTGACGCCGGCAAACAAGTGCAAGCGTCACGGCTGGTCCTGCCCGGCACCGACCAACTGCTCTACGGCGCGTTCATCTCGTTCTCCAAGCAGCCAGCAATATCGCGCAACAACCTGCTGACCCGTACCGTCAGCCTCGCCCTGCAATCCGAACCAACCCGATACCTGTCGTAAGGAATCCGCATGGCCAAGTTCAAGATCGCCCAAAACCCCACGTTCAAAGCGGACGTGGACATTCCTCGTGTGGGGGGCACCTTTAACAAGGTGTCGTTCGAGTTCAAATACCGCAACCGCAAGGAACTCGCCGCACTTTTCGCGGGGTGGCAGCAAGCGGCGAAAGAGGATCAAGAGCGGTTCAAGGAAAAGGGCGACGATATCACCCTGGTCGACATAACTGACGCGAACATTGAGCGGCAAATCGAACAGGTGAGCGAACTGGTTGTGGGCTGGGGCTTCGACGACAAGTTCACGCCTGATGCCATTCGCGCTCTGGTCGAAACCTCGGCCGGCGCTGGTGATGCGATTGTCCAGGCGTACCAGAAGGCCTTCGCGGTGGTTCGACTGGGAAACTGAAAGAGGTGTCGCAGGCGCTGTACGAGCCTGTGGCACCGCCCAATCAGCTTGCCCTGTTCGGCATCTCTGCTGCTGACCTGGATGAGACGGTCGAGATCCTTCCCGAAAACTGGCCAGCGTTCGTCGTCATGGAGGCGATGGGCACTCAGTGGCGCGTAGGCATGGCTGGACCTACCGGTCTCGATTACTCCGCCGTCCCGGCAATCATGGCCCTCGTTGGGATCCCCAAGAAAACCAGAAGTCAGGTATTCCACGACATCCGCGTCATGGAGGCCGAGGCATTGCTCGTCATGAGCGAATCGAAATAACGGAGCACTCATGTCGGGCACAATCGCCGAACTCGGGATAGCGGTAGATTCGGGTGATGCCGTCCAGGCCGCGACCGATCTGGACAAGCTCACAGAGGCTGGAGCCAACGCCGAAAAAGCCGCTGACGGCGTCACCACCGGTTTCAAGAAGACCGCTGATGCGGCTGACAAACTGGCAGAGGCTGAGGCCCGCGCCGCGCAGGCAACCGAGGATGCGAAGGCACGGCTGCTGGAAACCGCGCAGACGTCGCTGAAGAACAGCGAATATTACCAGCGCCTGACTACCAGCGTGACTAGCACCGCCGGCGCGATGGATGTCAGTCGCGATTCAACGGCAAGTCTCCTCGCGCTGCAGAAGCGCATGCAGGCCGAGTCCGACGCGCTTGTCGGGACCACTCAGGATAGCGCCAAGGCTGCGAAGGACACAGCGGCGGCCACCGGCGTACAGGCGGAGGGCTTGCAAGCACTGCTGGGCAAGATCAGCCCGACGCTCGCCGCGCTGCAGAAGCTGGACGATCAACAGGAGCTGCTGAACAAACATCGCGCCGCTGGCAACCTCGGAGAGGACGACTACAAAACTTTTTCGGCAGATATCGACACCGCGCGGCAGAAGGTCAAAGGTCTGGGCGACGAGACATCGAAGTTCAGCCTGAACACCAAGGGCGCGCGCGAGAACGTTCTTCAGTTGGGCAATGCGCTGGCCGAGGGCAATTTCCGCGTAGCAGCGCACAACCTTCTGGAGATCGGGACAAGCGCTGGCACTTCAGCACTGCGGCTAGCCGCGATCCTTGCGCCCATTGCAGCAGTTGCCGCCGTGGTGGCTACCCTCGGCATTGCCTACTACAAAGGCAGCGAGGAGGCCGACAGCTACAACAAATCGCTTATTACCACCGGCAACGCAGCGGGGGTAAGCGCTGAACAACTTGGAGCTCTGGCTCGGCAGGTCAGCGCAACGGTAGGCACAACAGGCGCTGCCGCCGAAGTCCTTGCGACATTGGCAGCCAACGGCAAAATCGCTGGCGACAGCTTTGGGGCGATCACCCAAGCCGCCGTCGGCATGCAAGAGGCGACCGGAACCGCCGTCAGCGCCACCATTGCCGAGTTCGTGAAGCTCGCCGACGACCCTGTGAAGGCGTCTGCGGCCCTGAACGAGCAGTATCACTACCTCACTGCATCCGTTTACTCGCAGATCGCTGCGCTGGAAGAGCAGGGCGACCATGCCGCAGCGGTAAAGCTCGCGACTGAGCAGTACGCCGACGCAATCAATGAGCGTACTCCCAAGATTCTTGAAAACCTGAGTTTCTGGGAGCGCGGTTATCTGGCGGTCGTGAAAGCCGCTGACGGGTTGAAGAACTTGGGCCGCTCCGATATCGACACAGATATCGCCAATGCACAGCGGGATCTCGATCAGGCTCAAGCCGGCGATGTCGGCCTGTTCCAAAACAAGCAGGAAATGATCGAGTACTACACGGACAAGCTGACCTTCCTGAAGGACACGAAGGCTGCCAACGCTGACATCGCGAAGTACGATGCAGAACAGGCCAAGGCACAGCAAGACTCGATCAGTGCCATGGGCAAGATCGACGCTCTGACGAAATCGTCGTGGACCAACGAACAGAAGCGCACTGAGGCGGTAAAGGAATACAAGAAGTGGCTGGACGACATCCGGAAGACCGATCCCAATGACTCCCGGCTCAACCAAGCGACGGTCGACAAAAACCTCGCCAATATCAACGACAAGTTCAAAGACCCGAAAGGCCCGGCAAACCAGCTGAACCTGACCGGGTACAATGACGCTCAGAACAATCTCAAGTCGATCACCGGGTACTACCAGAACCTCGAAAAGGAACTGGATTCCGCTCAAAAGGCCGGGCTGGTCTCGGCGGAGTCGTACAGCAGCCAGCGCGTCGCGATAGTTGAGCAGGAGAAGGGCGACCTCACCGCAGCGTACGAGGCTGAAATCGCTGCCCTGCAAGCGGTGCGCGACAAGTCGTCGACCACTGGCGAACAGCGCATCCAGCTTGACCAAAAGATTGCCGATGCGCGCACCAGCATGGTCAAGGCGCAAAAAGACGCTGACAGCCAGCTGGACGTTCTGGCCAACAACGAAAAAGGCCGGATCGACAAGCAGACTCGGTCAATCACGCAGTATGTGCAGGCGCTGGATCAGCAACAGAGGGCGCTTGAACTTGCCGGGCAGCGCGCGGTGCTGGGTGTGGGCCGCGGCGATCGGCAGAACGCACTCGATGCTCAGTTGAACAGCCAGCAGGATCGGTTTGCGCAGCAGTCGCTGGACCTGGCGAATCAGAAGTCTGATCCGTCGCGCAACATGTCCGAAGAGGAGTTCGCCAAGAAGTCCCAGGCTCTGGCCGATGCCAATAAGAAGGCGACCGACCAGATCCGGCAGAACTACGCTGACGTTCAGACTGCTCAGGGCGACTGGAGCAACGGCGCGACCGCTGCCTGGGAAAACTACCTCGACAGCGCCAAGGATGTTGCGGGGCAGACCAAGAGCCTGTTCGGCAACGCCTTCAGCTCGATGGAAGACGCGGTGACGAACTTCGCCCTGACCGGGAAGCTGTCGTTCTCCGACTTCACGAAGTCTGTGATCTCTGATCTGGCACGTATTGCGGCGCGCAAGGCGACGGCGGGCATCTTCAGCTCAGCCTTTGGATTGGTGTCATCCGCCGCTGGCTCGTATTTCGGCGGCAGCGGCACCGCAGGATCATCCCAATCCGATTACACCGGATCGGAGTTTCAGGATTATGTAGCTGGTCAGCGCGCTACCGGCGGTGATGTTGCGCCGAACTCGCTGTACCAGGTGAACGAACTGGGTCCTGAACTCTTCAGTCAGGGAGGAAAATCCTACCTTATGACCGGAGCGGACGGCGGCAGTGTCACTCCGCTGGGCTCTGGTGCGGCCTCGGTTTCTGCTGGTGTCGGCGGATCTTCCCCGATTGCGGTCTCGATCCAAATCAGCGGCGACGGAAACTCTCAGGTGAGCAGCAATACCTCGGGCATGGAGCAGTTCGGCGCCGAGATCGGGCGGTTCGTCGAGGCTCGCTACAAGCAGCTGGAAGCGAAGTCGCTTGGCCCGCAAGGGAATATCCGTAAAGCCATCAATGGGAGGGCGTAATGGCTGACACATTCACCTGGCGCCCTGATAAGTCGGCGCCGGGCACATTCACGGAGCGCATCCGTTCCGCCCAGTTCGGGCAAGGCTACAAGCAGCGCGCGGCGGACGGGATCAATAACGAAACCCAGTCATGGAACTTGACGTTTACCGGCGAGAAGGCGCGGATCGCCGCGATTCTCGCATTTCTTCGCGCCCAGAAGGGATACAAGGCTTTCATCTGGGCTACGCCATTCGACGGCCCCCTCTATTTCACTTGTGACACCTTTGCCCCTACGGATTTGGGCGGCAAGGCGTGGTCGCTGACTGCCACGTTCGAACAGACCTACCAGGTGACCTGATGGCCGAGAGCATTTATGAGGACGTCCAGAAGCTTGAGGCAGGTCAGTACGTTGAATTGTTTGAATTGGACCTGAGCGCGATCGCCGGCGACATCTACTACTTCCACGGCTACACCAAGCTTGGCGGCATCACTTGGCAGGGCGTCGAGTACTCGCCCTGGCCGATCAAGGTCGATGGCATGGGGATGACGGGGGAAGGGCAACAGAGCAACCCGACACTGGCCGTAGGCAACGTCACCGGATTCATCACCGCTCTGTGTGCGACGTATCAGGATCTGGTCGACGCGAAGGTTGTTCGCCACCGGACGCTGGGGCGTTACCTCGATGCCGTCAACTTCCCGGGCGGAAACCCTGAAGCGAATGCGGACGAGCATTTCACAGATGACGTCTACACCATCGACCAGAAGCAAGCGGCGGACGCGTCGAACGCCACGTTCGTTCTCAAGTCTCCGCTGATTGCGACCGATCGCAAGCTGCCAGGGCGTCAGATCGTTGCCAACTGCTGTCAGTGGCTGGTGATTGGCGGATACCGGGGCGCCTACTGCGGCTACACCGGTTCGGCCTACTTCACCGACAAGGACGTTCCGACAGATGATCCCGCCAAAGACATGTGCTCCGGCACGCTCCTTGGCTGCAAGCTGCGCTTCGGCGCGAACAACCCGCTCCGCTACGGCTCATACCCGAGCGCAGGGTACTGAGGTGTTGAATGAGGCTTTCGAAAGACGCCGTCAAAGCGATCTATGACCACGCCAGGGCTTCGTTTCCCCAAGAGTGTTGCGGATTGATCATTCGGTGCGGTCGAGCGAACAAATATGTCCCCGTCCCAAACTCCGCGGAGAAGCCGGAAGACGATTTCAAGATCAGTGCTGAATCATGGGCGCTTGCCGAAGACCAAGGCGAGATAACCGCCATCGTGCACAGCCATCCTGGACAGTCAGCACGCCTCAGTCATGCAGATCGAGTATCGATGGAAGGAACTGGGCTGCCATGGCTGATCGTTGAGGTGCGTGAGGGCGAGCCGTTCAGCCATCTGATACATGAGCCAACTGGCTACCAGGCGCCACTGATTGGGCGTCCATTCAGGCACGGGGTTCTCGACTGCTACTCACTGGTGCGTGATTACTACCAGCGCGAGCTGGGCATCACGTTACCGGAATACGACCGCGAAGATGGATGGTGGAACGAAGGGAAGGACCTTTACACCGACAATTTCGCGGGAGCCGGCTTCGTCAGAATTGAACAGACAGATCTCCAGCAGGGCGATCTGATTCTGATGCAAGTGCGGTCACCGGTCCCGAATCATGCAGGCATCTACCTTGCGGATGGCATGCTCAAGACCGAGCCGGATTATCATCCGGTGCTCGGCTCAATTCTGCATCACTTGTACGGACGCGACTCCAAGCGTGATGTGTACGGCGGATATTGGAAAGAAGCGACACGGCTCACACTCAGGTACGGCGCACTTTGTGGCGTCTGAACACGGCTTTACTGGCCATAGGGCCTCCCTGCCAATCGAAAATCGTCAGAATTTTGCATCCAACTTTGCTGGTGATAGCATCCCTATCTTGGTCATGGACGTGCCGTGACGGGTGAGCAAGGAGTTCATATGTTCGTTGTCAGGTTGTTGGTTCTAGGATTTCTGGCGCTCTACAGTTACTCAATGGGCAAAGAGCCAGGGCCATTAAACTCCTTTGGTACCTTTGTCGTATTCAGCGGGCTGGTTTTCATCCCGGCGTTCTACATGCTGCCTACCATCGAAGCGGCTCTGCGCAAAAGCAAGAATTTACCCGCGATCGCAGCTATCAATTTTTTCCTAGGCTGGAGCCTGCTGGGGTGGGTTGCAGCCCTTGTCTGGGCTTTAAAGAATCCTACGACTGTGGTCGTTTCCGAGGCTGCGGCGGATCCGGCATCTGCATTTGGCACAGCAGCCTCGCGGAAGCCAAAAAAAGATTGCGCCTACTGCGGTGAGGAAATTCTTGCTGTCGCGATTCGATGCAAGCACTGCGGCAGTGACCTTGCGGAAGCCACTGGGGGTGTCGCATGAGAACGCTGCTGCTGGTACTGGGTTTGGGCCTACTCGCCGGCTGTTCTGTTTCCCCGGAAGAACGCAGGGCGGAAGGTCCGACTGACAGCTACAGCACTGATAAAACAGTCGACGCCGTATCCAGCTGTATCCTGTTCAGCTGGCAAGAATATAAATGGTACGGACAGCCGATGCAGGCTCTTATCCAGCCGAACCAACATGGCGGGAAAACGGTGCTGATGGCGCAGACCCAGCTGTTTGTGGACATACTTCCGGCCGATGGAAAGACACGGGTCAGCTACTACGGAAGTGGGGCCATTGGCAAAGAACTAAAACCAAGGGTCAGATCCTGTATTTGATACCTATCAATTCATAGAGCCGCCCTCGGGCGGTTTTTTTATGCCTGGAGAAAAGCATGGCGGAGCGCATTCGGACAATTCGACTCTATGGAAAGCTGGGCGCTCGCTTCGGACGGACTCATTATTTGGCTGTGAATTCTGCTGCAGAGGCCGTCAGAGCCTTGGGCATCCTCCATCAAGGGTTCAATCAATTTCTGGCAGATTCGAAGGACGTAGGCCTTTCATTTGCGGTCTTCTACGGCAAACGCAACCTCAGCCAAGACCAATTGCGGGACCCTCCGAGCCACAACGACATCCGCATAGCTCCTGTGGTACAGGGCAGCAAGAACGGCGGCGGTCTGCAAACAGTTATCGGTGTGGTGTTAATTGCGGTCGCCAGTTACTTTTCTGGTGGCCTGGCTGCTACCGGATCCGGCGCCCTCTACGGCGCAACCGCAACCGCCGTATGGACAGCAGTTGGTGCCGTAGGCTTCTCCCTGGCAATCGGCGGCGTCGCACAGATGGTCACAGGCACCCAAACCGGTATCGACAGCAGCGAAGCTGCGGATAATCAGCCCAGCTACAACTTCGCGGGCATAAAGAACACCGTCACCCAAGGCAACCCGGTACCGCTGTGCTACGGCGAGATGACCGTGGGTTCCGCCATGATTTCACTGGGCATCGTCGCCGAAGACGAACAGTAAGGGCTTTCCAATGACCGACACCATAGTTCGCGGCTCCAAAGGCAGCGAAAGCAGCCACACGCCTGTAGAAAGCCCGGACAGCCTGATCAACACCAGTTACGCGAACATTCTGGACGCCATCAGCGAGGGGCCGATCGTTGGCTTGGTCAACGGCGCTCGGTCCATTTATCTGGACGAGACACCGATTCAAGGCACCGATGGGTCCATGAACTTCACCGGCGTGACCTGGGAACAGCGGTTCGGCGAGCACGATCAGGATTACATCACCGGTTTTCCGTCTGTAGAGACCGAACACGCGGTCGGCGTTGAGCTGAAGGCCTCCCAGCCTTGGACCCAGAGCCTGAGCAACCTGCAGTTGTCTGGCGTTCGTCTGCGCCTTGGGGCGTCCGCCCTGTATCAGCAGAACAGTGACGGCGACACCGATGGCTTCACGGTGAACTATGTCGTCGAGCTTTCTACGGACGGCTCCGACTACGTGCCGATCATCACCACTGCGTTCAACGGCAAGACAACCACCGGTTATCAGCGCTCGCACCGAATCGATCTTCCAGCGGCAGAAGAAGGTTGGTCTATTCGCGTCCGCCGCACCACGCCTGACTACACCGATGCCAAGATCGGCGACACCACGACGGTCGTCAGCTACACCGAAGTCATCGACGCCAAGCTGCAATATCCCTACACCGCTTTAGTTGGGATCAAGATCGATGCGAGCCAGTTCTCGAACATTCCTGAGCGCGCTTTCCGCATCAAGGGCCGCATCATCCAGGTGCCGAGCAACTACACCCCCGAGTCGCGCACCTATTCGGGCACTTGGGACGGCACGTTCAAACTGGCGTGGACCGACAACCCGGCGTGGATCTACCGCGACATCATCATCAATGATCGCTACGGTCTGGGCCGCTTCATCAGCAGCGACAACGTCGATAAGTGGGAGCTTTACCAGATCGCGCAGTACTGCGATGCGATGGTCTCGGACGGCAAGGGCGGGCAGGAGCCTCGTTTTACCTGCAATCTGTATTTGCAGTCGCGCGCCGATGCGCTCCAGGTCCTGCAAGATCTGGCCAGCATCTTTCGCGGCATGGCCTATTACGCTGGCAGCGAAGTGGTCGCGTCCGCTGATATGCCAAACGACCCGGTGTACACCTACACCAATGCCAACGTCATCGAAGGCTATTTCAGCCGTCCCGGCTCGTCCGGATCCACTCGTTTCAGCGTTGCGAAAGTCAGCTGGACTGATCGCGACGACTTCGGTGCGCAGAAAGTCGAGTATGTGCCGAACACAAAGGCCATCGCGCGCTACGGCATTCGCGAAACTGAAATCACGGCGTTCGGCTGCGTGTCGCAAGGCCAGGCCCAGCGTCTCGGTCATTACACGCTGCTGACCAACCAGTTGGAAACCGGCACCATTCAATTCAGTGTCGGGCTGGATGGCGTGCTCGCGCGACCAGGCCAGATCATTCGTGTTGCAGACCAGCACTACGCGGGCAAGCCAATCGGCGGCCGGGTCAAGGCTTCAACCACGAACAGCGTCACCGTTGACGATGACCTGACCGTCGCCGCCGGCGATACTCTGGTTGTCATCCAGCCGAACGGTACGGCTCAGACTCGCATCATCAAAACCGTTGCCGGCCGCGTGATCACCGTCACCGAGAACTTCAGCGCGGCTCCAGTCACCGAGTCGGTCTACGCGATCGAGACCGCAGAGGTCGTGCCTGAAACCTATCGCATCCTGACCATCACCGAGAACTTCGGTGACGACAAGCTTCAATATGACGTGGTCGCGGTTCAGCACAACGCGAGCAAATTTGCCGCCATCGACAGCGGCGCGCAGATTGTCACGCCTCCAACCACCACGCTTCCGGGCGCGGTGCAGGCAATGCCTACTAATATACAGCTCTCGACCTATGAGGCCGTGAAGCAGGGCCTGACAATCGCAACCATGCGCATTACGTGGGAGCCTGCACGCAGCGCACAGAGCTATCAGGTCTGGTGGAAGAAGGATTCGGGCGACTGGGTTTATGCCGGTATCACTTACACGTCATCGATCGAGGTGTCGGGCATCTACACCGGCACCTATACGGCTCGGGTTTCGGCTGTTGGCGTTAATGGAAACTCGTCCCTGTGGGCGTATTCCGAACCAACTCTGCTGAACGGTAAGGAGGGTCTGCCGCCTGCGATCACATCGCTGACCACCGAGAGCCTGATTTTCGGCATCGGTGTGAAATGGACCTTTCCGCCTGACGCGGAAGACACCCAGCGGACAGAGCTTTGGTACAGCCAGGCGCCTGATCTGGCGACGGCGACCAAGCTTGCCGATCTGGCCTACCCACAATCCGACTACACCATGCAGGGCCTCCGCGCGGGTCAGTCGTTCTTTTTCTGGGCGCGCCTCGTCGACCGCACCGGCAACGTCGGTCCGTGGTTCCCGCAAGCACCCACTGTCGTGAACGGTCAGGCCAGTGCCGATGCCGATGACATCCTCGACTACCTGACCGGCGAGATCACTGAAAGCCAGCTGGGTCAGGAACTGCTGGGGGAGATTGGCAAGATCGGCGGCGACGGCCCGGGCTCGGTGAACGAACGCCTCGACCAGGTTAGAACCGACCTGGGCGACCAGATCACCGACGTCAGCAACACCGTGACCGAGGTGCAGAACGAGCTGCAGGCGCAGATCGATCAGATTGCGGATCTGGCCGACTCGATGCCATACAAGGCGGACCAGACCTACACGGCTGGGCAGGGCGTGCTCGGCGCTGACGGGATCATCTATCAGGCGACCCAGAACGTACCGAAAAATACGGCACCGCCGAACGCCACCTATTGGCTGAACGTGGGCCAGGCAGTGCAGACAGCAAACGGCCTTGCCGCGCGCGTCACCACCGCTGAAACCAAGATCACCAGCATCGAGGGCGTGAACACCGCGCAGGCGAACCAGATCACCGGGCTGCAAACCTCTCTGGACGGCAAGGCAGATTCGTCCGTTGTCAGCAGCCTGTCGAGCCGCGTCACGACTGCTGAAAACTCGATCAGCAGCCAGGGCACGGCGATCACCGGTCTGAACAGCAGCCTGACGACCACCAACCAGAACGTCACTGCAGCGCAGAACGCAGCGAACGCGGCGAACACGCTGGCGGGCGGGAAGGGCAAGGTCATCGTTCAGTCGGCGACGCCGGCGGCTGCCGATCAGTTGGCGCAGAACCTTTGGATCGACACCACCAACAACGCGAACACCCCAAAACGCTGGACCGGGAGCAAGTGGGACGCGGTTACAGACAAGGCGGCGACGGATGCTGCTGCGGCTGCTGCAAGCGCTCTGGCGCAGGTGGCGACCAAGGCTGAGGCTTCAACTGTCCAGGCCCTGAGCAACACCGTCACCCAGCAGGGAACGGACCTGACGGCGGCAGGGAGTGCGATCACCACGATAAATGCCAACATCTCGGCAGTAGGCGGGGAAAACCTTTTTTACAACCCTTCTTTTGATATCGCATCAGCTGGGAATGCCAATGTGGCCGAGGGCTGGGGCTGGAGGAAGTCGACTGCGGTTGCTGTTACCCCGACGTTGCGTAATTCCGACCTTGGGGCAGAAGGAAAATGTCAGCGCCTTGACTTGACCGGGCTCTCTGCCGGATCTGGGACAGAGTACGTCGACTTTGTTCCGGGCAATCAAACGCCAGACTACCGGCCTTCCGTTTATGAAGGAGTGATCAGCACGGTGTCTCTATACGTGCGAGGCAACACCGGGCTTATGCTGCAGATCTATCTGCAGTACAAGGATGCCTCCGGTGCCGCGCTTCTAACCCAGGGCCCTGGCAGCTTCAACCTCAGCGCTGCATCCTATCAGCGTGCCGTATTTACGTCCGGAGCGGCGCCTGCGGGGGCGGTGAGAGCGGATGTTCTATTCAGAATTCGTTCGGGTCCTGGTTCAAGTCTAACCGCTGGCTTTGTGGACTTGGACAAAGCTCAATTCGAGTTGGCCAGTGTCGCTAGTGGATGGCATGACAATGGAAAAGTCAGCGGTGCTTCCATTGCCGCACAAGCCGCATCAACCACCGCCCTGACCGCGCGCGTAACTCAGACTGAAACCGGGCTGACCAGCGTGAGCGGGCAATTGACCCAGCTGACCAATAGCATTGGCGACATGGGCGGACAAAATCTGATCTACAACCCGTCGTTTGATTCCGTGATTGGCGCAGCAACGGTGGCGGATGGATGGCTGGTTTCAACACCTGCGGGGCCGACCTGGGCCGCATCTTCTATCGCTTCGGCGCTGGATCCTGCGGGCAAAGCGCAACGTATCGACATCTCGGGCATGACGATATCAACCTATGCAGACTTGACCACCGCTGCCGCTAAGAGACCTTCAGTGTCGGCTGGGCAGGTGATAACGCTTTCCGTGTATGTGCGAGGAACGGCAGGCCTCGGGTTTCAGCTATTTATGCAGCACCGAAACGCAGCCGGAACAGTTCTCGCCACGGCCTCTCAGGGTATCAACCTGCTGACTAATGGATGGCAGCGTATCACTCTGACAAGTGCAGCCCTGCCGACCGATACAGTCTCGACCACGCCCCTGCTTCGTGTCCGTCCGAACGCTGGCGGGACTATAGTCGCTGGATTTGTCGAGATGGACCGGGCGCAACTGGAGATATCCGCTACCGCAACCGGCTGGAGCGACAACAGTGGAGTCGTGACCTCGGCGCAGGCCGCGACCTCTGCCGCTGTGGATTCCTTGACTTCTACTGTCACGCAGCAAGGGACCACGCTGACCAGCGTGGCGGCGCGAACCACTACACTGGAAAACGCTGTCAATAGCACCACCAGTGGACTAGCGACGAAAGCAAGTGCTTCGGCCGTTGATACGTTGACAAACCGCGTGACCGCTGCCGAGGGCAACATCACCAGCACATCTGGCGCTGTAACCCAGCTGCAAAACAGCATTAACGCGATTGGTGGTTCCGGCTCCAATATCCTGCCGGTTGAGTTCACGACATTCGGCGCGACTCTTCCAGCGATGGCGTCAGGTAGTGGTGCGGTACTGAGCGCGGTAGCGCTGGCAACCTCAACAGGCGGGTACTTGCTGAAAGCAGGCGTAGCAAGCTCGGCGACTGGGTACCTGTACCTCGGAACCTCAACCACTGACTACAACCTGAGATTGAAACCGAACGGGAAATATATCCTGTCGTTCTGGGCGTATGGATCTGTCGCGCACAGCGTTGAACTACGCTTGAAGTACGTGACAGCGGCTGGCGGAACCACTGAGGTTGAAGTGGGCCAGCAAGCCATCACCACGACGCTAACTCGCTACAGCGTGGTCATCACTGCTCCTGCGCCACTGGTCGACCGCTGCGTGATCGTGATCTTTCCCAACCGCACTGCGGCTGTGGCAGACACGTTCTTTGACGGTTTCATGTTGGAAACCCAGATCGGCAATGCGACCGCTGCTAGTGACTTTGTACCAGGGCAGGCTGCTCGCCAGCTCTCGGCACAGGCTACCGGCCTGAGCTCCCTGACGACGACCGTCACTCAGCATGGAAACTCTATCTCATCGCAGGCGCAGTCCATCACCGGGCTACAAACGTCGGTTGGCAACAACACGGCCCAGCTCCAGCAGCAGGCGACGACAATTGCGGACTCTGCGGGGAAGATATCCAGTTCGTACACGGTCAAGCTGGGAGTGACAGCGGGAGGTAAGCAGTGGGCGGCAGGCTTCGGCATTGGATTGGACAACAGCACAGGACCTGTTCAATCGCAGTTTGCGGTCAGTGCTGACAGTTTCGTGGTGCTGAACGCGGATCCAACCAGCAGCGGTACATTCACGGCGCCGTTTGCAGTGGAGGGGGGGCAAGTATTCATTCGAGATGCGGTAATTAAAAAGGCAACAATCACGAATGCAATCATCGGGCAAAACATCGTCTCCTCGGCACAGACTAACTATGGACAGCAAGTCATGACAACTGACTATAACGGAGGGGTAATAACGATCCAGAACAAAGCCACAAACGGCAAATACCTTCAGCTCAGAGAGGATGGTCTGTTTGCGATATCTGGCGGCGTAGTGATGCTGGAGTTGGCTCTCTGATGGCCGGCCTCATTATCAGAAACGCAGCCGGGCAGGAGATCCTCAACATGACGATGAGGATCAGCCAGAACATGGGGTGGGTCGATACCAATGGGGCCAACGGCAGTGCAACGCTGCCGTCGCCCCCAGCGGGCAAGCAGCTCTACTACGTTGTCGTGCCGCTGGTTGATCTCCAACGGGAGAAGGGGAAGAGGCCGGCGGTATCTCTCAGCGGAACAAGCTTGAGCTGGGTCTATTCCTACAACACGAACGGCTGGGGGTACTTCTCAGCCAATTGCCGGATCTTTTATGGATCATATTGATGGCGAGTTTAATAGTCCGAAAGCCAGACGGCAGTGTTTTATTCGACACTCAATACATCACGCACGGTCTTGTAAAAAGTGCTTACTTGCAATCTGATGAAACATGGCCGAGGAAATACTTGCGGAGCATCAACCTGGACCCCAACTCGGGATCAAGTTACGACGATTCGACGCGCGCTGGTGATCAGATGTTTTCGATCACCGTCGGCAATGCGCTGAACCCGATCTGCTTCATCGTAGGGAAGGGCTGCCTGCAAGGGGTGGCAAGATCAGGCAACACCGTGAAGTTTTTCTATAGCGGCGGCGACACCAACACCAAAGCGTACGTTTTCGACCTGATGAACGATAACGTGGCGGGTAACAAGCCTTGGCTTAAAACTCGCCGCGCTGACGGATCAATATCGTTCAACTCACTCCAGGTCCCGCTGAACATCCTTTACACCATCCAGGCGCCGGCCCCAGCTGCGCTTGATCAATACGGCAGGTACACCGGACCGTATTCCGGAGGCGCGTGGCAAACCGTCAGGGTTCAAACCGCCGCGGTCGACCCGCAGGCGCATTACGTCGTCGATGTAGGGCTTCCGGGGGGAGTGGAATACGCAGCGTTCCTCAACTTCTCAAGGGGCTGTACCGGGTACTGGTCAGGCAACCTGACAGGCGTTAACCCACAAACGGTGGACATGTCGGAGGGCGCCTATGGCCGAGTCGGCGGCATGAGCTTTATGTTCGGCCCTGCCGGCGCGGGTATCGACGCCGCTTTCGGCGGAATCATGTCTGTGCCTGGGTCGGTGGGTGCTCTGATAACCGACCGCTATCCAATCGCTCTTGTCATCGCAACAACGGTCCTGCCTTTCCCGTACGGGTGAGGTGCGGCTTTCTGCTTCACCACTCAAACCAAACCAAATGATGGAGATTCATATGCCTTTTATCGTGATCAATTCGAGCAATTCTTTCGACCCTAACAACCAAGTTGAATTTGCAACTGCCGACGAGGCAGACGCCAAGGCGCGGGAGATTCTGCTGGCCTTCCCTCAGTCCCAAATTCGCACCGCGCAGCTACTCAACAGCTACTCGGCCAAGGTGACTGTCACCTCAAAAGCGGTCCCTGAAACGCCGGCTCAGCCTGATCCTGTGCCGGCCGAGTAATACCCCGCTGACTCAATGCCCGCCAAGTGCGCTTTGGGCCGGCACAGTTGGACGGACTCTACTCAGTACTGCTTACGCCGCACTTGGATATCGCCACGCTGGTATTGCTGATAACCGGTGTAAGGAATCACGATCGTGTCAGCAATTGCGGAAGCAACCAAATCAAGCGCAATCGGCGTCACGGCCCAGTGAGGGCCTGAGCGGGGAGGGCTGTTCAGGTTGCAGAATTGATAACTCATTCCGCTGTAAGCCCTGGGGATTGTGTGGCAGTTGGATTGCCACTTCGCGAGGTCGTCAGCTGCGCCTTTCTCGTCGTTCAGCGTCTTGATCGTGCCGCAGCCTGACAGTGCTGCAACGAGGCACGAGATAATCCATATCCTCATTGGTTTTTCTCCTTATTTGGCGAAGGCCAATCATAGCTAATTGAACGAGCCCGCTGCATGCGGGCTTTTTTTCGTCTGGAGATAAGTGATGGACGTGACTGAAAAAGATCGTGATGTGCTGGCGCGGACCCTTTGGGGCGAAGCGCGCGGCGAGGGTCTGGCGGGGATGATTGCCGTGGCCTGGTCGATCCGCAACCGGGTCGACGACGGCAAGGACAAATCATGGTGGGGCGAAGGCTACACCGGTGTCTGCCAGAAGCCGTACCAGTTCAGCTGCTGGAACAAGAACGACCCTAACTATCCGTTCCTGAGTGGTGCGAGGCCGATCCCGGCGGCGGAGTACACGATGTGCCGTCTCGCAGCCGAGCAGGTGATTGGCGGGCTGAAGCCTGACCCAACCGGCGGCGCGACCCACTATTACGCGACCACCATGCCGAAGCCACCGGCCTGGGCTGCCAAGGCGAAGCAGACGCTGAAGCTCGGGCACCACATCTTCTTCAGGAACGTGCCATGACCGAAGCCCAGATCAAGTTGATCGGCGCCGCCGTGATTTCCGTCGCGCTGTTCCTCGCCGGCGGCGCGGTTGCATGGTTCTGGCAGGCAAATTCCTACGGCAAGGTCATCGCCACCAATGAAGCGAACCGCCAGGCCGACATCGCGCTGATCGCCAACGCCGGGGCAGATCAGGCGCGCAAGGCGCTCGCCAAACAGCAGGACGCCGAGCAGAAAATTGCCGCCCTGGACAAAGACGCAACGGAACAGAAGGAAAGGGCAAATGCTGAAAACGAATCTCTGCGCCGCGCTGTTGCTGACGGCACTCGCCGGTTGCGCATCGCGGGAAGTTGTAGTGCCGATCGCGGCAACGTGCCCCAAGCCGCCAGCGCCCCCAGCGTGGGTGATGCAGGCTCCGTCGAACTCAGTCGAGAAACTGGACAAGCTGTTCTCGATCTCCGAAGAGACCTCATCTCCGACCAAGCAGCCCTGAAAGCGGCGCAGGCCTACATCCGTGATGTGTGCCAATCGCCACTATTGCCGTAACAGTCCACATGCATAAAATGCCGCCCATACGGATTTGGGCGAAACCATGGACCCGAGACTTGCTGGCTTATCCTTTCTGCTGACCCTCTCCTGGGTGGGCATCGTCCTGATCCTGTTCTGGACTTATGCCTAACCCGCAGTCAGCAGACCTCCCTAAGGTCGGTCTTCGCTAGACGCAACCTCAACTGCGGGACCGAGCAAATCGTAATATCGGAAGTGAAAATCTGCTTCCTGTTTCTTGCCGTCAAGCCTGGCGCGCATTGCCTGACTGAGGTGCCATTCCCGCATGCGACGCAAACTAGCGAGCTGACGTTGAGATCGATTGTTTTGCGGCATGTTGCCTCCCTGATATATGTCTCTCCTTGAGCCAAATATAAATCCAAACGAGTCACTAACAAAATATGCGTGCGGATGGAAAAACCTGCTTAGCCACACCTATTTGGCAAGGTTAGCTGGCGCCGCAGGCAACGAATGTGTACCACTGATCGAGGCTTCTTGACCAAAAAGCATGAACTCTCGTTAACTGTACGTATGTACAGTATTAAGGCGCCGACCATGCATTTCCTTGTAACCCCACGACGGCGCCTTGGTGTGGCGCTGACTGCGAAAGAGGTCAGAGACGCCACCCCTATAAAGGGTGACGTGCAGATGAACGAGTCAGGCAACACCAACTTTGGCCGCGCGACCGTCGAGGCGTTCATCATGAAGACGGGGGCCGGGCCTGACATTCTCCCGCGACTGCTCGACGCGAAGGTGACTGGATTGGGAACGACCGGGTTGAACATCACGGGTGTTGAGGAAGTCGACGGGGCTTTCTATTTTCAGTCCTGGTGGTGTCGTTTTGGTTGAGAACCCATTGGCTGATTGGCGGACCGCCATCAAGGCTCGCGATGATCTGGTCACTGATCCGGAGGCTCATCGGCGAAAGCTTGTCGAGCTTGCGATGCTCGCGCGCCGCCGTAATCAGGTGAGCGCCGAAGAGCTGAACGAAATGCTCGAGCTTGCCGACGCAGCCAGGCTCTGGGGATTGATCGAATGGGAAGAGGCCTATCTGATCGGCCTGTTCTCCCCGGAGGGTACGATGCACGATGATGGCTTGCAGCAGTTGGTGGGAAAAGGGTGAACGTCGGCAGAACGCCGGGGAAGGGGTGGTGAGTCTCGTACCACTTTTTGTACCAATCGACGGGGCAAGTAGGGGGTAACAGTGCCTTTCAGGAGCGCCAGACGCCCATTAAAGGCGCATCTGGCATACACCAGCTAATCCGCACACGCTGGCGGGAGGCGAGACAAGTGGAGCGGGCGCAACTGTTTCATTTGCCGAGGTGCTTGCGGACATCGGTGACCATAGGGCCGACCGCTTTTACCGCAGCTTTAAGCTGCTCTTCGGTGACTCCGAACTCTTTCGTCCAGTAAGACAGCTCCCAAGCTTCGGAGGTGTTTACACGTGCTCGGTCCTGGGGGCCGCGATTTTTTAGATTGTCAGACATTCCAATTTCCTTTTGATTGACCTGGGCAGTCAGGCCTATCGAGGGTAGCCTAAGCCGCGCAAAACCTCCCCTAGAGGCCGCATGTATTCGTTTGCAAAATCACAGGAAACGCCGTATTTTGCAGGCCTGATTAAGGGAGGTTTTCTTTGTATTTCATATGGTTAGCGTGATACCGGCCCCAGCATGGGGTGCTAGGGGTCGAGTGTTCGAATCACTCCGTCCCGACCATATTTTTCAATGACTTAGCCCAATCTTCACCGGTTGGGCTTTTTCATATCTGAAAAAATACTCCCACATTTACTCCCACGGACATCTTGGATCTCGGTAGCTATGCCATCTGAGAGGCGTTCGAGTCATGTGTCCCCCGGACAGCCCCTACCGATGCAAGAACCCGAAGAAGCGAAGACGTTCGTTAATGAGTTGCCGATCTGGACAGTCCGCTAGGCAAGCTTCGGGCGATGGCTGTAGGTAACGCGGAGCTCTCTGTTACTGGTGAAGTGATCCGGGCATTCGCTCAGACTTCGATAGAGTCATCGAATATCACATGATTCCAGCGGCGGAGATTTGTGTCGATGGGTGTTATGAACTTCCTGGTGATGGAGACATAGGGCCGATCAGCGCAGTAACCTGATTGTTAAAGCTATCGATGCAGTGCTTGGGTGGTTGCGGGTGACGCTGAGCCGCGCCACATCGTGGTGAACCCGAAGCCTGTAAATACAGTCAAGGTCGTTCTCTCCAAAGAACATTTTGACTTGGATCTAGTACGCTGGTTTTGCAGATAAATGTTTAAGCTATGCCCCCAATTTTGCCCCCAGTCGCCGCGGTTGAGCGGGCGATTTGGCTTGGCGATTTCTGATGCGGAGCAGGATGGACTTCCACGGTTTTCAGTGTACGCCAGTCGGCTTGTTCGGAGCATGCCTGATGATTGGTTGCCCAGGGCAGGGCATCAAGCGCACTTTAGGACCGTACAGCGTCCTTGCGCATCTATCATTTTCAACTTGATCGCTGCTCGGCAAACCCAGGCGGCTGGTCTACGTGAGCCGTAGCTAGGCGCGCTGTGCGTCGCGCTCGTGACAGTGATGGCAACGGCTACGAATGCCGCGACAGTCATGCCGGTTGAGTGGGAATGAATCAGGCCATGCTCGGACTACGGCTCGTCACGCGGATGGCCACGGCCTTGGTGATCGTGCCTTCTGACTCGCTACATTCCGAGTTGGTCGAGCCGCGTGCAGATGGTATGGAGTCGCATCATTTTGCCGGACACTTCTTCGCTCGCGCTCGACAACCTAGCGGGCACTGATCCGGCTGGTTACGCTGGCCTTGAGGATGGTGTCGATTGGCACTGGGATCGTATCTTTGCAGGTGCCGCGTTGACGACATTGCTGGGTGTTAGCGCGGAGTTGGCCGCACTGGAGAATCGCCAAAACGGTGATCGCGTCATCGTCGCAGGGCGTGACAGCATGCAGGACAGCGTGAATGAGGTCGGGCAGGAGATGACCCGACGCAACCTCAGCATCCAGCCAACGCTGACTGAGCGTCCCGGATTGCCGGTCCGCGTCATCGTCAATCGCGATCTGATTCTGAGGCCGTATCAGCCTCTGTTCTTCGATCGGGGGGATATCAAGATGACCACATCGCGCAAGCTGCGGCTGGGGCCGCTCCCCAAGACCGAGAGCGTCAAGCTGACCATCATGTGCCCAGCGAGATTGAAAGCCGACTTGGACCGCTATGCGGTATTACACGGTCAAGCGTATGGCGAGACCGCCGATGCGGCGACTCTCATTCCGTACATGCTGGAGGCCTTTATGGCAGGGGACAGGGGATTTAAGAAGGGCGACCCGAAATAGCCGCGTAGGCCACACTAGGCTTACGGTTCCCCATTGCGCATTCGGGGATTCTGAAGCCTGGATCGAGCGCGAGGGACCGGTTCAACTTGGCTAGGGAACGGTCTTCAAGGGCGGCTGGACTGTTAGCCGAGCCGGCCATGGCGTTCGAGTATTCGCATCAAAACGCTGTTCGCATGACTGAAGTTCTCGCGCTGATCGCGAAGCTCATAGGCCCATTTTTCGCCGTGGAAGAGATTGTTGCGTAGGCGCCAGACGATCATCAGGAGAGCTAACATTCGGTCGCGTGGGGTGTCGTTCACCCCTTCAACAACCTCCTGAACGAGACCAAGGTGGTCTGAGGGCCGGAGTTTCAAGTGAGGGAAATGGTGAGTCAATTCACCGTCGGCATAGTAACGATTCCGAAAATAGGCAAGCTCCCCCTCGTAGAGCTCAGCTCCTAGCGTTCCGTCCAAAGTCCAGGCATCGATTCGATCGCGGATGCGATCAGTCCGGGCGTGGTTCTCCATGATCTGTGCCTCGAAAAGACTCCAAAGAAAGGCGAAGTCGAATATGACGCGGCGATCAAGATCTGGTAGGCGCCGAAAGCCGGGGGCTCGGGCTTCAAGCCATTGTTCACTTGCACTAAGTTCCTTGTCAGTCATGGCTCCGTCGTCCAAGTCTTCGTTGCGTGGGTCCAAGTCCGAAAAGTCCGTTAGCGTGTCGCAGTTCAGACAGTGGTACATCTGTGATGCATCTTGAAAGTGCATGCCGCACAGGCAGCCGCAGTAGGGGCAACATTCAGAGATCTCAAGGTCGCCCCATTCCCATACCCCAAGATACTCCGGCACAGCGTCACGGTCATAGCCAATGACCTGGAACGCATCAGCGTTCTTGGCGACAAATCCGTCTAGGCCAGCGCGCATGAGAATGGGCAAGATCTCTGCAGGCTCGATTGCGAACCACTCGCCGCGCACATGGGTCGACTCGAAATGCTGATGAAGCTGGCGTTCAAGCTGAAAGGCATCGGCTACTTCGATCCATCCAAGCAGTTTCAGATCAAGAGGGTTACCAGTCTGGAGATTGCGCTTACGCTCCTCAATGTTCTTCGCCACCCCGATCTTGATAGGAGAGCATCCGTTTTCATCTTCACCAATGAAATAGACCGGCATCTTATTTCCCCTCGGCCTTCAACCGAGCAGGTCGAGCAGCATTTCGACCATTTCTTTGTTCGAGTAGGCGACAATGTCGAGCGGACGGTTTTCCTGCCGCATTAGCGCGATTAGGACACAGGCCGTGAAGGCCCAGAATGATGAATCGGCTGGCAAAGTGTAGCCACGGATCATTGCTGTCAGCCGTTCGTTGATCGGTGGGTATTCGCTATCGCCCCAACGTGCATGGGGCGGCGTCATCGCATGAACGACAACGGCGGCGAGCGTGATGCCCATCGCGCGCTTGTTCTGGACCTGGGCGAAATCGTGTCCGTGTACCTTCGCATAGGCGGCGAGCTCGCTTGTCATGAAAGTTCGGGCATAGGTGTCGCAGGCGATTTCCTCTTCAGGTCGCGTAGAGGGCGCGCGTTTATCGGCGCAGAACATGACGTGCTGGAATTCGTGTAGCAGGGCGAAGGCCAAGGCGAGCGCAACAAGGTCGAATGCCGCCATGTGCTGAATGTTGCCCAGGCGATCACGGTCGGCGCTCGGCAGGGGGATGTCCATCGGCCAGGATACGTCTGAGGTCTGTTCGGCTGTGATGAGCGACTGGGCGGCGGCGATGCGCTGCTTGTAGTCGAATCCATATTGGCCGCGCTCTTCATCGACACTGAGGGCTTGGTCGAGCGGTAACCCGTTGGATGTCGCGACAACTAAGGCTGGTGCGTACACTTCGATGGCCCGCCACGAGCTGAAACCAAGTAGCCAGAACAAGTCGATCGTCTTAGTGTCGAACTGGATACGTTTCTCGTTGGCATTCATCGTCACGCCCTTTTTACTTGGCGCGATCTCGACGGCATGGCCGTATTGGCTCCAAAGACCGCTTATTTCATCGGCTCGCTCGGGCACGGCGCCGCGGAGGAGATGTAGGATGATCGTCCGATCAGATGGCTCATTCGTCATTGTCGTTGTCTATTCTGTGCTCGTGGGGGGCAGGTGGTTGGCGACGGTCACGCGGCTTGCTCGTCACAGCGGGTTTGCCGTCCATCTGTAGATGAGTGACCGATGAGATGACTGAGTTCGCCCAAATCGTGCTGCATTCGATGTCGCCATCGCGTTCAAACCAGTGGGTCGCGCCGGGGATGAGATCAAACGGGATGGGATGTGTTGCCAATGGGTTGTGAAACACTTCCAGTTCCTGACACCAAGCTTCGCCCCACGGCCAGAGTGCTTGGTATTCGGCACTGTCGACGGCAAGGTTGAAATCGATAGGCTCTAATGCGCCCGGAGTTCGGTCGAAGAGAATGCCGCGCCTGATCATCGTCAGCCCGGGCGGTCGCCATCCTGCCAAGAAACCCATGCGGTTGAATTTGGCAAGCGTTGCAGAATTACTGAAGATGACGGCCGAGAGGTGTGCGAAATTTGGGTCGAGGAAGAGCCCAGCAGGAATGCTGTGTTGGCCCGTCAGATTTGCGATCGGCACTCCAATCGCGCGACGATCAGTGCCATCTCCGGTGACGTCCGCGCGTAAGCCGTAAAGGTAGGTGGGAAGAGCCTCGCGGCTCCAAACCATGGAGCCGAAATCATGGAAGTCGGCGATCGCTAAGGTGAACGGCTGTCCTTTTACATGGCCCAGTTCATGATAGTTGCGCTGGAGCTTGCCGCGCAGCGTCTTTGCGAATCGTTCTGCCGGGTTGCCTGTGAGCCGTTCAATGCGATCCTTTGGGGCATGAACCCATTTCCCGATGCCGCCGGCGCGTGGAAGCTCGGAGTTTGCTGTAACTGCCTCAATCCAGCATGCGTTACCTTCCTTTTCGATCAAGAAGTCGGGAGAGACATGGTCTTGTCGGACGTTCAAACCCTGCTCACGAAAGCAGCTGAAAAGGTAGAGCTCGAACAGACGGGACGCGAAGTTGTTGGTTTGAAAATCCGAGACAAAATTGGCGTCGGGGTTGGGAAGCGCGAGGTAGCATTCGCCGACCGCCATGAGCGCCGGCAGATGGTTGATAGTGGTTGTCAGCAGCTGGAACTCTGGAGAAGTCCCACGCGGCCCCGGTTTCAGCAAATGCGGGCGACGCCTGACTCCTGGCGGCAATGGTTCCGGTGGATCACTGGCACGCATAGCGACGGTGAGTCGCTCTAGTGCAGCCTCGGGTGTGGAGTAGGGCCCGCTTTCATCTACTTTGATCCAACAGTGGTCGATGCGGCGGCGCATGGCCAGATATGTGAAAGCTCCTGTGTCCGGATCAAGAAGAATGCAGCCGGTTACGCCACCAGTTCCGGCCTGATAGGCACTGAAAATATGTGCGGGGTCGAAATTAGGACCGTGTTCGAGCGACAGGGCATAGAGCTCGAATTGGCGCTGGCTGATTGGGGAGATTTCTAGCATTGGCAGCGCACCGACCTCATGGTCAAAGACAGTTGAATCAACGGATCAGCAGGTACTTTGGCGCACTTTGATCAAGGAGTCGTTCTTCCCTGCAACGGGACATTGACGTTCTGCAGAGGTGGCAGGAAGACACCAAAAGCCGCCAGCTCAAAGGAAGGCGCAGACGCGCCCGATCCTTAACACTAGGTCGAGCGCGCGTTCAGAATGCGCTATATATCTAAAGGCGAATCATTTTAGGGACAGAACATGACCACCGTCTATATTGATGAAAGCGGCCACAGCGGGGACATGATCAACAGCGGCAATGCTTACGACTTCAAGGGCCAGCCCTACTTTGCCCTGGCCGGTATTGGTCTTGAGGACGGTCATGACTGGGACGATCGCATCAATGAGCTGCGAAGCCGTCATCGCATTTCTGCCGGCGAACTCAAGTCTAAGTCGCTGACAGCCAAGCCAAGATTTTCGGCCGAAGTCATCCATGGATTGCTTGATCAGCGCGCTCCGCTTTTCATCGAGGTGGTCGACAAGCGTTTTTTTATCTGCACCAGCATCACCTCGTTCCAACTCTTGCCAGCATGCCTTGGCTATACCGAGTCGGTAAAGCTCCGCTTCATCAAGAACACGGTGGCAGACTTCCTGTACTTTCACGCGTCCGAGCGCGTCCTCGATACATTCGTCGCCTCGTGCCTGGCGCCGGGTGACACGACGCTCCGCGCCTCATTCGCCGTGCTGCGCGACATGGCTACAGATCTGGGCTACACCGGATCGGCCATGCAAATCGCGGAAGGCATTGCCCACATGGTGCAGGAGGCTGAAGCCGAATACGGCGAGCAACGTGATAACGGTGGCGAGGTTTGGTCGCGGTTTCTTCCGCCCCCCGATCTCAACAAACATGCGAAACAGGTCTGGATGTTGCCGAACCTGACGTCATTTACGAGTATCTATGCCAGGATGAATCGCTATTACAGTAAGCGCTTGGCCGGCATCCGCTTGGTACACGACCAGCAATTGGAGGTGGAGAACATTCTGCGCCAGGGAAAAATGACGGCCGAAAACCTGAGCCGCTCCGTGGATCTGCCCTACACCCCGCAGTCTGACTACCGGTTCGAGGAAGAAGCCAGCATCGAGTTTGCGCAATCGCATGAGGCCATCGGCGTGCAGCTGGCCGACATCGTTGCGGGCACCGTGATGCGCTACTTTCGCGACACGGACGCCAGCACACCCGTGTCGAGCGAACTGCGCGAGGCCATGATGCGACTCATTGACGAGGGCGATGAGCGAAGAGGCTATGGCCTCAATCAAGTAGTAGCTACAGCCAACGTCCGACATGCCGAATGAGTGATTCAACTCTGGTGTCATCCACCATCACGGCCCCCCCCCCCGTGCGGCGGACACCTGAGCGCAGTAGAGGGTCAAGGCAGGGAGGCATCCAGCGCTGTTTCGAAGGCAGATGCGTTGCCCCTCAGAACGTGATCTAAACTTCCGAATACATTCCGAAGCTCTTGCCGGTAGGCGACCTTCGTTGGCAAGTTGGCCCCCTGGATCACGGCGGTAAGGAATGACGCTGCAACATCTGCCATCTTCGGATCGCCCTGGAGTTGCACATGGCTGCGAATGGCGACTTCTAGCAGATACGTCTTGAAGGAAGCAGATAGCTTCTCACTCGGAATGATGTCTCGCAGCATTGCGCCAAGCACCTTAGTAGCTTCTTTGGAGATGTAGTTGCGATCAAAATTACCGGCAGAAAGCGTTGCCTGCGGGATTTCAGAGTCATCCATCTGCGCGCACTGCTCAGCCCAATCCGTGGCGATGCTGACGAGGCGATAGAGGATATAGTGAAAGGGCGTCGGCCACTCCTGATAAGCATCTTCGTCGGGTGGTCCGGACATTTGCTTGAGGATCTTTTCGGCGAAGTCGTCAAAGTAGTGCAGCCACATATGGTCTTGGAGTCCCTGGTGGATGCCTTCGTGCACCATGATCTCAAAGAGCGTAATGCCGGAATTGATTGGACAGCGAAACCGCCCACTCTGCTGGTAGGAGCCCAGCGGCTGGTTAAGCTTCTCGGCCAAATTCCGGTCTTCATCCAAGCGGCGGCATACTGAGTCACCTATTGCCGCCTCCAAGCTGTTCTTCACCGCCATGGCTGCATCAGCGAAGAAAAAGCGAAGTAACCGATTGCTTTCCGGCAGATACAAGCGGCTTCCACCAGTTAGATTTTGATTGTTTTTCAGCTCGACATAGAGACGGCTTCCCGGAGCGTCCAGCAATGCTTCGATGTAATGCGCTATGAAGTCGGAGCGTATTGCTTCGTCAGTCTTCAGCAGTTTTAGGCAGAAATGTGGGTGCGCCTGTGCCAAGTGAACGATCAAGTCAGGTGAGGTGAGCAGATTCAACAGGATCTCCCGGGCTTGTAGGCTGGCCTGGTCTCGCTCCGCGCATCTTGATTTCAATGTTTGAAACACGCGGCGCCACTGTTTGCGCCAGGCTGAAGGGGACTTAGGGGCTTCCCCACGCAGGAGCGCAGCCAGTTCACTCTTGGAATTGCCCCGGTTTTCGATCCAGCGCACCAGCCAAGACTGTTGCTGGGCCAGGGAAATGAGTGTCGGCAGTTGGGGTTCGACCAGCAGCACAAGCTCGTCGTAGCGTTTCGTCAGGTGCAGATTTTCGATCAGCTCACGAAAGACGTGAACTCGCCCTCGGGCCAGTGTCGGAAAGCGTGTTCGCCAAAAGAAGTAGAGCGCCACCGAGAGCAGCAGCAGATACACCGCACTGGAACTGTCGAGCCCCCATTTCCAAGGCCCCAAGCTGTAGTACAGCCCAAGTGGCACCAAGGCCGGGGCGAACACCAAGTAGTGGACAAGACAAAGCACTGATCCACCCACGACCCAATCCACCCAGGTCGTGCAGAAGCGAAGCCGGAGTCGGTTAGTGGGAGAGATGAGCGCCCACACCGCGGCGATGACTCCCAATATGGTGAGCAGGCCCGTAGTGTCTATAGGAGCGGAGGCCGTCATTGGAGCTGTTGCATCCTTCCGTTGGTCGATGGGATCACACCCAGGTGCAATTTGCGTCCATACCGGTGCAAAGCATCAAGGTGAGGAAAACCGATGTTTGTTCCGAAACATCGGACAATCAATCTACGCATCGAGAGCTCAATGCCGCAGCCGTTAGCGATCCAGCCTAACCCTCAATCGACGTGCGCGTTCGCGGAAGGCCTCTTCGCCGCCCTCCAGAATGTCGCAAACCGCCTTGCGAATAGCAGTGTTCTCAAGGCCGCCAGAAGTGTATTTGAATGGGGGCAAACCACCAGCAGGATGCGGACCGGCGTCGGCGACAATGATTTGGTCCGCATCGGTGTTGATGACGAGGTTGGCATTGTGCGTGACCATGATTACCTGGCGTTTGGCCTTGGCCGCGATAAACAGGGCGACCAACTCCTCGAACACAGATTTGGGGTCCAAGTTCTCCTCTGGCTGATCGATGATGAGTGGCCGATCGTCAGCATCGTCCAGTGCCAAGTAGAGAAGGAGAAGTACGATTCCCCGCGTTCCAGGCGACAGTTTGCGGATATCCATTCCGTCATAGACTATTTCGTATCGCACCGAGATGTGATCAGTGGCGAAAAGCCAGTGCGCGAACTGCTTCAACCAGCCACGAAACTCTGCTTGTTGATTCTGGCCAAAGGGGGCCTGGCTCAGAAGGTCGCGCATGTACAGCGAAATGAAGTTCGCCATCGCTGCCTGTACGTCGGCAGCCGACCCTGTTTCCCATGCTGATCGTAGGGTTGTGTCCGCCAGAGCGATTAGTGCACCGCGGCCTTGGAATGGCCCGGCCTTCCGTCGGTCGAGAAGGTCTTCTTCAGCTACAGCTCCCCAGGTGGCAACGTCGACGACGCGGCGAACCGAGAACCCGAGCTTGCGAAGTGTGCCGGTGGACGCATTCAAGCGCGCCATCAGCGGTCCATAAAGATCGGAGAGCGAATTCTGCTCATTGATGATCGCCTGAAATACTCGGCCATAAGCCTCATCGCGCTCGCTTTGGAGTTCCTTACGACGCGCGCCAGCTCCTTGAGCGTCGGCTAGGCGTGATTGAAGGGTAATGAGCGCGGCGTTCTCTTGGGCGATGCGCTTTGACAGGGTGGAGTACTGACCGCGAATGATATTGTCGGCGCTTAGTAGGACCTCCAGCCGGGCCATTTCAGCCAACAGCGTATTGAGGGTTAATTTGGAGAGGTCAGCAGTATCTGGGAAGAGCGGCGTGTTCGGGTCGCTGGTCGGAGTGGCCGGACCTGTGAGCGCTGCGATCTGCTGATCGGACCATGTGACATAGCTGGTCAAACTCGTATCGACATCGCCTTTATAGATCAGCAGGAATTCATCCCATTGCTCCTGACTGAGGCCGCTGAGAACATGCCGCTCCTTGGCTTGGCGAAGCAGCTCGGGGGCCTTGGTATTACGAGTGCTGACGACCTCATCCTGCAGAGCAACGAATGTCCGGCGCTGATTGCCGTAGGCCTGGATCGTGCCGCGCAGCGTCTGCACGGCCTGTCCGAGCTGGGTGTGGCGAATGGCCTGCGCCTCAGTTCCCTTTACGACAAGCTTGGCGAGATCTTCGTTGTAACTCTTGATCTGGCCGGTCTTTTGCGTGACTTGCAGCGCTAGGCCTATGACAGCAGCTTCCTTTTCAATCTCCGTGGCAATGCGCTCGGATAAATCGGCGATTGCCTCAGCCTCCCGTTCTCTGGCCTGCTGGAAACGGGCGGTGCGAAAATCCCTTAATTCGGCAAAGTCGATAGCGCCGTCAAGATCATCCTGCGGGTGGGCATCAAAGATCACACGCTCTACCTCCTCGATAAGTCCATCGGAGACGCCAGCAGAGGAGCAAAGCTCCTCTACGAATTGCTGCGACAAGTAGCGCGCTCGGGGAAAGGCTAAATGACCGTTTGCATCGCGACCGTCGAGGAAGCGTGTGACTGAAGTACCTCCACCCCATGTCAGCGTTGAAGTCGCGTGGCCAAGCAACTGGCGGGCACGGACGAGAAATGACGGGCTGATATTTGCGCTCGCACTCCAGCTACCTGGGGTGATTGCGTCACAGCCGGCTGCAATCATGTCAGCAAGCGCGGTCTTGCCTGAGCCGCGCGCGCCGATGATTGCGACGAGCCCAGGATTAAGTGGTATGTCCGGAGTTGCTGCCCAACTGGCATCTCCAATAGCTATGTTCGAGATAACTTGGGAAGGCATGGCCGTGGACGGCGATTCGCTGCCGACATAAGCACGACCTTCGGGGTCGATACAAGCCTGGCGGAGGGCATCGAACTCTAGACCACCCTTGATCCACGAATAACGCTCTTCAACCGGCTGGCCTACGGTTTTCTGGTCGTGTGCGTCGCTGCCGTGGAGGCAGGGCTTGCAGCCGCCATATCGCTCCTTCAGTTGGTCGAGCGTCACGCCCTTACGACCAGACCAGAACTCGCGCTGTGCTGTACTACTTGAGAAGATGATGTGGGCGAACTTTTCGATCTCCTGACGCATGGTTGCGTCTGCGGCTTGGCGCAACCCCGAAGTTCCGTCGCCCGTCGCGCCTGCAACCGCGATGAGGATGTTGGTCTTCGCCCAATCGCTCTCTCGCATAACGCGGCGAAGCTGGTCAAAATTTACCTTGAATTGCGTGGCACCGTGCGAAAGCGCCGCACGATCATCGAGAATGCTAGTGTCGGCTTTCTTTCCGAGCGAAATCAGATCTTGGCGGGTGCAGTTGAAGGTATCGCCATGCGCGTGGAACTGAAGGCGCTGAAGGATGCGGTGCAGTTCTGCGACGTGGTTCGGGTCTTCAGGGCTGACTAGGAGATGCAAATTGACGAAGCCAGACCTTGCAGCGACATCTAAACGCAATTCGATGTTGGGAAAAATGAGCTGCACATCTTGTAAACGGCCAGCCGCCTTTTGCCTTAGCACCTCTTCGTAGGTGTCAGTAAGATAATAGTCAGTCACCGCCAGCGCCTCAATTTTCGGCGCGACTGTCTCAAGCTTTTTGAGGTAGACATCCCAAGGGGAGTCGCTGCCAAACTGATTATTTAGGACAGTTCCCGGCGCATGGATGTGCGGTTCCCAGCGACGCCATTCAGACCCACGACCAATCATTTGCTCATCCTTGGCGGCCATAGACCGTCCTTGTGACCATCTTTGAAGACCTGCTCGGCGTGGCCGAAGCAGACGTATTTCTAACACTTTATAAGATTTCTGAAGGGATGAGCACTTAGCTAGGCACAGCAATGCCGGCTCTCCAAGAACTAAGTCGATCTTCTGGAAGGAGGGATGAGGTATGCAAACTCAACAAAGATGCAAATGACAGGGGCTATCTGGTATTTCGGGTGGCCGAATTCGGTCCTCGAGCTACCTTTACTGGATGTGCTCACTAAAACGTTGGACTCCATTAAATTACTGCGTGGACGTTTCGGTGTTGCATTTAGACAATAGAATGGAGGCGGGGGATGGCGCATTTTCAGGCATCAATGGAGGGCGACAAGCAGGTCTTGCTCGGCCGAATTGTCACCATGGATGATGACGGTACTGTGCATGAACGCGGTGCGCTATGTATCGAGGGCGATCGGATCTCTGCTGTAGTATCAGATCCAGCTCACATTCCGGCGAGCTTCGCCGATGTGACTGCGGTCCAGACGCAAGGCACCCTCTATCCAGGTCTCATCGAACTGCACAATCACCTGAGCTACAACTTCCTGCCCTTGTGGTCGGTGCCCAAACGCTACACCAATCGTAACCAATGGCGCACGCAAGAACCGGACTACGACACCTCTATTGCTCTACCAGCCAAGGTCCTCGGCTCGAATGTAGATCAGGACTATGCGCGCAGTATCGCCCGGTTTGTCGAATGTCGTTCGTTGTTGGGAGGCACCACCACGACACAGGGTCTCAGCTCCGGCGGTACGGGCGGCAAGAAATGGTACCGAGGGCTGACCCGGAACGTTGAAGCGCCATATGACCCTCTTTTCCCGGCCGCGGGCGGCCACACGCTGGACTATCTGCCCGCTGAAATCGCCACGGACCTGGCACCTGCTCTGCAGAAGGATCGCCCTTTCTTTTATCACCTCAGTGAAGGCACCGATGACGATGCCCGTCAGCGCTTCCTCGACCTTGAGTACGCGCCCAACACTTGGGCCATCGACCGCGACCTCATCACGATCCACTGCACAGCGCTGAAGGCGGAGCATTTTCCTCGACTAGAGGCTGCCGCCGGCATGGTGTGGTCACCGCTGTCGAATTTGCTTCTCTATGGAGAAACGGCGAATGTCGCCGCAGCAAAATCAGCAGGGGTCAAAATCGCGCTCGGCTCGGACTGGTCACCCAGCGGCAGCAAGAACCTTCTGGGTGAGCTCAAGATCGCCAGGCTGGTCAGCCAGCATCACAACAGCCTGTTCACTGACAAAGAGCTTGTCCGCATGGTGACGTCCACGCCGGCCAGGATGCTTGGTTGGCAAGGACTGGTCGGCAGTATTGAGCGCGGCAAGAAGGCGGATATCCTGATACTTGAGGGAAGCTACCAAGACCCCTACGAGCAACTGATCACGGCGCGCGAAGATCATGTCATTGCGGTTGTGATTGACGGCCGGCCTCGCCACGGACGCATGGGCTTTCTCGATTTTGATACCAGCCAGCAGGAGCGATTCGTGATTGGTGGCAAGGACTACGCTCTTGACCTGGCCGAACAAGGTGACGACCCTTTGGCCGGACTCTCGCTCGGGACCGCGATAGCCAAACTCACCTATGGCCTGGCCAACTTGCCTAAGTTGGCCGCCGAGGCACCGGCCCCCATGACAATGGCGTTCAGTTTAATTGAGGATCAGGTGCTCAGCATCGACTTTGACCTCGATGAGGGCGAAGACTTCAGGGTCGTGCAGGACGAGGTACGAAGAGCCGTACCAATACTCAGGCCGCTGCCCATGGCGCCCATCACAGCGGTCGATGATGCGGCATTCCGTGATGCACTTAAAGCTAACGTCAATCTGCCGGACTACTTGAAGGACGCGCTTTAGTACCGTTGTCCGATGTTGTGGCGGACTATCACATCACCGGCGCCACATTGGCTGGCAGGAAATGAAACCAGAGGAGCTGTTGTGTGGTGCGAATTTGCAAAATCGAGATCCAGAATTTCAGATCTATTCGATCCCTTTCCTGGCGGCCGTCGTCGGGTCTGAACTGCCTGATTGGTCCAGGAGACAGCGGCAAGACTACTATCCTCGATGCCATCGACCTTTGTCTAGGGGCTCGGCGCAATGTCGCGTTCGGGGATACCGACTTCTTCGGTCTGGATGTCACCCAGCCTATCCGCATCACGATAACCGTAGGTGCATTGCCTGACCCGTTGAAGTACCTGGATACCTATGGGCATTTTCTGCAGGCATTCAACAGGGAGACCGGCTTGGTCGAGGAAGAGCCTCGACAAGGAATCGAAACCGTACTCACGTTGCGCCTGACTGTGGACAGCGAACTGGAACCGGCCTGGTCGCTCGTTTCCGAGCGTGCCCACGCGCTGGGCCTGGAGCGCAATATCGCCTGGAAGGACCGGCTCTCCCTTGCGCCTGCACGACTGGGGACATACTCCAGCTCCAACCTGTCATGGACGCGCGGGTCTGTACTCAATCGGCTTTCCGAAGAGCGCCCCAACCTAGGGGCTGAACTGGCGCATGCTGCCCGCGAGGCTCGGGTCAGCTTCGGCAACCAGGCGGGCATCCAACTGGCTGAAACGCTGCAAATCGTCACCCAGAAGGCAAATGAGCTGGGGGTTCCCGTCGGAGCACAGGCCCAAGCCCTGCTGGATGCGCACTCGGTCTCCATCGCAGACGGTGCAATCGCCTTGCATGATGAGAGCGGAGTGCCCTTGCGCTCACTGGGAACAGGCTCGTCCCGGCTGCTTGTGGCAGGTTTGCAGCGTGCCGCGGCGCAGCGCGCATCCATAGCCCTGGTGGACGAGGTGGAATATGGCCTGGAACCGCACCGGCTTGTCAGGCTGCTCGACTCCCTCGGTGCGAAGGAAAATCCGCCACCGCTACAGGCTTTCCTGACGACACACTCGCCGGTTGCCGTACGAGAACTCAGTGGAGACCAGATATTCGTGGTCCGAAAAAGATTGGACGGTGCGCATCTAGTCCAACTGGTAGGTATCGCCGATGACGTGCAAAGTACTATCCGACTTGACCCCGAGGCATTTCTCGCCCGCAGCGTGATCGTCTGTGAAGGTGCAAGCGAGGTAGGGCTTATTCGCGGGCTAGACCAATGTTGGACTCTTGCCAACGGGCGCTCGATGTTGGCTGCGGGGACTGCCTATGTCAACGTAGGTGGAGGCGAGCCTGACAGATGCTTTGTTCGCGGAATCGCGCTCCGAAAACTGGGCTACCGCGTCCTGGTGCTGGTAGATGCAGACAAGCCGCCAACGCCCGCGACCGTACAAGAGTACGAAGCCCTAGGCGGAGAGTTCATCACCTGGAGGCAGGGCCGCGCTTTGGAGGACGAGCTGTTCCTCAGCCTGCCCGATACCGCGGTGGACTTGCTGCTTCAACGCGCTGTCGATCTGCTCGATGAAGAACTGGTGTCGGCACACCTCCAGACCCAGTCGAACGGCCAGGTCACGCTCGCGGGCATTCGGCTGCAGCGGCAACAGGGGATTGCGTATCCCCCAGAGATTCGGCAAATCCTTGCCGTGACCTCACGCTATCGGAAGAACGGTTGGTTCAAGTCGGTGACTAAGTTTGAGGCCTTGGCGCGAGATATTGTTGGCCCTCATCTGCATGTTTCGGATGCCGGATTCATCGGCCTTATCGAGCGGCTTTACAGGTGGGCCCATGCCGCTTGAGTACGATCTGTTTGCTTTTCGTCGTGGCACCATCACGGCCCCGGCGGGCTGTGGCAAGACTCAAATCATCGCTGATACGCTGATCCAGCATGCTGGCGCCCAGCCTGTTCTAATCCTTACCCACACCAACGCGGGCGTGTCCACACTGCGGCTGCGTATGCAGCGCGGTAACGTTCCTTCTTCCGCTTACCGCATCACAACCCTAGACGGGTTCGCCATGCGTTTGGTAGGCACCTTCCCTGAGCGGAGCGGGATTTCTCCTGGCATCCTCCAGCTCAGGAGTCCGGGCACCGACTATCCCGCAATTAGGCAGGCCGCTTGCCAACTGGTACAGGGAGGACATCTGAACGAGACCCTGGCGGCGTCGTACGTGCATCTCATCGTCGATGAATACCAGGATTGCAACCTGGTTCAGCACGCCCTAGTCACAGCGATCGCCGCTACGCTGCCCACCTGTGTGCTCGGCGACCCGATGCAGGCCATCTTTGGCTTTGGCGGCAACCAGCTGGTGGACTGGAATGCGCACGTGTTACCTCAGTTTCCACTTATCGGGGAACTCAGCCACCCATGGCGCTGGATTAATGCCGGCACCGCAGCCCTTGGCGAGTGGCTTCTGCATTGTCGGCATGTCCTGTCCGCAGGTGGCAATATAGACCTGCGTCAGGCTCCCGCTGAGGTCACTTGGGTTCAGTTACTCGTCGGTACGGTCGACCATCAACGGCTGGTAGCCGCGAGGACCGCGGCGTTGACCGCACGGGGGCAGGTGTTGGTGATTGGCGACAGCCGTAACCCGCGGGGGCGTCGGCAGATGGCCAGCCAGACACCAGGCGCTACCGCCGTAGAGCCGGTGGACTGGGCCGACCTTACTACCTTCGGTCTGCTCTTCAACCTGGGCGCGGCGGATGCATTAACACGGCTGGTCCATTTCGCGGGCGAACTAATGACCCAGGTCGGTGTGGCTGCCTTGTTGGCGCGGCTTGAAAGCCTCTTGCGTGGCACCGCACGCAATCCCCCAACATTTGCGGAGGCAGCGCTATTGGCTTTCGCGGCGGGCCCGAGTTTCCCTCTGGCCGAGAACGCACTCCGCGCCTTGACGCGTCAGGATAATGCACGCGTCTTTCGGCCTGAAATACTGCGTGGCTGCATCCGCGCGATGCAGATTGCGGCGGGCGGTGGTTGTTCCTTTGCCGAAGCCACCATTAGAGAGCGCGAACGCAACCGGCATGAAAGCCGACCTCTGGCGCGTCGTTCTATCGGTAGTACTTTGTTGCTGAAGGGATTGGAGGCTGAAGTAGCGGTCATACCGACTCCAGAGACAATGGACGCCAAACACCTTTACGTCGCCATGACACGTGGTTCAGCGCGGCTGGTAGTCTGCTCGGCCACGCCAGAGCTCGTCCCTTTACCGCCCGGCCGATGATTCAGCTTGAGCATTTGACTATCAGAAACATAATAACGTGCAGAGTTGCCCCGATGGCATACAGCGACAATGGAGGCCTTGGGTGCCGCTGGTTGGTGGGGGCTGGGCCGCCGCAAAAGGTTCGCTGACGAACTGCCGCAAAGATGATCCAACATTGGCGGTCAGCCTATACAGTATGGGTGTTGTCGAACGTGTATTGGCCAAGTCCTTGGCGCGCTGGGCAGTTGGGCTACGTCTTGCACTATCGAACTGCCGTGCAGGTTAGTGTGATGCTCCCGACAGTGGTCGGCCGGGAAGTAGAGATGGCTACACGACGGCAGCACTGAAAAGCTGGATCCTGTGTTGCGCCTCCTCCCTCGCATCGACAAAAAGGGATTCCGCGTAGCAATACAATGGAAGGTTGGCATCAAGGTCTGAGTAAAAACTCGGCACATAGTCAGGCATCTGTGCCCACTACAAGGGAGCGCCGTGAGGTTGTCCGCTTGTCAGTATGCTGACATGAGCTGACACCATCTTGGTCTTTAAACTAGGATTAAAAGTCACGGAATGCGAGCCTATTCAAGATCCGCTGTGACAGGGACAAGTTAGGACGACGGCGATGGCAGAGCAGTTTCACTATCCTCCAGAGATATTCAATCTGTTGGTCGACACGATACCGTTGCTGTGTCGCAGTAAACGGGACGTTATAGGCTTCTTCCAAGGAGCAGGCGTTGCACCTGAAGACCTTGCTGAGGTTGATCGGATGGTGCGCACCGCCAGAGATTCGATCAGTAAATTTGAAATCGCCCGGAATATTCTTACAAGGATCAACGCACGTGGTGACAGCGGTTTACGAGCTCGTCGTGAACTAATCAAGAGAGTTACAGAGTTCGACAGTTTTGAGAGCTGCTGGGATGCGGATCGGCTCAAGGCAAAAGGTCTAGTATCTGAGCTCTCTAAAACGGTCAACGTCAAAGATTCGTTCACCCGAATGAAACAGGAACGAGAGGCACAGCGCGAGCAGGTGCTTGTTCGTCAGCGTACTGAAATGGCTGCTGTTACTGCTCGCCGCACTAAAGTCGACGAGATCAGTATTCGACTCGGAGCGCTGTTTTCTATGGACGATAAGCCCCACGAGCGCGGAAAACTTCTTGAAGGTGTGCTCAATGACTTGTTCAGAGCCTACGGCATTTTGCTGCATGAAGATTTTCGTCGTAAATCCCCGGAAACGGGGACAACTGTAGAGCAGATTGACGGGATCATAGACCTAAACGGTGTGATCCATCTTGTCGAGATGAAATGGCTGAATGCACCTATAGGTAAGGGGGATTTCGCTCAGCACATCTGCCGTGTTTTTACGAGATCAGATGTTCACGGAGTTTTCATCGCTGCCAATGGGTACACGGATGCAGTGATTTCTGAATGCAGGGACGTACTAAACCTTAAGACTGTCTTCCTATGCTCCTTGCGAGAATTTGTGTTACTGCTCCAACGTCAGGGCGATCTTACGGTAATGCTGAGGAGAAAATCGCAGGCCGCGATCGTTGACAAGAATCCCTTTGTTGAAATTTTGAGTTGAGCCTCGGGCTCATTCGATTCCCGGAGCCGTAGAGCATGGCGCTCTCAGCGATAGGTGCTAACTGGCCAAGGTCTTTGCCCTGATTAAATAAGACTTGAGGGACGTAGGGATGCAACCTAAACCAATGATCAATATGTTGATCCGCAATTGTGGATGATGCCGGACTGGGCAGCGCGGATGAAGTTTCGAAGTCGTGGGTTGTCCTAGTAACCGTGGTCGAGAGTGTGTTGCATCAGGAGAGGGTGGCGGTGAAGTATCTTTCTCTGAAAGATAGCTCTCTGTCGACTGCTATGTGATCCGAAGGTACTGCGATGAGGGCGGTAGGCGCACTGCTTCCATTGCTACTGGCTTGCAGCTCTCTTTCTAGGTTTGGTCGTTTTCAGGGACATCGACGAAGGTGATTTGAGATTTCCTGGCACTCTGAAAACAACAAGGTGACGCACAATGCTGCTGTTTGTGGGGAGGACGGAATCGTACCAGATACACTCCTCCAGGCTGGGCGGTGGACCCTTGCGATCCACAATCTCCAAGACGCCCAGAAAGCCAAGTTTCACGTTCGTATTTTGGTAGCTAGCGGCTTGATCGCAGTAGGTTCTCGCAGCCGCTCGGTCCAGATGTCCATGATGGCGCTTCATCTCGATGACGAGCCTATGGCCACCGAATCCGGCATAGAGATCCGCCCGCCCTGTTGCAACACCTTCTACTTCGTCCAGGATTTCACAGCTTCGATAGTTGCCAGACAGCCACTGCCAAAGATCTTGCTGCAGCTGGAACTCTGTTGCCGCTGGATCACGTAGATACTTACCTCGATCACGTAGCTCCTTGGTTCCCCCATCCTGACGGGTTTTGCAGAAGAGGACAATTTGAGCAAGGAGTTCGTTGAAATGGATCCGGACCTCCCCTGAATAGTCTTGACAGGCCTCTAGGTGGGATGTGAGCCCCTTGAGTAGTCGCTGGACCACCGGGTTGCTGAAATCATTCGATACGTCGTACCGATCATTCAGCGCTGTTTCGATGCGATGCAATGCGTCGGAAGACCACTCGGGCGGAAGTTCAGGGCTTCTGAGCAACTGCTGAAGCATCGGATAGCTTTCGTTAGGCGACGGCTTTCCCAATTCGGCATTATTGACCTCCAGTTGCGCAATGCGAGCACGAAGGATGCGTGCGGTATCCTTGTGTCCTGGCTCCCAGTCGGGCTCAGCGAGAAGATCGTCAAGAAGGGCTAGCTGCCCGCGCTCCCGTACGAAGCTGGCTTCTATCCGGGGGCGCAAAAGCTGGCCTAGTCCACCTTTGGTTTCGAAGGTGCGGTCAGCATCAAAGACCGCTAGCAGGTTTTCGATGATGGCACTCGCCTTTAGCCAGCTTGGACGTGTTAAGTCTCTGCATGCTTGCTGCACTGATCTCATCAATCGTACCCATTGGATTTCTCGATCCGCTCGAGGCATGAGCCAGTCTGGAAGGTGCTGATTACCTAGAGCGAGTCTCCGGTCTTGAACTGCTCTGGTTAGGGACTCAGCGCGCTCATTCATGAACTCCGCTGGTGCACCTGTAGAGAATCCTCGAGTGATGTCTACGACTGCCGCATATGCCGCAGCATCAGCTCGGTCCTCGTCCACTGCCTGGGCGTCTCGCAAAAGAGCCTTAGTGATTTCTAGATGCTGGTTGATCTCCTCAAGGGAGCCAGCATCCAGAGCTTTGGATAGGCTCACCAGTGCAAGTTCAAAGGCTGCCTCACCCTCTGCATCCTCGATCTTGCGCAACTCGTTCAAGGTGACTACTAGCTCTGGCTCTTGCCAGGCGTACAGGGCGACGCCAGCTAGTTTTGCCGCATGCTGCGCATACAGGTTGTTCGCGTTGGATTTGATGCAGGCCAGAATCTTGAGCGGTATGAACTTTGAGATGCTGGATGCCAGAGCCAGGCGGAACAATGCTTCAAGCGCGTAAGCGGCTATCAGCTCCTGTTTTTTTGTGGTCTGAGATTCGATGCGTTGTTCCAGTACGCTAGCAAGTCGGGTGCTGATACGCTGGCGGAGGGGGGGGCTGCAGATGACGATGTCTGCCGCTGAACGTATGGCGCAAGGATCCTGACACTCCGCGAATCCTTGAAGCAGCAGCTTGTCAATGTCAGCCGACTCATCTGGGAGCGCGCTGTTTGCAAACTCTGCGAGCACATCAAGATACGGCGACTCCACCAACGACTGCGCTTGTGCCATCAAGGCTGCCATCCCTCCCAGCGACGCAATCGTCAGTGGCGTCGCGGATTGCAGGTGCTGCTCTATGGCACCCAGCAAGCAAGGCTGCTGGTTACCAGACATAGCCGCCTTCCGGAGCCACACGACACTGCTTTTCCCCAAGCGCCTTGAGTACGGCAGGCGCGTTCGCACTCGCAATGAAAATCTGCAGGCCCTGCGTTTCGTTGGCTACTCGCCGAAGTTCGGTCAGAAGCTTTGCCAGATCATTCTCACTGGTTTCCTCGGAGCCGGGTGAGTCGATGATCAGCAGGCCAGGGTGGCGCCCGACGCCCAGATTCTGGCCGACGCGTAACAACGCGATGGCTGTAGCAATGCGCAGCCTGAGACGTTCACCGGGAGTCAGCCTGCTGAACGCTGATTTCTGATTGCCTTTGCGTACTGCCATCTTCGCGTCGGAGCCAAGCTCAATAGATTCAAGCCCGAGCGCACCGAATTCGTTTGCCAGGCGAAGTATCTCCTGATTGAGTTTATCCATTAGATCGACCTTGCCTTCATCAAAGGCTTTCCTCGCCTCTTTCAGGGCAACATCAATCAACCCTGCATCCTCGGGTGGTTGTGGCGACGGGGTCGGGTCGCTGTGTGCGTGCATTTCCCCCTCTAGCCGTGCGACGAGAAGTTCAGCCTCCCGCTGTTGCTGATAACTTTTGCTCGTACTTGCACTTGCTAGCGTTTCTTGGGCAAGGGAAAAATTTCGCGACGCAGTCTTGGTCTTGGCTTCGAGATCCCGATGTATTGCCTTCGCCGCTTGATAAGCGGCTTGCGAAGCGACTGTACGGGCCTCTGCTTCGTCCAGCAGCTCTGAACTGTCGTCTTGTCCGTCTTGGCTGATGGGCTCTGAGCACAACGAGCAACTCTGCTCAACGCTCTCTCGCTTGATCCGTGCCTTGGGCACGGCTTTCTCGCAGCGAGGACAGCAGCTCGGCTGCAGGCCGGTGAAGAAAGCTGCAGTCACTAGATTTTCTCGCAGGTCGCGGAGTGCTCGCTGGTCGCCATCTGCTACCCCCCTGAGTGCCGCTAGCTCAACTGCTGCGCCGAGCGTTGCCTGCTCCAGTTGGAGTGTCTGGTTGGAAAGCTCCCTGGCATTTACAGTCAACCTGTCAAGGGACTCTGCAGTTATGCCTGTACTATTGAGCAACGCTAGGTCACGGCGGGCTTGCTCAAGTTGGACCGTGATTCGACCTCTCGATTCTTTACCCTGTTCGTTTCGGGCGGAGTGAGTGCGATTTGCATATGCCAACTGCTGCTCTATTTCCTTCTTGGCAGTGCCTGCTTGCATGACAGTGCTTGCCCATGGCAAGCCAATGTAGAGTTGGAGCATGCGTGCCGGCAGCCCTGCCATCAGGACGTCACCCAGCAGTGCCTTGTGATCCCCTCCAAAGTAGAGTGCCCCAGACAAGGCTGGCCATCCATGAGAGACGGTGCTGCCGCCTTCATCGCTATTCTTGCGGGATGGAATTGACTGAAGATCAAAAGCGCTCATCATGAATCGTGACATGGCAGCAGCAAATCCTTCATCGCTGCTAAATCGGTCAATGACTTCGGGCATGCCATTGGGACGAATAACCTTGAGCACTCCATTGGGTCTTTTATCATTGACGTCAAACTCGACGATGTGATGACGATCATCAAGGTTGAAGCTGAGCTGGACCCATGAAAGCCAACTGCGCACGTCCTCCTGTAGGTCCTTGGCATCACCGCGCAAGCACCATAGGATGACCTCGAGGACACTCGATTTACCCACCAGATTGGACTTTCCTAAGCTGCCATGGCTGGTGACGGCCCAGACACCCGAGCTCAAGTCTGCCCAGGTGAAGTCGATGGGGCCGCTGACCTTTCCCACCTTCTGGCCCTTGAATGCAATTCCGGATACGGTCATCTTGGGCGTGGGCCTTACAGGCCGATCTACATAAACACCGCGCCGCTGAAGGCGGGACTCTGCCTCTGTTACCGACAATCCGGTGTCATTGGCGACCGTTTCAAGCCAACTCATGGTCATGCGGCATTTCCTTGCAAAAGAGCTTCCAAACGTTGTCGTACGCGATCTGTGATAGGCGCGATGATGTGCTTGAGTGCGGTGTCGGCGTACTCGGCCTGAAGGTACTGGCGGTCTTTCAGTGCCTTACCTCCCGCGCCACCGGCTATCCGGGCTACCACGCAGGCCCTATCTCTGTACCAGGCGATCTCCTCAGCCATTTCCGACAGCTCGTTCATGGCATATCTACCTTTAAGCGTCAGCAGGTAGATATGCTCTTGTACCTTGCCGGGAGAGCCTTGACGTTTGATCCTGATAAACTCGGCAGCGCGCAGAATCGATAGTGCGTTGTCTAACGGTTCAAAAGCACCAAAGCGATAGCGGATCATCGGAACACGACGCAGATCGGGCTCTCGGGAATCAAGTATTTTTTGCGCCAGAACTAATGATGCCGGATCGCCTCCAGCTTCAAACTCCGTGAGCAATTCGTTGGCAAGATAGTCGGGATTTCGCATCCAGAAATCCAAGGCCTGAAGACGAGACTGAGCACGCAACGTTGCGACGACATCGGTTCCCCAAGATTGATTGATGACGTCTGTGGAGCCAGCATCAATGCAAGCGAGAAGTCGTACAGCGCTCTGACGATCGCTGGCTATGGGAATAGAACTCAACGGACGGTGCCCCCCATTACGTCGTGCGCTTCAATGCGCAGATGAATTCTTAATTAAGCAGTGCTGATGAATGGCACATTAGCATCATTTTGTAAGAGTCTGTCAGAATGGCAGGACTGAATTGCATTTTCTGAGTGGGCGCCCCTATAGCTGCAACTACGGGGCATTCCGAGCGATCTCTTGAGTTATGGTAACTATTGAGGCGAAAAAATGGATGTTCATTGGAGCGCAAAACATACGTGCCCACGCTGTGGTCAGGAGTTCCCATTTCCCGCCCTAAAAGCTTGGGGACAGCACAAATCAGAGTGTATGGCGTCATCGAAGCCTGCGGTCCCCAAGAGGAAGCCCACGAAAGCGAAGGACTAGTTCCTAATAAGCCCATTGCTCATGGCTTTAGGGTGCATCATGTGTGGCATGTTGCGTGTAGACGCAACCAATGTGGTCTATGAACGAACTCACAGATTGATTGGGGCAGTAAAGTAGCAAGAACGCCCCATCATCGTTCTGACGGGGCTATTCCAGTTAGCAGGTTATCGCTCGACTCGGCTCAGGTAGCTTTCGGCAGGTTTATCACCGTCCACTGAGCGACAAGCGTGTACCCAGATATCAAGAGGACCTGCAACGTCTTCTAGAGCTTTGCGACCCTTCGACGTAACGACGAGCGCGACTCCTTCTCCCCAGAATTGATCTTGATCAACATCCAGCGAGGCGCCATCACGCCACCAGATTAGTTTCGCAACGCATTCGCCGACCTGATCAATGTAGTTCATCCAATTGTCTGGATCATGTTGCCACTCCAGACGCTGCAGCCACTCAGGGCACAGCACCAAGAAATGCTCTGGATAACTAGGTATGCGACTGATCGACACCCTACGGACAATAGTCGGAGATGGCTCTTCAGGCGCCCACACTCCTTCCATCCACAGGGCGCCGGGAAGTGAGTAGCCCGTACTCGCCCTGCGTTCCTTGTCGGCAAAGAACGGCGCTCTTGCCCTTGTCATTTCAAGGTTGCGTCTCACAAGACGGCAGTAAAAATGAGATATCTCGGCAATGACAGAGTCGCCGTTATCCATCAGCGGCGAAAGGTCGAGTTCAGTCTCATCCAGCCACTGCATCTCCCCCGAATGCCATCCTGCGTCATGGTGCGCGAAAGGACGTGGCATGAAGGCTGGTCGCACCGTCGGACCAATGAGCGGTGGCGTGTCGGCTTGATAGTTCATTCCATAGAGCAATTTGGGGATGGCGGGTGCTCCCACTAGTCCTGCCAGACGAAGCTCTCCCGCAACATGGCGAAGCGCTCTGAGCGCTGCGAGCATATGCGGTCTCATGAAGGTGATCTTCATGTCCAATTTAGACAGCCCGGATTGCAAGCGCGTTGTCTCGGATTGGCCAAATGCCTCCAACCCACCCCATGACTCAATCAGGGAGTAGCAGCGATGGCGGATGGTTGCCATTGAGATGCCGGTTCGGGCAAGGTCATCGACTTGAGAGGTGAGTGCAGCTGTCCATCCGAGTGGGTCGTTCACACGCATCGCCCCGGACGAGGGGTCGGTCAGAAACGAGGGGTCGAGTTCACCCTTGCGGGCAGGCATCTGCAAACGATAGAAAAATGGTAGCTCTTGTCGTGTCATTGCCCAGGCGTTTCCCCAACGATCCAGAAGACAACTTGCGAAGACAGCCACCACGTAGTCCGGATCATTTACCAACGGCGAAATCCGATCGGCCCAATCCGTCGCAGCAGCGTGCGTGTCGCGCAGAAGTAGCTGAAGCGCCTCCGCTGGCTCATCCGTGTTGCCTTCCAATAGGGCATCCACCAGTAAATGGAAGGCCGCCCTGCCTTGGGTTGCCCTCGATAGCTGCAGGGCACCAGCGCGGGCAAGATTTGTCAGTTCAATGGCAGAAAGGGAAAAGGCCCATTGGAACAGCGCGGCAATCAGTGCTTCATCAGATTCAGGGGCCTGCGTTGGAAGGTTAATCTGAGCGAGCGAATGCTCTCTGGTCGTTGCAAGTTGTTCGGCAAGAAGCTCCCACACTGCTGCCCAATTTGGCGTTGCGCAGATAGTCGACAGCACATCCTTACTGTCAAACAGGATCGGGGATGAATTGTCCGGCGCGGTAATGAGTTCCTCGAGCAAGTCTGCGTAGGCTTCTTTATGCACCTTTGATCCATCAAGCTCAATGAGTGCTCGAAAGTACTTTAGCTTCGCTGCGCCTCTCCAGTAGCTCCAGCCAGGGCGACCATCGTCATGGCTCTGGCTATCCTTCACCAGACGCCTAGCCAGTGTCTTGTCATCTTCGGCAAGCGCTCGTTCGATCAGTGAGAAGCGGGCATGGCTGTCGCGTTGGATGGAGGGCCAGCGTTCAAAAATAGCAGTCGCTTCTTCCAGTGTTGCGGTATCCAAGAGGCGCGAGAATGCGCGGGCAGAGTCGTAGCTCGGAGCTTTGTCGCGGCTAAGCTCATCATCAAGGAGGCTCAATGAGCCAATGTCATCGTACTTTCCTGGCGTGCCCCTATCATGAGGTATGGGTGTCTCAGCTTGCCAACGACGCAGTGCATCATGGGCACGCTCGTTGTTGATTCCCCTTTGCTTCAGCGCCGCGACAAGGCGCTGAAGCAACCTGACTCGTGCTGCGCTCGTGCTGTGAATCTCAACACCATCCAGCAGGGTTCCAACAACCGCGGAAAGGTCTGTTTCTGGAGCAATGGCAACGACTTGGCTGACGAACTCGCCAGTTTGATCCTCCCGGTAGTACGGTTCAGTGTAGAAAGGAAGGGCAAGTGATCGCCAAGTGACCGCGCATGACGCGGCCAATTCTGGATTTCGTCGGACTACTCCGATCATCAGCGCATTGATAGCGCGATCCCAGCTCAAAAGCCCCTCTGAGGTGAGTACTTTGGCGGCGCGATACCCGAGTGCAGAATCGCACAACGCCGCCTCTGACAGCGCTCTGGAAGCCAAACGATGAGCGGCATCACGGCCCTCCGTCAGGGTCATGCCAGCAAGCTGTTTTAGCATAAGGACTACACGCTGCGCGCGACCATCAGGATCCTGATGGTTGGCGCATTCTAGAAGATCTCCCCACAAAGAGTATTGTGGATCTTTTTTGGCCGGCAGGGCATAGCCAAGCGTGTTGGTATGCAGCTGTTGCAACAGTTCGCGGGCGCGTTCGGTGTTGCCCATCTCAGCGAACAGTTTTGCCAGGCCTGCGATCAGATCGATGTGTTCTTCAGGGGTATTACCGTGGATCACACCCAAAAGGTCTTCCAGTCGATCGAAGGCTGCTTGCATATCGCCATTGCTGTGAAAAATCTCTTCAATCGCCGCTCTTCGGGAAGGAATGTTCTGCTTGGCGGTCCCCTTTCTATTGGCAAATGACGAGTCAAACAGTTGCACCACTGCTTTGAATTCTTGCTCGCCACACATTGAGGCGATCCGAATCATCATCCGGCTCAAGATCGGATCAATGTTGTTCAGTTGATGGGTCGCATAGAATTCACTAGAACTCGCCGCGCGAGCATTGTCGAGAAAGCCAAGCAGAGCTTGAGTCGCCTGAATGACTTCACCTGGCGTGATTTCATGACCTGTAAGTGCTCGACCCAGCAGCATGCCAATTGTGTTGGCATGGTGCTGCAGTGGTCTCAGTACCGGACTCTTCGACTTTGCGGTATTGGTAACGGGTAGCCTAAGTGCTGAGGCGAGTGCTGCGTGCTGTATGACTGCATGGGTGATGTTCTCCGCATTATGCTCCCCGATGGCGTCATCCATTAATGCGATGGATGGAGTTTCCAGTCCTTCAAAAATCGTGGTGGACACTGTTTCGTTACCGAGGCGTAGGGCGAGGGTCGCCAATTGCCTACGCATGCCACTAGCAATGCCTGGGAAGCTTGGATGTGTATGCGCTGCGTCGACAAATGTGTGTGCTCTATCAAGTTCTCGGTGATCGTATGCGCGTAGGCCGGCTTCGATCAACAGGTAGGGCAGTTCAGAGTCACTGACACCAAGCTGCCTTGCCGTGAGCGATGGGTCGCTATCAGGATCGGCGAGCATCGCCGAACGGGCGACGTTGCAGCGAAGTGTGGTGATGTCCTCAACGTCCAGCCCGTGTCCGCCTTCGGTGGCGGTCAACTTCGCCAAACACGTCTCTATCTGTTCCGCGTCCCGAAAGTGGAAGACCCGCTGTGCCCACTCTTCCAAATCTGAGTGAATAGGGGACGGCTGTGAATCCTTGGAGAAGGGGTCAATCTCATTGAATAGAGCCTTGGCACTATCGATTTCGCCCGCTACAAGAAGCACATCAATAGCCTTGTAGTGGTCGCCGATTTGTCCCTCTGCCATCGTTCGGACTCCATCAATATCGCCGAGCGCCAGCAACGCATCGACAACTGCAGGGGCGTACTCAATTGCGGAGCAGCGGCGTTCCATTTCATCTCGTGCGAGCAGCAGACGAAAGACCGCAGATGCGTCTGGCTCGTGCTTGGCACAAATCAATGCCAGGCGAATGTCACCTTGGATCTCAGTCGCTGGGCGTGAATCTGCCAGTTGATGCCTGAATCGGCGCGGCTGTGCCAGCCTGAGTACGTCCTGGTGTAGCTCGGCGCGTGCCAGGTACCTCAACTCGAGCCAGCGCTGCGGGTTATCGGATTCTGCAAGGCGGGTGAGCTCCGCCAGCTTGCGATAGATCAATGGTGCATAGTCTGGGTCGAGTTTCCCAAAGCGAAGTTTGGGTTGTTCCAGTACAAACAGGCGGAAGCTGTTGTGGAACACACTCCAGCCGTGAGTGGTCTGGCTGAGTAGATGGCTCGTCGACCTCAATGCGGTTTCTACAGCGTGCTCTGACGTGGCCACTGCCAGCAATTCGGGTGGGATTGGACCTTCAGCGCGTGCAATAAAATCGATGACCTTTCTCGCGTCTGCATCATCGGAAATTTCGCGCCAAGCCGCCTTGTAGACGCGCTCGATGTCGCCTTCAAAGCTGAAGGCCCCGTTCAACAGTGCGTCCCGACGAGCTGTGTCTGCCTGACGCAGAGCTTCTATCAAGTACCGCGCTACTAGAGGGTGTCCCTGGCAAAGCTCATAGATGCTAGGTCGGGGCACGGCTTCGTCCAACCCAAGCTTCAGTGCCATCTCGCTGACGGCTTCTGGTGAGAGCGGTGCGATCTGAATATTACGATCCGCCAGGGAGGCTTGTTCCCTAACCTGATGCTTGAGGCTAGTCAGTTCCAGTCGCTGGGTTCCGAGCAGGATCAATACGCCCGCTGGCAGCGTCTCTGGAAGTGGCAGCTCTGCCAGTAGTGAGCGAGCAGGGTGCTCTTCTCGGGGGATGTGATCCAATCCATCGACGATGATCAGTGTGCGGATGCCTTCATCGCGATAACGGTCTCCAGCTTGGCGTAGCAGTTGCTCAAGCTCTAGCTGTCGCTCTTGAAGGGTGTTGTTGCGGGCCAAGCGTCCCGCCAAGCCACTTTGCCTAAGCTGAGTGTTGAGATCGTCGAGGAAGTCATCGGCTTCGGCACGGCCAATACCTTGGCCTTCGCCAGGCATGTAGGCAAGGTATCGCACCAGCTGCAGCTTCGGCCCGCCACTGAGTGCCGATTGGAGTAGAGTTGACTTACCAGCTCCTGGAGGGCCGACAAGGGCCAGGTATCCGTGGTCCAGTCGGTCAATGCATTCCAGAAGTTGTTGTTCGGTTTTACGATTGCGCTGAACGTGCTCGCCAATAGGGAATTGGTGGGGGCGGTGCACGATGAAGCGATCCTTCCAGCCAAGTTCTGCAAGCAGCTCGGCGCGGCTCCAACGATCCTTATTGCGTCGGTCGGCGACCAAGTCGGGGAGTTTTGAGGCAATTTGCTGGACTAGCTTTAACGACGCTGACGACAGGCGATGGCTCAAGATGAAGTCAGCGGCTGATCCCGTTAGAAAATGGACGGCATGCAGGAACGTCTCGAAATCCGCGTCAGGGAGTTTGGACGCCGCCGCAAGTTTGTCAATGAAGGGCTGCCAACGGGTGGCTTGCCATTCGGATAGGGTGCGGCTGTGGTAAAGCTCAAACTCACGCAAGAAAGCAGCGCTGTGATCGTCCTTGTCGCTTAGCAAGTGATCATTAGTGGTGGGTATGTCGTTGGTAACGAAGCGAACTTCTGTCAAGGCCTCACCATGGGATTGGCGCAGACTCGCCCATGCGGTCACCAGCTTCAGCAACATGCCTTCTGCGCCAAGCAGCAGGGCTTCAACCTGGAAGGCTTTGGGGAACGTGGAGGTCTTGAATTGGTGACCGACTGCCATTCCCGGAAGGCCTAGTACGAGATCGTCAGCGATGCCTGCGCTACGATCAGCTAGTCCAACCCAATTCAACTGGTCTTTATCTAACGCGGCATAGATCGCTGCTGCGCCGGATTGATACTGTTGAACGAATCCGCGTTGAGCGTTGCGTTCGCCCTCTCCTGAGGGCATGGTGTTGGCTGGCTCTGTCATTATGCCTCTCAACTATCCGTACTGTCCGTGAATGACGGACGTTGTTCAATCCATGAGGTAAAGCAATCCGGTGGTCTTAAGTGCGCGGGCGCACTGCGGGGACAGTGTGACGCCCCAGGAGTGATCATATCAACTCGGCTTGAGGTCGCACGCTATGCAGGTGCTCCTGTCCCAATCGTCCCGGACGAATACAGTCCGAGTGGAGCGGAAAGGTCTGACAGGGCGGGGTTTTCGGTGCTCACTGCATCCAATCCATTATCGAGCGCCATGAGCCGCCGGGGAGCGGCAAGAGAGCGGTTCAGTAGCGAGTGCACCCCATAGTCGATTCTGCGTGTCGAGCTCCAATGGGATGCTACGGAATTTAAGCTTTTTCGACTTTAAGAAAAGGATTGTCGGCAGGCATCGTTTCGAACAGCAGTTCCGGCCTTTCTAGCAAGTAACCTTTGAGTCTTGCTTTCTTCCGAGGGCCTTCGACCCGACAGATCCAGATGTTCAAACCATCGTCCCGTTTCCTGTGGACCTTCAGTTTTTCGAACTGCTTCTGCACCCAACGCCACTCTTCAATCTCTTGATCGGATTCCTGTGAGATACCAGGAAACTCCCGCGCGTAGCGTTGGAAGAGAACTGGTGTGACCAATAGCACGGTGCCGCTCACCGTGTGGATTTTAGCCTTGCTGTCGTTGATGATCAGCTTGTGGTTATGGATGCCTTCCTTGACCCAATTTAGGAAAACCTGACCTGGGTTGTTCGAAGGGGGGCCTGAGACTTCGAGAGCATTTTCTGACGGCGTATCACGCACCTCCGTTTCTCCCATTTCGAACATATCCAGCAACGTTCCGAGGTAGTCGGCATTCTCCATCGGCATTGGCTTGGGCTGCGATGGGCTTTGAGTTGATTTTGTACTGACTGCCTTGGGCGGTAGTGGTGATACCGGAGCGTCGGGTGAGTGCTCATCGGCCGCAACGCTCACCGTTCCGCTGAAAGCCTCGGGGCGTTCGAAGCTCCCCCAAATCAACGCCGGTTGAAGGCGCAGAAAGGTAAAGCTCTGCTGCCAGTTGCCCTGTGCAACAAGCGCGGTCCAGATGGCTTTGCCTTCTGGTGTGGACTCAACCAACCCATGTGATTGCAGTTCGTCGAACACAGCAATGTTGGATGAAGGAATGCCCTCAATCGATTGCGACAGCAGATAGGCTCGCAGCTTGTCCGTGACCGTTTTGCTGACCAGCCACAGTGCGTCTTGAGTCAACCAACCCGCGGCGCCCGGCTGGTTGAGTTTCAGTTCTTGTTGAACCAGATGACGCAGTCCGCTGATCAAGTGATGTTGCAACGAATGAATCGGCGCTTGCAGCGCCTTGCTCGGGTTGCCACCGATGTTCTGTGCAGTGGAAACACGATCGGCCTGAATGACCAACTCACCGAGCACGCCGGCACGTTCGT